>Ga0326597_10014426_pt1 | contig 10358 bp, 9 predicted proteins | sample RVTome_12_FD_203789 | JGI IMG/M metagenome (GOLD analysis project Ga0326597, IMG submission 203789) | Soil microbial communities from uranium-contaminated site in the Upper Colorado River Basin, Wyoming, United States - RVT100D185 | ecosystem: Environmental > Terrestrial > Soil > Contaminated >...
TTCTCGAGCGCGAGCCACCGCCGTGCGACCGCCACCACGTCGTGCGACGTAGGCCCGACTGGTTTGTCCACGGGGAGGACCCCCTCGAGCACACGCACCCCCGTCACGCGGGCTCCGAGCCCGAAGGTTCCCGGCCTTCCTCGACCTCTTTCAGGATCCGCTCGACCCGGAGGGCATCCTCCAGCGTCCGGTCCAGGAGGAACCTGAGCTCCGGGACGCGCCGGATACCGAGCAAGCGCCCGAGCTCCCGGCGCACGAACGGGGCCGCGGCAGTCAGGCCCTCGATCATCTCGTCCACGTCCCTGCCCGTTTCCGTCGGACCGGGTCGCACGTAAATGCGGGCGAGCCAGAGGTCGTTGGTGACATCGGCCTCGGTGACCGTCGGCATGCCGACGCGGGGGTCTCGAACCTCGCTCCGGAGGATCCCCGAAATCTCCCGCTTCAGCTGCTCGTTCAGGCGAGCGGACCGTCGATTGGGCATGCGGGGTCAGACGCGCTCGCGGCGCAGGGTCGTCACGAAGGCCGCTGGGCTCTCTTGGACGAGCCGGTCGATCTTGTCCGCGATCTGCTCGGCCTGGGATCCATCGGAGGCGACGAACGCCACGGTGAGCTCAGCGCGGTCGAGGACGTCTTGGTGGGCGGTCTCCGCCACGGAGACGTGGAAGCGCTGCCGGAGCCGGTCCTTGAGCGAGCGCAGGGTCGCCCGTTTCTCCTTCAGAGACCGGCACCCCGGGAAGGTGAGCTCCCAGGCGAGGATCAGGACGCGGGCCACCTCATCGGCTCTGGCCCGCGGAGGTCGCGGACCCCGCGAGGGTACGAGCGATCTCTTCCACCTGGAAGCACTCGATCAGGTCCCCGACCTTCAGGTCGTTGAAGTTCGCGATCCCGATCCCGCACTCGAAGCCCTCGCGGACCTCCCGCACGTCGTCCTTGAAGCGCTTGAGGGAGTGGATTTCGCCCGTGTAGACGGCCATGCCTTGCCGGAGGACCCTCGCCTTGGCCTTCCGGTCGATGACCCCGTCGCTCACGTAGCACCCCGCGATCGTGCCCACCTTCGAGATCCTGAAGAGCTCTCGCACCTCCGCCACCCCCATCACGGTCTCCCGCTCCTCGGGGCTCAGCATGCCTTCCATGGCTTTCGTGATGTCGTCGACGGCCTCGTAAATGACGTCGTAGAGGTGAATCTCCACGCCGTCCCGCTCCGCCAAGAGTCTCGCGTTCGTGTCCGGGCGAACGCGGAAGGCGACGATGATGGCGCCCGCCGTCTCCGCGAGGAGGACGTCGGACTCGTTCACGGCGCCCACGCCCCGGTGCACGATCTCGACCTGGACCTCGGCGGTGGAGAGCTGCTCGAGCGAGTCCGAAACGGCCTGCACCGAGCCGTCCGCGTCGGCCTTCACGATGACGGGAAGAGCGACGAGCTCCCCGCCCTTCATGAAATGCGCGAGGTCGCCGAGCTTCACGCCGCGCAACTTGATCCGGAGCTGCTTCTCCCGCTCGAGACGCTGTCTCGCCTGGGAAATCTCGCTCGCCTTCGCCGCTCCCATGACCGTCAGCGTGTCTCCGGCCTGCGGAATCCCTCCGGCGCCGAGGATCTGGGCCGGGCGTCCGGGCGTCACTTGCTTGAGCGGGTGTCCGCGCTCGTCCATGAGCGCGCGCACGCGACCCTCGAATTGCCCCACGACGAACGTGTTCCCGACCCGGAGCGTGCCCCGCTGGACCAGCACCGTAACCACGGGTCCCTTCCCGACGTCCAGCTTGGCTTCGACGACCGTCCCCTGCGCCTCTCGGTTCGGATTCGCCTTGAGCTCGAGAACCTCGGCTTGCAGCAGGATCTTCTCGAGCAACTCGTCGATCCCGGCCCCGCTCCTCGCGGACACCTGCGTGACGAGGACGTCACCGCCGAACTCTTCCGGGGTGACCTCGTGATGCAGGAGCTCCTGTTTCACCCGCATCGGATTCGCAGTGGGCAGGTCCATTTTGTTGATGGCCACCACGAGGGGAACGCCCGCGTTCTTCGCGTGCGAAATGGCCTCCACCGTTTGCGGCATGATCGAGTCATCCGCGGCGACCACCAGCACGACGATGTCGGTGATGTCCGCGCCCCGGGCGCGCATGGCGGTGAACGCGGCGTGCCCCGGTGTGTCGAGGAAAGTGATCGACCTGCCCTCGTCCAGGTCCACGTGGTAGGCGCCGATGTGCTGCGTGATCCCGCCGGACTCTCCCGCGACGACGTTTGTCTTCCGGATCGAGTCGAGGAGGAGGGTTTTTCCGTGGTCCACATGCCCCATCACGGTCACGACGGGCGGCCGCGAAACCAGGGTCTGTGGATCGTCTTCGACCTCTTCCTCCTCCGCCCCGGACATTTGGTAGTCCTCGTCGCGAACGGCCTTGAAGTTGAACTCGTCGAGGAGGAGCTCGATCTGATCGAAATCGAGTCGCTGATTGATCGTCACCATGAGGCCGAGGTTCTTGAACGCGGCCCCCACGAGCTCGGTGGAGGGGATGTCGATGAGCTCGGAGAGCTCGGCGATCGTGAGAAATTCGTTGACGCGGACGGTCTTCGCCTCTTCCTCGGCCAGGACGCGCTCCTCTTCCTCCCGCGCCTCCTTCTCTTCGACGGTGAGCACGCCCGCCTTCCGCCGCCGCTTCTTCCCCCCCCCGCCCTTGAGCTCGGCCATGACGCGCGAGACGTTGTCGGCAACGGCGTCCTGGTCTACACGCAGCCGCTTCTTCCCCTTCTTCTTGCCCTTCCGTCGTCCGTCGGCCGTGAAGCCGTCAGCCTGGATCCGAACTTGGCCACCGGGCCCGGCGCTCGCGGCGGGCGTCGGGGGGCGAGCCGGCGCCGGAACACGCACCGGTTCCGGCGTTTCCTTACGTACGGTCCGCCGCGACTCCTCAAGGGGAAATGCCTGCGCCGCAGGCGCCGGTCCGATAGGGGGTCCCATATCTGGCATCCGCAGTCTGCGCTTTCGCTTAGCACTTTCGTCCTCATCTTCTGCCGCAACGTCCTGAGCTCGCAGGAGAGGCGTCGGGGAGGCGGGGGGCGGCTTGCGCTGGCCGACGTCGGGCGTCGCGTCCGCGCCGCTCGTCGTCTTCGCGGAGCTCCCCGACGACGGAGTGGAAGCCTCCTCGCCGCGGGCGGGTTCCGCTGAGGCCCCGGTCACCGCCGGAGCCGCGTCGGCGACCTCGGCCTCCCCGGCCGCAGGGGCCTCCTCCTCGGGGGCCACGTCCTCGGCCTTGCGGCGCCGTCTCTTCTTCGTCGGCGCCTGGGACTCCTCGAGCGCCGCGTGGACCGCGTCCGTGACATTCTTCCGGCCGGCCCGCCGCTCTCGTTCGACACGGGCGAGGACCCGCGAAACGTCCGCCTCCTGCACCGTCGCCTTCTCACCGGTGACAGGAATGCCCATCGCGCGAAGGAGCGCCACCAGCTCCTCCGCCGGAACCTTCAGGTCCTCCGCTAGCTCAAAGACCCGCATTCTAAACGACGTCCTCCCCCAAAGAATCCGGAGCTCGCTCGCCCGCCTCGGCGGGCGGCGTCTCGGGAAGCCGCTCCACGAGCTGCCGCGCGAACGTTCCCCGACCCACTCCGGCCACCGACAATTCGTGATCTCCCAGGGCGCGCCCCAGGAGGTCCTTACCTGAGACCCATCGCACCGATACCGCCCGGTGTCGCAAGAGGCCCCGCAACTTCCTGAGCTGAGTCTCCGAAGCGTCCGCGGCAAAAAGGACCACCCCCAACTCGTCCGCCGCCACGGAGCGCCGGGTCGCGACGATGCCGCGAGTCACCACGCCGGCCCTCCGGGCCAGCCCCAGGAGCCCGAGAGCCTCAGCCTCCCTTTGGCTCTCCGTCCTCTCGCGCATCCTCGTTCCCGCTCGACCGGGTGCCTGGCGCCGGCGGCGCCTCGGTCCCGCCGCCTCTTACGAGCGCCGAAATCGCGCGGTCCATCCGAGATTCCTCGAGCGACTCGCCTCCCACGGGCTCGTCGAGCACGGTCAGCTCGTCAATGATCTCCATCACCCGCGGAATCGCGTCTTCGGGGAATCCCTCGATCCGGCGAAAGTCCTCGGCTTCCAGGTCGATAATGTCCAAAAACGTACTATATCCGGCCCCTTCCAGGGCCGCCAGAGCGGCCGGCGCGAGGTCCAACTCGGACAGCGGGAAGTCGGAGGTCTCGAGTCCTTCTTCCTCTCCCCGGCGCCCAAACAGGGCCGCGTCCGCTCCCCTCTCGAGCCACTCGCGCGACCCGTAGAGATCGATCTGCCACCCGATCAGCTGCGATGCGAGACGCACGTTTTGGCCGTTCCGTCCGATGGCCAGGGAGAGCTGGTCTTCGTCGACGATTGCCGTGATCACTTGGCGCTCGACGTTCGAAATGACCTTCGAGACACGGGCCGGAGCGAGCGCCCGCCGGGCGAAAACCTCGGGGTCCGGGTGCCACGGCACGATGTCGATGCGCTCTCCACCCAGCTCGGAGACAACGGCCTGCACGCGTGACCCCTTGAGCCCCACGCACGCGCCGACCGGGTCGATCGACTCGTCCCTCGACCAGACCGCGATCTTGGTTCGTCCCCCGACTTCCCGGGCCCGCTCGCGGATCTCCACGATCCCCTGGTAGATCTCGGGGACCTCGAGCCGGAACAGGGCCTCCACGAAAAGCGGGTCGGCGCGCGACAGGATGAGGCGAGGACCCTTGGGGGTCTCCTCGACCTTCTTCAGCACGGCTCGGATCGGATCCCCCTGGCGGAACCGCTCCCGCGGGTTCTGCTCCTTCCACGGGATGATCGCCTCGGCGTCCCTCGCGCGGTTGATCATCACGACGATCTTGCCACGCTCGACTTGCTGGACCTCTCCGGAGAGCAGCTCACCCACGCGATGAGCGAACTCCTCACGGATTCGCTCCCGCTCCCCCTCTCGCACCCGTTGGACGATCCGCTGCTTCGTCGCCATCACGGCGTTTCGCCCGAACTCCGAGAAGTCCACCGGGATCTCCATGACGTCCCCAACCTCGAACGTCTCGTCATCCCATCTGGCCTTCTCGAGCGAGATCTCGGAGGACGCGTCCTCCACCGTCTCGACGACCCGCTTGAGGACCACGATTTGGATCTCACCCGAATCGCCGAGCTGGATCTCCGCCCTAACGTTGGCCCCGAAGATCCGGGCCAGGCCCGCCAGGATCCCATCCTTGATGAGATCGTCCATCTCCTCCGACGAAAGGCTCTTGCTCGCGGCCATATCACGAATGGCCGCAACGATTTGCCCTGTATTTGCCATGTCAGATCCTCCCACCCCAGCCGGGCGATCGGCCCGGCTCAATCCTCGTTCCAGCGGAAGACCAGCTTCGCGCGCGCGATCTCCTCTCTCGGAACGCGACGCACGGCAACGCCTCCGTCTTCGATCACTACGTCGTAACCCGATTCCCGGTCTTCGACGCCGCGGAGAACGCCTCTGACGCGGCCCTTGAATCCCGGCCCCCCCGACTCCCCCTTCAGCTCCACTTCGCGCCCCGCGAAGCGGACGAAATCCCGCCGCCTGACCAGCGGCCGTTCGACCCCCGGCGACGAAACCTCCAGCACGTACCTCTCCGGCACCCCCGAATGCTCATCGAGCCAAGCTTCGAGCCGCCGGCTCACTTTGGCGCAATCTTCGACCGTAATCCCGCGTCCGGGCTCGGAGTCCGGGAGATCGATCCTCGCCCGCACGATCGGCCGGTCCCGGCGCCCACCCCACTCCAGCTCCACGAGCTCGAAGCCCATCTCTTCGACCCGAACCTCGATTTCCCGGTCGATTTCGGGGTCGGTCCTGGCCTCGGCGCCCACAGTCGCGGCCTCGCTCTCCTCGCCCCCGGATGCGCGGTCAACCCCGGACACCGAGGCAAAAAAAAGCGGGGGCCACCCGCTCCCCCACTCACGACGGGCCCTTCACCCGGCGGACCCGAAATTGACTGTAATGATATGGACAAGCCCGCCCGACTTCAAGCCCGGCGTTCACCCAAGCTCGCCTGTTTCACACCAACCTCATGGTGATACGGGCTATTCCCTCGTGATTCGCGCTCCGAGCCCGCGGAGTCGCTCGTCGATTCGCTCGTAGCCGCGCTCGATCTGGCCGATGTTTTGGATCCGGCTGGTGCCCTCCGCGGCCAACGCCGCCAGGAGGATGGCCATGCCCGCCCGGATGTCCGGACTCTCGAGCGGTTGGGCGCGGAGCCGGGACGGGCCGACGACCACGGCCCGGTGCGGATCGCAGAGGATGATCTGGGCTCCCATGGCCACGAGCTTGTCCGTGAAGAACATTCGGGACTCGAACATCTTCTCGTGAATGAGCACCGTGCCCCGGCACTGCGTGGCCGTCACGAGCGCGATCGAAGTCAGATCGGCCGGAAAGGCCGGCCAGGGACCGTCGTCGATCTTCGCCACGTGTCCGAAGGCGTCTCGCCGGATCTCCAGGTCCTCGTCCCCTCGCACCACCACGTCGGTCCCTTCGATCTCGCATCGCACCCCGAGCCTCTCGAAGCCGATCAGCGTCGAATCGAGATGAGCGAGGGGTGCCCCCTCGATTCGGAGCACGCTCCGTGTCACGGCCGCGAGGCCGATGAACGAGCCGGTTTCCACGTGATCCGAGCCGATTCGGAACCGGGCGGCGCCGAGCGGTCTCCCCCCCTCGATCGAGAGCGAGTGGGTCCCCACTCCCGTGATCCTCGCCCCCATGGCGATGAGGAGCTCGCACAGGTCCTGGACGTGGGGCTCGGCGGCGGCGTTCCGGAGGGTCGTGGTCCCTAGCGCGCCCACCGCGGCCATCACCGCGTTCTCCGTGGCGGTTACGGAGGGCTCGTCGAGAAAGATGTCGTCCCCCCGAAGGTTCGACGCATGGATCTCCAGCTCCCCCGTATCGAAGGAGATCTGAGCGCCCATCCGCGTGAAGGCCAGGAAGTGCGTGTCCAGACGCCGCCGTCCGATGACATCCCCCCCGGGCGGAGCGATCACGACCTTCCCCAGGCGGGCGAGGAGCGGTCCCGCGAGGAGGATCGAGGCGCGGATCCGCTGAGAGAGCTCCGGGTGCGCGCGGGCGCCCCGAAGGTCCTTCGCATGAATCCGTACGGTCCCTTCGCCGAGCCACGACACCGCTGCTCCGAGGGACTCGAGCAGCTCGAGCAGGGTCTCTACGTCTCGGATCCGGGGGACGTTTTCGAGCGTGACGGGCTCGGCGGTGAGGAGCGCGGCCGCGATGCAGGGCAGCGCGGCGTTCTTGTTGCCCGTCGGGCGGATAGACCCCGAGAGGGGGCGTCCCCCCTCGACCAGAAACGAAGGCATGCAGTCCCGCGTCTGGAAGTCACGAAGGCGCTTGGGAGCGTGGACTCCGAACTTACCCCGCCGATAAGGCGGGTACAACCGACGCCGCCGACCGGGCGATGGCTCATCCTGACCCGTAACCGCCCTCGATTTCGAGGACGGGGCCCGCGGAGGGAGCCTCGTTCGGGGGTGGAATGTTTCCCTCGACGACCTTCTATTCATTGCATCATGGCGTTCTCCCTCACCGTCCAAGGGGTTACACCCCCCGATACGGTGGTCACCGTCCCACTGCGGGACGGGTACGACCTCCTGATGGCCTTCGCGGCCGGCGCGACGCTCGCGACCATGATCGCGGCGCTCCTCCTCGTCACGATCCTCCTGCTTCAGACACGACGGGCCGCGCTGGGTGTCCGCTCGATACGAGACCGGATCGCGGCGGATCCCGCGATCGACAGCCTCCGCAAAGCGGCCGCCAACGTCGACGCGATCTCGCGAACGGTGCAAGCCGAAGTCGAGAAGCTGTCCGGATCGGTTTCGCGGCTCACGGACCGCCTCGACCAGGCCTCGAACCGCATTGAGGAGCGGATCGAAGATCTGAACGCGTTCATCGAAGTCGTGCAGGGCGAAGCCGAGGACGCCTTCGTGGAGAGCGCGGCGACGGCGAGGGGCGTCCGAGCCGGCCTCGGCAGCCTGGCTCGCCGGGAGCCTTCCCCGCCCGCGGCCGCCGCGGACGATGACTTTTTCGATGAGACCCAAGACGCGTTGGACGAGCCGAGGTGAACGAGAAGGCTAGCCGACCGCTCGGCGCAGGACACGCCTTCCGACTCGTCTCGATCTCGGCGCTAGCGGCCGCGTTGTGCTCGCTCCTCTCACCCGGCGAGGCCTTCGCTTGGGGGCCGGCGACGCACATCGCGCTGGGCGAAGCGGTCCTCTCTTCTCTGCACCTGTTGCCCGCCGGACTCGCGGCCCTCCTCCGTGCGCACCCGACCGCGTTCCTGTACGGCTCCGTCGCGGCCGACATCTCGTTCGCGAAGAAATACGCCGCCGTCGGGCGGCACTCTCATCACTGGCACATGGGGGAGGAGCTCCTCCTGGGGGCGGACTCGGAGGCGCTGCAGGCCGTCGCTCTCGGATACCTCTCCCACCTCGCCGCCGACACGGTCGCGCACAACTACTACGTCCCGAGGCGACTGCTCCTCACGCGTACGACTCACACGGTCGGGCACACGTATTGGGAGTACCGGATGGACGTCCTCGTTGGGCGACGGTTCGGTGCTGGCGCGCGCGAGGTCGTCATGGTGCACGACCACTCGGCGGCCGACGAGCTCTTTGATCGTGTCCTGTCGAGGACTCTGTTCTCGTTTCGGACGAACCGCCGGATCTTCCGGGGCATGATCGCGTTCCAGGATCAAGAACAGTGGGTGAAGATCTTCGACGAGATTCTGCGGCGCTCGCGGTTCGACCTGCCGGAGCCAACCCGGGACCGATACCTCCGGCTTTCCTTCGACTATGTCATGGAGTTCTTGGAGAGCCGGACGGGCACTCGGGCGAGCGCGCTGGATCCTGTGGGGGAAACGAACTTGAAGCTCGCGAAGACGGTTCGCCGCGAGGCCCTGTCCCCGGGTGGGAGGGGCGAAGATCTCTACCTCCTCCGTGAGCTCGCCGACCAGGTCTTTCCGCTCCCGACCGATCCCCTCACGTACGTGCCGCGGGTGACCGGGGTCGACGTGCCGGGCTTCGAGCCGGACGGTGGCCCGTAACAGGCGACTAGCGAAGAAGCTCCGTGAGAATGCGGGCCGCCTCGCCGGGGTCGGCCTTCCCCTTCGAAGCCTTCATCACTTGCCCCATGAAGAAGCCCTGAAGCTTGGCCTCGCCGGCCTTGAATCGGGCTACTTCACCGGGGTGCGACTCGAGAACACCCTTGATCCAGCCCGCGAGCTGGTTCTCGTCCCTTGTCTGCGCGAGCCCCTGCTCCTCGACGATGCGCTCGGCCGGGAGTCCGCTGTCGAGCATGCGGGCGAGCACGTCCTTCCCCACCCCCTGACTGATCGTGCCGCCGCGCACCAGGGCGATGAGACCGACGAGCCGCTCGGGTGACACGAACCGGTCGAGGGGGAAGCCACGGTCCTTCAGGAGGGCGAGCACGGGTCCCATCACCCAGTTCGACGCCTGCTTCGGATCCGTGCCGCGCGCGACGGCTTCGAAGTAGTCCGCCAGCTCGCGGGTCGCCGTAAGCACTTCGATATCGTACGTGGGGAGCCCGTGCTCGCCCGCGAGGCGCACGCGCCGCGCGGCGGGGAGCTCTGGCAGGGCCTCGCGCACGCGTCGCACGGTCTCGGGCGAGACGACGAGCGGCCGGAGATCCGGCTCGGGGAAGTAACGGTAGTCGTGGCTCTCTTCCTTGGAGCGCATTGGGCGGACCTCCCCGCGCGCGTCATCCCAAAGGAGTGTGAGGTGCCGGACGCGCTCTCCTGATCGGACGAGCGCCTCCTGCCGTGCGATCTCCGTCACCAGGGCCCTCTCGACGTTCGAGAAGGAGTTCATGTTCTTCACTTCTGTCTTCGTGCCCAGCTCTTTCGCACCCGCGGGCCGGATCGAGACGTTCGCATCCACACGGAGCGAACCCTCCTCCATGTTGCAGTCCGAGACGTCCAGGTACTCGAGGATCTGCTTGATCCGCTGAAGGACCGCCCGTGCTTCCGCCGCCGTCCGCAGGTCCGGCTCCGAGACGATCTCGATGAGGGGCGTGCCCGCGCGGTTCAGGTCCACGGCGGTGGCGCCCGGGACGCGGTCGTGGAGCGATTTTCCGGCGTCCTCTTCCAGATGGATCCGACGAACCCGCACCGCAGGGGCGCCCCCGTCGTCGGCCGTGGGGAAGAAGCCGCCCGTCGCGAGGGGTCGCTCGAACTGCGAGATCTGATAGCCCTTCGGAAGGTCGGGATAGAAGTAGTTCTTGCGAGCGAAGATGCTCGTCTCGTGGACGTCGCACCCGATGGCGATCGCGGCGCGGACCGCGAGATCGACAGCCTCGGCGTTCAGGACGGGGAGCGCACCGGGGAGCCCCAGAC
>Ga0326597_10014427_pt1 | contig 10357 bp, 10 predicted proteins | sample RVTome_12_FD_203789 | JGI IMG/M metagenome (GOLD analysis project Ga0326597, IMG submission 203789) | Soil microbial communities from uranium-contaminated site in the Upper Colorado River Basin, Wyoming, United States - RVT100D185 | ecosystem: Environmental > Terrestrial > Soil > Contaminated >...
CGGGCCATGTCGAGTGGGACCTCCGCCGCCTCGCCGTGGAAAGCCACCCGGTCGGCCCCGTTGGCAACGACCTCCCGCACCTTCTCCCCGGTGTCACAGACGTCATAGCGGGCGGAGAGGGCAGCGAGCACCTCACGGGTGACCACCTCGACGAGGGCATCCCGATTCATCCTCTTTCCTGTCTCATGCCTGCTTGGGAGTATTGCCGTTCGATGGCATCGATCTTGGCAACCCTTCGAGCGTGCCGGTCGCCGCCCCATGCGACAGAGAGCCACTCCTCGACGATCTGCCAGGCCAGGGCATCTCCGATCAGGCCCGCCCCGAGAGTGAGCACGTTGGCGTGGTTGTGCTCCCGGCTGTTACGGGCCGAGGAGAGGTCGTAACAGGGAGCGGCGCGCACCCCGGGCACCTTGTTGGCCACCATGGCCGAGCCGATCCCGGCCCCGTCGACGATGATCCCATAGCCACATGCGCCCGAGGCAACCTCCCGGGCGACGGCATGGGCAAAGTCGGGATAGTCCACTGCCTCATGTGAGTCGGTGCCGCAATCGAGCACCTGGTAGCCGGCCTCCTTCAACTTGAACCCGATCTTCTCCTTGAGGGGATAGCCGCCGTGGTCGGCCCCGATGGCGATCCGGGTCTTGGTGTCATCGTCGGCTGCGGGCGGCGGAGGCGGGCTGGGCCGGTCTTCGGCGGCAGCGGTCTGTTCGGAGCCGACGACTCCGTCGAGGACACGCTCGACCAGAGAGCGGACTTCATGTTCGGAGGGTGAGCCCGGACCGGCTGGGAGTGTCATCTGGCTGGGTGCGGCCTCCTCACCGGGCCCATCCTAGGAAGATGCCGGTGTGGCCACGGTCTCGCCGGCCCCATGTTCTTATGATTCCCTGCATGGCCGATCGGGACCCTGCCTTTCTCTGGGAGACCGAGGTGCTCCGCACCTCGGCGATGTCTCGACCGGCCGGACCGCCCTCGGTCGGACCATCGGTGGCGACGGATTGGCTGACACTCCGCCAGGCGAGCGAGGCCACCGGGATCCCGGTGTCCACGCTTCGCAACTGGGCCCGGAAGGGGAAGGTCCCCACCTCCCTCGACGAGACGCCGTCGGGGCCACGACGGATGGTCTCGCTGGAGGGAGTGAAGGCCCGGGCCCGTCAGTTGGGACACGAGGCGGAAGCGGTGGGTGGGGCCCACTACCGGCAGACAGTCGACCAGCCGCGAGCACCCGTCTCGCCGGGTCAGGTCTCACCGCCGCCGGGGACGATGCTCGTCCCCATCGACGCATGGGACAAGATGCTTCTTCAACTCGGCAACCTGCACCAGGCGGGCCAGCAGCTCGCCGAGGCGAGGGAACGGGCGGCCCGAGCCGAGACCGAGGCGGCCTTCCTCCGGGAGCGCCTGGCCGAGCTTCGCCCGACGAAGTCCGCCGCGGAGAGCGCGTCGCCCCCGGCTCCCCCCACCGAGGACCCGCGGTCAGACCACGATGACCCCGAGCAGGTGAAGCCGGCGAAGATGCCCTCGTTCACCGCTTACCTGTGGCGTATGGCGGTTTCCGGCCGCCGGCGGAAGTAGCCGGCCGAGCCTGCCGACCCGAGCGATCACCGACGTTGGTGGAGGCGAAGGGGGACGGATCAGGCAGTGGGACCGCTGATCAGGCGGTAGGTGATGTCCTGGTCGAGACTCATGTCCATGACGAAGCCGACCATCTCACCGGTCTCCTCGTCGGGGATGTTCATGTCCATCGAGATGTTGGTGGCCGAGGTCATCTCCGATTGCCGGGCCACTCCGGCTTCGGCGTCGAACCAGGTCCTGCTGTCGGCGGTGGTGCCGTCGACGCTGACCAGGAACTGGAGTTGGTCGAGCATCGCCTCGAGCTCGGCCGTCTCCTCGGGCGAGGCCTCGTCGGGAGCGAAGGCCCCGAACATGCCGGCAAAGAACTCGGCCAGATCGAACTCGATCAGCGAGGTGGTCGAACTGCTCTCTATGACGTAGACCTCGATCCCGTCGAGTTCCTCGATTCCGGTGACCGTGCTGGTGATGCTGGTCACGATCGGATCCGCGCCCAGGCCTGGCGTCTCGACTTCGTCTGACCAGGTGTCGCCCACTGCGACCTCCTCGTCGGAGAAGGCGGGACCGATGAACTGCCCGGGGTCGAGACCGGGAGCGGGGCCGCCGCCGCCCAAGGGGCCCAGATCCCCGAATATCCCGGCCAGCGGGTCCTCGGCTCCCGCCAAGCCTTCCTGGATGAGATTGCCTTGCTCATCGACGATGACGGTGACATCGATCGGGTCGAGAGCGGCGAAGTCCGGCGCCTCCTCGGACTCGACCGGTTGACCGTCGACCGTGCCGGTCACATCCACACCGCCGAATTCCCCGGTTATGTGCACCTCGTAGGTGCCAGGCTCGGGACCGTCGGAGACGACATGGGTGAAGGTGGCGGTCCCGGCGAGATCCACCGATGCCTCGCCGGGCACATCCTCCTCGCCCATGAGCGATGGGTTACCGGAGGCGGTCAAGTCGATGTGCTGGTCGAGAGCGACCTCGTACCGGAACTCATCGCCGGAGGAGAGCGAGTAGGAGAGCAGGACCGCTTCCAGCGCGGGTGCTGTCGTGGTGTTGGCCTCTTCCGGGCCGGCGTTGGTTGTGTCCCCGGAGGTCCCGCAGGCAGCGAGGGCAAGGGCCAGCACTGCGAGGAAGGAGAGGTGACGCTTCATATGAACACGTTATCGGTATCCAGGGCCTTTCTTTTTAGCCTTTAGTCGGGTTGTACCGTCGTATCGCATGAATCCGTGGACCCCGCTCGCGCCGGCGACCCTCGGGTGGGGTACGGCGGCGGTCCTCATCCGGGCCTTGCTCAACCGTGGCTTGTCGACCTTCGTCTGGTCCCGATGTGTTTCGGCATTGCCCTAGGCATCCTCCTCGTCGTCTCCCGGTTCTGGAGGAGGTTCGGCGCCCCCAATCGGTGGCACCAGGTTCGAGGGGTCATCCTCGGAGGGGTGGCGCTGGCACTGCCCACCCTGTTCACGATGGGGCACCGGAGGGAGTTCACCGAGCGCTCCAACCGTCACGTCCCCGTCGCGGGGTCAATACGGGCGAGGTGAGTGTTAAGTGGCGTTTACCCTCCGGCACATGAGTCGTCGGATACTGGTTGCGGTGGCATGGCCCTATGCGTCGGGGTCGCTCCATCTCGGTCACCTGGGTGGCGCTTACCTGCCCGCGGATATCTTCGCCCGCTACCACCGCATCGCCGGGAACGACGTGCTCATGGTGTCGGGGTCCGACGCTCACGGGACGCCGATCACGGTCAAGGCCGACGAAGAAGGCATCAGCCCCTTCCAGGTGGTCGAGCGGTACCACCCCGAGATCCTCGGCTACTGGGACTCGCTGGGGATCTCGTTCGACCTCTTCACCACCACGATGACCGAGAACCACGCTGCGGTGACCCAGGACGTCTTCCTCCGCCTCCTGGAGAAGGGGTACCTGGTCAAGGGGACCACCACCCAGTATTACGACCCCGATGCCGAGCGCTTCCTCCCCGACCGTTACGTCGAGGGGACCTGCCCCCACTGCGGGTACACCGAGGCCAGGGGCGACCAGTGCGAGAACTGTGGGCGGACTCTCGATGCAATCGACCTGATCGACCCTCGGTCCCGTCTCACCGGCGCCGCCCCGGTGCTCAGGAAGACCGAGCACTACTTCTTCAAGCTACCCGAGTTCGCCGAGCCGCTGCGAGAGTGGCTGGAGTCGAAGACCACCTGGCGCCGCCACGTGAAGAACTGGGCGCTGGGGATGATCGCCGAGGGGATGCCACAGCGCGCGATCACCCGGGACATCGAATGGGGGGTGGAGGTGCCGGTGGGCGATCTCGGCCCGGGCAAGCGAATCTACGTGTGGTTCGACGCCGTCATCGGCTATCTGAGTGCGGCCAAGGAGTGGGCTGCCTCGACCGAGGACCCCGACGCCTGGAAGAGGTGGTGGGAGGATCCTGACGCCGAGTCCTATTACTTCGTGGGCAAAGACAACATCCCCTTCCACACGGTGATCTGGCCGGCGATGCTGATGGGATACGGCGGGCTCAACCTGCCGACCGATGTCCCGGCCAACCAGTTCATCACCTTCAAGGGGATGAAGGCCTCGAGGTCCCAGGGCGTTGGGCTGCCGATCAGCTGGTACGCGGAGCGTCTTGAGCCGGACGCCATACGCTATGCCATAGGCTCGGTGCTTCCCGAGCAGAACGACTCCGATCTCAGCGACGACGACATCATCCGGAGGGTGAATGAGGAGCTGGTCGCCACCTGGGGCAACCTGGTCAATCGCGTCCTCTCGATGAGCGCGAGGAACTTCGGCGGCGAAGTCCCGTCCCCCGGGCCGCTGACTCCCACCGACGAGGCTCTGATCGCATCGGTCGAAAAGGGCCTGCAGACCACGGCCGGCCATATCGAGGCGGTAGAGCTGAGGGCCGGGTTGCGAACCGCCATGGACACCGCATCCGAGGTCAACGCCTATCTCAACTCAGAAGCGCCTTGGCACGTGATCAAGGAGGACCGCGACCGAGCCGGCACCATCCTCTGGACCGCGATCCAGGCCATCTCAGGGATCAGGGTGGCCCTGGCCCCATACCTGCCCTGGAGCACGGCCAGGCTCGGTGAGATGCTCGGCATCGGCTCCGAGGTGAACGGCTGGGGACGACCTGTGGTCGAAGGCGGCACCAAGCTGGGGCCGATCGCCCCCCTTTTCACCAAGCTCGAGCCGGACACCCTGGAAGACTGACGCTTGGAGCGATTTCCTCTCCGCTCTACCCCGGGTGCGCCGATAAGATCCTCGAGATGAGTCGGGTCGCCCGTATCGCAGGCGGGTTCACACTGATCGGGGCGGGCACCGTCATGCTCGTCATGCCCGGGCCAGGGCTTCTCGCCATATTCGGAGGTCTGACGCTGCTGGAACGGGATCTGTCCTGGGCCAGGCGCATCACCGACACAGTGAGGGCGAAGACGGTCGCCAAGACCCGCTGAGCCGGCCTACTTGGGCGGGTAGACCCCGGCGTCCTTCGCCTTGTCCGTCTGCCAGAAGATGTCGGCGATCTCGTCGATGAGCGCCACCAGCCTGCGCCCGTCTTCCGGGTCCACAGACTTCTTGGCGTTCCCCGCCTGGAGAATGGCCCGCCAGAAGAGGTCGTCGAGATCGGGGAACTCCTTGCGGTGGTCGGCGGTGAAGAAGTCGACCCACAGCACCATCAAATGATGCTTGACCAGCTCGGCCCGCTCTTCCTTGATCAGGATCGCCCGATCGCGGAACACCTCGTCATCGGAGGCCTGGTACTTCTCGGCCGACTTGAGGACCGACATGGCCTCGATCTTGGCCTGGGCCGGGTCGTATACCCCGCAGAAGAGATCGCAGTGGGCGTGGGCGACGGTTATCTGCCGCATGGCACTCCTTCGTTGTCGATGTGATCCATCGACCATACCCTCTCCGGGTCATTCCTATGCAACGGTTCCGTGTTTCCGAAGACTCGATGCGACCAACGTTGCTCCCTGGCGACGAGTTCGTCGCCACCGGGTCCCGACCGGCGGTTGTCGGCGACATCGTGGCCCTCCCCCATCCGGGCCGCCCCGACTTCTGGCTGGTCAAGCGGCTCAGAGCCGGCCCCGGCGGTCGAGTCGACGGTCGGGCCTTGGGCCCTGGCGAGGCATGGGTGACATCGGACAACCCCGGGGTCGAGACCACCGACTCGAGCAGCTTCGGCCCCGTGCCGATGACCTCGCTCAAACCGATGGTGGCCCGTCTCGACGAGACCACGTTCCTCGAAGCCGTCTCCCTGTTGACCGACGAGGAGCCGCCCTTCGCCACAGTCATCGAGGAGCACGGCCCGCCGCCGTTCTGGCAGAGACCGGCCGGCTTCGCCACTCTGGTCTGGCTGATCATGGAGCAGCAGGTGTCCCTGGAGTCCGGAGCGGCCATGTACCGGCGACTCCACGGCCTTCTGGGAGAGATCACGCCAGAAACCGTGGCCGGGTCGTCCGAGCGCGAGCTTCGTGGCATCGGGGTCACGAGACAGAAGACGGCATACCTGCTCGAGCTGGCCCGGTCCATCGTCGCCGGCGAGCTCGACATGGGAGCGCTCGAGAAGGACACCTTCCAGGAGGCGCGACGGTCCCTGCTCGCGGTCAAGGGGATCGGGCCCTGGACCGCCGATGCCTACCTCCTCTCCGCCCTCCGCTTCCCCGACGTGTTCCCGGTTGGCGACCGGGCGCTTCAGGTGGGGACTGCGGAGGTGCTCGGGCTCTCGTCGGTGCCGGGTAAGGACGAGTTGGAGATGCTCTCCCTCCCCTGGCGCCCGGTCCGGGCGGCAGCGGCGAGGGTCGTCTGGCATGCCTACCTGAAGAGAAGGGGGCGTGTGGAGCCGACCGACCCTACGGTCAGCGGTCTATCGGCCGACTGATACGCAGCCAGTCGGGCGGCGGGCCACTTGGGGCACACACCGCTCGCACCGGCGTAGAGTCAGATCATGACCGAGTTCGTCGTCCAGATGGAGAACCGTCCGGGCAGACTGGCAGCACTGACCGAGGCCCTGGCGGCATTCGGGGTCAACATCGAGGCACTGGCGGCATACGGTCACGATGGAGAGGGGACAGTCCGTCTCATCGTCGACGACGCCCCCACCACACGTCGGGTGCTCGAGGAAGCCGCCCTCCACAACGAGGAGCACAAGGTGCTCACCGCCCAGCTCCCCCACCGCCCCGGTGAGCTGGCCCGCCTCACCCGGCTCCTGGCCGATGCCGGGGTCAACATCGACGCCATCTACGTGCTGCGCTCGAACGCCGAGGGGATCGAATTCGCGATCTCTATAGACCAGGGCGACGAGGCCGTGCCCGACCTGCCCATCACCGGCGGGGTATTGGTGGTCTAAGCCCTGAGGGGCGATACTCTGCCGCCCCATGTGGTCCAGAATCGTCGATTTCGTGCGCGCTCGAAAAGCCCTGTCTATTGCCATCGCAGTCGTGGTACTCGGTGCCGGGACAGTCATCTTCATCGCGGTCAACGCCGACCCGGCTGTTCCTGCCACCACCACCACCACCCTTGCGGCTACGACGACGACCATGACAGCCACCACGACAACAAGCGCCACCACTACGACCGTGGGCGGCGAGACCTCCCAGATCAATGGGCTGCCGGTCGGAGACCCGGAGCTGCTGGATCGCCGGCTCCTCGCCGTCAAGATCGACAACCACCCCGACGCCAGGCCGCACTCCGGCGTGGAGGAGGCCGACGCGGTCATCGAGCTCATGGTCGAAGGCGTCACCCGATTCATCTCCATGTGGCAACAGAGCGACTCGGAGTACCTGGGGCCGATGCGGTCGGGGCGCCCGACCGACCAGACTCTCCTGGCCTTCTTCAACGAGCCGAGCTTCGCCATCTCCGGCGCCCAGAGCTGGGTACAGGACATGATTCGCACCGTGGGCATCCACCTGATCGGCGAGGTCGAGCCGGGCACCTTCCGCGTCTCGGGGCGCAGGGCGCCGCACAACCTCTTCACCAATACGATCCTGCTCAGGGAGTACGCAGACGCCCAGGCGTATCCCGACGAGCCGATCGAAGGGCCGATGTGGGAGTTCGGGCCGATGCGCCAGGACGCCGAAGAGGTGAGCAAGGTCTCGTTCGACTTCCTGGGCAACCCTGTCGAGTGGACATGGGACGAGGCCACGGGGACATGGCTCCGCACTCTCGGCGGCGTCGAGTCCATCTCGGTGACCGAGGACGACGAAGAGAGCCAGATCGGGTTCCCGGTCATGGTGGCTCTCTACGTCGAGCAGTACAGCGTAGGTGACCTGCCGGCCAGCCGTACCTCGGGCCAGGGGCTGGCTTACGTATTCGCCGAGGGCCAGGTGGTCCAGGGCACCTGGCAACGCGACGACATCGACCAGTGGTTCACACTGGAGGACAACGACGGGGAGACGATTCAGGTCCCACCCGGCCAGGTGTGGATCTCCCTGATTCCGAACACGACGGGAATAGTGATGGAGTAGAGCTGACTTCGTCAGCTATGGTCGCCCCCTCGTGTCGATCGTAAAACGTGTCCGGGATGCGCTCGACGCCGCCAGCGCCACTCAGGCCACTCTCAACGCATTCACCCAGATCGACGACGAGGCGGCCCTGGCCCGGGCCGAGGTGGTCGATGCGGGCCGGGCCAGGGGGGAGACCCCCGGTCTCCTGGCCGGGATCCCCATCGGGCTCAAAGACCTGATCGATCATGAGGGCCGGGTCACGACAGCAGGCTCCGCCTTCTACCGCCACGAGCCGGCCAGGTCGGCTTCGGTGGTGACCCGGCTCGAGTCGGCCGGGGCGATCGTCATCGGTCGAACCGGTCTGCACGAGTTCGCCTTCGGCTTCTCCTCGGAGAATCCTCACTTCGGGCCGGTGCGGAATCCCTGGGACACCGACACCTCACCCGGTGGCTCGTCCGGCGGCTCGGCAGCGGTGGTCGCTGCCGGCATCACCCCGATCGCCATAGGGACCGACACCGGCGGGTCGGTGCGGGTGCCGGCGGCCCTGTGCGGCTGCTTTGGGCTGAAGGTGACTCACGGTCGCATCCCTCTCGACGGCGTGTTCCCGCTGGCCCCGTCGATCGACACGGTGGGCCCTCTCGCCGATTCTGTGGAAAGTCTCGCTCTCGCCTACCGGGTCATGTCCGGAGACAACAGCGAGGAGCCACGGCCGGGCCGGCTCCGACTCGGGATCCCCCAACCCTGGGTCGGCGATGCTCCGATGAGCGACGCGGTGGGGGCCTCCTTCGAGCTGACCCTGCAGGCGTTGGCCGGCCTGGGGCACAGCGTCAGCGCGATCGAGCTGCCCGATGTGCTGCCGGCCACGGAGCTGATCTTCGCCATCGCCGAGGAGGTCAGCGCGGTGCACCGGTCGTTTCGGGAACAGGGTCTTCCCTACGGGGAGGACGTGGCGAAGAGGGTGGACGACTGCATCGCGAAGACAGCGGAGCAGCAGCAGGCCGGCAGAGAGTGGCAGCAGATGATCCGGGGCAGATTCGCCGATGCCTTCGATGACCTCGACCTCCTGATCACCCCGACCACGCCGGTCCTGCGCAAGGTCATCGGAGAGGACTCGATCGGCGACCACCATTATCGGGCGGTCCTCTCCTGGTTCACCGCCGTCGTGAACCATGCCCTGCACCCTGCCATCGCCCTCCCGCTGACCGGCTCCGGGGCCCCGCCCGTGTCGCTCCAGGCCATTGGGTCGCTCGGCTCAGAGGCAGTTCTCATCGGCTTCGGTAGATCGCTGGAGGATGCCGGACTGGTCGGGTTCACCCCTGCCCCGATTGGCCTTGAGTAGTGCATGACGTCGATAAACTGAAATGACGCGGCACCGGGATGCGGTCTTCTCAGCAGAACCTCGTTTGAAACCCTGGCAAGACGCGTGCGATGACAAACAACAAGGAAGTGAACCAAAGTGGTCGACGAGATCGCCACAGCTGACCCCTCAACCACAGCCCAGACCGAGACCCTCGACAAAGTAGTAATCCGATTCGCCGGAGACTCCGGCGACGGGATGCAGGTAGCCGGATCGAGATTCACCGATGCAAGCGCCCTCTTCGGGAACGACCTGGCCACCCTCCCCTCGTTCCCCGCTGAGATCAGGGCCCCGGCGGGGACCCTTCCCGGGGTCTCCAGCTTCCAGGTCCAGATCGCCGACTTCGACATCCTGACCGCAGGCGACCAGCCCGATTGCCTGGTGGCGATGAACCCTGCGGCCCTGAAGAAGAACCTGAAGGACCTGCGTCAGGGCGGGACCCTGATCATCAACAGCGACACCTTCGAGGAGCGCAACCTGGCCAAAGCCGGTTACGACGCCGACCCTCTCGAGGACGGCACTCTCGAAGGCTTTCGCGTGATCAAGGTGCCCATGGACGAGCTCACCAAGGAGGCGGTCAAGGACACCGGGGTCTCGGGGCGCAGTGTGCTCCGCTCCAAGAACTTCTTCGCTCTCGGGCTGCTCGCCTGGCTGTTCCACCGGCCCACCGAGCCCACCATCGAGTGGGCACAGAAGAAGTTCGCCCGCACCCCTGAGGTCGCCGAGGCCAACATCGCCGCCTTCCAGGCCGGGTACACCTTCGGAGTGGCCACCGAGGCGGCCAAGATCACGTTCGAGGTCAAGCCGGCCGCCCTGCGACCAGGCACCTACACCAACGTCAACGGCAACACCGCGCTGGCCTGGGGGCTGATCGCCGCCTCCAAGCTCTCCGGTTTGCCCTTGTTCTACGGCTCCTATCCCATCACCCCGGCGTCGGACATCCTCCATGAGCTGGCCCGTCACAAGAACTTCGGGGTCCGGACCTTCCAGGCAGAGGATG
>Ga0326597_10014428_pt1 | contig 10357 bp, 13 predicted proteins | sample RVTome_12_FD_203789 | JGI IMG/M metagenome (GOLD analysis project Ga0326597, IMG submission 203789) | Soil microbial communities from uranium-contaminated site in the Upper Colorado River Basin, Wyoming, United States - RVT100D185 | ecosystem: Environmental > Terrestrial > Soil > Contaminated >...
TGACCCGCGTCGGCGCGAAGAAGCAGCCGGCGTACCGGGTCGTCGTGGCCGATTCGCGCAGCGCGCGCGATAGCCGATCGATCGAGACGATCGGTCACTACAACCCGCGCACCGAGCCGGTGGAGGTATCGATCGACGCCGACAAGGCGAAGGCCTGGCTGGCCAAGGGAGCCCAGCCGTCCGATACGGTCGCCCGCCTGTTCCGCAACGCCGGCATCCTGCCGGCGGCCAAGTAGGGGTCGCGCGATGGCTGCCAAGGAACTTGTCGAGTACGTCGCCAAGTCGCTCGTCGACGATCCCGACGCCGTCACGGTCGAGGTCGTCCGGGACGCGGAGGGAACGGTCATCGAACTCCACGTCGCGGAGGACGACATGGGCAAGGTGATCGGCCGGAACGGGAGCGTGGCGAAGGCCCTTCGGACCCTGCTCAAGGTGACGGCCGCGCGCGACGGCGAGCAGGTCTCGCTCGAGATCGTCTGAACCGCGGATCGATGGCGTCGCGGAGACCCGCCTCGGACCTCGGCGAGCGGGTGCCTGCCCGGCGGGGAGGGTGGCGACCCTGACCGCAGCAGGATCGGCTGAGCCGCGGCTCGTGGTCGCTCTCGTTCGCGGCGTCCACGGACTCCGGGGTGCCGTTCGGGTCGAGGTGCTCACGGACCGACCGGAGGAGCGGTTCGTCCCCGGCGCCGTGCTCCATCCGGAGGGTGGTGAGCGGCGCTTGACGATCTCGTCCGCCGTGCCCGTGGCCGACGGACCGGGCTGGCGGCTCCAGTTCGCCGAGGTGCCGGATCGGAACGCCGCCGAGCCGCTTCGGGGTGCGTACCTGGAAGCCGCCTCCGGCGGCGCGCTCGAGGCCGACGCGGTGTACTGGCACGAGGTGATCGGCGTGACGGTCACGGCGGAGGACGGAACGGTGCTCGGCGTCGTCCGCGACGTCTATCGAGCCGGCGGTGCGGAGGTCTACGTCGTCAAGGACGGGCCCGCCGGCGAGTTCGACGTCCCGGCCGTCCGCGCCTTCATCCGGGACTTCGATCCGCGGAGTGGTCGGATCGTCGTCGACGCCGACGCGCTCGACCTTCGGGTCCCGCCCGCTCCGCCGCTCCCTCAACCGGCCACCTCGTCGTCGGCTCCGCCGTCCGCTCCGCCGTCGGATGGCTGACGTGGCACTCGAGATCGATGTCGTCACGCTCTTTCCGGAGGTCTTCGTCGCTCCGCTCGCGGCGAGCATTCCGGGTCGGATCCAGGAGCGCGGGCTCGCGACGGTCCGCGTCCACGATCTGAGGGAGTGGGGGATCGGACGGCATCGGAGCGTCGATGATGCCCCGTACGGCGGGGGAGCCGGCATGGTCCTGCGACCGGAACCGGTCGCCGCCGCGGTCCGGGCGCTCCGCCGGCCGGACTCGCTCGTCGTTCTGCTCGATCCCGCCGGCGTGCCGTTTCGCCAGGCGGGGGCGGCCGACCTCGCGACACACACACACCTCGTGCTGCTGTGCGCGCGCTACGAGGGCGTCGACGAGCGGATCCGAGCACTGGTCGATCTCGAGCTGTCGATCGGCGATTACGTCGTGACCGGCGGGGAATTGCCGGCGCTCGTCGTGATCGACGCCGTCCTGCGCCTCCTGCCGGGCGCGATCGACGAGGCGTCCACCGTCGAGGAGTCGTTCCGCGACGGTCTGCTCGAGTACCCGCAGTACACGCGACCGCCTTCGTTCGACGGTCGTGACGTCCCGGCGGTGCTCGTGTCCGGCCACCACGGCGAGGTTCGCCGTTGGCGCCTTCGCGAGTCACTCCGCCGTACCCTCGAGCGCCGGCCAGAGCTGCTCGAGGGCCGCACGCTCACCGGGGACGAGCAGACTGCCCTCGACGAGCTGCACGCCGAGGGCTCGCCGGACTGACGGTCCTCGTGGGGCTCGGGGGTGGGGCTGTCCCTACCCGCAAGACGCCCGCTGCCCGGCTGGGAGTGGCGCGCGCGCACCCCTAGCGTTCTGCGCATCGAGATCATCTCCGCGCCGGTCCCGCCGGATCGGCCACTCGATGCACAGGAGGCATCATGACCATTCATCGAACGGCGCTCTTCGTGGGCGCGTTCCTGGCCGCCGCGGGCACCGTCATGCTCGTCGGGCTGGGTGACGCGGCCGCGTCCGGCGCCGTCGGACAGGCGGTCCGGCTGTGGCCGATCGCGCTCATCGCGCTCGGCGTCGCGCTGCTCCTCAGGCGCAGCCAGGCCGCCCTCGTCGGGATCCTCGCCGCGGCGACGCTGAGCGGGATCGTCGCCGGAGGTGCCGCGGTCGCGGCGCCACGGATCGGCTCGTTCTGCTCGGCCGACGAACCGGGCGCGATCGAGACACGTCGCGGGACATTCGACGGCCGGTCGACGGTCGACCTCGCGATCGACTGTGGCGACATGGTCGTCACGACGATCGACGGGGTCGATTGGCGGCTCGACACGCGGACGCTCCGTGCGGGCGGTCCGACCGTGATCGAGGAACCCAACCGCCTCGTCGTCCGATCCGCCGGCGAATGGCATGGCGGACCGCTGGTCGATCCCGACGACTGGCAGCTCGCCCTGCCGACCGGCGTGCTCGTCGACCTCGCGGCCGACATCAACGCCGGGAACGGGCGACTCCACCTTGCCGGCGCCCGTCTCGGCACGCTGACGGTCGACGTCAGCGCCGGCGAGGCGGACCTGGATCTTGGGTCCGCGGTCGTCGAACGCATCGACCTGGCGGTCCGCGCGGGCAGCGCGACCGTGCTGCTGCCGGAGCGCGGGACGCTGACCGGGCACCTCGAGGTGTCGGCCGGGTCCCTCACGATCTGCATCCCCGACGGGCTCGGGGTGCGCATCCACGGCGACGTCGAATTCGGCGATGCCACGTTCAACGGGCTCATCCGCGCCGGCGAGGCGTGGGAGTCGCCCACCTTCTCGACCGCGCGTCACCAGGCGGAGCTCACCGTCTCCGCCAGGGCTGGTAGCGTGGTCGTCGATCCTGCAGGAGGCTGCCAGTGAACCCCCGTCGTCTCTATCGCTGCCGGCATGACCGACAGCTCGCCGGCGTCGCGTCGGGCATGGCCGAGTACCTCGGCCTCGATCCCACCGTCGTCCGGATCCTGTGGATCCTGTCCGTGTTCTTTGGCGGGTTCACGATCCTGCTCTATGTCGTCCTCGCGTTCGTCGTGCCGCTGGAACCCGTGACGACCGCCATGACGGCACGACCCACGCCCGCGGATGGCGAGCTGGCCAACGAAGCGACCGGCACGGCCGATGCGTTCCCTGCGCATCACGCGTCGATCGTCGACGCCGCACCGGCGCACGAGCACCGCACGCGCGGTGGAGGCGGCCTTGGTTTCGGGCTGGGGGTCCTGCTCGTCGTCTTCGGCGCGATCGCGCTCGTCGGGTCGTTTCCCGGTTGGATGTCCTCGATCGCCCTTGGGCCTGCGTTTGTGCTGGCCCTCGGGGTTGCCCTCGTCGTCGTCGCCCTGCGCCGTCCGTCCGCCGAGTCGTGATCGGCGCGCCGCTGCTCGTCCTCGGCCTCCTCGTCGTCCTGAGCGCCCTCATCGGCGGTCGGAACGCGGGCCGGGGGCGAGGAGCGGTGGCCGATGCCATCCTCGCTCCCTTCCACCAGGCGACGTGGGCCGCCGCCGGAGCAATCCTCGTTGGTCTCGTCGTCGCGCCAGTCGCACTCGGCGCCGTCGTGAGCCTCCTCTCTGGCGGCGCATCGCTGCTCGTCGTCGGAATCGGTGTCGTGCTGATCGGCGCCGGCATCGAGGCAGCCCGCTTCGCTGCGCGGATCGAGCGCGCCCGAGCGCGCTGGGCGGATCCGCGACCGCTCCACGCCCATGCCTATCGGCCGCTCGGTCCCGGCCTTCGCGACCTGCTCAGCGCCGTGTTCCTCGACGTCGCTCGCTGGCGCGACGTCGTGTACGTTTTCGTCGCATTCCCGCTGGCAGTGCTCGAGGCGGCAGCGGTCCTCGTCGTCTGGTCGGTCGCACTGGCGGCGCTGTCGGTTCCCGTGTGGGCCGTCGCCGGCCAGCTTCCGAGCGTGGCGGATCGCCTCCCGGTTTCGGCCGAGGTGGTCGTCACCGTGGTCGGACTGATCGGACTCGTGCTCCTGCCGATCGCCGCGGTCATCACACGCGGGCTGATGGCGCTGCATCGTGCCGTCATCGCAGGGCTGCTGTGCGAATCGGACCAGCGCACGCTCGAGCGCCGGGTCGCGACGCTCGAGAGCAGTCGCCGAGCCGTGCTCGACGTGGAGGCGAGCGAGCTCCGGCGGATCGAGCGCGACCTGCACGACGGAGCCCAGCAGCGCCTGGTCATGCTCGCGATCAACCTTGGCCTGGCGGCCGAACGGATCGACGACGAGCCGGAGCGCGCCAGGTCCCTCGTCGCCGATGCACGCGATCAGGCCCGGCAGGCGCTGGCCGAGCTGCGCGACCTGGTTCGGGGGATCGCGCCGGCGATCCTCCTCGATCGCGGGCTCGTGCCCGCACTCAGTGCGCTGGCAGCTCGGAGCCCCGTGCCGACCGTGGTGGCGAGTGACCTGCCGGACGGGCTGCGGCTGCCGGATGCGGTCGAGCGGGCGGCGTACTTCGTCGTGGCCGAGGGCGTGGCGAACGTGGCCAAGCACGCCACGGCGGCCCGTTGCGAAATCCGCTGTCGGATGGCCGGCGACCGCCTCGTCGTCGAGGTCGAGGACGACGGGACCGGGGGCGCGATCGTCGTTCCCGGCGGCGGCCTGGCCGGTCTCGCCGGTCGCGTCGAGGCGCTCGATGGGACGCTCGACGTCGTCAGCCCGAGCGGTGGTCCCACGATCGTTCGCGCCACGCTCGCCCTGGCCGACCGGGTTCCCGCGACCGTGCCCGTTCAGGACTCGAGGTAGGCGAGGACCGCGAGCACGCGACGGTGGTCGTGCTCCGAATCGGGGAGCATGAGCTTGCCGAAGATGTTGCTGATGTGCTTCTCCGTCGCGCCTTCGGAGATCGTCAGGAGTTCGGCGACGCCGGCGTTCGTGCGCCCCTCGGCCATGGCGGCGAGGACCTCGCGCTCACGCGGCGTGAGCGACCGCAGCCGATCTTCCGCACGGCGGGTGATCATGAGCTGGGCGACCACCTCGGGGTCGAGCGCCGTGCCGCCGGCGGCGACCCTGCGAAGCGCATCCATGAACTCCCGGACGTTGGCGACCCGATCCTTCAGGAGGTAGCCGACGCCACCGCCGCGGTCGGCGAGAAGCTCCGTCGCGTACTGGCGCTCGACGTACTGGGACAGCACGAGGATCGGCGACCCGGGTACGCGGCGACGCGCTTCGATCGCCGCCTTCAGGCCCTCGTCGCGCTGGGTGGGCGGCATGCGCACGTCGACGACGGAGACGTGCGGCCGGTGTTCCTCGACTGCGGCCACGAACGACGGCCCGTCACCGACCGTCGCGACCACCTCACCGCCCGACTCCGTGATCAGGCGCGCGAGCCCCTCACGGAGCAGGACGGAGTCCTCGGCGATGACGACACGGAGCGGCGGCTCGTTCACCCGTCGATGATGCCCCGACGCGCCGGTTCGCGTGTGAGCGCCCGGGTAGCGCCGCCTCCGCTGGTGCCGGGGCGGCGGATCGTGCTATGCTCCGCCGTCGGTCGCACGTGTTCGCGGCCTTACCCGAGACCCGATCGCTCCACCCGCAGCCATGGCTGCCCAGCAACGTCAGGATCGCCGCGTGAACGTGCTCGACGAGATCGTCCAGGACCAGCTTCGCACCGACCTCCCGGAACTCGCGACCGGCGACACGGTGCGCGTGTCGGCCAAGGTCGTCGAGGGCAACCGCGAGCGGATCCAGGTGTTCGAGGGCACGATCATGCGCCTGCGCGGCGGTGGCGTGACCCGGTCGATCACCGTCCGGCGGATCGCGAGCGGGGTTGGCGTCGAGCGGACGTTCAAGATCCACAGCCCGCGGATCGACAAGATCGAGGTCGTCCGCCACGGCCAGGCGCGGCGCGCTCAGCTCTACTTCCTGCGCAAGCGCGTCGGGAAGGCAGCGACCCTCCGGGAGCGCCGCCAGACCTCCTGACGGCGGCCGACAGCGCGAGGCATCCCGCGACCGGGCGCGGTCCGGTACCCTGAGCGCCGATGGCCCCGATCGTCCCGAGCCTCCGCTTCGAACGGCCGCTCTGGCGCGACGGACGCGACCGCATCGTCGGGGTCGACGAGGTCGGCGTCGCGCCGACCTGCGGGGCGGTGGTCGCCGCGGCGGTGATCATGCGACCGCACTGCCGGCGAATACCGGGTGTGCGTGACTCGAAGACGCTATCGGCCGCCCAGCGCGAGCGCCTGGCTCCGATCATCCGACGGCGGGCCGTGGCCGTCGGGATCGGTGCCGCGTCGGTCGCCGAGATCGACCGGCTCAACATCTACCACGCGACCCATCTCGCCATGCGCCGCGCGATCGCCCGTGTGCGCGGCCATGACCACGTCCTCGTCGACGGCAATCGGATCAGCGGGTTCGAGGCGGAGGTCGGCCCGTACACCTCGATCGTCGACGGAGACGCGAAGTGCTACTCGATCGCCTGCGCGTCCGTCGTCGCGAAGGTGGTGCGCGACCGGATGATGGCGCTCCTCGCCGCGCGCTATCCGGGCTATGGCTGGGAACGCAACCAGGGTTATGCGACCCGCGAGCACCGCGACGCGATCCGGGCCCGCGGCCTCACACCGTTCCACCGGCGGAGCTTCCTCGCCCTCCAGCGCACGCTCGCCGGTGAGCAGGCATCCCTCGATCTCTTCGCCGACTACGTCGAGGAACCGATGCGCGCCGACGGCAGCGGGGACGTGGAGCCCGGGGCGTCCCTGATGGTGCTTGCCGAACCGGAGCTCGTCTCGGTCCCGTAATCGGCAGCTAAGCGGTGCCGGTCAGACTCGGGTCGTGATGGACGCCCGACGCCGGACCCACGCTCAGGCGCTCGGCGACGCGGCCGAGGAGCTCGTGGCTCGGCGGCTCGAGGCCGACGGGTGGCGCGTGCTCGGCCGGAACGTGCGGATCGGCCGGCTCGAGCTTGATCTGGTCGCCGTCGATCCCGGACCGCCGCCGGCGCTCGCGGTCGTCGAGGTGCGCTGGCGGGCCGGGCGTGACTTCGGCTTACCCGAGGAGACGGTCGACTTCCGAAAGCGCGCCCGGCTGCGAGCGGCGGCGTTCGCGCTGCTCGATCGGGGAACGGTCGACGGCGTCCGACTGCCGAAGCTTCCGCTCCGGATCGACCTGGTCGTCGTCGAGCCCGCGCTGCGGGTCGGGGCGGAGCCACGGGTACGCCACCACCGCGGCATCGGGTAGCGACACGCGCGCACCTGGTGCAACGTTTCCGCCGTTCCCGGCCGGGACATCAACGCAGCGCGCACCGGGTGCACGCATCAGGCCCGCGAGCGTCGCCATGCGGGGTGCAATGGACCGGAGATTGCACCGGAGTCACAGGATCGTGGCCAATTCCGCCACCCGGGAACTCCGCCGTCGAATCGTTGCACCCGGTGATGAATGCCGCGGGCTTGCAGCCATCGAACACGGCGCCGCCCCGAGTGCGACGATCCGGGACGCGCGTGACCCTGTGCTACACTCCGCCGGGCCGCGCGCCCCCCGGGCGCCGAGCACCCACCACACCATCCGCCCGCCACGATCGACCGGCACGGAGCCGGTCAGGCGGAGCACACACGCGATCCGTTCCGACCGGGACGGTGCCGCACCGGCCCCATGGGGAGTCGGTCGGTTCCCGGCGACGAGGGTCGCGGAGGAACGAACCGAACAGGAGGTCGCCCACCGTGCCGTCCGTTTCGATGCGGCAGCTGCTCGAGGCCGGAGTCCATTTCGGCCACCAGACCCGCCGCTGGAACCCCAAGATGCGCCCGTTCATCTTCGCGGAGCGCAACGGGATCCACATCATCGATCTCGCGCAGACCGTCAAACGGCTCGAGACTGCCCTCGACGCCGTTCGCGAAACCGTCGCGCGCGGCGATGTCGTGCTGTTCGTGGGCACGAAGAAGCAGGCCCAGGAGCCGGTCTCCCAGGAGGCCACGCGGGCCGGGATGCCGTACGTGAACAAGCGCTGGCTCGGCGGCATGATGACCAACTTCGTCACGATCAAGAAGCGGATCGGGTTGCTGGAGCAGCTGGAGGCCCGTCAGCAGGCCGGCGACTTCGAGCGCCTGCCGAAGAAGGAAGCGTCCAAGCTCACCGAGGAGCTCAACAAGCTCAACGGGATGCTCGGCGGCATCCGCCGGATGAAGCGCCTGCCGGGCCTGGTCTTCGTCGTCGACCCGCACCGCGAGCGCATCGCGGTGACCGAGGCGAACAAGCTCGAGATTCCGGTCGTCGGAACCGGCGACACGAATGTCGACCCGGACGAACTCGACTTCATCATCCCGGCCAACGACGACGCGATTCGCTCGATCCGGCTGCTCTGCGCGCTCGTGGCCGACGCCGCTCTCGAGGGAGCCCAGCTGCGCGCCACGCGAGCCGTCGAGCCGGAGCCGGAGATCGCACCGGAGCCGGACTACGACGAGGGAGATGCATCCGAGGCGCTCGTGGCCGCCCTCGCCGGTGGCCAGGCCCTGACCTTCGAGCCGGATCTCGATGACGAGGACGACCTCCTGCCCGGCGCACGCGCGGCTCGCGCAGAGGCGGCCATCGCCGAGGCTGTCGTTCCCGAGGCCACACCGGACGACATCGCCGCGGAGCTCGCACGCGAGGCTGCCGAGAAGGCCGAAGACGCGCCGACCATCTGACGCGCGCCACTCAACGACGACGACGTGCGTGAGCCGGCGAGAGGCCGGCGACGAACCAGGAGAGAGACGAAACGATCATGGCGGACATCACGGCCGAAGCCGTCAAGCAGCTGCGCGAACTGACCGGCGCCGGATTCATGGATTGCAAGCGCGCCCTGACCGAGGCGGGCGGGGACCTCGACAAGGCCACGGCCCTGCTGCGCGAGCGCGGGCTCGCCTCGGCCGCGAAGAAGTCCGGGCGCGAGGCGCGCGAGGGCCTCGTGTCGAGCTATATCCACACCGGCGGCCGCGTCGGTGTGCTCATCGAGGTGAACTGCGAGACGGACTTCGTCGCCCGCACGGACGAGTTCCAGAAGCTCGTTCGGGACCTCGCCGTCCAGGTCGCCGGGCTGGCGCCGCTGTACGTCGACGAGGAACGCATCCCGGCGGCGGAACTCGAGGCGAAGAAGACGGAGCTGCTGGCCGACGAGGCGATCCAGAAGAAGCCGGACCACATCCGCGGCCAGATCGTCGAAGGACAGCTGCGCAAGTGGTTCGAGCAGGTCTGCCTGTACGACCAGCCGTTCCGCGACACCGAGATGACCGTCCGCCAGCTCATTACGGATCGGATCTCGACAATCGGCGAGAACATCCGCGTCCGACGGTTCGTCCGCTACGCGCTCGGGGAGGATCAGTGACGGAAGGACGACCGACCATGAGCGCTTCCGCGACGACCGCCACCGGGCCCTCGGCGGGCGGGACGGAACCGCTCCGTCATCGGCGGATCCTGCTCAAGCTGTCCGGCGAGGCCCTCCTCGGCGACCGCCAGTACGGCGTCGACCCGGCCGTCTGCGCATTCATCGCGAAGCAGGTGGTCGAGGTTCACCGGCGCGGCGTGCAGATCGGGATCGTCGTCGGCGGCGGCAACATCTTCCGCGGCCTGCGGGCGGCGGCGAACGGCATGGACCGCGCGACCGGCGACTACATTGGCATGCTCGCCACGGTCATGAACGGCCTCGCCCTGCAGGATGCGATCGAGCGGGCCGGCGTCCAGACCCGGGTCATGAGCGCGATCGCGATGAACGAGGTCGCAGAGCCGTACATCCGCCGCCGCGCCGTCCGACACCTTGAGAAGGGCCGGATCGCCATCTTCGTGGCCGGCACGGGCAATCCGTACTTCACGACCGACACCGCGGCGGCACTCCGGGCCGTCGAGATCGGGGCGGGGATCCTCCTCAAGGCGACCAAGGTCGATGGGGTCTACGATGCCGATCCGATGAAGGAACCATCCGCCCGCCGGTACGCCCGGCTCGAGTACGCCGACCTGCTTCGCGACCAGCTCAAGGTCATCGACGCCGCGGCCGTCTCGCTGTGCATGGAGAACGATCTGCCGATTGTCGTGTTCGATCTCAATCGGCCGGACAACATCCTGCGGGTCGCGCTCGGCGAGCAGGTCGGTACGCTCATCACGTCAGCCCCGGAAGGAGGTGCGAGCGCATGAGCAGCGAGACCCTCACGTCCGCCGATCACAAGATGGCCCGCGCTGTCGAGGCGATGGAGCGCGACTTCCAGGGGATCCGGACGGGCCGCGCATCGACCGCGCTCGTCGAGCGCATCGTGGTCGAC
>Ga0326597_10014431_pt1 | contig 10355 bp, 13 predicted proteins | sample RVTome_12_FD_203789 | JGI IMG/M metagenome (GOLD analysis project Ga0326597, IMG submission 203789) | Soil microbial communities from uranium-contaminated site in the Upper Colorado River Basin, Wyoming, United States - RVT100D185 | ecosystem: Environmental > Terrestrial > Soil > Contaminated >...
GCCGCAAACGGGGACTGCCCCGCTTTGTAATTAAATACATTGTTGCGGCCGAGTCTCTTCATCGAAATCGTGAACAGCTTGTCTATGGTCGAAACGTCAATGGTCGCGCCATCTCCGGCTGTGCCGCCGTTTACGTCGGCCGCGTCAACAGACACGCCAGCGTTAGCGACTTCGGACGTATAGTGGCCATTGATGATGTTTTGCATGAACTCCACCGCGTCGCGGGTGTGATCCGCGCGAGAGGACGGGGTTGATTGCAATTCATCGAGGTCGGAGATGTAGAAAGCGATATACGGGGTCGTATCCACTGTCAGCGTCTCCGAGGTGTGGGTGAGGGTGTTCAGCGTAACGTCAGAGCCGCGGGTGTAAGCTCCGGCTACCGGGCGAGAGCGGTATTGGCGTCGAATCAAATCGCCGCCTGTCAGCTCTTTTTCCAAACGGAAATTCGCCTGCGGTTTCCAAACGTTGGACACAAAATCCATCACCTGCATCTCTCGCGCCCATATTTCGCGGAAAGATGCTGATACTGAATTAGCCATGTGTGAAGGGGTTAATTGCTAAAATCTTTGTACGATAGCCCCTGTCTTGTTGCCTTTTTCTTCCAGCCAAACGGAATACTTTTTGAAGGTCTCGTCATTCATTGACTGGATGTCTTTGGGATCATCTTTGTCAAAAATGGCTTGAAAATCAATCACGCTGGAGCGCGTGCCGCCGGGTGCGCGTCCCTGTTCGCCGGAAACTTTGCCAGGCTCTATCTCCGGCTTAATAAACCCGAAATAGAGTTCAGCGAGTTCCTTGTCGGCATAGCGTTCACCGTCGGGAGCCACTTGGTCGGAGTACGCAAGCTCCATAAGCTTGTCCTTGTACTGCTCGATTGGCTCACCTGGCAGGGCTTTGCCTAGGCGCGAGACACGATTCTCAAAGACTTGATGCTCTTTCTCAATAGCCTCTGATTCCTTTTGCTTGGCTATCAAATCCTGGACTTCTTTGGGAAGCGCGGGTATCAATCCCTTGCGGGCGAAAGCCACCAGCTTTTCAATCACGCTCGCATCCGCGCCGATTTCTTCCGCAAACGCTTTAATGTCGTCGTCTGTAGCGGCGTTATCGGGCTTCTGCGAGAACTTTTGAACCTGCCCTTGGAGATCGGCAATCATCTTGTCTTTCTCCGCCAGCGAGGTTTCCAGCTCGTGCTTCTTGGCCAGTAAATTGGCAATGGGCTTTGGCTTTGGGATGAATTTCCCTTTGTCGTCCTTTGGAGTTTCCTCTTTGGGAGTCTCGGCCGGAGCCGCGGCCGGTGTCTCCTCTTTCGGAGTGTCAGCAGGTTTGGGAGGTTCTGCTTCCTGACCCTTTGGGGGTGTTGCATCGGCTGGCTTTTCTTCAGCTTTAGGCTGGAGATCGGCTACAGCTTCGGCGGGAAGATCGGTCTTGATTGTCGCGCCGTCTTCGCCTTTGACTTCTGTCATGTTTTCCTTTCGTTTATTTGTGTTGCTCCGGTGGAGCAAGATGGATGTTAGAGGCCATCCATAAACCTTTGCCTTGTTGGGTTGTGGGCTAACAAAAATAGCGCCGCTATTTTGGCGGCGCTATGGAGGGCACTAATGAGAGAACTGGAAAGAACTCTATTAGTGTCCTGTACAACGACACCAAATGAATTCCAGTTCTTTTAGATTGTTGAAAAGAACTCTAGTGTTTTTGGACTTTGCCGTGAATTTTTGCGGCGTACTCTTCGGCGAGTTTCACGGCTTCTGTGCCGTGTCTCTCCACAGAATAGGTGCGGACAAAACCGCCGGCTTTGTTGAAAACATCAAAAGCCTTGCCGGACACTTCCTCTTTTTCATCGGGAGCGTCAACGATGGCTTCAGCTTCCTTCAAAGACATTTCTTTTTTTGCCATTGCTTAAAGGTTAATTATAAAAATTGCCTAATATATTTCCTAAACCCGTTACAAATTCCTTCATCGCATTCACTCTGCGCCTGACATCCGGCCCTTTCATCATGTCCCGCAAAATCTTTTTTCCAAACTCTCCTTGTTTTACTTTTCCGTCATAGGTCACCACTACTCGGCCTTGATTCAGATACGCGGTGATAACTATGGCGTTGCCTTTCTCCATCGGGGCCAGCACCGGCAGTTCGACATTTTCTTTCCAGATTCGTATTCGGTTATAGAGAGCCTTGAGCACGGTCTAAATCTTCGTTAATGGTTTTCTGCAAACTTTCTTTTTGGCTGTGAGTATCAAAATAGGTGAGAAACTGGCGGGACAGGTCAATTATAGTAAAATTCATTTGTCTCTGTTCAGGGGTCTGCTTTCTGTCTGTCGCGTTCTGGCTTTCCGCCACCTGGATTTGCAGGGTCAGGTACTCAATCCATTCTTTGAAGCCCGGTTTCTCCGCCAATCGTTCTTTAACTTCTATCTCCCGGAGGGTCTTTTCGTACTGGGCGATTAGCTCGCGGTTGTCCTCGGTGTCGAATTCATACCGGCTGGTGAGCTTTTTGAGCTGGTCAAGCTCGTTCATATGAGTAAACGATTGAGTTTCTCCAACACTCGAAACTTAAATCCATTTATCCGGCGATCCCATTCCTGCTCTGTCATTTCTTCTGGCATTGTCCATCGGCCATATCTGTAAACATGCCCATACTGCCACACAATCAATCGCGCACGTAAACGGGCCTTAAACCCGTCTCCGGCAAACGACCAGCGATCAACAGCAATTTTTTCGTCTATAGTCATATCTGCGGGGCCATATTAGTCATTCCCTGGCTTAGGCTCTGCGTCCCTGCGGGCGTGTTCATGGCCGGTTCTTCCGGCAGGCCCGGCGGGGCCATTTCCGGCGGCGGCAAACCTCGTTGCGCGTTAGTCTGTACCGCCTTTCTCGCGGCGTTCTGGGCGGCAAACTCCATGTGGGCCTGGGCCAATCGCATGAGCTTCATGAATTTTTCCGTGCCTGCGGCATGCTTTTCCTGCTCTGCGGGCTTAAGAAGAGCAAGTTGGTCAGGCGTGTAGGTTGGATAGTTCTCGTCAGCATAATCCATGATTTTCTGGACAAAAGCCGTGGTAGCCGCGCGATAGAGGGCATAGGGCTTGTTAGCCAGGCAGTCCTGAATCATCTGCGAGGCTTTAGAGAGGACTTCCTTATTTGTTTCGTCCGAAAGGTCAAACACCTGCCGGATCATATCCTCTTCCACTTCCGCGCCCTCCAGCTTGATCTGCGCGGTCATCTTCGGATTCATAACCATGAGTTCCGGGGGAGTAAGGGTGGCGAGGGTATCTCTAAGGGCTTTCTTTTTAATTTCGTCCCTGTTCATATCCTCTTCGCCACCCGACACGACAATATCCCATTCAGGATTGATTTCATTTCTTGCGAGCTCTGTCCACTGCTCGCCTATCTCCCCGATAATCTTTACCGCCATCGGGCTTCGCATGTGTTCCACAAGGCCCCACAGAAACCGACGGTCAATCGCCTGCCAGCACTTTGTCCTGGATTCCATAGCGGCTTTAGTTCGCTCGGCAGACTGCTGGACGTTTAGGAAAGCAATGCCAACTTTCGAGGTATCAGACTGCCCCTGCGCCTCGCTGTTCACTCCGGTTTTCTCTTTGAGCAAATTGTCCATCCACGACACGAGGTTGATCGTTCCCTGAAGTTCCGGGGTCTCAAACTGGTAGATACCCTGCGCAATCTGGGAAACACGCGAGTTCACTTTTTCAAGATTCACAGCCACGAGGCCGTCCTGCCGCCACTCCAGTTCCGCCGGGTTCGGGAACATGGACATGTCATACGCTCTCTGCCCGTAGTTTCTTTTGTGTCTGTTGTCGAGCTCCTGATTAACGAGGACTCGGATTGTCTCGGCTATAGGGATGATGTCTTCCACCGGAGCTTTCGGGAGAGGAGTAAACGGGTCTCTGATCGGAAACCACGACACCCACGGCCACAGGTCGGACTTGAACACATCTTTGAGGTATTCACATCTCACCCACACCCCGGTTTCGTAGTTATAGACAACATAGTACCGCCGCCCTTTCCACATCGTGCCCTGGGCGACGAGCTTGTACATATCCTGGCCGGCGTAGTTGTAGGTGATGCCGTCAAGGCCCAAAGCCATAAAGCGGTTTTGTTTCGATTGAAATATTGTGTCCTTATCTACAAGGCGGTCAGCTTTCACCGCGTTAATCAGTTTTGAGACCTGGGCCGGGTCATACATTCCCTCGTCCGCGCCGTCTACCAGCTCTGATTTGCTCTTAAACACATTGTCCTGCGCCCGGAACTTGTACTTTTCCGTGTCTGCCCCGCCCATCGGGTCGTCCACCACGTCGTAAGGGTCAATCAAATCCAGAACAGATTGATATTTCGGCTTGGAATGGGCCATATACGCATAGGTAACCTTGCCGTAGAGCGCGGCGACCTGGTTGCCGTCGCTGTCGAGCATGTCCCAATCATAATCTTCACGAACTTTTATGCGGTTCAAAAGAGCAGTGGCTTTTTTAGCGGCGATATAATCCGCGCTCTCTGACTGCTCGAACGTGAGCGCGGGGTGCTTTGACATTTTCGCTTTCCAGGTATCAACAAAGCCCGGCACAATCGGCACGGGCACATTGAATTTGCTTTTGAGATTTCGCTTTACCCGGTTCAGGTAAAAATCTTCGTTCTGCGCCCACTGTAGCTCTCGATCTTTTCGAAACATCAGGCCTGCTTCATACTCTGCCCGACATTGCTTTACGATTTTTTCAGCTTCTAAACCTTTAGCCATTAGATTCCTTGATAAATTGAAACCGGATCGGGGTCTTTTTGCTTATAAGGCGTGTAGTCATCTTCATTCTTGAATTGCTCCTCAACTAAAGCCGCGTATCTCTGAACATCAGCCGCATGGCTCGTGAAATCGTGGTACGGCTTTTCCAGGAACATTCCGCGGTTGTCGTCCCATTCCTGCCGATACTGCGCAATGTAATCTAGCCAGGTTTGACAGGTTTTCTCGTTCACCCACAGCCTTGCAAACATCAGCCGGCCTTTTTCTATTCCGGCATCCACTCCCAGGCTCGGCACTTCTTCAAAGCTGATCCCCAATTCTTTAGCTGTGTCCAGGCGGGTCTTGCCTGTACTGATCTCGGTGGCCTTGATGTCGTGAGGGGCAAAATGCTTCCCGTAGACATAGGGTTTGGTCTGGAGCACTTTCGCAAACTGCGGCAGGCCATCTTTCTCTGACCCTTCCCAGAAATCAATCATGTGCAGTTCAGTGCCGATTCGCTGATAAAACCCGGTAGCAAACTTCGGGCCTACTCCGAGATCAGAAACTGTATGGACTTTCAGGGCAGGATCGTAAGGGACAACTTTTATTCTGCCGTCTTTGCGGGCTTGAGCGAGCTGATTCGCGTAATACGCGCCTTTTATTGCGGCTTCAAAAGAGCAGTACCATTCCTGGTCAAATTCTTCCTGGGTCATTAGTCCTTGAGCGACTAGGCGTTTGTCATCCTCAAGGGCTACTCGTAAGTTATTTATGGTCTCGCCTTCTTCGTTGGCGAGCAGGTCATCAATCGTTTTAAAAATTACTGTCCAGTCGGGGTTGTTAAGGGCATTGGCATAGATCCGGTGGAACTCATTCTTACCTTTAGGTGTCCCAAAGAAGATTGCATATCCAAGGTGATCTGCAAGGGCTTTGGAGATGATTTCGCTAAAAATGTTTGAAGGTTGTTGAGGATATTCGTCAAAACCCGCTCCCCACAATGCGAGTCCCCGCAAGGAGTCGGGGTTATCACTTCCAACAAGGAGGAGTTTTGATCCGTTGGGATATTTAACTGTGAATGGGGGGCTGTTGATGTGTTGGACACCTGGAATGTCTTTACTTATTTTTTTAGCGATATCCCAAGCAACGAGCTCGGATTGAACGTATGTAGGGCCAATGTATGCAAATTGGGATTCGGGAATTCGGATGCAATCGCGCTGGAGGTGGTTCACAACGGCGGTGGTTTTTCCTGACCTCCGACAAAGAACGAGAACTATCCAGCGTTTGACACTTTCGTGGAAGGCTTGCGCCCAGATTTGGGGTTTGTAGGGGATTTGGATTCCATCCATGAAATGGGAATGGGACCGCCGCCTTTACCCGAGTGCTCCTGCTGTTCAATGGGCTTTCCAAACATTCGATCAATAAGGTATTGGTTGGCGGCTCTGTCGGGGGCGATCCAATAAATCTTTTTCGATTCGTCGGATTCGTCTGATTTAAAAATGCCGTCTGCTAGTCTTTCGAGGTTTAAAAGGAATTTCTGCCAGCGCGGGATTAGTTTTGTTTCGCCTGTAACACCTATTTCTTCATGAAACCAATTATCAGCGCCTTGTTTTGCGCCGATGTCTCGTGGTTTCGGTTTTCGGCCAGCGCCAGGGCGGGTTCCGCCCCTTCGTTTGATTTCCATCTGAAAAAATCAATTAATCAATCTGTGGGTTCAATCTCCGCGCCATGCGGTGTCCAATGTTCTCGGATACACAGATTACAGCCGCGATACGCCTTGTCATGACAGGAACAGGTACACAGCAATTTACTCATCGTCGTCATCAAAATCTGGAGCGACATCCTGAAAAGGAACTTCACCGAATGTCATAGGGAAATGATTAAGTAATTTCAAAGTAAGAGATACTGTGGAATCTGTCAAGGCGAGGGCGCGGATTGTTTTGGGAATGCGGCATCCAGTATCTGCGCCAGAGACGCACATTGGCCGTCAGAAAACTTGATTCGTTCCACAGGACACAAAAGGACTGTTTCGATAGCAGATATTCTGTCTATCATTCCGCCTATCTGGCTATAGGCCAGCCAGCCGAGGAGAGCGACGAATACGCCGGAAGCCAGCCAAACCACCGCGGCCGCGAGTTTGAGACGCTCCATTTCAAAACCCCTTCCAAATAATGGCAGATAAAATGCCGAGGATTATCGTCATAAGGAAAAATATGGCGAAAGTCAGCGAGACGATGATTTTCTCGGGAATATTGTTCATTTTGATAAAAGCAATGATATTTCTTCAGGATTCCACCACACATCACACACCTCATACTCCCAGTTCCATTCCCGGCATATCTGTCCGTACATCCGCACTACCCGCTTGGCTTCCGCGCCGCAATGCTTCGTATAGGTCGTGCAGTAGGGAAGCAGGGGGATGTACTGGGGGTTCGAGGCGGCGGCTGCAATTCGTAAACCCGCCCAATAAATCAAGACAAGCCAAAAGATCGTACCTATAACGATCACTGCATAAAGTATTCGATCGGATGTGTTGGGAAGCATTGAAACTCTGTTGAGTTCAGCATAGAGTGAATCTAGCGAAGTGTCTACTAAGTCACTTATCCACAGCGAATTACAGCTGGCTAAAAACAACTACAAGGGGGTACAAATGCGTACGATTGCCTATGCGGACGTGAAAACGATCCCATTTGAGCGCGTACTAGAACATTACGGCATAAAACTTGAAGCCAAGGTCATTAAGGACGAGAAAAAGCTCGTTGGATCGTGTCCGATTCACAAGCATGATGGCCCAACCAATCCACGCTCGTCGCAATTTCAAGTAACGCTAAACAGCCCGGATCACCCAAAGACGAACAATACGTTCATGTGTTTTGGGTGTTGGGCCAGAGGAACGATCGTTGATTTCGTGGTTCTGATGGAAGGCTGGGTGAAGTACGACGAGGTCGATTGGCGCGAGGTGAAAGTCAAACGCGAAAGTGGTGAAAAATTCAACTGGGTCTCGGAAGAGGATCTCAAACTCGCGTCGCGCCTATTGCAGAAGTGGTTCATCGCCGGAAAAGACATGTACAAAAAAGCCGACAAAATAGACACGTCAAAGGAACGTGTACAAACGGTGAACACGTCTGAAGCCCCTAAAACCCTCGTAAACGCGACATGGATCGAGATGTGGGGATCACCAGCCAAATATCACAAATCGTTTGTTAAAAACCAATATTTGGCCTCTAGGGGCATTTCAGAAGCGACACTGGCTGAATTCGGCGTTGGCTACTACTGGAACCCGAAAGCCAAAAGCCAACTGCTCGGCCGGATCATCTTCCCGCTACAAAACACGGAAGGCGAGCACATCGGCTACGCTTCCCGCGCCGTTGATGAAAACGAGCCGCGGTATATCTTTCCTCCCGCTGAACGCGAGCGTGAAAAGATCATCTACAAATTCGATCGGTCGGTGTTGCTGTGGAACTTCCACAGAGCAACCGAAGAAAAGGACGTAGTCGTTGTGGAGGGATTCTTCGGGTGCATGAACGTCCACCAGCACGGATATCCGGGCGTGGTCGCTTTGATGGGATCGAATCTCACGGAAGCGCAAGCCGAGCTGATCGCCGATCATTTCCAATCTGCGACGTTCCTGATCGATCCAGACGAACCGGGACTGAAACTGGCTAAACAAGCTATGGATCTGGTTCGCGGCCGTACCCTGCTAAAACTCATCTTCCCCTCAATCCAGCCAGATCAGATGACAGAAGACCAAATTAAAACCCTACTTCGGTAGGGTCTTTTTTTGTATAATTATCTCGCCCTTCGCGCTCCTCCCCTGGAGCTTCCATGCAAGACAATCGAATCCTCACCGACAGAGTTCTGATCGTTGATCGTGTGTCCCTGAATAAAGCTCAAGCGCAGATCGCTTCCTGCGAAAAATGCAAACCTGATCTCGCGGAAATTCTGATCGAATCCGTCTTGGATGAAATCACCGGCAGCAATCCGGCAAGCACCACGTACTTCTTCCTAGAACCAATCCCGTGTCCGAGTTGCGCGGAACCAATAACGGAGAATTCTTTAGTGGAATGGGATGGTGGGGTCGAATTGAAAGTTTAATGCCAACGCCTCTTTCGCTCGTGGGCGCTTTCCTTCTCGCCATAGTCTTTCCAGTATGACGAGCCGCACTTTTTACACTCCCATCGAATGCGGATAAACCGGCTCGTCTCGATTCGGTACTTCTTCTCCATTCCAGGGGTCGAGCAGTAATAGCAGACAATCGTGTCTGGTTCTGTTTCCGTTTGCAATGGTCCGATGACCTCGGCCAAGTAATATACCGAACATCTGTACGGTATTCAACGAGAGATCAAGCTATGAATTTCCGTCAAGCAGAATCTTCTTGCAATAGACCCATCCGGGTGAAATAACATGGATGATGAGAGAAGAATTTCATCTTCAGAGACGCTGGACGGAAAAACTTCCCCAGATAACGTTCTGGATTTTCTTAGCCGCGTTTGCGTATCGGGAGGGCACGGAAGTGATTCTCTTCATCACGAACAACTACTTAGTCCCTGGCACACTTAGCCTGATCGAAGCTTGGCATTTAATTCAAAGCCTCTGGAAATAAACGCTCAAAACAGCGTTCCCTCCGCCCACTCCCACAAATGAACTCCACTCGTGTGCTTCCGTCCGCAAGCGCCCCGACAGTGATTTTATTTCTAAAGGGGAATATCCTCTGCGCTGATTTCTTCTGCGGAGGGGGCAGGCTTCAGTTTATTCTTTGTCGGCGCGAACGGATCCTTGCCTTCATAGAGAGCTTCAAGGTCAATCTGCATAGCATGGCGCTGTGCGGCTATCTTCGCATCTGGCTCACCGATTGGCGGATTGCCCTGGGTAATGTACTCTGTGTCAAATCCCGTGCCGCTTCTTGTTATGGTGATGTCGTACTTTTTCGGGTCGCCCCAGCGTGCGTTATCAACAAGGCTGTTCTTAATTGCGTTCTGAATGCTTGATTGAGTGATTTCGAGAATCTGCACCCGCTGTTCCTCGTAATTCCATACTATAAATGCCCAAAAATGTTTCAAGCTGTATGAGCCGTCCTTTTCCGTCTTAATGTCGGCCGGAATTTCAGTCGGTCGTTCTTTCGATAGGACTGGCTTGTTTTCGGTGTTCCAATATTCCCAACCCACTATCGCGGAAGATAAAACTCGAAACGTGTTTTGCCCGTCTTTCAGCCGCATGTAGTTGCTGTTAGAGGGGACTTTGTTATAGGTCTCTGGCAGAAATGAATCTGCTACTTTTTGTGCGTTCATGTTTTTGAATTAAGGCTTAAACACTTCTCCTGTCTCTAAATGACATTCACTGCTTTGCTTTTTTTCATCCCAATTTTTCCATTCGATTTTGATATTTCCGTAAACTTCCAGGATTGCCTCTGCCCAGAGCTTGTTGCCCTCTGCCCGGAGCTTGTTGCCCTCTGCCCAGAGCTTGTTGCCCTCTGCCCGGAGCTTGTCGCCCTCTGCCCAGAGCTTGTTGCCCTCTGCCCGGAGCTTGTCGCCCTCTGCCCGGAGCTTGTCGCCCTCTGCCCAGAGCTTGTCGCCCTCTGCCCAGAGCTTGTTGCCCTCTGCCCGGAGCTTGTCGCCCTCTGCCCAGAGCTTGTTGCCCTCTGC
>Ga0326597_10014432_pt1 | contig 10355 bp, 10 predicted proteins | sample RVTome_12_FD_203789 | JGI IMG/M metagenome (GOLD analysis project Ga0326597, IMG submission 203789) | Soil microbial communities from uranium-contaminated site in the Upper Colorado River Basin, Wyoming, United States - RVT100D185 | ecosystem: Environmental > Terrestrial > Soil > Contaminated >...
CGGCGGGCGCGGGCTCCAGTGCTCGAGGTCGACGCCGTTGTAGATCACCTCGTCGCGGCGCGAGCGCAGCCGCCGCGCCTGCCAGTAGCGGCGCTGCGCCTCGCAGACGAACACCAGGCAGTCGGCGCTCCAGAAGAACGGCCGGTAATAGAGCATCTGCAGCCGTTCCTTGACGCTCGCCGGCACCGTGGTGTGGAAAGTGACCACGAGCGGCGCCTCCACGCCCGCGCGCCTGCGCGCGAGCGAGGCGTACAGGAGCGCGTACTGGTTCGCGGCCAGGATCACGGCGGGCCGGACGCCTTTCAACAGGGAAACAAGCCGCTGGAAAGCGGAAAAGTCGAAATACCGGCGGGCATCGAGGCAGTGCACGCCGGCGGCGCCGGTGAGGCGCTCGAGCTGGCTCGGGTCGTTCTTGACGTAGGCGGCGTGGCACTCGTGTCCGCGCGCGGCGAGGCGGTTGACGAGCGTGATGCTGTGGCGCTCGGCGCCGCCGTGCACGAGCGAGCCGGTGACGAAGAGCGCCCTCATCTGCGCCGGTTCCACAGGGTCGGCACGCCGTAGGCGACGCCGAGCACCAGGCCGCCGAGCGCGAGGCGGGCGAGCGCCGCCGCGGCGAAATGCTCCGCGGCCATCCGCGCCGCGGCGGCAGCCAGCACCGCGAGGACGAGCGACCTGCCGAGCGCGCCCCAGTCCTGCATGCGCTTGAGCGGGATGCCGGTGAGCCTGGAGATGCGCCGCAGCAGCACCAGGCGGTCGAGATAGATCGCGCTCGCGCTGCCGGCCGCCGCGCCGGCGAGGCCGAGGTGCTGCGCGCCGGCCCAGCTCACCGCGACCGAGACGCACAGCGCGAGCGCGGCGAGCCGCACCGCGAACGGCCCCTGGCGCAGGAGCAGGATCACGCTGCCGGTTTCCACCACCAGCGCGGCCATGCCGATGGCATAGACGCGCATCGCCGGCGCGGCCTCGACGTAGGCGGCGGTGTAGACGAACGCGACCAGCTCCTCGGCGAAGAAGAACGCGAACGCGAGCAGCGGGAACAGCGCCGTGCCGACCATCGCGTTGGCGCGGCTGTTCATCTCCATCATGCCGCCCACGTCGCCGCGGGCCTGCATGCGGCTCATGCTGGGCAGGAAGGCCTCCAGCACCGCGTGACGGAACACCATCACCACCTGGCCGACGATCACCGCGATCGAGAACGCGGCGAAGCTCGAGAGCGCGAAGAGCGTCGCGGCCACCCACTGGTCGGCCTGGGTGCGCAGCGCGTAGAGGGCGTTCGAGACGCCGAAGGGCGCCGAGTAGCGGAACTGGTCGGCAAACGCCGCGCGCTCGAACCAGGGACGTCCGAGCCCGTGGCGCCCCTTCACGTAAACGAGCAGCAGGACGAGCTTCACCAGCACCGAGGCGAGCAGCAGCCACAGCATCACCTCGAGCTCACCGCTCGCCCAGGCCCCCGCCGCGACGAGCGCGGTGCGAAGCAGCGATACGCTCAGCGTGGCCGCGGCCTGCCAGCCGATCTGCTCGTCGATGGTCGGCAGGTAGTCGAGCAGCACCGCCGCCACCCACAGGCCGACGAACGCCGGCACCAGCGCGCCGTAGGCCTCGAGCGGCTCGACCGCCGCGGGCAGCAGCGGGTTCCATGGGCTGACCGCGAGGCCGCAGGCGAGCCCCGCCGCCGCGAGGAAGAGCAGCGTGTGGTGCACGTACAGCCGCCGGCGGCGCGGCTCCGAGCGCGGCACGAAGAAGTACAGCGAGCCGGGCATGTTGAGGGTGGCGAAGGCCATCACCGTGCCGACCGCGAGCCACAGCAGCCGGTACTCGCCGAAGGTCGCCGCGTCAAGGCAGCGCACCAGCACCACCGGCAGCAGGAACTGCAGCGCGTGGTCGAAGGCCTTCACCGCCCCGAGCGACAGCGCGCGCTTCTTCAGGCCCTGGGAGGCTATGGTTTTCGCTGCAGCCGTCATACGAGGGCTTCCCCTGCCGACCCCCTGTCAAGGGGCGGAATGGTCGACCCCCTGTTAAGGGGCGAGCGGGGGGTTGATTTAGCGGCGGTCGCGACAGGAGTCTGCGGGCATAAAATGTTCCCGATCGGGAACAATCCAGAAAACCAACCCCCCGCTCGCAAAGCTCGCTCCCCCCTTGTCAGGGGGGCGGCGGCGGCCTCGCGCGTCTCCCCCCTTGTCAGAGGGGCGGCCCAGGCGGTGCGGTTCATGACACGAGCTCCTTGAACAGGCGCCCGTAGCGCTCGAGCACTTCCGCGCTGGAATGGTTGCGCCCGAAGTACTCGCGCACCGTCTTCGACGCCTGCTGCCAGGGCGCTTCGTCGAACAGCCTTTCGACCTCCTCTGCGAGCGCGTCGATATCCCTCGCGAACCGGGTCGGGCCCACGTCCACGGTCGCAACGGTCGGCACCCCGCGCGCCCACGCCTGCAGGAACGTGTTGGGCATGCCTTCGTACGACGAGGTGTTGACGAGCACGCGCGCGCGGTCGAACCACGGCTCGGCCTGCGCGAGCGGCAGGAAGCCCTTGAGCTCGAGGTTCGGGAACGCCTTCGCCCGCTCGCGCACGCGCTCGAAGTACGCCCGCGCGCCCGCGCGCGGCCCGCCGATCGCCACGAAGCGCCGCTGCGGCAGCCGCGCCGCGAGCTCGAGCAGCAGTTCCGGCCGCTTGTTCTCGTGGATCATGCCGACCCACAGCACGCACTCGGCCGGGGCGGCGGTCCTCGTTTCGGGCAGCAGGTAGCAGCTCGGGATCACCACCGCATCGCGCCCGTAGGTGGCGCGGCAGCTCGCGCGCTGCGCCTCGTTCTGCGCCACGATCGCATCCACCGCGCCAAGGCCGCGGCGATAGAGCCAGCGGTCGCGCGCATAGCGCAGCTGGTTGCCGATGTCGGGGGCGAAATCCTTGTCCGAGGCGCCGGCGTAGACCGAGCGCTTGCCGTGCCGGCGGCAGAACTCGGTCAGCACGCCGAGCCACATCGAGCTCGAGCGGTAGTAGTAGAGGTCGGCGTCGGCCTCGCGCAACGCCTGCCACATGGAGCTCAGGCGCGGGTGCAGGAAGCGCAGCACGGGCAGCCCGGCCTCGCGGCGGAAGGCCTTGTGCACCGTGATCCCGCCGAGCGCCGCGCGCTGGGGCTGGCCGTGGTCGAGGCAGATCATGGAGACGCGATGGCCGCGCGCCGCGAACAGGCGCGCCAGGATTGCCTGCTGCACCTCCGCGCCGCCGATCTCCGGGATGCGCGGGTCGCCCGAGAGTGCCGGCCAGGCGTGCGGCGCCACGAAGCACACGGACAACGCCTTGTCCGGGCGGCCCGGGATCGCGGCGGCCCCGCTCGCCTGCATTTCGAGGTGCATCAGCCCGCGGGCTTCCGGGCGGCGACGCCGTACATCATGCCGATGGCCAGCCACAGATAACCGAACTCCGGCTCCGGGCGCAGGCTGCTCCCGGCCATCCCGGTCACGAAGAAGCACGCCAGCGCGGCGCTGCCGCCCTGGAAGAAGCCGCGCATCTCCGGGCTGAGCCATGCGTTGCTGCCCAGGGCGCGGAAGCCGCGCCAGACGTGCCAGTAGAACGCGAGCAGCAGCCCGAGGCCGATCAGGCCCATGTCGAGCAGCGTCTCGAGGTAGGCGTTGTGCGGGTGCGTCACGGGGAGCATCGAGCCGGCCGTCATCGGCAGCGACCAGGTGGTCGACAGCAGGCCCGAGCCCCAGAACGGGCTCTCGAAGAGCACCGGCAGCAGCGGCAGCCAGATGCCCTCGACGCGCCCGGCGCTGATGTCGTCGGCCTCGCCGGTGTCGAAGCCCACGGTCACGCGGTCGTAGACGAAGCCCGGCGCAAGAGCGACGCCCACGGCGATCACGAGCGCCGCGAGCCCGAGCGTCTTCATGTTGAATTTCCACATGAGAAACAGCACGTTCACCAGCAGGAAGCCGACGAAGGCGCCGCGCGAGAAGGTGAGCAGCAGCGCGAACGAGAGCACGCCCATGGTGAGGAACAGGAACAGCTTCAGCCCGGGGCGCCTGGTCTCCCACCAGGGGAACAGCAGCAGCGCGTAGGCGGTGGCGAAGAGCCGCCCCAGGTTGTTCGCGTGCAGGCCGATCTCGGTGAAGAACTCGCGCGCGGAGGCCGAGGCGAGGTAGCCCAGCTTGACCCCCGAGGCGATGACGAAGCCGATCTCCAGCAGGGCGATCAGCCAGACCGAGAGGGCGATCGGCACGAGGAAGCGCTCGGGCTTCTGCGCGACGGCGGCGGCCGCGCCGAGCAGCAGCGCGAGCACCACCATCAGCATCGGCTTGAACAGCAGGTCGCGCAGGTAGCCGAAGGCGTCGTCGAAGTGCACGACCTCCACCTCGCGGAAGTAGGGCACGATCTGGTGCGCGTGGCCCGCGCCCACCGCGGCCGCGACGGCGATGGGAACGACGTACAGCCAGACGAGCGGCCGCGGCGCGAGGCGGCCGGGATGCCCGAGACGGCCGTGCAGCACGTAGGAAGCGAGCGTGGCGGCGAGCACCAGGTTCTGAGGGTTGAGCCCCGTGATGCCCAGGAGCGCGTGCGGAAAGAGGTTCGAGTCCTGCAGCGGCAGCGCCAGGAGCAGCGCGACGACGCCGACGCGAAAGTCGTAGAGCACCGCGATGCAGAGCGCGAACGCCGTCGTGATGTAGAGCGCTTCGAGCTCGCCCAGCGCGAGCGAGATGCCGCAGGCGGCCGCGAAGGACACGAGCCCCGCCGCCACCAGCACCCAGGTATGAGCGCCTGCGGGTTCCTGCCTGAGGAGCGGCGATGCCGATGCCGATGCCGTTGCCATGTCAGAGCCCTCCCGGCTCCAGCAGCTGCTTGAAGATCGTGACCGCGGGCACGCCGCCGGCTGGCCTGGCGAACAGCACTGCCGCCGCCACCACCAGCACCATGGCGGCGAGCAGCGTCTTGCGGTCCGGCGGCCGCCTCACTCTCAGTACGCGTTGACCAGCGTGCCGACGATGCGCGCGGCTGCGTCCGAGAGCTCGCGCACCGCGCGCTCGGTGTCGGCGAGCCGCGTCACGTCCTTGCGCGACACGAGCAGCGCGTCGCCGGCGCGGAAGGTGATGCACTGCGCATCGGAGTACTCGACCACCGGCGGCGTGTCGATGAGGATCGTGTCGTACTCGGCCTGCGCCTTGCCGAGCAGCGCCGCGAAGCTGCCGCGCGAGAGCAGCTCGAGCGGGTTGGGCGGCAGCGGACCGGCGGGCAGCACCGCGAGGCCGGCGAGTCCGGCCACCGGGGTCGCCGCCGAGAGGTCGGCGCGCCCGGAGAGGACCGAGGACAGGCCGAAGCGGTCGGGGATGTTGAAGATGCTCTGCTGGCGCGGCGCCCGGAAGTCGGCGTCGATGAGAAGCGTGCGCTGCCCGAGCTGCGAGAACACCACCGCGAGGTTCGCGGCGACGAAGCTGCGGCCTTCGCGCGCGCAGGCGCTGGTGATGGCGAGCGTGCGCCGGTTCGCCGCCGGGTCGTACCAGCGGATGAGGAGCTGGGTGCGCACGCCGCGCAGCTCCTCCACCATCGGGTGGAACGGGTCCCAGGCGGCGACGAGCTCCTTGCTTACGCCCTCGGGGCCGCCCACCAGGTAGGGAAACTCGTACTGCTTGGCGAGCGCCTGGCGCAGGTCGGTGTCGGTGATCAGGTTCAGCTCGATCGCCGCCTCGCCGAAGCGCCAGCCGAGCTCGCGCTGGCGCTTGAGCACCTGCTCGGCGTCGCTCGCTGTGAGCTTGCCCTCGTCCATCAGGATCGCCCCGATGTGCCGAGCCGGATTCGCTCCGGGGGCGCGCGAGGCGACTTCGATCGGCAGCACGTTGTCAGTCGATTTGGCTAGCATGTCGGTTCACCAGGGGTGTGGAAGGGCGCGGGCGGCGCGCATGGGCGCCGGGAGCAGCCTGCCGCCCGAGGGCTGCCACCGGGAAAGCCGGCCGAGCGAAGGCACGGCGAGGCGCGACTCCAGGTCGGCGCGCGAGCGCACGCGGCGGTCGAGCGTCTCGAGCACGTACACCACGCCGGCGGCGAACATCGCGCCGACCAGCAGCGAGAGCACCGAGATCAGGCCGACCTTCGGATGGGTGTGCTTGAGCGGCTCGATGGCCGGGGTGAGCAGCGCCACGTTGGTCTGGGTGGCCCGGCTGTCGATCTGGTTGGTCTGGTAGCGCGCCAGCACCGCGTCGTAGGCGCGCTGCGCGTTGTCGACGTCGCGCGTCAGGACCGCGAGCTCGGCGCGGTGACCGTTCAGGGCGAGGATGCGCTCCTCCTGGGCCGCCATCGCCGCCTGCAGATCCTGCTCGCGCTTGCGGCTCTGCTGTACCGCGTTGCCCAGGCCGGCGACCAGCTTGGCCACCTCGGCCTTCAGCTTCTCGCGCCCGCCCTGGATCTCGGCCGCGATGCGCTGGTAGGCGGGATGGTTCTCGCCGAGCACCGCGCTCGACTCCTCCAGCCGCGCCTCGGCGCGCGCGAGATCCGCCTTGACGCCGTTGATGTACGGGTTGGAGAGCACGTCCGGGATCGCGTCGCGCGAGGCGCCGCGCTCGAGCACCTCGGTGGCGAGCTGGTGGCGGCTGAGCAGGTCGTAGGTGGCGTTGCGCGCCGCGAGCAGCTGCGTCGAGAGCTCGGCGAGCCGCGCCGCCTCGACGTCGGCCCGGTCGGTCGCGGCGAGGACACCCTTCTGCTTCTGGTAGGAGGTGAGCTTGGACTGCGCCGCCGTCACGTGGCTGCGCAGGCCCTTCATCTGCGTCTGGAACCACTCGGCCGCCTCGCGCGTGGGCTCGGTGCGCAGCTCGAGCGCCGTGTCGAGGTAGGCCTGGGCGAAGCCGTTCGCCACCGCCGCGGCCATGCGCGGGCTGTTCGCCGAATAGATGATGGTGAGCACGTTGCTCGCCGAGGTGTCGACCTTGAGCTTCTCGAGCAGGTTCGCGGCGATCCAGTCCTCGATCGAGCCGACGCCCCCGGTGTCCGCCTCGAAGGCCTCGCGCACGCCCGGCTCGTGCGCAAGCTTGAGGTTGCGCGCCACCTGCTTCGCGACCCGGCCGCTCTGCACCAGGTCGACCTGAGTGTGGATGTAGCCGGCGCGCTCGCGCGGCGCCATGCGCGCCGGCGTCATCAGCTGCTCGTCGCGCGCATCGATCAGCAGCGTGGCCGTCGCGACGTACTTCTTCGGCACCAGCAGCGCCGCCGTGACGGCGGCGACGATGGTGGCCGCCAGCACCAGCACGGCCGCCTTGCGGCGCGCGCGCAGTGCCATCAGGAACTGGGTCATGTCCATGCTCGACTCCCTAGAAAAGCGACTCTTTGACGTAGATGACGTCGTCGGCCTTGACGGCGTCGCGCAGGCTCGCATCGGCCTCGACGATCTTGCCGTCGGCTCCGGCGCGCCGCAGCTTCAGGCGCCGGTCGCTGCCGCGCGGCGTGATGCCCCCGCCGAGCGAGATCGCCTGCATCACGGTCAGGTTGGGCTCGAGGCGGTAGGCGCCGGCGCGCGCCACCTCGCCGTAGATGTAGAACACCGGCGCGCGCTCGACCACCACCGTGTCGCCGCCCTTGAGCTCGAAGCCCTTGGCGAGCAGGTCGACCTTGTGCGTCTCGCCGCCGCGCATCACTCTCACGCTCGAGGAGCCCTCGGCGGCGAGGCCGCCGGCGGCGGCGATCACGTCGGCGAGCCTGCTGCTCGTGTCGTCGAGCGCGTAGCGCCCGGGGCGCGCCACCAGGCCGAGCACCGACACCTGGCGGCTCCTCAGCGTGGTGAGCGCGACGGCGACCTGCGGGTTCTTGAGGTACTTGCCCTGCTTGAGCTCGGCGGCGATCTTCGCGCCCGCCTGGGCGGCGGTGAGCCCGCCCACCTTGACCTCGCCCACCAGCGGCATGCCGATGGTGCCGCGCTCCGTGATGCGCGTCTCGGTGGCGAGGTCGGGCTGCTGGAACACGGTGATGCGCACCGCGTCGCCGACGCCGAGCTTCTCGTTCGCCCACACGGGAAGAACCAACGACAACAGAAGGACTGCAAACCACGTGCGTTTCATCGTGCCCTCGCTTTGATGTCCCCTGGGTATTCGATGGATGCCACTTCGCGCAGCCGCTTCACCTCGGCCGCGGCGATCTCCAGGCGCTTGCGCCCCGCCAGGAACCGCTCGATCAGCGGCGCGGCCTGCGCCTCGCCGAGCGGCGCCTCCTCGGCGTGCAGGAGCTGCACCACCGTGGCGCCGCGCGGCGCGGCGAACAGCGCGATCTCGCCCGGCTTCATGCGCGCGAGCCGCGGCAGCATGCCGAGCGGAAGCTGCTCGGCGGGCTGGGTCAGCGTCGCGGCGCTGAAGCGCGCATTGCGGCTGCGCAGCCAGGCGGCCAGCTCCTCGAGATCGGCCGCGCGCGCCGCCTCGGCGCGCAGCACCTCCACCAGCTCGGCCGGCGCCGACACCGCGAGCTCGCGCAGGCGGTAGATGCGCCGCTCGGCGAACAGCGCCGGGTTCCCGGCGTAGAAGGCGCGCACTTCCTCGCGCGTGCTCCTCGCGCCGGCCGACAGGCGCTCGATCCAGGCCTGCGCCAGCACCTGCCGGCGCGCGCCGTCGATCGCCTCGGCCACGGCGGGGTCGCGCTCCAGGCGCGCCTCGAGCGCCTTCTGCACCAGCAGCTCGCGCTCGATGATCCGCTCCAGCGCCTGCGCGCTCGGCGCCTCGGCGGCGGAGATCTCCGCGCCGTTCACCTTGGCGAGCACGCGCATGCCCGGGCGGGTGGCGTCGGCGCGCCCGCAGCCCAGCGGAGCCGCGAGCAGCAGCACGAGCAGCAGCCTCACAGCGCGTTCACCAGGCGGCGGCGCGCCACCCAGCCGGCGAGCGCGAGTCCGGAGACGAGCAGCCGCCAGCGCCCGGGCTCGCGCACCGGCTCGATCGAGAAGCGCGGCTCGGCGGCCGCGGGCTGCACGGAGGTCACGCGCAGCGGCGCGGGCGGGGCGGCCGGCCCGGCGGGCGCGGCGGCGCCGAGGGTGAGGCGCACCACGTCGGCGAACGAGTACAGGGACGGATGCGGCGGGAGCGGCGAGCGCTCCGCGACGAGCAGGTCCGGCGCGGGATCGGCGGCGGCGGCGCCCGAGGCGAGCACGGCGCAGGCGAGCAACAGTTTGAGCGGGGTCATCAGCACGCCGATGCTAGGTGCGGTCTGTTACGGGGGTGTCCCGCCGCCTGCGGGGGGCGATCCGCCGCTCGGACTACGGAATTTCTTACGCGGCGCGGATCACCAGCCCGCGGCTGTCGCGGGCCGAGATCTTGCGCGCCGGCACGCCGGCGATGGTGATTCCCGGCTCGAGGAAGGACTTGTTGACCACCGCGTTGGCGCCGATCGCGATGTCGTCGGCGATCTCGATGTCGCCGAAGATCTTCACCCCCGGCGCGATGTAGACGTTCGCCCCGATGCGCGGCGCGCGCGTGCTTCCCCTGGAGGCGCCGATGTTCACGCACACATGGAGGCGGCAGTTCGCACCGATACGGGCGTTGTGGTGCACCACGATGGTTCCCGCGTGTGCGATCGACAGCCCGGGGCCGAAGCAATTGAGCGGGATCGAGAAGCCGGTCTTCGCCGAGAGGCTTTCCAGGCGCAGCTTGTGCCAGTAATAGAGCATGCGGGAGATCAATCCGCCCCGGTTGCGGTGGTATTCGCAGCGCCGCAGCGCGCGCTGGAACTTCCAGACGCGGTCGCCGACGAGCGAGGGGAAGCGCTTCTCGATCTTCAGGGCGGCCTTGTCCGCCTGAAGATAGAACTTCAGGTCAGCCTTGGTCTGAATCAAACTTCAGTGGTTCAGGATGCGCAGCTCGAGCGCCTTGCCGATCGCCTGAGTGCGGTTCACGACGTTGAGCTTGCGCAGGATCTTCTGCACGTGGTTCTTCACCGTGAGCGGGCTGATCTTGAGGATCGCGCCGATCTCGAAGTTGCTCTTGCCGAGGTAGATCCACTTCAGGATCTCCTGCTCGCGCACCGTCAGCACGCTCTGCCCGGAGGCCTTGTCGGCGCCGCTCTGGCTGCGCTGCGTGAGCTGCGTTCGCACCCAGGCGGAGTGCAGCGACGGCGCGAGCAGCTGCGCGAGGTAGGCCTGGCGCGGGCCGATGCTCGCCGCCCGGCAGGCGAAGGTGAACAGCGTCACCGAGCGGCCGTCGGCGTCGTGCACCCCGTGCACCAGCAGCTGGGGCGCGCCCAGGCGCTCGAGCTCGCGCGCGAACGCGCCGTTGCCGAGCGGCGTGGTCGAGACGTCGGTCACCACCGGCTGGCAGCGGCGCTCCTCCCAGGCCTTGAGCAGCGCCGGCGCCACCGCCGAGTCGCGCAGGAACATGTCGCTGAACATCGCCGGGTCGGGCGTGGT
>Ga0326597_10014433_pt1 | contig 10355 bp, 10 predicted proteins | sample RVTome_12_FD_203789 | JGI IMG/M metagenome (GOLD analysis project Ga0326597, IMG submission 203789) | Soil microbial communities from uranium-contaminated site in the Upper Colorado River Basin, Wyoming, United States - RVT100D185 | ecosystem: Environmental > Terrestrial > Soil > Contaminated >...
CCATAGTCGCGCGCGGCGCGGGCGGCGGTGACCACGGCCATCTTGAAGCGTTCCACCTCGTCGCAGCGCACCGCATGCACGCCCCAGGTCAGGCACAGCTTGTGCAGCGTCAGCGGCACCGGCGACAACGCGATGATCGGCACCTGCGGCCGTTCGCGCGCCACCAGGCTGACCGTGGTGCCGGACTGGGTGTAGCAGCAGATCGCCTTGATGTCGGTGGTTTCGGCAATCTCGCGCGCTGCTGAAACGATGCCGTCGGCAATGGTCATGCGCACCGCCCTGCGGCTGGCCTCGATCACCTCGCGGTAGGTCGGATCGCTTTCCACCGACATCGCCACGCTGTTCATGGTGGCCACCGCCTCGACCGGGTAGCGCCCGGCGGCGCTTTCCGCAGAAAGCATCACCGCATCGGCGCCTTCATAGATCGCGGTCGCCACGTCGGAAACTTCGGCCCGTGTCGGCATCGGCGATTCGATCATGCTTTCCAGCATCTGCGTTGCCACGATTACCGGCTTGGCCGCGGCGCGGGCGGCACGCACCAGCCGTTTTTGAATCGGTGGCACGGAATGCACCGGGCATTCCACCCCCAGATCGCCGCGCGCCACCATGACCCCGTCGGACACCGCGAGGATCTCGGCGAAGGCTTCGACCGCAGCCGGCTTTTCGATCTTCGACAGGATCGCGGCGCGGCCACGGGCAAGCTCGCGCGCCTCGGTCACGTCCTGCGGGCGCTGCACGAACGACAGCGCCAGCCAATCGACCCCCAGTTCGCAGGCGAATTCCAGATCGGAGCGGTCCTTTTCGGAAAGCGCCGCCAGCGGCAGAACGACATCGGGCACATTCACGCCCTTGCGGTTGGAGATCGTGCCGCCGGTGGTCACCGTGCAGTCGGCAAAGTCGGGGCCGCAGGCATCGACCCGCAGCCGGATCTTGCCGTCGTTCACCAAGAGCCGCGCACCGGGGGTAAGGGCCGCAAAAATCTCGGGATGGGGCAGGTTCACGCGGTGGCCATCGCCCGCGGCGGGGTCAAGGTCAAAGCGGAACGGGTTGCCTTCTTCCAGATCGGCGGCGCCACTGGCAAAGGTGCCGACGCGCAGCTTGGGCCCCTGCAGGTCGGCCAGAATGGCGATCGGGCGGCCGGTATCGGCCTCGACCTGGCGGATGATATCGTGCCGGGCGCGCTGATCGGCCTGGGTGCCGTGGCTCATGTTCAGCCGAAATACGTCGGCCCCGGCCTCGAACAGCGCGCGGATGGTGGCGTAGTCGCTTGACGACGGCCCAAGCGTAGCCACGATTTTCACATTGCGAAGGCGTCTCATGCGGCCAGGATCTCCGGGCTTGGGGGTTCACGGATAGGTTCGGCGGTGGTAATGGCGCAAATCGCGCGCAAGGGCAACGGCGCATATGTTTGCGCTATCGTAAAGCAGTATCGCCCGGAAAGGCAAACGCAGCATGACGCATTCCGCCTATCAGATCCATGGCGCCGGGCGGCCGGGGCGCTGGCTGGTTACCTGCGATCATGCCGCGAATACCGTGCCGCAATGGCTGGGCGGCGGCTGCCTTGGCATCGCGCCCGAAGACATGGCGCGCCACATTGCCTTTGATGTCGGCGCGGCAGGGGTGACGCTGCGGCTGGCCGGGCGGCTCGAATCTCCCGCTTTGCTCAGCAATTTCTCGCGTCTGGTGATCGACCCCAACCGCGGCGAAGATGACCCGACGCTGTTGATGCGGCTTTATGACGGCACCATCATTCCGGCCAACCGCCACGCCGACGCGGCGGAACTGGAACGGCGGATGGCGCGGCTCTACCGCCCCTATCACGCGGCCTATGCCGAACTCGCCGCGCGGCGGACCGATACGGTGATCTGCGCCGTGCATTCCTTTACCCCCTGCCTGCGCGGGCGCCCGCCGCGTCCCTGGCCGGTGGGCGTGCTTTATTCGCACCGCGACACAAGGCTTGCGCTGCCATTCATTGCCGCGCTGGCAGCCGAGGGGTTGCAGGTGGGCGACAACGAACCCTACAGCGGCCATCTGGACGGCGATGCCATCGACCGGCACGCGCTGACCCCGGGCCGGCCCAACGTGCTGATCGAACTGCGCAACGACCTGATTTCGCATGAGGATGGCCAGATTGCCTGGGCCGACCGGCTGGCCCCGGTGCTGGCACGGGTGCTGACGGAAAGCGGGCTTTAAGATCTTGATGAATGGCCCCTGACCGCCGCCTCGCCCTTGCGTGGCCGGATCGAACCGCCAAATGAGGCGCCTGACCCTTTTCTTGGGCCGCCGCGGTGGCCAGAGCGCGACAATGCCCCGGTCTTGCGCGCATTGTTTCAGGCTAACAGTCGGAAATGGCATAATATTTGACAAATCTGAGGCTTTGTTGAACCGTTGTTGGGCTGTGTTCAGGGGTTGCCCGTTATGTCCGCCATGTTCCTGCTGCTGTTGCTGCCGCTTGGCCTGATCGCCTCGATGCTCATGGGCATCGCTGGCAGCCAGGACGGGCCTGATGAACAAGCGGCCGCGGGCGCGGTTGGGGCGAAGGTTGGACTTGACGCTGCAACAGGCGCCACGCCTGGCAGCGAGGCCGCAAGCGACATTGACGACATGCCCGACATTGATGCCATGAGCGACGAGGCGCTTGACGCCTTTATCTTCGGCAAGGGCTGGCGCAACACGGCGCCTGAACCGGATGCCGGGGACGAAGCGGGCAGCGGCGCAGTGCGTGCGGGTCTGGCCGGCGGCACCCGGACCAGATCGACCCCGGCGCGATCCGGGTGGTTTGCGCGGCCTGACGCTGGCGGCTGTCAGACCCCGGCTTTCCTCGCCTCGTCCAAATAGATCTCGCGCAACCGGGTGGCGATGCGGCCGGGCTTGCCGGTGCCGATTGCCTGCCCATCAAGCTCCACCACCGGCATCACGAAGGCGCTGGCCGAGGTGATGAAGGCCTCATCCGCCGCCTTGGCCTCGGCCACGGTAAAGGGGCGCTCGACCACCTCCATCTGCGCCTCGCGGGCAAAGCGCAGCACCGCGGCGCGGGTGATGCCGTGCAGGATTTCGCTGCCAAGGTGGCGGGTGATGATCGTGCCGCCCTTCACGATATAGGCGTTGTTCGAGGTGCCTTCGGTCACGAAACCGTCCTCGACCAGCCAGGCATCATCGACCCCTGCTTTTTTCGCCATCATTTTGCCCATCGAGGGGTAGAGCAACTGCACCGTCTTGATGTCGCGCCGGGCCCAGCGGATATCGTCGATGCTGATGACGCGGATACCGGTTTTCGCCTGCGGGCTGTCGGCCATGCCGGGCTTCGACTGGGTGAACAGCACCAGCGTCGAAGGCACCGTGGCGGGGTCAGGCCAGGCGAAATCACGGTCACCCGGGTTGCCGCGGGTGACTTGCAGATAAACCATGCCATCGGTGACGGCGTTCTTCGCCACCAGTTCGCGGTGAATCGCCAGCAGTTCGGCATCAGTGACCGGTGCGGCCATTTCCAGCTCGTTCAGGCTGCGCGTCAACCGCGCCGCGTGGCCGGCAAAGTCGATCAGCTTACCGCCCAGGACCGAGGTCACCTCATAAACCCCGTCGGCCATCAGAAAGCCGCGGTCAAAGACCGAAACCACGGCCTCTGCCTCGGGCACATAGGCGCCATTCACATAGACGATCCGGCTCATATCTGCTCCTCATCCCCAAAGTGCCGCCGCGGGCGGGTAGATCTGGCCCGCGTCATACTGCAGCGGGTTTGCGCGGTCTTCGGCCAGAAGCAGCGGCCCGTCAAGGTCTGTGTAATCCGCGCCTTGGGCCAGCAGCACTGCAGGCGCCATCGCAAGGCTGCTTCCGACCATGCAGCCCACCATCACGCCAAAGCCCTGCGTGCGTGCCGCATCGCGCAGGGCCAACGCCTCGGTCAGCCCGCCGGTCTTGTCGAGCTTGATGTTGACAAGGTCGTATTTGCCCCGCAGCGCGGCAAGGCTGGCGCGGTCATGGCAACTTTCGTCAGCGCAGACCGGCAGCGGGCGGGCGATTTCGGCCAGCACCCCGTCATCGCCTGCGGGCAGCGGCTGTTCCACCATCGTCACGCCAAGGCGCAAAAGGTGCGGCGCAAGCTCGGCATAGATCGCAGCGCTCCAGCCTTCGTTGGCGTCAACGATAAGGATTGCATCGGGCGCGCCCGTGCGCACCGCCTCCAGCCGCGGCATGTCGTCGGGCGTGCCCAGCTTGATCTTCAGAATCGGGCGGTGGGCGTGGCGCGCCGCCGCGGCGCGCATGTTTTCTGCTGTGTCGAGCGAGAGCGTGAAGGCGGTGGTCTGCGGCACCGGCGCGGGCAAGCCCGCAAGCTGCCAGACGCGCACCCCCGCCGCCTTCGCGGCATGGTCCCAAAGCGCGCAATCGACCGCGTTGCGCGCCGCACCGGGGGGCAGCAGGTCTTGCAGCGCCGCGCGCGTCAGGCCAGCGGGCAGGCTTTCGATCTGCGCCGCGACGCTTTCGGGGCTTTCGCCGTAACGCGCGTAGGGCACACATTCACCGCGGCCCGTCACGCCGCCCCGCGTCAGCCGCACCGTCAGCACCTGCGCCGCGCTGCGCGAGCCACGCGCGATGGTGAAGGCTTCGCGCAGGCGAAACGACTCAGACGTGACGGTCAGGCCCATGGCGCCCCCAGATCGCGATTGCGCCGCATCAGGCGCGGGCACTGCGACAAGGTCAACCCCGCCGCGGTGCGGAATGGGGGCGCTGCGCGTGCAAAAGCGCCTTGCGCTCGGGTGCGCAACAATCTAACACGCATGGCGCCCCATATGAAACTTCCTTGCGAAAGGCCCCGCCATGAGCTTCCGCATCCAGCCGCCCGCGCCTGCACGCCCCAACCGCTGCCAGTTGTTCGGCCCCGGCTCGCGCACCGCGCTGTTCGAGAAGATGGCGGCAAGTGCTGCCGACGTGATCAACCTCGATCTGGAAGATTCGGTGGCGCCCGACGACAAGCCGGCGGCGCGCGCCAACATCATCGCCGCAAGCCATGAGGTGAACTGGGGCAGCAAGCACCTTTCGGTGCGGATCAACGGGTTGGACACGCCGTGGTGGTATCGCGATGTGGTGGACCTGCTGGAACAGGGCAGCGAGCGGATCGACCAGATCATGATTCCCAAGGTCGGCTGTGCGGCCGATGTCTATGCAGTCGATGCGCTGGTGACGGCGATCGAGGCGGCGAAGGCGCGGCAAAAGCGGATCAGCCTTGAGGTGATCATCGAATCGGCTGCGGGTATCGCGCATGTCGAGCAAATCGCGGCATCAAGCCCGCGCCTGCAGGCGATGAGCCTTGGCGCCGCCGATTTTGCCGCCAGCATGGGCATGGCGACCACCGGCATCGGCGGCACGCAGGAAAACTATTACATGCTGCACGAAGGCGCGAAATACTGGCCCGACCCGTGGCACTGGGCGCAGGCTGCCATCGTTGCCGCCTGCCGCACGCACGGGGTGCTGCCGGTCGATGGACCGTTTGGCGACTTTTCCGATGACGAGGGTTTTCGCGCGCAGGCGCGCCGCTCGGCGACGCTTGGCATGGTCGGCAAATGGGCGATCCACCCCAGGCAGGTGGCGCTGGCCAATGAGGTCTTTACCCCCTCTGCCGCCGCCGTGGCCGAGGCGCGCGAAATCCTTGCGGCGATGGCGGCCGCCAAGGCGCGCGGCGAAGGCGCCACTGTTTACAAGGGGCGGCTGGTTGACATAGCTTCGATCAAGCAGGCCGAAGGCATCGTGCGCCAGGCCGATCTGACAGCAGGCTGATATCCCGGAGCGGCGGGGAGGGGAGGCCCGGCCAGCATGAGGGAATGCGCGCCCCGGCCCCACAAGGCCGGGGCGCCGGCTTTCCGGCGCCGCAGGCCCGTTGCATTTGCGCCCCCGCCGTTTCATACAGGCCGGGTTCGCAACGGGGTGCCGCATGACATATCTTGAGTTCGAAAAGCCCTTGGCCGAGATCGAAGGCAAAGCCGAGGAGCTGCGCGCGATGGCGCGGGCCAACTCTGAAATGGACGTGGAAAAAGAAGCCGCAGCGCTGGACAAGAAGGCTGCCGACCTGCTGCGCGAAATTTATCGCAACCTTGATCCCTGGCGCAAATGCCTGGTCGCGCGCCACCCAGACCGGCCGCATTGCCGCGATTATATCGAAGCCCTGTTCGCCGACTTCGTGCCGCTGGCCGGCGATCGCAACTTTGCCGACGACGCCGCCGTGATGGGCGGACTGGCGCGGTTCAACGACGCGCCAGTGGTGGTGATCGGGCACGAGAAGGGGCATGACACGAAAACCCGCATCGAGCGCAATTTCGGCATGGCCCGGCCCGAGGGGTATCGCAAGGCGATCCGGCTGATGGATCTTGCTGAACGTTTTCATCTGCCGGTGATCACGCTGATCGACACCCCCGGCGCCTACCCCGGCAAGGGTGCCGAAGAGCGCGGCCAGGCCGAGGCGATCGCGCGCAGCACGCAAAAATGCCTCGAAATCAGGGTGCCGCTGGTTTCGGTGGTGATCGGCGAAGGCGGCTCGGGCGGGGCGGTGGCCTTTGCCACGGCCGACCGTGTGGCGATGCTGGAACATTCGATCTATTCGGTGATCAGTCCGGAGGGCTGCGCCAGCATTCTGTGGAAGGACGCCGAAAAGATGCGCGAGGCGGCCGAGGCGCTGCGGCTGACGGCGCAGGATCTGTTGAAGCTGGGCGTCATCGACCGCATCATAGCCGAACCGCTTGGCGGCGCGCAGCGCGGTCCGCAGGCCGCCATGGCCGCGGTGGGCAGCGAAATCGCGCTGCTGCTGGATGAATTGACCGGCAAGAAACCGGCCGAACTGGTCAAGGCGCGGCGCCGCAAATATCTGGATATGGGCGCGAAGGGAATCGCAGCTTGAGCGCATGGGCGGTGCTGGTGCTGGCCGGGGTTTGCGAGATCGGCTGGGCGCTGGGGCTGAAGTATTCCGACAATTTCAGCCGCTTGTGGCCCAGCGTCTGGACGCTGGCGGTTGCTGCCGCCTCGTTCGTGCTGCTGGCGAATGCGATGAAATCGCTGCCGGTGGGCACCGCGTACGCGGTCTGGACCGGGATCGGCGCGCTTGGCACCGCGATCGCCGCGGTGTTCCTGTTCAATGAACCGGTCACGGCGCTGCGGGTGGCCGGCATCTTGCTGATCGTCGCCGGCATTGCCGCGCTGAAACTGGCCTAGGCTGCGCGGCGCCTGTTCACGCCTTCGCCGGCACGATGAACCCCGCCTCGGCCATCAGCCGGTTCGAGGCGCTCTCGACCTCGGTTTCCAGCCGCGCCATGAAAGCGCCGGTCTCCAGCCCCGGCGGGATCTGGGGCAGGAATTCGACCACCGCCAGGCCCGGCTTGCGCAGCATCGAACGGCGCGGCCAGAACACGCCGACATTGGTGGCAACCGGGGCGCAGCCCTGGCCGATTTCCTGGTAAAGCACGCCAGAGCCGATCTTGTAAGGCTTCTGCGCGCCGGCGGCGACGCGGGTGCCCTGCGAAAAGATGATCAGGGGCGCACCCTCTTCGCGGCCCGCGCGCACGCCTTCGACCATCGCCTTGATCGCGAACCCGCGTTTGCCGCGTTCCACCGGCACGCAGCCGATCAGCCGCGCATACCAACCCACGAAGGGCACATGGTGAAGCTCTTTCTTCATGATGAACTTGCAGCGCGGCAAGGCGCTGACGATCAACAGGATGTCGAAGAAAGACTGATGCTTGGCGGCTATCAGCACGTCACCCACCGGCGGCTTGCCGCGAACCTCGCTGCGCAGACCCACCAGCAGGCGCGCGCTGACAATCACCCAGCGACAGAAGAAATGGATCACCCTGAATGTCGCCGCGCGGCCACCCAGAGCGGCATAGGGCAGGCCAAGCGTGGCAATCAGCGCCAGCGCCAGATACATCTGCAGCACGAACAGCACAGATCGGGTGTATTGCAGCGCCTTGGTCATCGTATTCCCCTCAGCATTACCAGCGCCGCGCTGCGCGTTGCCGCCCAGGCGACCAGCGCCGCCAGCGGTGGAACCGCCAGCGGCAGCGCCCATTCCGGCCCGACAAAACCCGGCGCGGTCAGCACCGCCCCGGTCGCGTCCAGCGTCGGCAGGGCGGCCACCGCCGCCATGCCTGCGGCGGTGCCGAGCGCGGCGCCGGCCAGCGCGCGCAGCGTGAAACGGCGCACGAAGGCGCGGGCAATGAACACATCGCGCGCCCCCACCAGCCGCAGCACGCGGATCACCTGGCCGTTCGCCGCCAGCGCCGCCTGCGCGGCCAGCGAAATCATCGCCGCGGTGGCGGCACCGATCAACCCGACCGCGACCAGCCCCAGCAATTTCAGCCGCGTGGCGGCGGCCACCAGCGGGCCGCGCCAGCGCGCGTGATCGTCGAACACCGCGCCCGGCGCCTCGGCCTGAAGCCGCAGCCGCAGCCCCTCGACATCGGGCCCCGCCCCGGTCTCGGTGATTTCGATCAGCCGCGGCAGCGGCAGCGTCGCAAGCGGCAGCTCGGCGCCAAGCCAGGGGCCCAACAGCGCCTGCATCTCGGCCGCGTCCAGCGCCCGCGCCGCGGCAACGCCGGGTGTCGTTTCCAGCACCGCCAGCACCGCTGCCACCTGCGCCGCCATCTGCCCAGCGGGTGCGGAAACCCGCACCGTCGCGCTGCGCGTCAGTTCGCCGCCCCAGCTTTGCGCAACGCGCCCGCTGGTCAGCAGCAGCGCCAGCGCGAAAACCGCCAGAAACGCCATTGCCGCAGCGCTGAACACCGTCAGCCGCGCTGTAAAGCCCGAGGGCGGCACCACCTGCACGCTGCTGCCCCGTGGTTCGGCGCCCGCGGCGCGCACGAAAATCGCCGGGCGCTTCACAGATCCGCCCCCGCAACCTGCAGCCGCTGGTTCTGAATGCGCAGCACACGCGCCGGCACCTGCGCCTTGGCGGTGCGGATCAGGTTCAGATCATGCGTGGCGATCAGCACCGATTTGCCCATCTTGTTCAGCTCGACCAACAACGCCAGAAGCCGCAATGACATTTCCCAGTCAAGGTTGCCGGTGGGCTCGTCGGCAAGGATGAATTCGGGCGACTGGATCACCGCCCGCGCCAGCGCCGCGCGCTGCCGCTCGCCGCCCGAAAGCTGTGCCGGCAGCGCCTCGGCCTGCGCCGAAAGCCCGACCCAGGAAAGCAGCTCGCGCAACTCGTCACTGTTCACCGCGCGGCCTGCCACGGTCAACGGCAGCGCCACGTTTTGCGCCAGCGTCAGATGGTCGAGAAACTGGCAATCCTGATGCACGACGCCGATGCGGCGGCGCATCCGCGCAACATCGTCGCGCTGCATGGTGCGCGCCTCTTGCCCGAACACCAACAACTGCCCCGCCGAGGCCATCAATTCGGCGTAGCACAGTTTCAGAAACGAGGTCTTGCCGGCGCCCGAAGGGCCTGTAAGAAAATGGAAAGTTCCCGCTGCAAGCGTCAGCGAAACGTCGGAAAAAAGCTCTCTGCCGGCATAGCGCATGGCCACCGACTGCAGTTCGATCACGCTTGCCCCCCATTGGTGCCTGGCAGTTGCCGCGCCTCGGCAGCGTGTTGCCACAAAAGCTTGGATAACGGTTCGCCGCTTGCTACAACATGCGCAGAGCAAATGCCAGAATGGCGGCGGTGGGTGCGACGGGTGTGAGGTGGAATGCGGCTGATTTGCCCGAACTGCGACGCGCAGTATGAGGTTGACGACAGCGTCATCCCCGACAGCGGGCGCGATGTTCAATGTTCCGCCTGCGGCCATACCTGGTTTCAGCAGGCTGCCAGGGCGCTGGCCGATGCGCAAGAGGCTGCCGCCGAACCTGAACCGTTTCCCGATCACGAAGACTGGGAAGTTGCCGCAACCGCGCCCGACGAGGACGAAGCGAGTTGGGCCCGCGAAGATGCGGCGCTGGCCGCGGCGGTAGCCGCGGCGACCGAACCCGAGCCCGCGCCGGAACCCGCGCCCGCGCCCGAGCCGCCAGAGGTGGCAGCGGCGCGCACGGAACACGCCGAAGCCGAAGATACCGGCCCTGCCCCCGCCAATGCGGCCGCGGCCGAAACCGCGCGGCGCACGATGGATGAAAGCCTGCTGGCGATCCTGCGTGAAGAGGCGCAACACGAGGCCCGCGCCCGCAAGGCCGAGGGCAGTTCGCTGGAAACCCAGCCGGATCTGGGGCTGACCGAAATACCCGCGGCTGTGGTCGACCATGCCGCAGCCGTAGCGCCGCCGCCTGCAACCGAACGTGGCGCGCAGATTCGCCCCGATCCGCTTGATACCGTGACCGCCGAAGGGCCCCGGCGCGACCGGCTGCCCGATATCGAAGTGATCAATTCCTCGCTGCGC
>Ga0326597_10014434_pt1 | contig 10354 bp, 9 predicted proteins | sample RVTome_12_FD_203789 | JGI IMG/M metagenome (GOLD analysis project Ga0326597, IMG submission 203789) | Soil microbial communities from uranium-contaminated site in the Upper Colorado River Basin, Wyoming, United States - RVT100D185 | ecosystem: Environmental > Terrestrial > Soil > Contaminated >...
CGGAAAATCATGACTGAGCCGCAGGAATCGCCGCTGGCTGCCGACATTAAGAACGAGCCCTTGCAATTCTTGCCAAGGATGGAGAGAAAGTGACCGAGAGGAAAACACTCAACGACCAGCAGTTCCTCAAGCTCGAGCTCCTCACGGAGCAGATCAAGCCGCTGCCCGCCAACGTCGTGCCGTCCGAGGCCTTTCAGCGCCAGATGAAGCTGCGTCTCCTCGATCTCGGAGCCGAAGGAAAGGGTGAAGGCTCCTTCAGAGCCGCCTAGCTTTCCCGCATGGCGACCACCTCGTCGGCAGGGAGGCTGAGTAAGGACCTGGGCGCCCATGGGACCACGAGCCGGATCGGCGCCTACCTGAGCCGGCTGCGGCGGGCCGAGCGCGCCTATCTCGTCATCGCCGCGATCGGCATCGGACTGGGCTTCCTTGTCCGCTTCCTCCACGTCACGGCGCTCGGCGAGGGGTTTCCCCTCAACGACGGCGGCATGTTCTACGCGATGGTGGAGGACCTGCGCGCGGCCGGCTATGCGCTGCCGGCCGAGACCTCCTATAACGGCGGCGACATACCTTACGTTTACCCGCCGTTCTCATTCTACGTCGCCGCCGTGCTCGTCGACCTCGGCGGCTGGTCCCTGATCGACGTATTCCGGTTTCTCCCCCTGATCGTCAGCACGCTGACGATCGTCGCCTTCTATCCCGTTGCCCGCGCCCTCCTGGGCGACCGGCTGTGGGCCGCGGTTGCGACCCTGTTCTTCGCCCTGGCGCCGCGGGCCTTCGACTGGGAGATCGCCGGTGGCGGCCTGACGCGGTCCTTCGGCTTCCTCTTCGCGATCCTCGCGATCAACCAGGCCTACCGGCTATATGAACGGCCGACGGCCTTAAAGGCAGCCGCGCTCGCCGCTTTCTGGGCCCTGGCGTTGCTCTCCCACCCGGAGATGGGCTGGTTCGCGACCTTCTCCTGCGCCGTCTTTTTCCTCGCCTTCGGCCGCTCCTGGCGCTCCCTGGCGTTCACGGCTCTCGCCGCGTTCGGCGTCGCGATCCTGATGGCGCCGTGGCTGGTGACGGTGATCGGCGAGCACGGGCTTGGGCCCTTCGTCTCCGCCACTCAGACCGGCGGGCGCTCCGTCCTCAGCCCGCTGGCGCTTCTCCTCTTCGACTTTACCTCGGAGCCTTTCTTCCCCCTGATCGCCGCCCTCGGCCTCCTCGGCATCATCGCGAGCATCGGCGACAGACGTTACCTGCTGCCGGCCTGGCTCTGCCTGATGTTCATCCTCGACCCGCGCAAGGCCTGGACGCTCAGCATGGTGCCGCTGGCGATGCTGGCTGCCGTGGGCTTCTTTCAGGTCTTGCTGCCGCAGATGGAGAGGGCCCTGGCTCACTGGCGGGCGGCCAGCGACACCGAGCCCCGCTTTCGTATGCGGGTGGTGAGCGGCACCCTGCTGATCATCGCTCTCTACGGCGTGATCTCGGCGATCGGCTCCCTGACGGAGGATGCGACGCCGCTACATGCGCTGTCGCCGGGCGAGCGCGAAACGATGGCCTGGGTACGCGGGCACACGGCGCCGGAGAGCAGATTCCTGGTCATGTCCGGCAGCACCCAGAGCCCCTGGACCGACGCCCGCTCCGAGTGGTTCCCGGCGCTTGCAGACCGCGTCAGCGAAGCGACCCTCCAGGGCAGCGAGTGGTCCGGCGGGCGCGAAGGCCTGGCGAAAAGCTACTCTCGCTACTTCGACCTCCAGGCCTGCGCAGACGGCACCGCTTCCTGCCTGGAGGATTGGGGCGGCCGCTACGGGCTTGCCTTTACTCACATCTACCTGCCGAAGCAGGACGACCGGCTGACCGAAACCGGTGTCGACACCAAAGTCACGGACCGCGAGCGGGACTGCTGCGCCGCGCTGCGCAACTCGCTCGCCGGCTCGGCCGACTTCCGCCTCGTCCACGACGGCATCGCGGCCCAGATTTTCGAGCGGCGTCCGGCCGCACGAACGCTTGCCGGCCCCACGAATGGCGAAGAGTCTCTGTCCCCCTAAGGGAGAACCCTTCAGGCGAGGCTGATCGCAGCCGACTAATAGTTTGGGACCAGAAATTAAGACGACGGTTCGGGGCTCGACCAGTGGCCGGTCCCGAAGAGATGGAGGTGTCGCCTAGAGACCACAGAGCCGTCCCCTCAGGGATACATAGGCTAGGCGAAGGCGAGGGATTGCCGAAGCCGCACGTGCGTCAGGCCCAGGAAAGGATGCCTAATCGATTCGAGTGTCCCCGCCAGAGATGGGGCGCCGAGCAAACAAGGAGATTCCATTGCAGCTAATTAACTCTTTCATCACGAACCTGACTGTCCGCCTCACCTCTCTTCGCCAGGAAGCGCACGAGGAAGGACAGACGCTGGTTGAGTACGGGCTGATCCTCGCCCTCATGAGCGTTACCCTCGCCGTCGTCCTCGTGACGCTGTCAGGCAGCGTTCAAGGCGTCTTCGAAGACGTCGTCGCGGCCCTCAGCTAACCCCGACTAGCGCAGCTCTGGGGGCGCCCCGGCTTGCCGGGGCGCCCCTTTTCCCAAGATAAAGAGCGAGATAGAAGGGTTTGCCGGAGCCGCACGTGCGTCAGGCCCAGGACAGGATGCCTAATCGATTCGGGTGTCCCCGCCAGAGCTGGGGCACCGAGCAAACAAGTCCGCCTCACCTCTCTTCGCCGGGAGGCGCCAGAGGAAGGCCAGACGCTGGTCGAGTACGGGCTGATCCTCGCCCTCATGAGCGTTGTCCTCGCCGGCGTCCTCGTGACGCTGGAGGGCAGCGTAACCGGCCTCTTCAACGACGTCGTCGCGGCTTTCAGCTAACCCCGACTAGCGCAGCTCTGGAGACGCCCGCCAGGCCAGGCGTCTCCCTTTTCAAAATGAATCCAATATTGCCAGGCGGGATAGACGAGGGACTGTAATCCCGCGCATATAACTGCCGAAGATCAGTATGGAGAAGGGATGCTTCTCCGCAAATCAGCTTGACTGACCAACGGAGGACGGGAGAAATGAGCCGACAAGCAACCGCGATCAATCCAGGGCGAACCAACCGCCGCTTCATCATGCTCGCCTTCGTCCTCGGACTGATCGGGGCCGTTTTGATTTACGTCGCCTTCTCGCGCGGCGAATCAGCAACGGGCCCCGCGGCCATTCCGGGAACGCCCGTGGTGGTGGCGAAGGAGAACATCCCCGCCCGGACGACGATCACTCAGTCCATGCTCGAGGTGCGCCTGGTGCCCGAGGACGTGAAGAGCGAGCTCTCTTACACGGACACGGCAGATGTCGTCGGCCAGCGGACCCGCTTCCAGATCTCGGCCAACGAGCAGGTGCTGCCGAGCAAGCTCGTCCCGCTCGGCGCGGCGACGGGAGCGACGAACCGCTCCCTCTCCTTCATCGTGCCGCAGGGCCAGCGCGGCTTTGCGATCTCGGTTAGCCAGGTAGCCAACGCCGGCGGCCTCGTCCTGCCGGGCGATTACGTCGACGTCATCGTGGTCTACGACATCGAGTTTCAGGCGAGCGCCGACCCGACCGACCGCGAAACCGCGGACTCCTACTTCGTCCACACGCTCTTCCAGAACGTCGAGGTGCTGGCCGTCGAGCAGGGAATCGTCGATATCGTCCCCGAGGCGACGCCGACCGCGGGCGGACAGCGCGTGCGCAACACCGAGGAGCCGCCGAACCCGGAGGCCGCGACCGTGACGCTGGCACTGACGCCGGACCAGGTGCAGACCGTATACCTGGCCGAGGGCAACGGTCGCATCCGTCTCTCCGTCCGGCCCTTCGGCGAGTCTGACGAGCCGGCCATCGACTACCAGATCGAGCCCGACCTCTTCCCAGCGAACCTCGAGAACCCGTTCCTGCGCTAGTAGCGGCTGACCCGAAGGATAGGAGTAAGCCCTTGCCGAAGAATCTTGAAGTCGTCGTCGTCGACCCGGACGTCAACAGCCGGGCCGATACCAACCGCGCTCTCTCCCTGAGCCACTTCACGGTCTCGGGCGAAGCCGGCTACGGTATCGACGCCGTGAGCATGGCGAAGGAAAAGGACCCGGACGTGATCGTCCTGGCGATGGAAGAGCCGGTTGCCCGCGCCGCCCAGGCGATGAGCTCGCTGGCCGACGCTCTGCCGAACACGCCGATCATCGTCTATTCGAGCCTCTCCGACGCGGTGTCGGTACGGCGGGCGATGGTCTCGGGCGCTCGCGACTACCTGGTCAAGCCGCCGCGGCCGGAGGAGCTGGCGCGGGCGATCTACAGCGTCCTGGAGCAAGAGGAGCGACGCCGCACCCGCCTGACCGGCGATACCGCCTCGACGGCGGCGCGCGGCACCGTGATCACGGTCTTCGGCGCCAAGGGCGGGATCGGCAAGACGACGATCTCCACTAACCTCGCCGCCGCCTTGCAGAAGAACACGGACAGCTCCGTGGCGATCGTCGACATGGACACCCGTTTCGGCGACGTCGCGATCATGATGGACGTCGTGGTCGAGTTCAGCATCGCCGACGTCGGCCGCAACATCGATACGGTAGACCGGGAGTCGATAAGCGACTACCTCGTCCGCCACAGCAGCGGTGTGGAGATCCTGCCGGCGCCGCTCCACCCGTCGGAGTGGGGCGCCCTCCACCGCCAGCACATCGCCAAGGTCATCGACCTCCTGTCGCAGACGCGCGACTACGTGATCGTCGATACGCCCGGCGCCTTCAACGAGCTCGTGGCGACGGCGCTGGAGGCGGCCCACATCATCCTGCTGGTTACGAGCATGGACATCGCCAGCATCAAAGACACGGCGCTGGCGCTGGAGATGCTGCGGGCGGCGTCCGTGCCGGAGGACAAGGTCAAGCTGATCATCAACCACTCGACCTCATCAAACAGCCTGCGGCCGGAAGACGTGGAGCGCGTGCTCGAGTACGAAGTCTACTGGCGGATCCCGCACGACGTCGCCGTGAGCAGCAGCAACCAGCTGGGCCAGCCGATCATCCTGGCGAAGCCGTACGCGCGCGCTTCGCGGGCGATCACCGACATCGCCTTTAGCCTGGCCGGTCTGAGGCGAGAGCGGCGAGGCTTCCTCGATCGCGTCCTGAACCGATAGAAGACCAATCGAGAGAGTAGCCTTGAGGAGGAACCTTCCGTGAACGACTCGCTGGGTCAGCGCCGGCCACCTTTTACCCCGCCTTCTGCTCGAGGGCAGGCGACGCGAAACCCGCTTCTGCAATCGAGCGAGGCGTTCAATGAGCTGAAGTTTCGCCTCCACCAGCGCCTGATCGAGGAGCTGGACCCGTCGAAGATCGATGGCGGCGAAGGTCATAAAGCACGCGAGGTGGTCGAGAGCGCCGCCCGCGCCGTCGTGGCGGCCGAGATGCCCGGCGTCGTCGGCTTCAGTCGCGACGAGCTCATCGCCGCGGTCTGCGACGAGATCCTCGGCTTCGGGCCAATCGAGCCCCTCCTCCACGACGAGACGGTCTCCGAGGTCATGGTCAACAGCCCGGAGACGGTCTACTTCGAGAAGGACGGCCGCCTCTACCTGAGCCCGATCCGCTTCCGCGACGCCAGCCATATCATCCGGATCGTCGAGCGCATCCTGGCTCCCCTCGGCCGGCGTGTCGATGAGTCATCGCCGATGGTCGACGCCCGCCTGCCGGACGGCTCGCGTGTCAACATCATCATCCCACCCGTGGCGCCGAAGAGCCCGACGATCACGATTCGAAAGTTCCGCGCCGACAAGATGACGGTGGAGGACCTGATCGGCGTTGGCTCCGTTACGCAGGAGCTCGCGGACTTTCTCCGCGCCTGCGTCCAGGCCCGCCTCAACACGATCATCTCCGGCGGCACCGGCTCCGGCAAGACCACGCTCCTCAACGCCCTCTCCGGCTACATCCCGGATACGGAGCGAATCGTCACGATCGAAGACCCGACGGAGCTCCGCCTCCAGCAGGCCCACGTGGTGACGCTGGAAGCGCGCCCCGCCAGCCTGGAGGGCCGCGGCGAGGTGACTCAGCGCGACCTGGTCCGTAACTCGCTGCGTATGCGGCCGGACCGCATCGTCGTCGGTGAGGTCCGCGGCCCCGAGGCTTTCGACATGATGCAGGCGATGAACACGGGCCACGAAGGCTCGATCAGCACGGTCCATGCCAACACGCCGCGCGACGCGCTGGCCAGGATCGAGAACATGATCCTGATGGCGAACCTGGACCTGCCCTCGCGAGCGATCCGGGAGCAGATCGCGGCGGCGATCCACGTTGTCATCCAGATCGCCCGTATGTCGGACGGCACCCGCAAGCTGACCAATGTCAGCGAGATCGCCGGCATGGAGGGCGAGGTGGTTACGATGCAGGACATCTTCAAGTTCGAGCAGACCGGCCTCGATGCGGAGGGCAGGGTCAAGGGGCACTTCCGCTCCACGGGCATCCGGCCCAAGTTCGCGGAGAAGTTCGAGAGCCTCGGCATCCACATCGCGCCCGGACTCTTCTCGGGGGTAGCAGCCTGACATGGATATTCTCGCACTAGCCACTGCACTGACCGTGATGGCGGCGATCGTCGTCGGCCTGCTTGCCTTGCAGAGGTCGACGGCGTCGCCGCGCTCGGACCTCGAGCGCCGCCTCGGCGGCATCATCGCCGAGACCTCCGACCTCGCGCCGTCGATGGCCGAGCACGAGGCACTGCGGCCGGGACGAACCGGCCACACGCCGATCATCCGCTCGCTCCTCGAAGGCCACGCCTGGACCGCGAACATGGCCTCTCGGCTCGAGCGCGCCGACATTAAGCTCACGGTTACGGAGTTCGTCGCCCTGCGGATCTTTGTCGGCCTCATGCTCACCCTGGCGCCGCTGATCATCCTTGGCACGACGCCGGTTGGCCTCGTCGCTATCGCCCTGGCGCTCGCGGCGGGCTGGCTGCTACCGATGTTCTACGTGGGCTTTGCCGAGTCACACCGGGTCAACAAGCTAAACGGGCAGCTCGCGGAGGCCCTGACCATGCTCGCGAACTCGTTGAAGTCCGGCTTCGGCCTCATGCAGAGCATGGACATGGTTAGCCGGGAGCTCGAACATCCGATCTCGACCGAGTTTCGCCGCACGCTCTACGACATCAACGTCGGATCCTCCACGGAGGACGCGCTGAAGAGCATGGCGGCGCGCAGCGGCAGCGATGACCTCGACATCGTCATCACGGCGATGCTGATCCAGCAGTCGACCGGCGGCAACCTGGCCGAGATCCTCGAGAACGTCGCCCATACACTGCGGGAGCGGACCCGGATCCGCGGCGAGATCAAGACGATGACCAGCCAGCAGATGCTGACCGGCCTTATCATTGGCGGCCTGCCCTTCGCCTTGATCGCCCTGTTTTCTTTGATTAACCCGAGCTATATGACGCCCCTGTTCACGGAGACCGTAGGCAACGCAATGCTGGTCATGGCCGGGATGCTCGAGCTCTTCGGCATCCTCCTGATCAAGCGCATTCTCGCGATCGAGGTCTAGAAGTGCTGATACCCATCGCCGTCGTCGTCTTCCTCGCCATCGCCGCCCTCGTCCTCGGCCTGCTCTGGCGGGAGGAGAGCCCGCTGGCGGCCCGGATGTCATCGATCAGGGGCGAGGGCGGTAGCGCCGCCTACGCAGCCGGCCCCGGAGCGGAGCCGCTCGGGGCGCGAGTCCTCGGGCCCATGGGGCAGGCAATCGGCCGCAAGCTGGCCTCCCTCCTGCCGAGCCGCTGGCTCCGCTACATCGACCACCGGCTGGTCCAGGCCGGGCAGCCGGTAACGCCCACGGGCTTCCTTTTCGCGACCTTCCTGGTTGAGGGCGTGATGCTGGCCTTCGGCCTGACGCTGGCGCTCTCCGCCGGCGGCCTGGCGGGCAAGGGCTTCTTGCTCCTCCTCGGGGTCGGCGGCTTCGGCCTCCTGCTGCCTCGGATCTGGCTCGAGAACCGGGTCAAGCACCGCCAGAAACAGATCTTGAAGAGCCTGCCGGATGCGTTCGACCTGATCACGACCTGCGTAGAGGCCGGACTTGGCCTAGACGCCGCCCTCGCCAAGGTCTCCGAGAAGGTGGATGGACCCTTCGCCGAGGAGCTCGCTCTCACGCTGCGGGAGATCTCGCTCGGCAAGCTGCGACGCGACGCGCTGCACGAGATGGGCGACCGGACCGGCGTCCGCGACCTGATCATGTTCATCAACGCCATCGTCCAGGCGGAGTCCATGGGTACGAGCATCGCCGCCGTCCTCCGCGTCCAGGCGGAGACGATGCGCACACGCCGGCGGCAGCGGGCGGAGCAGTCGGCTCAGCAGGCACCCGTGAAGATGGTCTTCCCGCTGGTTCTCTGCATCTTTCCGACCCTCTTCATCATCATCCTGGGCCCGGCCGGCATGACCCTATATGACCAGCTGGTCACGCGATAGTCGGATGAAATGATCGTCCACAACGCGAGCAGAGGCACGGTTCTCGGCGAGGCGATCGAAGCAGCGTCGACAGCGACGAAGCGCGTCCGCGGCCTCCTCGGGCGCGACCGCCGCGGGCCAGGGCCTGCTCTTCAAGCGCTGCTCCTCCTCCACACCTTCTTCATGCAGTTCCCGATCGACATCGTCTTCGTGGATCGCCGCGGCAAGGTACTGAAGTCGGCGCAGGGCGGCGTGACGCCGTTCAAGCTGGTCCTGGCGCCGCTGCGCGCTCATTACGCCCTGGAGCTGCCGGTCGGCGCGATCGACGGCTCGAAAACCCGCGCCGGCGATCACCTCCGGCTCGTCGAGGACGAGGAGCAGCTCTGCGCCTAGCTCTCGCGTCGGGCGCGGGCGCGGAGCTCGTACAGGCGCGTGAGGGCCTGGATCGGCGTCATCTCGTCCAGGTCGAGGTCAGCCAGCGCCTGGTCGAGGCCGGAGGAGCTGCCTACTAGCGGAAGCTGCCCCAGCGTCTCGCTCGCCGCCCAGTAGCCGAGGTTCGGCGCCGCCCTGCCCTCCTCCTCCAGCGCTCCCAGCACCGCCCGAGCCCGCTCGATAACGGACGCCGGCATGCCGGCGAGCTCCGCAACGTGGATGCCGTAGCTGCGGTCAGCGCCGCCGGGGAGGATGCGGTAGAGGAAGACGACGCCTCCCTCTTGCTCGGCGACGGCGACGCTGAAGTTGCGCAGGCGCGGCAACAGATCGGCGAGGCGGGTCATTTCGTGATAGTGGGTGGCGAAGAGGGTCTTTGCGGCGCGCTCGGGCCGGGCGTGGAGGTACTCGACGACGGCGCGGGCGATGGCGAGGCCGTCGTAGGTGCTGGTGCCGCGGCCGACCTCGTCGAAGACGACGAGGGAGCGGCGCGTGGCGTTGCGGAGGATGGCGGCGGTCTCGATCATCTCGACCATGAAGGTCGACTCGCCGCGGCTGAGGTCGTCCTGAGCGCCGATCCGGGTGAAGATGCGGTCGACGACGCCGATGCGGGCCGCGGCCGCCGGCACGAAGCTGCCGACCTGGGCGAGGAGGGCGATCAGCGCCACCTGGCGCAGATAGGTCGACTTGCCGGCCATGTTGGGGCCGGTGACGAGGACGATCTGGCAATCACTCGTGTCGAGGGCAACGTCGTTCGGCACGAAGTGGCCCTCGCCGATGCCGCGCTCGACGACCGGGTGGCGGCCGTCGCGGATGATCACGGCTTCGCCGTCGTCGACCTCGGGCCGGACGTAGTGATTGCTCGCCGCCGTCTCCGCGAGGGCGCTATAGACGTCGAGCTCCGCCACCGCCGTGGCGACGGCGCCGAGGCCGCGGTCGGCGGTCGCGAGCTGGTCGCAAACCCGCTGGAAGAGCGCTACTTCTAGCTCGGCAACGGTCTCTTTGGCGCCGAGGATGCGCTCCTCGAGCTCCTTGAGCTGGGGCGTGACGTAGCGCTCGGCGGCGACCAGCGTTTGGCGGCGCTCGTAATCAGCCGGCACGAGGTCGCGGTTGGCGTTGCTGACCTCGATGTAGTAGCCGAAGACGCGGTTAAAGGCGACGCGCAGGCTGCGGATGCCGCTGCGCTCGCGCTCCCCCGCTTCCAGCGCCGCCAGGGCGTGCCGGGTGTCGCCGGCGAGGTCGCGCGCCGCGTCGAGCTCCTCCGAGAAGCCGGCGCGGATGACGCCGCCCTCGCCGAGAGTCGGTGCCGGGTCGGCGTCGATCGCCGCCTCTAGCAAGGCGGCGCCCTCTCGCGCCGCGGCGAAGGCGGCGCCCTCGGTCGGCGCGTCAGCGGCGGCGAGGAGCCGCGGGTAGACGGCGAGGCCGCGCCGGAGGCCGGCGAGGTCGCGCGGCGCTGCCGAGCCGGCGATGACGCGGCCGACGATCCGCTCGAGGTCCGGCAGGTCGCGCAGGAGGTCGCGGACGTTGGCGCGGCGCATGCCGTCGGCGACGAAG
>Ga0326597_10014436_pt1 | contig 10353 bp, 10 predicted proteins | sample RVTome_12_FD_203789 | JGI IMG/M metagenome (GOLD analysis project Ga0326597, IMG submission 203789) | Soil microbial communities from uranium-contaminated site in the Upper Colorado River Basin, Wyoming, United States - RVT100D185 | ecosystem: Environmental > Terrestrial > Soil > Contaminated >...
TATCTTGCTCCTCCGAAGGTGCGCGACTTCCCACTTCCGGAGGCTCAATGACAGAGCTGCTCCTACGCTGGCTGCATTTCCTCGCCGGCATCACGTGGATCGGCTTGCTCTACTACTTCAACTTCGTGCAGGGTCCGTTCTTCGCCGAAACGGACGCGGCCACGAAGAGCAACGCCACGCAGAAACTGGTGCCGCGGGCGCTGTGGTGGTTCCGCTGGGGGGCGATGCTGACCTTCCTCTCGGGCGCCATGATCATCGCGAAGCGGATCGGGGAGTCGCCGGAGGGTGCCGCGGCCTGGTCGAGCCCCTGGGGGGTGACGATCCTCACGGGCGCGCTGTTCGGGACACTGATGTTCCTGAACGTGTGGCTCGTGATCTGGCCGAAGCAAAGAATCGTGATCGCATCGGCGTTGGCAGCGGCGTCGGGTGGTCAGGCGCATCCGGCGGCAGCGGCGGCCGGACGCCGCGCGTTCCTCGCCTCGCGCACCAATGTCGTCTTCTCGATCCCGATGTTGTTCTTCATGGGCGCGGCGACCCACATGCCGGCCAACCCGATCACGCATCTGACGGGGTACTGGGTCGGCGTCCTGATCGTGGCCGCCGTGGTCGAGATCAACGCGCTCACCGCGACGACGGGCCCGACCACGAAGCCGATCGAGAAGATCCCCGGCGTGATCACGACCGGATTCGCCGTCTGGGCGGTCGTGTATGCCCTGGTGCAGTGGCTCCTGACGGCCTGAGGCTCGGAGGGGTGCGCCAAGCGCCGGTGGCCGCGCCCTTCTTCTATATGGTTTCCCGGTCGCTGGGGGGGCAACGCCACTTCATCGACGCGATCGGGCTGCGCCTACGCTCCGGAAGCTCAGACTCCAGCTGACGTCCTGCGACGTCCCCGCGGGCCATTCGACCAGTGCGTGCCCGCTCTCGAGCCGCCGCACCGTGCACGGTGCATCGGCCTTGCACACACCGGGCCGCAGCCCCCGCGGGACGGCCACCGTCACGGCGTACGCCCGCCCATCCAACTTCACCGACCGGACGGCGAGTGTGCGCGTCGCGGCGTCCCAGCGCTCCTCGGCGATGTCGATCGCCCCCTGGATGACGTGGCGTGTCGTGCCGATCACCTGCGGGCGCGCCGCCGCCGGCCGCAGCGCGACCGTCACGGTCCCGTGGGGGGCGATCGTGGCCTGAAGGGTCTGCTCCACGTCGGCGAGCGGGCGCCCGGCCCACACGTCGTAGGCGAGGCAGCGCGCGGCACCGGGGATGTCGAGGGCGGCGAGCGCGTGCGCTACCACTTGCGGCTCCTCCTCCCAGTTCACCAGCACGACGGTCCACCAACGCGGTGCGCCCTCCACCACCCACACCGCCGCCGGCCGGTCGCGGCGCACGCTCCACAGGCCGCCCGCGCCCCCACCGTCAGAGACGCGGACCGCCAGCACGTTCTCGCCACCCCAGTTCAGGACGTTCGCCGGTACCGGATAGCGGCGGTACGCGAGCCAGCCATGCGTCTCGCCCACCTTCACGCCGTTCACGAACGTCTCGTCGGCGTCGTCCACTTTGCCCAGCTCGAGGACGACCGCGCGATCGGCGGCAGCGACGGGCAGGGTGAAGCGCGTGCGGTACCACGCCTGCCCGTCGTAGTCGGGGTGCCCCGCGCGCTCCCAGATCTGCGGCACGGGCAGCGTCTCCCAGGTGTCGTCGTCGTAGTCGCGAGCGGCGTAGCGCGCATCGTCGCCCGTACGGAAGCGCCACGGACCGCGCAGGCGGATCACGTCGTCCCCGGCGACGACGGCGGGCGCCACCTCGCGCTCCTCCACCTGCGTCCCGACGGGCCGGCCGCCCCGCACCGGGAGCGCGACGGGAAGCGCTTGCTGGAGCAATGGGATCCGCTCGGGCGGCAGCCCCGTGAGGTTGTCGGAGAGCACGGTCACGCCGCCCACGGCGGCGACGATTGAGGTCCACACGCGCGCCTCATCGAGCGTGAGCGGCGGCCGCACGACGAGGCAGTCGGGGTCGTTGAGCCAGACGGCGCGGTGATAGAAGCTGCGGAGCCCCGCGGCCCGCGCGGGCCCCTGGATGCCGCCCCAGCTCGCCTCCACGTCGGCGCCGATGCGCATGCCGTCCACCAGGCCTGCGGCGTGTTGGAGTGGGGCTCCGCAACCCAGCAGGAACGCCTCGGTGCCGAGCCCATCGCGCAGCGCCGCGAGGCCGCCGCGGTACGCCTCGGCGTGGGTGAGGCCGCCGTAGTGTGCCGCGCCAGCCGTGGCCCAATGCAGGAAGTCGATCTTCAGATAGTCGTAGCCCCAGTCGCGCACCACGCGGCGCGCCAGGTCATACAGCCATTGCCGGACTTCGGGATGCGCGCCGTCGAGCGCGTAGATGTGCCCGCCCCAGTCGTCGCGGGTGTCCAAGACGAGGGGCGTCCCGTCGGGACCGTGGAGCAGCCACGCGGCGTGGGCGGCCGGGAGGCCGGACCGTTCCGCCGCGGCGAACGGTGCGACCCACAGCCCCGCGAGGAGCCCCTGCGCGTGAATCCGGTCGGTGAGCCAACGGTGGCCGTGCGGGAACTTCGCGTTCGTTTCCCAGTCGCCCGCGGCGCGCTGGTAACCGTCGTCCACCTGGATATAGCGGAAGAACCGGCGGTCGAAGTGCGCCGCGCAGAACTCGAGGTTCGCGAGCACGTCGGCCTCGGTGACGGCGCCCCCCAGCTCGTACCACGAGCACCAGCCGGCGGGCGCGGTCACCTGGTCGAACCGCTCGCGGTCCACGGTGGACGCCGGCGTCGTGAGCGCGCCGAGGGCGGCAAGGCCGTCGGCGTCCGGCAGGTAGGCGAGGCGCATCGTCGACCCGTCGCCCTCGGGCCGGACCGGGCGCGCGGGGAGCCAGTCGCTCAGCGCCTCGAGGCCGCCGCCCGCCAACCTGACCTTGGCCTCGCCGGGCTCGCCGGGGTCGAAGGTGAGGGCGAGCCCGCGCCGCTCGCGGGTGAGAGCGACGGCGGCATGACTCACCGCCTCGGGGGCGTCGGGCCGCGCGGCGACCGTTTCGATCCGGCACGCGCTCCGGGACTGGTAGCCGTTCACGAGCGCGAGGAGGGGGCCGGTCCCGGGGAGCACCTGCGCCTCCGGTGCCGCGAAGAACCGCACACCGCGGATCGTGGTGAGGACGCGGTCGGGGTAGACGTTGACGGCAATGCTGCCCTGGGCGCCCGGGCCCGCTTCCCACGCGGCGAATTCCGCCTCGATCCAGACCCCGCCGCCGGCCGCCGCGCGGCCGCGGATGGCGAGCGATTCACCCCCGGGGGGGCGGCGGTTCGCGACGCTGATATCTTCCAACTCGGCGAGGGTGACGAGCGTCTCGCCTACCCAGACGCCGAGGGCGGCGTCGCGCAGCAGCGGAACGGGCTGGCCGTCGCCGTGGTACCACAACGACCAGCGGCGTTGCTCGTCGAGATCGAATCGCAGTCCCCCCAGTCCCACCGCCGGCCCGCCGGGCGGCGGGACGCGAGGTGAGCGCCACAATCCGGCGGAGGCCGCTCCAGTCAGGAGAACGAACGTGCGTCGATCCATGACCTCAATGTTGGCCCTGCTGGGAGCTTTGTCCACGCCGCTCGCCGCTCAAGCGGGGGCGATCGGGGTCGGTTTCGCCGCGACGCTCGGCAGCGGATGGCAGATCGAGAGCGGCGAGATCGGCTACGTGCGCCGCATGGCGGGGGGGGGGCCGGTGCGCGCGCTGTCGGTCGGCGCGCGGCTCGGATCGTTCATCGACGAGGGCGCGATTCTCGGCGGCACCCGCGGCTTCGTGTTCGCGGGGACGCTGGGGGCGCGCAGCGGCCGGATCATGCTCGCCGAGTTGGGTGACGAGCAGAACCTGACCGCCATCGGGTTCGACGTCACGATCGAGGCGACGGGCTACCTCACGTCGCACTCTCCGCTGCCGCAGGGGTCGCGGTGGGGAGCGGTGGCGTTTCTGCCCGGATTCCGGGTGGGGAGCGGGGACGGCGTCCAGTACGGTTTCGTGATCGGGCCGACGGCGTTCTTCGGGTCGAAGACCGAGGTGCGTGGGCTCCTGGCGTTCCGCGTCGAGGCGCCGCTGGCGCGCCGGGAGCGCCATCCCTAGGTTTGCGGCCAATGGCCGCCCCCTCCCCCCGGCTTGAATCCGACCATCCCGGTCTCGGCGTCCTCGCCGAGGTCGCCGGAGTACTGGCCGATGGTCCCCCCGCCGAGGCGGGGCTGGGCGGCGTGGTCGCGGCGTTGCGCCGGGGGCTGGCGTTGCGCCGCTGCCGCCTCTGGCTCCGGTCCGCCAACGGCGCACGGTACATTCCGATTTCGAGTCCCGGCGACGAGGCGTTACTCCCCGGCTTCGCCGCACCCGTGGCGCAGTGGGTGGCCGCGGGGCCTCACCAGGAGCCGACGCCGGGCGGCATGCTGCTCCGCCTCCCGCTGGTGCACGATGACGAGGCGCTGGGCTGTTTCGAGGTCATCATCCCCGAAGGTCGCCACGAGCGCATGGCGCACGACGTGCTGGTGGTCGTGGCGCAGATGCTCGCGCCCGTGTTGGCGGCCACCGAGCTGTCGCAGGATCTGGCGTCCGAGGTCGCGCTCCGCACTCGCGAGCTCGAGGCGCAGCGCAACTTCGTCGCCCGGATCATCGACTCGCTCCCGCTCGGGCTGTACGTGATCGACCGGGCGTACCGCATCCGGGCCTGGAACCGGAAGCGGGAGGCGGGCACGCAGGGCGTGTCGCGCGAGGATGCGCTGGGGCGTGGGGTGTTCGAGGTGCTCGATCGCCAGCCGCGCGCCCTGCTCCAGCAGGAATTCGACCGGGTGTTCGCCACCGGCGAGATCCAGCAGGTGGAAATGGAGTCGCAGGCGACGGGCGAGTCGCGCCACTACCGCATCACCAAGATCCCGATGCGGCTCGACGACAACGAGATCTCGCATGTGATCACGATCGGGGAAGACGTGACGGCGTGGCGCCAGGCGCAACAGCGCCTCACGCAGACCGAGAAGCTCGCGGCCCTCGGCCAGCTCGCCGCCGGCGTGATGCACGAGATCAACAACCCGCTCGCGACGATCCTCGCCTGCAGCGAAGCGCTCGACCTGCGGGTCGCCGAGCTCCCGCCGGGTGAGCGGCAGGCGCAGGAAGAGTACATCAAGATCATCGACACCGAAGTGCAGCGCTGCCGCCGCATCGTGGATGGGCTGCTCGACTTCTCGCGCCCCAAGACGGGCCACAAGCGCCCCGTGGACATCAACGCGGTCATCGAGCAGACGCTGTTCCTGCTGAAGCACCACGAGCGATTCAAGCGGCTCACCGTCGAGCGCCAGTTCGGCGCGGGGCTCGGGGCGCCGTCGGCGGACCCGGAGCGGTTGATTCAATCCTTCATGGCGCTGATGCTCAACGCGCTCGATGCCATGAACGCGCGCGGCGTGCTGACCGTCCGCACCGGGCCGAACCCGCACCGCGCCGACGAGATCCTCGTCGAGTTCATCGACACCGGCACCGGCATCTCGCAGGAGGACCTCTCCAAGATCTTCGAGCCGTTCTTCACGACCAAGCCGCAGGGGCGCGGGACGGGACTCGGCCTGTCGGTGGCGTACGGCATCATCGAGGAGCACCGCGGCCGTATCGAGGTCGAGTCCCAGATGGGCGTGGGCAGCAACTTCAAGGTGTACCTCCCAGTCGGATGAAGATCCTCGTCGTCGAGGACGACAAGACGGTCGGCGAGTACGTCCGGCGCGGGCTGGACGAGGCCGGCTATCACGCGGAGCTGGTGGGCGACGGCGACGAAGGGCTCCGCCTCGCGACGGGCGGGCACTTTGACCTCCTCGTGCTCGACCTGCGGCTGCCGAAGCTCTCCGGCATCGACGTCTTGCGCACCCTGCGCGACCGGGGCAGCGGCCTGCCGGTCCTCGTGCTCACCGCACAGGACGCCGTCGACTTCAAAGTGCAGGCGCTCCGCATGGGCGCCGACGACTACGTGACGAAACCGTTCGCGTTCGAGGAGCTGCTGGCGCGCGTGGAAGCGCTGGGCCGCCGGCCCAAGGCGATCACGCCGCCAGTGCTCCACGTCGCGGATCTCGCCCTCGATACGGGGAGCCGCGCGGTGACCCGCGCCGGCCGGCCGATCGAGTTGACGCCCAAGGAGTACGCCGTCCTCGAGTATCTGATGCGCCACCAGGGACGGGTGATGTCGCGCACGCTGATCACCGAGTACGCCTGGGACTACCACTTCGATCCCGGCACGAACATCGTCGACGTGGTGATCACCCGGCTGCGCAAGAAGATCGACCACGGCCGCGAGCCGAAGCTGATCCACACGGTGCGCGGCGTGGGCTACGTCGTGCGGCCCTGACGTGGCGAGTATCCGCGGGCGGCTGACGCTGTGGTACGCCGCCGCGCTGATCCTGAGCCTCGCGGTGTTCGCCGTCGTGCTCTACTTCGCGCGCCGGAGCGCGTCCTACCAGGATCTGGACCGCCGCATCCAGTCGGAGGCCGACCTGACGGCCGGTATCCTGGCCGAGAGCTACCGCGCCCGCGGCGTGCTGGTGGAGCCTGATACCGCCGGGCGGCCCGTGCTGATCGCCGAAGTCGCCGCGGTCCTCGAGGTCGTGCCCGACTTCCTCCTGCTCACGAGCCGGGACGGGCGGCTGCTGTTCGCGTCGCCGGACGCGCGCGCGCTCACCTTCGCCGAGTTCGAGCAGCTCAACGGGCTCATGGCCCGGCCGCCGGCGGCGGGGGAGGGGGGCCGCGTGCCGGGTGTGCACCACATCCTCCCGAACGGGCCCACCCTGCACTACGTCATCCGCGCGATCCCCGAAGCCGGCGGACAGTTCGGCGAGCTGTTCGCGGGCGCCGACACGCGCAGCGCCGAGCTGGGGCTGCAGCAGCTCGTGTCGACGATCATCGTCGCCTTCGTGATCGGACTCGTGCCGGCGGTGCTCGTGGGGCGGTGGATCGCGGGACGGGCCCTGGAGCCCGTGGATCGCATGATCACCGAGGTGCGCGAGATCACCGACGGCCGGACCCTGCACCGCCGGCTCGCGGAGCCGATGGAGAAGGACGAGCTCGGCCGCCTCGCCGGAACGCTGAATCAGATGATGGCGCGCCTCGAGCGCAGTTTCGCGGCCCTGCGCCGCTTCACTGCGGACGCGAGCCACGAGCTCAAGACGCCGCTGACCGTGGTTCGGGCGGGGGTCGAGCGCGCAATCACCCGCCCGGACGTACCGCAGGAAACGCTCGCGGCGCTGGAGGAGACGCTCCAGGAAGTGAACCGCATGACCGAGCTGCTCGACTCGCTACTGACGCTGGCGCGCGCCGACGAGGGCCGCGCGGAACTGCACCGCGAGTCCGTGGATCTGCGGGCGATCGTGGCGGAGGCGGGGGAGACCGGTGAGTTGCTCGCGGACCACGCGGGGGTCACCATCGAGATCCGCACGCCGCCCGAGCCGGTGGTCCTCGCCGTGGATCGCAGCCGTGTCCGCCAGCTGATCCTCAACCTGATCGAGAACGCGGTGAAGTACACGCCTCGCGGTGGCCACGTGTCCGTCGAGCTGGGCGCGAGCAGCCCTAAAGGACGTCCTGACGGTCGCGGCACGGTACTGCTCACGGTCACCGACACGGGGATCGGCATCGCCCCGGGCGATCTGCCCCACATCTTCGACCGCTTCTGGCGGGCCGACTCCGCCCGCACGCGTACCGGCGCGCGCCCCGGCGCCGGCCTCGGCCTCGCCATCAGCAAGTGGATCGCCGAAGCGCACGGCGGCGCCATCGAGGTCCAGAGCCGGCCGGGGCGGGGCACGACGTTCACCGTCTCCCTCCCCCGCGGCGACGCCTAGATCTCACCCGGACCCTCACCCGGCTGTCATCGTTTTGTAATCTTCGTCCCACTAGCGGGTTAGCCGCCGACGGTACTATAACATAGCCATCGAGCTTGGGAGGCTCCGGCGTGTTCGAAAACCTGATCGAATCCAAACGGAAGGCCGACAAGAAGAAGGCGTTCGGCCTCGGCTTCATCTCTCTGATGGGGCACAGCGTGCTCGTGGTGCTCGCGGTCATCGCCACGCTCACGGCCGGGCAGGCCGCGACGGACATCGTGGTCGACACGACCATGATCTTCCTGAACCAGGAAGAGAAGAAGCCCGAGGAGCAGCCCCCGGTGCTCGATATCCCGCAGCTCAAGGGATTCCAGACGGTTGTGGCGCCGACCGACATCCCGACGAACATCCCGCCGATCAACCTACAGGAGCACTTCGATCCCAAGGACTACACCGGGACCGGGGTGGAGGGCGGCATCGGGACGGGCATCGTGCCGTCGTCCGACCAGGTGTTTATGGAGTCGGTGGTGGAGGAGCGGCCCGAGGTGCTGTCGGGCCCCCAGCTCCAGTATCCCGACCTGCTGCGGCAGGCGGGGATTCAGGGGCGCGTGCTGGTGCAGGCCATCATCGACACGACCGGCCGCGCGGAGCCGCCGTCGGTCAAAGTGCTTCAGAGTCCCAACCCCGGGTTCGACCAGGCCGCGAAGAACTACGTGCTGCGCGCGTTGTTCCGTCCGGCGCGCGTGCACGGGCGCGCGGTGCGCGTGCTGATCAACCTGCCGATCGATTTCAAGATCAAGCGGTAATTCGCCCTTCACGCGTCGTGCGCACGAGAGGAGTCAAGGCCAGATGAGTTACGCAGAACTATGGGCGTCGATGGGTCTGTTCGCCAAGGGGATCGTGTTCGTCTTGTTCATCCAGTCGGCCTGGTCGTGGGCGGTCGCCATCTCCAAGTGGATGCACCTGCGCAAGTCGCAGCAAGAGACCCGGAAGTTCGCCCCCGAGTTCTCCCGCTACCTGCAGGAGGAGCAGCTCGACGGCGCCATCGCCCTGGCGGAGAAGAACAAGAAGAGCCACGTGGCGCGCGTGCTGGGCGAGGCCCTCGCCGAGGTCAAGCCGCTGCTGCGTGACCGGGCGACGATCACCGCGGGCGACATCAACTCCGCGGAACGGGCGGTCGAGCGGCAGATGCTCATCATCACGTCCGAGCTGAAGCGCGGCCTCGGCATCCTCGCGACGACCGGCGCCACGGCGCCGTTCGTGGGTCTGCTCGGGACCACGATGGGCATCGTGACCGCGTTCCAAGGGATGGCGGCCAGCGGCGGCGGCGGCTCCCTGCAGGCCATCACCGGCGGCGTGGCGGAGGCGCTGATCACCACCGCGTTCGGCCTCATCGTCGCGATCCCGGCGGTGTGGCTGTACAACTACTTCACCACCAAGATCGACTTCCTGACGGTCGAGATCACGTACACGTCGAAGGAGCTGATCGACTACCTCATCAAGAGCGTCGGCAGCGAGTTCGGCCGGTCGATCTTCACGAAGGAATTCCAGACCCAGAAGGCGTCGCAGACCAGCGGGCCGATCAAAGGGTAGCCTGACTCATGGCGATGTCGAGCGGCAAGAAGAGCGACTCCGTCGTCGCGGCCAACATCAACGTCACGCCGATGATCGACGTGATGCTGGTGCTGCTCATCATCTTCATGATCGTGACACCCGCGATTACAGCGGGCTTCCAGGCCACGGTGCCGCGGGCGCTGAACCCGGAGTCGCGCGAGGAGAATGAAGGAGAAATCCGGATGGGGATCGACAAAGACGGCAAGTTCTACCTCGACATCACCGACCCCAGAACGGGGAAGTACACGGGCCCTCGCTACATCAGCGACGAGGACCTGCCGGGCCAGCTGGTGACGCTGTACGCGACGCGGACGGTGGACAAGATCCTGTTCCTCAAGGCCGACGAGAACATCGATTTCGCGCGGGTGCAGCAGGGGATCGAGATCGCCCGGAACGCGGGCGTCCGCGTGATCGGCGCCATCGCCGAGCAGCAGCGCTCGGCCAAGCCGGAAAGGCACTGACCCATGGCCATGGGCTCCGGCGGTTCGGGCAGCGGACTCAGCTCCGACATCAACGTCACACCGATGATCGACGTGCTGCTCGTGCTGCTCATCATCTTCATGATCACGCTGCCGCTGTCGCGCCGGACCTTCGACGTGCAGGTCCCGGCAGAGCAGAAGCAGCAGCCGCGCCAGCGCCAGCAGTCGAGCGACCAGATCGTGCTCGAGCTGAAGGCGGACGGCTCCTATGCGATCAACACGCAGCCGGTGCCGTTCGAGCAGCTGGACGCCAAGTTCCACGAGCTCTACGATCAGCGTCCCGCCAAGCTGCTCTTCATCAAGGCGGCGCCGAATCGCAAGTACGGCGACGTCGTCCGGGCGATGGACGTGGCCCGCGGCGCCGGCGTCCAGGTGATCGGCTTCACGCCCCCCGAGCAGGCGAAAGCCGGCGGTCAGTAGCGGGCCGGGGGCACGGTGACCGTGCCCCC
>Ga0326597_10014437_pt1 | contig 10353 bp, 8 predicted proteins | sample RVTome_12_FD_203789 | JGI IMG/M metagenome (GOLD analysis project Ga0326597, IMG submission 203789) | Soil microbial communities from uranium-contaminated site in the Upper Colorado River Basin, Wyoming, United States - RVT100D185 | ecosystem: Environmental > Terrestrial > Soil > Contaminated >...
TCGGGCGCGGAAGCTAACTCCATGATGTCACTCAATCCGTAACGAATGGTCGTCGGGTTGAACTGGTTGGTCTTGCCGCAAAGTTGTGCCACCCGTTCAAACTCGCCTGGTCGGGGCGGCCGCACCTCGAGCTCCAGGCCGAGTCCCTCAAGGAACGATTTGACATCCGTCGCCTTGACCTCGAGGTCGCGTCTTTCGACGTTCGACTTAAATAAGTCGGCGCGGCTGAGGTCCTCGTCGGTCAGCACCACGGCGTCGAGACCGCCGGCTTCGAGCAATTTCCCGGGCAATAGGCTTGGCGCGCCGTCGGCTTCGATGACGGTCACCTCAGGCAGGTAGGTGCGGACCAGATCGCATTCGACGGGACTGTCGTCGATGAAGACGAAGCTGTCGAGGCCGACGTTGATTTCCTTGGCGGCGGCCCTGAGGCCGGCAACCTTGTCCCGCCAACCGATTTGCCGGGACGCGAAGTGATCCCAGGATACAGGCATGTCCGGGTTTCCCTCGAACGCCTCCCGGGCGTCCTCGGGGTTGTTCTTGCTGACGACGGCGAGCGCGATTCCCGTGGCCCGCAGGTTGGCTAGAAACGCCTGGAGGTCATGATAGGCGTTGCCGGGATAGTCACCCGAAAGGGTAAGCCCATCGACGCCGTCCTCGCCGACGGTGCCACCCCACAGCGTGTCGTCCAAATCGATGGCGACGACCTTGCGCCGCATACCGAACAACGCGTTCAGGAATTGTGTCAATTCATCGGCAAGCGCTGCGAGCCCCGCTGGCGTGATCGCCGTGCGGGTGTAGTGACCTTTGACCGGGTCGTACCACGCCCGTCGTCCGGTTTCCATCACCGCCGCCGCGTAGTCAAACACGAACACGCCGTCCGCGGAACGGGCGAAGTCGCTTAGCCGGCAATTTACGTCGTCCACGTATTCCTGGCGGCTGGGTCTCACGCGGCGATCGAAATGTCGTTCGATGCCGCGGGTCATCGGAATCACGCTGTTGAGTACGACCGGCACCGCGCTGTGTCGGCGAAATGCCGTGACGGCTTCGCCGAGCCGCGCCAGGAACAAGGCAATGTCTTCCTCGAGCTCGTCCTTGCAAGCGAGATGCTGGCGCGCCAAGGCGGGCATCACGTCTTCCAGATGCAGCACCAGGATCACGACATCCGGCGCGAACGCGTTCAGTTCCTCAGATCCGGCCAACACGCTATCCCATTGGTCATAGGGCCAGAACGCGGATCGGGCGCGCCAACCATGCAGAAAGGCCCGCAAACCCAAGTAAGGGGCAAGCGGCTGCAGCGTGAACGAAGGCAAGAACGCGACGCGTCGTTCTGCCATTTGCAGCCGTTCAGCCAGCCGATCAGCATGGCGGAAGGCGTACTCGGCGATTGCCGCCCCGGCCCCGCCGGCCAGCAACTCACGAACCGACGCCTGGGCGGTCACAAGATCGCGCTTTTCGCAGGCGGCGGCGAGGCGGTTTCGGGTGTCCTCGGGCATGTCCATCACGCCCCGCCTGTGACGCGGATCACTTCCCCGGTGATATAGGCGCTGTCATCGGAGACCAGAAAGCTCACGACATTAGCCACGTCCGCCGGTTGGCCAAGGCGCCGGAGCGGATTCTGCTTGGCCAGAACCTTTCGCTGGCGGTCCGGCACGGTGGCGATGAGCGACGTCTCGATTATTCCCGGAGCAACCAGATTGGCGCGGATTCCGTAATGGCCGTACTCGATCGCCAGGCAACGCACGTAGATCGCGAGAGCGGCCTTGCCCACGAGGTATGGAGCCATGTTCGCTGGCGGCGACCCTTCGGCCGCCGCCGTACCGATGCCGACGATATTGCCAAAGCCGTTCTCCTTCATGCTGTCGAGGCAATGCGTCACAAGCGCATGAAGGCCGCCGACCTGAAGGCGGAAATGGGAGTCGAATGGGGTGAACCCACCGCCAGCGGGGGCACCGAAAATATCCCGGTTGGAGGCACAGAAGACCAACGTATCGGGTTCGGCGCCGAAAGCGGATACGGCGCCCTCGACCGCGCGGGCCGCGCCTTCGGGTGTTGCCGCGTCCGCCTGTACGGCGACGCCACGGCTCAATCCTTTTGCTACCCACTCGGCGTCGTCGCGCGACGTGCCGTACGTCAGCGCAACCTGAAATCCGTCGCGATCCAGCCGCCGCGCGACGGCGGCGCCGATTCCGCGCGAGCCGCCGACAACCAAGGCAACGCGCCGTTTATCTTGTTTCTTCGCGACGCGCGGTTCTTCGGTCTCAATCAATGAGATCTCCCCCGTGCCAGTAAGAACTTCCTGGCCGTGCTGGTCCCTGACACGGCAATCGAGGGTCAGCATCCTGGCAGACTTGCTGACGGCAATGACCGTGACGCTGAGGGTGAGCGCATCACCGATAAACACCGGCCGAACGAACCGGAAATTCTGCGATACCCACAACGCCCCCGGCCCGGGCAGTTTGGTGCCGATGAGTCGCGAGAATGCCGCCGCGTACGATAAACCGTGCGCGACCGGACGCTTGAAGCGAGTCCGGTCGGCAAACGCCGAATCGATATGGAGCGGATTGTCGTCGCCTGTGAAATCGGAGAAAGCGGCAACCAGCTGGGGCGTGATGGTGATCGAGTCCTCGGCGGTTTGGCCGATCTCGAAGCTGTCGATGTCACGAATTTTCATGGGTTATCAACTCATCGAAATGATTTCGGATGACCAACCATTCGTCACGTAATAGCCCATAATAGACAACGTCCACGACACCCATTCGGTCGTCGATGCAGTGCTGTCGTAGAACGCCTTCCCGGCGGAAGCCCATCTGGCGGTAATTGAAATGCGACGCTGTGTTATTCGCGTAGACGCCGCCGTAAATTCTACGCAGCTTCAGATCGAGAAAGGCGAAGTCAAAGAATGCGATCTGGATTTGCTGGGCGGTGGTTCCGCCCCAATACGACTTGTTGCCAATTAGGTACCCGAAACTGGCGATCCGGTGCACCGGATTGATTTCAAGGGCGATCGTTCCGATTCTGTCGCTGCCGTTCCTGGCAACGATCAGAAACATGTGGCGATGGGGGTTGCCGATCACGTCGCGGACATACTTTCGCAGCGCCGGCATGGACCGGTCCGTGTGACGGACCTCAAGGAAGCGCACGACCTTCGGGTCCGTCAGCCATTGCTGATATCGTTTCGTAACGTGTTTCGTCCCGAAAGGCCGAAGGATGAAATCCTGGCTTTGAAGGGTTGGCGTGTTCGTGGCCATCAGGAGAGTACCCGGCACAACGATTCGACGACCGCGTCCACGTCCCGATCGGTCATCGCGGGGAACAGCGGAAGTGTGAGGCCCCGGGCGTAGAATGCGTCGGCGCCCGGCAGGCGCAGCTCGCCATATCGGTGCCGGTAATAGGGTTGCCGGTGCAGCGGGATGTAGTGCACCTGCGTGCCGATTCCCGCCTTCCGCAGGGCCCGCATCAAATCTGCCCGCGAGATGCCGATTTTCTCGAAATCGATCAACACCTGATAGAGGTGCCATGCCGGACGGCCGCCGGGCATCCGCGTCACCGGCCGCACGCGCGGCGCCAGCGGCGCCAACCGTTCGTTGTAACGCTCGACAAGAGCGCGGCGAAGTTCGACGAACTTTTCCAGTTTCGAAAGCTGGCTCAGGCCGAGTGCGCAATGGATGTCGCTGGCGCGATAGTTGAAGCCGGGCTCGTGCATTTCGTAATACCAGGGATTAACGCCGCCGTCGCCGTCGAAGGCCATGTCGCGGTGAACGAAGGCGTCGGCGTCCTGCGTCATGCCGTGGTTGCGCAGCACCCGGACCCGGGCGGCCAGAGCCGCGTCGTTGGTGGTGATGGCGCCACCTTCCCCCATGGCGATGGTCTTCACCGGGTGGAACGAAAAGACAGCCATATCGCCGTCGGCACAGGCGCCGACGGCACAGGCGCTGCCGTCCGGCCGGGAATATTCAGCGCCGATGGCATGACACGCGTCCTCGACAATGGCCAGCCCGTGCTTGCGGGCGACGGCGGCAAGGGCCGGCATGTCGGGGCACTGACCGCCAAGATGGACCGGGAACACGGCCTTTACGGCGTCACCGCCCTTCTCGATCGCTTGCGCCAAGTGGTCGGCTTCCATCAGCCCGCTGTCGGCGGCGACGTCGGCAAAGATCACTTCGGCCCCGGCATGGCGCGCCGCGTTGGCGGTGGCGAGAAAGGTGATTGCCGGGACGACGACCCTATCGCCCGGTTTCAAGCCGATCGCCAGGGCCGCGAGATGGAGCGCCGCCGTGCCGCTGGAACAGCTGACCGCGAAAGGCGCGCCCGTCACCTCGGCGAGTTTCGCTTCGAACGCTTCCGTTGCCGGCCCCGTGGTCAGGAAATCGCTGCGCAGAACGGCGGCCACGGCGGCGACGTCGTCGTCGTCGATTGTTTGACGGGCGTATGGAAGAATCGCCAGGGACCGTTTCACACACTCACCGCTGCCGCAGGAGTTTCAGGAATGCATCGCGGTCGAGCAGGTGCTCGTTCGTGTCGCTCGAGTAGTAAAAGCCCTCCGGAACCGTCCTGGTCGGATTTTCGTATTCGGCCCGATCACCCCATTCCTGGAACGCGGGCTCGATGATGTAGCGGTCCTCCATTTCGATGGTGTCGCGCGCGTCATCTTGGGTGATCATCACCTCGTGCAGCTTTTCGCCAGGTCGTATGCCGACGACGCGGTACGGGATGTCGGGCGCAAAGGCCTTCGCCAGGTCGACGATCTTCATGCTCGGAATCTTGGGAATGAATATTTCGCCGCCGATCATCATGGCGAGGCTCGAAAGAGCGAAATGAACGCCTTGCCTGACGGTGATCCAGAACCGGGTCATCCGCTCGTCGGTTATGGGCAGGCTTTCCGCCTTCTCGGCGATCAATCTCTCGAACAACGGGATGACGCTGCCGCGCGAGCCGATGACATTGCCGTAGCGCACGACACTGAACTTGGTGCCGTTGAGGCCGCTAAGGTTGTTGGCGGCGACGAAGATCTTGTCTGATGCAAGCTTGCTGGCGCCGTAGAGGTTGATGGGGTTGGCTGCCTTGTCCGTCGACAGCGCGATGACCTTCTTGACGCCGGTCCGGAGCGCCGCCTGAACGACATTCTCCGCTCCCATGACGTTGGTTTTGATGCACTCCATGGGATTGTACTCAGCGGCGGGAATCTGCTTGAGGGCGGCGGCGTGGACGACGTAGTCGACGTCTCGCAGGGCCATTTCCAGGCGCTCGCAGTCGCGAACGTCGCCGAGGAAAAAGCGGATCGACGGATAATCCCTTACCGGAAACTCCGCGGCCATGTCGCTTTGCTTGAACTCGTCGCGGGAAAAGACAATGGCTCTTTTCGGCTTGTAGGCCGCCAGGATGGTCTTGATGAGCGCTCTTCCGAAGGACCCCGTGCCGCCCGTGACGAGAATGGTCTTGCTGTCCAAATCGGGCCGCGGCTGCTTAAAGGTATGAAGCGTGTTTGTCATGGTTAAATTCCGACAACAGTTTATACAGAAAGGCTTCCCGGATTTTCAGAAAACCTTTTTCAATCGCATGAGCCGGCGAGGGATCGGTCTGTTGTAATATGCGATTTTCCCACGCTACCGCAGTCCGGGTGAAAACGCTCATCCGGCGGACAAATGACAAACCGATGGAAACAGCCGTTGCGCCGCCACAATCTCAGGCGCAGGCGTAGACTGTCTCCAATGGTACGCGCACCTTGACTTCCCTGCCCATGAGGTCGAGGAGGACGGTGACGCGATCCTCGTCGTTCAGGCCGTCGAACAGCCCCTCCAAGTCGTTCAAGGGACCATCGATGATCCTGACGCGGTCGCCACGCTTGAATCCGCAGCCGGCACGAAGCTTGACCAACCCCTTTGCGTCCTGCCGGGCCTTGATCTCGTCGATGATTTCGTCGGGCACTGTCGCCGGGAAAGTCCCGGTCATTATCAGGCTGATGACCCCTACGGTGGACCGGATTGACCACCACTGTCCTGCCCTGGGATCGAGACTGATGAACAAATAACGCGGGAACAGCGGCGCCGGCACCCAGTCGATTCGGCGGGCATGCTTGCGGCGCTTCAGGTGCTTGGGCAGGAACACCGTGTAACCCTGGCGCCGCAAATGAAACGCTGCCTTGTCCTCGCAACGCACCTGGGTTTGAACGGCACACCAGGCGGTCATCGGCTCCCTCCGCGTACACCCTTGTCGTTCTTGGAACGCCTGGCAACGCCCAGGACCGGCGGCGCCAGCACCCGCTCCGGCGGGAACTCGGCGCACGCTTTTTGGTAGGACGCCTGCGGCTCGCTGATGTCGCAGATGATGACCGCGTCCATGGCCGCCGGGTCGGGCCGCGGAACGACGGGAAGGCCCGCGAATTCGCGCAAGCCGGGCGCATCGGCGACGACGGCGACGAGCTGGACCGCAAAATCGCGGGCTGAGAGTGTCATGATTTCGGTCAGATCGCCGGCGCCGTAAAGGGCGACCCGGTTCCATCTCCGGGCCTCGCAATGGGCGAACAGATCGCGGCCTTCGACGCGGGCGTGGCGGAACAGGTTGAAGGACTGGGAGAGAAATTCACCGGTCAGGCGGCTCTTCTCGGCGAAGCCTTTCGGCGTCAGGTAATAGGCGTAGCGGTTGGCCGGCGCCTGACGGATCTTGATCAGGCCTTTTTTCACGCACCGCTTCAAATACGCATTGGCCAGACCGAGCGCGATGCCGAGGGTGCCGGCCAGGGAGCGTTGCGAGGCGGTCGAGTCTTCGTCGACTAGGTTCAGCAGGCCGAGCGTGATCCGGGCTTCGTTATCGAGGTCGGGCGTTTCGGTATCGGTCTTGGCCAACAGACACCCGTTTCACATTCATCTAAGGCATTGAAATTTCGGGATTTCCGGGCTTTAAGGGCAGCCCGGCGTTCATAAAACGAACACTAGACCGTTCACCATATGAACGTCAATTGTTTATTCTGGTCCTTCCCCGTCCCGCACTAGAAAATCCTTGTGTAACAATGACTTGCCATTTCGCCTTTGAAGGGGATGGGTTTTGGGTGGTGGTGCGGCGACCGTCACGGTTCGCGTCGCGCCCGGTGCCGCCAGATTCACCCGCACACCCTTCGGGCCGCGTCGACGTCGGGGACCTGAGCGCCGGACGCGATCCGGCTCCACGCAAGGCACCTCTTGCCGTCGCCACTACCTGATTACCGACTCGGCGCCATCGTCGGAATATGTGCTAAAAATTACGTCGTGGTACGACGCCTGCACGAAGCGCGCGCGTGGCAACGAGTGAAACGAGACGATCGTGAGCAACCCCACGGACATTGTCATCCTGACGGCAACCTACAACGACTGGGGATCGTTTTTCCCGTTCCTCGGGGCGCTCGACGGGAAGCTTGCCGAGGCGGCACTCGCGGCCAAGGTCGTGGCCGTCGACGATGGATCTTCGTTGCCGGCCGACGAAAAGGCGCTGGCGGCGCTCGAGCTTCGCGCCATCCGCGAGGTCACCTTCGTCACCCTGACCCGCAACATGGGCAACCAACGCGCCGTCGCCATCGGTCTCGGGTATGTCGCAAACGAGATGACCTGCGACTGTTTGGTGGTCATGGATTCGGACATGGAGGACCTGCCCAAATACGTTCCGCAACTCATCGAACGCGCCGGCCGGTCCGACAGCCAAATCGTCTTTGCCGAAAGGACCCGCCGCGCCAATCACACCACCTTCAAGATGTTTTACGGGATCTATAAATCCTTCTATCGGCTGTTCACCGGCATGCCCATTTCAATCGGCAATTTCAGCGCCATTCCGGGACGCCTGGTCAAGAGGATCGCTGGCATTTCGGAAATATGGAGCCATTTCCCCGCCGGCATCATGCGCGCGCGAGTGCCGTTCGAGACGATACCGACCGATCGCGGGCCGCGCCTTCACGGCGCCAGCAAGATGAACCTGGTGTCCCTGGTCATTCACGGCATCAGTGGGCTCTCCGTCCACGCCGACGTGGTCGCGGTACGGCTGCTTCTCGGCATCCTGGCGCTGGGAACGGCGATCATTGCTGCCATCGCCGTCTTCATCCTGTTGAAGCTGTTCACCGACCTTCCCCTGCTCGGTTGGACGTCACAAATCGTCACCATCCTCGGCGGCATCCTGTTCCAGATGTTCGTCGCCGCGTTCCTGATCGTTTTTCTGGTGCTCGCCCAGAAAAGCCAACGCACCATCATCCCGGCCATCGATTACGCCAATTTCATCTTCGAAACGCGACGGATACCCACCGCCGCGCGCAAGTGAGCAGCCGGAAGCGCCCGAGGGCCCGATCCGCCGTTGCGCGGCTTCAATCGGACTTGCGCAAAAGGATGGACATCTCCGGGCAAAGATCGGGCCGGTATTCGTAACCCTCCAACGAAGCTCCGTCGTAGATTTTCGGCGGCGGGCGTTGGACGAAGGCGAGCGCCTTGAACCGGCCGGCGGCGATTAATCCGCCGATGCCGCCGTTTTCGAATTTCTTGCCGGCCTGGCGCTCCCTGGGATACTGGAACGAGAACACGAAAGGCTCGTTGCCGGGGGTCATCCACGGCAGGCCGTAATACGAATAGTTGACGAAAAACGGCTTCGGAAGGCTGTCCAGGCATCGCTTGTTCGCCATCAGCCCGACGTGTTGGCTCCTAACGTCGGTGACGCCGGCGTAGCCGACCAGAACCAGGCCGATGACCCCGACGAAGGCGCCCCAGCCCGTGGCCGAGGCCGCGCGGACGGGCCGAGCCGCCGCCGCGTCCGCCTGGCCCAGGGCGGCGATGCCGGCGACGGCGGCCAGGGCCACGAAAAAGGAGAGGGTGAAATAATAGTTGTCGGCGGCGCCGGTCTGGAAGCTGGCGGGGACCGCGATCAGCGACGCGACGAACATCCCGCAAACGGCCAGCCCAACCGCGTCGTCGGCAAGCAACAGGCGACGCGAGCCGGGAGAAACCACGAACGCGCCGATGAGCGCCCCCAGCATGACCAGTCCGGGAAGCGTCTTGGTGAAAAGGTTTCCCAGCGTGTATAGGCCGTGGTCGACGGAGAAGATAATGGTGAAATCGGCGAACACGATGTTCTCGACGTACTGGGCGCCGCCCAAGGCAATGGTCGCCCCCCAAAATGCGATCATGGCCCCGGCCAGGACCGCCAAGGCCTTCCAATCGCGGCGCACCAGCAAGAACAGCCCGACGCCGCCGACGGTGCCGACGTTGATCTGCTTGAACGACCACGCTAGATAGCAGAACACTGCCAGCAGCAACGCGGCCTTGATTCGCCGCGACGGGTAGTTTTTTAGAAACCACGCGACGGCGATGATTTCCAGGGCCAACGCCCAAACGTCGGCGCGGATGGTGAACGCCCACCATCCGATCAACGGACCCGTCGCGACATAAGCCGCGACCGCCAGGCAGAATGCCCTGGTCCAGCGGTCTTTTGTCTCGAACTGCTGTAAAAAGGCGGTATACGCGCCGACCAGCGCGGCGGCGACGCCGAACAGGGTGAAATGACGGGCTACCGTCGGGAGCCATTCGTCGCCGAGGCTCAAAAAATGCAAAATACTGCCTGTGAAGGCGGCGTAGCTTTGGTAAAACAACCAGTTATAAACGACCGCATTGTAAGGGACCTGCAGCCGGTCGGTGTAAAGAGTCTGACCGTTGATGACCTTCCAGACCGCGTACATGGATTCCCATTCGGCGCCGCTCGTGATCAGTTGCAACGCCTCGCCGAAATCCACGGTATTCGAAATCCGGAGAACCATCACCGCCACGCCGGCAATCGCGGCGACGACGCTTGCAACCGTCAGGTGCTTGAACGAGAGGATCATCGAAAATCGGGGACCCGGAAAATATGGAATAGATATAAATTAACTTGTCGAATAATGCGCGTGTAAAAAAACGCATCAATATTAAATTTAGGAACAGATTTTTTGAATTTTGTTCTCGCAACATGTTTGCATAGGAACGCCCATGAGTGCCGAATACGGCTACAAAGGCCTCGAGTTGGAACTTTTCGAATCGGCGAAAAACTGGAAACGCTATCTGGTGCGCGCCGTCCGGCCTTACCTCAAGGGGCATGTGCTGGAGGTCGGTGCCGGCATTGGCGGCTTTACGAAAGCAGTATGGTCGAAAAACGTGCCGGGTGAAAACGCGCGAATCCAAATCGATTCATGGTTGTGCCTCGAGCCGGACGCGAAACTGACGGCGACCATCCAAGACGACATCGATCATGGACTATTGCCGGAAATTTGTACGGCAAAGGTGGGAACGCTGGACAGTCTTTCCGGGCATCAAACCTTCGATACGATTCTTTACATCGATGTCCTGGAGCACATTAAAGACGACCGGGCGGAAA
>Ga0326597_10014439_pt1 | contig 10352 bp, 8 predicted proteins | sample RVTome_12_FD_203789 | JGI IMG/M metagenome (GOLD analysis project Ga0326597, IMG submission 203789) | Soil microbial communities from uranium-contaminated site in the Upper Colorado River Basin, Wyoming, United States - RVT100D185 | ecosystem: Environmental > Terrestrial > Soil > Contaminated >...
GGGACGAGGTGACGGCCAAGTGGCGGCAGCTCGAGGTCGGGGCCGGCATTGCGCAGGTCGACCGCCGCCGAGCCGCTCGTGCCGTACGCGGGGAGGCTCCAGTCGGCCGGGAAATTGGGCAGCCGCCGAACGAGAACACGAACCGATTCCATTCGGTTCCGCCCGTCAGCAAGCCGGTCTGCGCCGCGGCCGGCCGTCGCCGGCCGGCCGGTTCACGACAGTACGTCCGTGAGGTCCGAACACTCGAAACCGAAGGCCTCCGCCACGCCCGGGTAGGTCACCCTGCCACCCACGATATTCAGCCCGAGCGCGAGCGCGCGATCAGCCCGGCACGCATCCTTCCACCCCAGATTGGCGAGCTTGAGCGCGTACGGGAGCGTCGCGTTGGTCAGCGCCATCGCCGACGTCCGCGAAACCGCGCCCGGCATGTTGGCCACGCCGTAATGGATGACGCCTTCGACCACATAGATCGGGTCGTCGTGCGTCGTCGGCTTGATCGTTTCGACGCAGCCACCCTGGTCCACGGCGACATCGACGATGACCGAACCCGGCTGCATGCGCTTCAGGTCCTCGCGGCGGATCAGGTGCGGCGCCTTCGCGCCCGGCAGCAGGACCGCGCCAATCACGATGTCGGCCTTGGCGATCTGCTGGAGGATGTTCGTGCGGTTCGAGTAGAGAAGCGTCACGTTGGCCGGCATGACGTCCGCGAGGTAGCGCAACCGGTCGAGCGACAGGTCCAGGATCGTCACGTGCGCGCCCAGGCCCGCCGCCATGCGGGCGGCGTTGGCGCCGACGATGCCGCCGCCGAGAATGACGACCGTCGCAGGCTCGACGCCCGGCACCCCGCCCACGAGGATGCCGCGGCCGCCGAAGAACTTCTCGAGGTACTTCGCGCCCTCCTGCACCGCCATCCGGCCGGCGACCTCGCTCATGGGAGTGAGAAGGGGCAGTTCACCCGCCGGAAGCTGGACCGTCTCATACGCGATCGCGACGCAGCCCGATGCCATGACCGCGCGGGTCAACGGCTCCGAGGCAGCGAAGTGGAAGTACGTGAAGACGACTTGGTCCTCGCGCATGTGGGGCCACTCGGAAGCGATCGGCTCCTTCACCTTGATGACCATCCCCGACTTCGCCCAGACATCGGCGGACTTCTCGACCAGGCTCCCGCCTGCCGCCGCATACGTATCGTCGTCGAATCCGCTGCCGACGCCCGCGCCGGTCTCCACCAGAACCGTGTGACCCGCATTGACGAGCGCCTCGACTCCGCCCGGGACGACGGCCACGCGATTCTCGTTCGATTTGATTTCTTTCGGCACGCCGATGATCATGTTGCCCATTCGATCGATTGAGGTCTCAGTTGAGGGTCGGCCCGAGGCGGACTACCGAATGCCGGCCCGGATCGAAGTATTCCGCGGCAAGCGCCGCGACATCGTCGAGCGTCACCGCGTTGACCTCCGCAATGACCCGCTCCACCGTGCGAAACGGCTCGTCATAGAGCGCGGTGCCCGCCAGCCGGTGCAGGCGCGCGCCACTCGACTCGAGCGAGAGCACGAGTTGCCCCTTGACCTGTCCCTTCGCGTCCTCCAGCTCGTCCTCCGTCAGGCCCGAAGCCGCCAGCCGGCTCATCTCCGTCTCGATCACGGACTGCGCGCGATCGGCCCAGTCCGGGCGAGTCCCGACATAGATGCCGGCCGCGCCACCGCTGCGGTGGAATGACTGATACGAATAGATCGAATAGGCCAAGCCCAGTTCCTCACGAACCCGCTGGAACAGGCGGGAGCTCATGCCGCCGCCGAAGGCATTCGAGAGCAGGATCATCGCGTAGCGTCGGGGATCGGCGTGCCCGAAGGTTCGTGTCCCGAGCACGATGTGCGTCTGGGCCGTGTGCCGCTCCACATGGATCCGGTCGAGCGGAACCGTCGAAGCCGCGGCGGGCTCGCCGTTGCGGCGCCCGTTCGAAACCTTCTCGAAGAGGCCGGCCAGCCGGTCCGTGAACCGGGCGTGGTCCACGTGGCCGACCGCGGCCACGACGATGTTCGAACGGACGTAGCTCTCCGCGTGCCGCCGCCTCAGCGCATCGACCGTCATGTCGCCGACGGTCTCGCGCGTGCCCAGCACGCTGTAGCCGTACGGATGGTCGCCCCAGAGCTGGCGGGACTGCAGCTCGAAGATCAGATCTTCCGGCGTATCGTCCACCGTCGAGATCTCTTCGAGCACGACACTCCGCTCCAGCTCGAGATCCTCTTGACGCAGGCGCGGTTCGAGGACCAGGTCGGCCAGCACGTCCAGCGCGAGATCGCCGAACTCGTCCAGGACGCGCGCCTGGAACGACGTGTGCTCGCGCGTCGTGTACGCATCCAGGCTGCCACCGATCCGCTCCAGAACCAGAGCGATATCGCGGGCGCTGCGCTGCCCCGTTCCCTTGAAGACCATGTGCTCGAGGAGATGGCTGATCCCCATCTCCTCGGGCGTTTCATTGACCGACCCGGACCGGACCCACATGCCGATCGTCACGGAACGAAGACCCGGAACCCGTTCGGTCAGCGCGACCAGGCCCCCGCCCAGGTCCGCGCGCTCGAACGAGTCCGTCACTGGCCGCCTGCGCCTCCGCCGGATTCCTCGATGAGAACCGCCTTCCGCGACAGCCGGAGCCGGCCTTTCTCGTCGATCGAGATCAGCTTGACCCGCACGACATCACCTTTCTTGACGACGTCCTCGGTCCGCTCCGTCCGGCCCGTCGCCAGCTCGGAGATGTGGCACAGCGCCTCGACACCCGGCAGGATCTCGATGAACGCACCAAACGCCGTCGTCGATTTCACGACGCCGTCGTAGACGGTCCCGATCTCCGGATCCTGCGCAATATCGAGGATCCGCTGCTTCGCCCGCTCGCCGCCTTCGCGCGACACGCTTGCGATCATCACGATGCCGCTGTCCTCGATGTTGATCTGGGCGCCCGTCTCCTCCTGGATCGCCCGGATCATCTTGCCCTTCGGACCGATCACCTCGCCGATCTTCTCCGGATTGATCTTGATCGTGATGATGCGCGGCGCGTACTTCGACATCTCCGGCCGCGGCGCCGCGAGGACGCCATCCATGCGGTCGAGGATGTGGAGCCGCCCGCGTTGCGCCCGCTCGAGCGCCTCGCGCATGACCTCCACCGTCATTCCCTCGATCTTGATGTCCATCTGGATCGACGTCACGCCCTTGCGCGTGCCCGCGACCTTGAAGTCCATGTCCCCGAGCGCGTCCTCCATCCCGAGAATGTCGGTGAGCACCGCGACCCGGTCGCCTTCCTTGATCAGGCCCATCGCGACGCCCGCGCATGCCGCGCGCACGGGAACACCGGCATCCATGAGGGCCAGCGACGCCGAACACACCGAGGCCATCGATGACGAGCCGTTGGACTCGAGAATCTCCGAGACAATACGGATCGTGTACGGGAAGTCCGCGTACAGCGGCAGCACCGGCTGGATCGCCCGCTCCGCGAGCGCGCCATGCCCTTGTTCGCGGCGCGACGTGCCCCGCAGCGGCTTCGCCTCGCCCGTCGAGAACGGCGGGAAATTGTAGTGCAGCATGAACGACTTGGTCGTCTCCGCCGGCGAATCGATCGAGTCGATGCGTTGCTCGTCATTCGCCGTGCCGAGGGTCACGATCCCCAGAGACTGGGTCTGGCCTCGCGTGAACAGCGCCGACCCGTGCGTCCGCGGCACGAAACCCGTCTCCACCGTGATCGGGCGGACCTCGTCCAGCTTGCGGCCATCCGCCCGGACGCCCCGCTCCAGGATCATCCGCCGCATCGCCGCCTTCTCACTCTGGTACACCAGCTCCGAAATCTGGCTCGACTGTTCCTCGAACTCCTCGGCAAGCGCCGACCGGACCTCGTCCTTGACCGCGCTCAGAGCCGTGCTGCGCTCCGCCTTGTCCGGGATCGCCATGATCTCGTCGTGACGACGACCCAGCAGTTTCTTCACACGGGCGGCGAGATCCTCGCCTGCCTCGATCGGCGCCCAGGCCATTTCCGGCTGCTCCAGACCCTCGATCAGTTCACGCTGGATGCCGATCAGCTCCCGAACCCCCGCGTGACCCACCTGCAACGCCTCCACCACGTCCTCTTCCGGGATCTCGACCGCACCACCCTCCACCATCAGGATCGCGTCCTCGGTCCCCGCAACGACCATGTCGACATCGCTGAATTCCAGCTGCTGGAACGTCGGATTCAGGATCCACGATCCCCCGATCCGCCCGACCCGGACCGCCGCAACCGGTTTCTGGAACGGAATCTTCGACATGCACAACGCGGCCGAGACGCCCAGCAGCGAGATCACATCCGCGTCGTTTTCCTGGTCCGCCGAGATCACGTGAATCATCACCTGTGTCTCGTGCATGAAGCCGTCCGGAAACAGCGGCCGGATCGGCCGGTCGATCAGCCGGGCCGTCAGAACCTCTCCCTCACCCGGCCGGCCTTCCCGTTTGAAGAAGCCACCCGGGATCTTGCCCGCGGCATAGCTCCGTTCCCGGTACTCGACCGTCAGAGGGAAGAAAGGCAACGACGTCGGCGACTCCTGCGCCACCGCCGTGCACAGAACCATCGTCTCTCCGAACTCGACGACACATGCACCGTGTGCCTGCCTCGCCATCCGTCCCGTCTCCAGGACCAGCTTCCGCCCCGCGAACGTGCGTTCGATTCTCTTCATTTTCCCGGTTTCTCTTTCCCCGCAGCCACTTGCCAGTGATCGAAAATGCGGAAACAGCGCCTCGCTCCTCGAGCGGGACGCTGCATCCGCTTCCCGGCTGATTCTCCGATACGGACCGCGCTCAATGCCGCAGCCCGAGCTCGTCGATCAGCTGACGGTATCGTTGAAGGTCCGTCCGCTTGAGGTACTCGAGCAGACGTCGCCGCTTGCCTACCATCATGAGCAGGCCCCTGCGGCCGTGGTGATCTTTCTTGTGTGTGCGGAAGTGCTCGGTCAGGCCGTTGATCCGCTCCGTCAGGAGGGCGATCTGGACAGCTGCACTGCCACGGTCATTCTCGTGTAACTGGAACTTCTGGATGATCTCGTTCTTGTCGGACCCCACGTGGCCGGCCTCCTCGAGAGTCTGTGCTGGTCGGGAAGCGTAGCTTCACTTGTTTGCCTAGCCGATCAAGGTAATCCCCTGACGCCGGGCTTGGCAAGCCGCCGCACTGCAAGCACGCCTCACCAGGCGTTTGGCCACGTTCCTCGTGGCGCGGGCCCGGCTACGGCCGGGGGGGCACCGGCTACAGGAGCGATCGCGCGATCCTGCAGTCCTCCGCCATCGCGGCGATCAGGGCCTCGACCGAATCGAAGCGGGCCACGTCGCGTATGCGAGCGTGGAACGTGACGAGGACCTCGGCCCCATAGAGATCCTCATCGAAGTCGAAGATGTGCAGCTCGATCGTCGCGCTCGCCCCCGGGAAGGTGGGGCGGCGTCCCACGTGCATCACGCCGTCGAGGTTGCGCGCCCGCAGGTGCACGCGAACCGCGTAGATGCCCTCCGCCGGCACGAGCTTCGCTTCGTCGGTCGGGCGGAGGTTCGCCGTCGGGAATCCGAGGGCCCGCCCGCGGCCGTCGCCCGCCACGACGGCGGCGCGCATCGCGTACGGCCGGCCCAGGCCGGCCGCTGCCGCGGCCACGTCGCCGGCCTCGAGAGCCCGGCGGATGCGCGTCGACGAGACGGGCTCGCTGCGCGCCGCCACCGCCTCCACGACCTCGACGTGGAAGCCCCGGCTGGCGCCGATCCGCTGCAGCGTTTCGACATCGCCGCTGCGCCCCTTGCCGAATCCGTGATCGTAGCCGATGACGAGGTGCGCCATGCCGAATCGCTCGATGAGGATTTCGTCCACGAATCGCTCCGGCGGATAGTCGGCGAGCGTCCGGTCGAAGCGGAGGAACACCGCGTAGTTCACACCGGACTCCGCCAGTACATCGACTTTCTCCGAGGGCGTAGTCAGCAGGCGAGGCGCCGTTTCGGGCCGCACGACCGTCAGCGGGTGCGGATCGAAGGTGACCAGGACGCTCGGCCGGCCGAGGCGCTGCGCTGTCTCGCAGAGGACCTCCAGCACGTGCCAGTGGCCGCGATGGACGCCGTCGAAAGTGCCCACCGTCACGACGGTGCCTCCTCGCGCGCTGGCCAGCCTCAGCCTGCCGCCTGCCCCGTCGGTCCTCACGCGGCGAATACCTTGCGCGGCCGGATCACGCCGTCATGCGACTCCGCCACGGCCAGGAGTCGGCCGCCGCAGGCGATCACGACCGGCCCGCTCGCCGGTGCGCCGCCGACCCGGATGCCGCGGCCGTGCGCGATCGATTCCGCCTGGTCGCCCTCCACTTCGATCACGGGCAGATCGCCCAGCGCCCGCAGCGGATCGACCTGCCGCGCTTCGATCGCGGCGGGCTCATCGAACTGCTCAACGCGAAGAGCGGACTCGATGTCGAAGCGCCCGATGCGGGTTCTCCTGAGCTCGGCGAGATGCGCGCCACATCCGAGATCTGCGCCTACATCTCTCGCAATTGCACGAATATAGGTTCCTGTACCGCAAGTGATTTCGAGATCGACATCCGGAAGTTCGAAGGATACGACGCGGATCGATTCGATGCGAACCCGCGATGGGGGCACGACCGCCTGGCCGCCCCGCCGCATCACGGCGTACATCCTCTCGCCACCCATCTGCTTGGCCGAGTACGCGGGCGGGGTCTGGAGGATTTCGCCGACCTGTTTCGAGAGGCTCTGCTCGATGGTCCTGCGATCGAGTCGGGACCACTGGTCGGAGGTGGCGATCACGGTTCCGGTCCGGTCATCGGTGTCCGTGAAGGCGCCGAGCCTGACACGGGCGCGGTACACCTTCGTCTGCGGGTCGAGGTACTCGGCGAGGCGGGTGGCCGGGCCGACGCACAGGATGAGCAGGCCGGACGCGAACGGATCGAGCGTGCCTGTATGACCGATACGCCGAATTCCGAGCGCCCGCCGGGCGAGAGCGACGATGTCGTGCGAAGTGGGTCCGACCGGTTTGTCGACCGGGAGGAGGAAACCGGTGTCGTGATCAGGACTCATCGGGTGCGTCCGGGGCCGCGCCGGTTTCCGGTCCCTTTTCATCAGTCGGCTTCAAGTGGGGTCGGACTTCGGCGAGGAGACTCTCGATCCGGCGGGCGTGATCGAGAGTTTCGTCCCAGCGGAAGGCGAGGTCGGGAACGCGTCGGACTTCGACTCGCCGGGCCAGCTCGCTGCGAATGAAAGCCGAGGCGGCCTTGAGCCCTTCGAGGATGGATTCGCGCTCGGGTTCCGTCGCCAGGGTCGTGAGGTACACGCGGGCGTGGTACAGGTCCTTTGTCGCTTCCACGCGGGTCACGGTCACGGCCGCGACCCGGGGGTCACGGACCTCCTTGCGCAGGATCTCGCTCAGCTCGCGCTTGAACTGTTCGTTGATACGTTGTGCTCGGTGAGCCATCGGCCCTGGGGTTCGGGTGGAATCGCGGCTTCCGCTCAGCAGGCGCGGCGCACGACGTGGATGATACGGACGCGCGGATCGGAGAGGACGAAGCGATCAGCATTGTCGAGCACCGACTCGACCTGCCGTCCATCGTTCGAGACGATGCAGGCGGCAAGGCGGGCGCGTTGCCAGAGATCGTTGTGGCCGGTTTCGGCGACGGAGAGGTGGAAGCGGTTGCGCAGCCTCTCTCTGAGGCTGCGCACGACGCTCCGCTTTTCCTTGAGGGACTGGCAGCCGATCACTTCGAGCTCCCAGTCAATGACCCCGACGACCATGGCGACACACCCGTTCAGGTCGAATCGCCACCCGTCGTACTTGCCAGAGTGCGGGCCACGGCTTCGACGCGATAGCTCTCAAGGCGATCACCGACCTTGAGGTCGTTGTAGCCGGCGATACTGAGGCCGCACTCAAAACCCTCGCGGACCTCCCGGACATCATCCTTGAAGCGCTTCAGGCTGGCGAGTTCGCCCTCATAGACCTGGACCCCATCGCGAACGATGCGGACCCTGCTCTTCCGGTCGATCACGCCCTCGGAGACGTAGCAGCCCGCCACGGTTCCGATCCTCGGCACGCGGAACAGCTGGCGCACCTCGGCCTCGCCCATGAGCACTTCCTTCTCTTCGGGCTGGAGCATGCCTTCGAGCGCGGCGCGCACGTCTTCGATCGCCTCGTAGATGATGTTGTACATCCGGATATCGACGCCCTGCCTGGCCGCGACGGCGCGCGCATTCGCGTCCGGCCGGACGTGGAACCCGATGATGATCGCGCCGGATGTCGCCGCCAGGAGCACGTCCGATTCGTTGATCGCGCCGACACCGCGGTGGATCACCTCGATCTGGATCTCCGATGTGGACAGCTGGCCGAGCGCATCCGAGAGCGCCTGCACCGATCCGTCGACGTCACCCTTGATGATCAGGTTGAGGTGCGCCTGTTCGCCCCGCGCCAACAGCTTGCTGATGTCCGTGAGTTTGACGCCGCCCTTGATGCGCAGCTGCTTCTCGCGGTCCAGCCGCTGACGGGTCTGCGCGATCTCGCTGGCCCGCACGGCGTCCATGACCATCAGCACGTCGCCCGCCTGTGGGACACCCGCCACGCCCAGAACGACGACCGGGATCCCGGGTCCGGCCTGCGCCACGGTTTTGCCACGCTCATCAAGCATGGCCCGGACACGGCCATCGTAGTGGCCGCAGACAAAGGAGTCGCCCACCCTGAGAGTGCCATTCGTGACGAGCACGGTCGCGACCGGCCCCTTGCCGACGTCGAGCTGCGCTTCGACGACGGTGGCCCGGGCTTCCCGGTCCGGGTTGGCCTTGATGTCGAGCAGTTCGGCCTGGAGGAGGACTTTCTCCATCAGGTCATCCATGCCCGTGCCTTTCTTGGCGCTGACCTCTGCGCACAGCACATCGCCGCCGAAGTCTTCGACGACGACATCGTGTTGCAGCAGATCCCGCTTGATCCTGCTCGCGTCGGCGCCGGGCAGGTCGATCTTGTTGATCGCCACGACCATCGGCACACCCGCATTCTTCGCGTGACTGATCGCCTCGATCGTCTGCGGCATGACCGAGTCGTCGGCCGCGACCACGAGAATCACGATGTCCGTGAGTTCGGCGCCACGCGCCCGCATCGCCGTGAACGCCGCGTGCCCCGGCGTATCGAGGAACGTGATCGTCCTGGTACCGGGCAAAAGCACACGGTACGCACCGATGTGCTGCGTGATGCCGCCGGCTTCTCCAGCAATGACGTTGCTCTTGCGGATATAGTCGAGCAGCGACGTCTTGCCGTGGTCGACGTGTCCCATCACCGTCACGATCGGCGGCCGAGGAACCCGCTCTTCGGCCGTGTCCTGCACTTCCGTTTCGACGAGATCGCCCGCGTACTCTTCCTCCCGGACGGCGCGGAAACCGAACTCCTCGAGGAGCATCTCGATCTGGTCGAAATCCAGCCGCTGGTTGATCGTCACTCGCAGGCCGAGATTCTTGAACGCGCTGCCGACGATGGCCGTCGGGTTCACGTCGATCAGCTCGGCCAGTTCGGCGACCGTCAGGAACTCGTTGACGCGGACCGTCTGCGCTTCTTCCTCGGCGCGACGCTGGCGTTCCGCCTCCAACTCGACCCGGCTCGGCGCCTCTTCCCGACGGTGCTTGCGCCGCTTGCTGCCCGACCGGATTTCCGACATGACGCGGGCGACGTTCGACTGCACGGCCTCCTGGTCGACCCACCTCGCCTTCTTCTTCTTCTTGTCCTTCTTCTTCCGGCCGTCGGCCGTGAAACCCTCGGCCTGGATCCGGACCTGACCGCCCGGGCCCGCACTGGCTGCGGGCGCCGGCGGAGCCGGCCGCTGTTGCGGGATCTTGCCCAGCACCTCGGCGGCACGACGCAGTCGCGGCCGAACGGAGGCCGGCGGCTCAGCCGCGGGCGCCGGGACCTGTGGTTCGGCTTCGACGACCGCCTCCGCCTCGACTCCCTCGGCCTCCAGCGCGACCGGCTCGAGCTCTACTTCCTCGGCTTCCGCTTCGGCGGGCTCGAACTCCGCGGGCGCCTCGGCTGAAGCCGCGACTTCCACGAATTCGGGCTCGGCCCGGGCGGGCTGTTCGACTTCCTCCAGCTCCGCGGGCGCGGCTTCGGCCTCGATCCCTTCTTCGAGCAGTTCGTCGGCGGTCTCGAGATCGGCCCGGCGCCGGCGACGCCGGCGAGGTGCGGCGGCCTTCGAGTCCTCGACCATTGTATCGATGGTATCGACGGCGACGCCGTGACCGGCTCGCCGCTCGCGTTCGAAGCGCGCGCGCAGCTTGGAAATCGTGGCGTCGTCGACCGTCGATCCATGGCTGACCACGCGTACCCCCATCGC
>Ga0326597_10014440_pt1 | contig 10352 bp, 7 predicted proteins | sample RVTome_12_FD_203789 | JGI IMG/M metagenome (GOLD analysis project Ga0326597, IMG submission 203789) | Soil microbial communities from uranium-contaminated site in the Upper Colorado River Basin, Wyoming, United States - RVT100D185 | ecosystem: Environmental > Terrestrial > Soil > Contaminated >...
CCCTGTCTCGTCGGAGATCGCGATGATCCCGTTGCGGTTCATGTTGATGAGCTCGCTCTTCTTGTTCTGGATCACCTTCAGGCCGATGTACTTGACGAACCCCGCCCGCTTGGCCTCGACCGTGCTCTGCTCGGACGCCCGAGTCGCCGTGCCGCCGATGTGGAAGGTGCGCATCGTGAGCTGGGTGCCGGGCTCGCCGATGGATTGGGCGGCGATGACGCCCACCGCCTCGCCGACCTCCACCATAAGCCCCGTGGCCAGGCTGCGGCCGTAGCACTTGGCGCACACTCCGGTGCGGGCCTCGCAGGTGAGGACGCTGCGGATGGTGACGCGCTCGACGCCCGCGTTCTCGATGGCCCGCACCCGCTCCTCGTTGATCTCCTGGCCGGCGGAGCAGAGCACCTCGCCGGTGAAGGCGTCCTTGATGTCCTGGAGCGCGATGCGGCCCACGACGCGCTCGCCGAGGGTCTGGATGATCTCGCCGCCCTCGACCAGCGCGCTCATCTCGATGCCGTTGAGGGTGCCGCAGTCGTCGTCGGTGATGATGATGTCCTGGGCCACGTCCACGAGGCGCCGGGTGAGATAGCCGCTGTTGGCCGTCTTGAGCGCCGTGTCGGCCAGGCCCTTGCGCGCGCCGTGGGTCGAGATGAAGTACTGCAGCACCGAGAGCCCCTCCCGGAAATTAGCCGTGATGGGGGTTTCGATGATCTCGCCCGAGGGCTTGGCCATGAGGCCGCGCATCCCGCCGAGCTGGCGGAGCTGCGCCGTCGAACCGCGCGCGCCGGAGTCGGCCATGATGTAAATGGGGTTGAACTGGGCCGGCGCGGTGAGGTCCGCCGTCCCGCTCATGGCGACCTCGTCCTCGGTCTCGAGCACGCGGAACATCTCGGTCGAGACCTCCTCGGTCACGTGCGACCAGATGTCGATGATCTTGTTGTAGCGCTCGCCGTCGGTGATGAGGCCGTCGCGGTACTCGCTCTCCACCGAGAGCACTTCCTTTCGGGCGAGCTCGATGAGGTCGCGCTTGCGGTCGGGCACCTTCATGTCGTCGATGGAAATGGAGATGCCGGCCTGGGTGGCCTGGCTGAAGCCGAGGTTCTTGAGGTCGTCCAGGAAGCGGACGGTGCGGGCCCGGCCCGCGTTCTCGTAGCAGACGGCCACGAGGCGGGTGAGGGCCTTCTTGTCCATGGTCCGGTTGAGCGCCTCGAAGGGCACGTTCTCGGGCAGGATCTCGTGGAGGAGGACGCGGCCGATCGTGGTCTCAACCAGCTCGCCCCTGAGCCGCACCCGGATGCGCGCCTGCAGCCCCACCTCGCCCTGGTCATAGGCCACGCGGGCCTCGGCCGAGTTGCTGAAGACGCGGCCCTCGCCCTTGGAGCCGGCGCGGGGCTTGGTCAGATAGTAGCAACCCAGGATGATGTCCTGGCTGGGGACGGCGAGGGGCATGCCGTTCGCCGGCGAGAGGATGTTGTTCGCCGAGAGCATGAGCACCCGCGCTTCCTCGACCGCCTCGACCGAGAGGGGCACGTGGACCGCCATCTGGTCTCCGTCGAAGTCGGCGTTGAAGGCCGCGCACACGAGCGGATGGATGCGGATGGCCTTGCCCTCGACCAGGAGCGGCATGAAGGCCTGCATGCCCAGCCGGTGCAGGGTCGGGGCGCGGTTGAGGATGACGGGATGGTTCTTCACCACCTCCTCGAGCACGTCCCAGACCTCGGGGCGTTCCTCCTCGACCATCTTCTTGGCCGCCTTGATGGTGGCGCAGAGGCCTTTCTCCTCCAGGCGGTTGTAGATAAAGGGCTTGAAGAGCTCGAGGGCCATCTTCTTGGGCAGGCCGCATTGGTTGAACTTGAGCTCGGGCCCGATGACGATGACGGAGCGGCCCGAGTAGTCCACGCGCTTGCCCAGCAGGTTCTGGCGGAAGCGGCCTTGCTTGCCCTTGAGCATGTCCGAGAGGCTCTTGAGCGGCCGGCGGTTCGGCCCCCGCAGCAGGCGGCCCCGGCGCCCGTTGTCGAACAGGGCGTCCACGGCCTCCTGGAGCATGCGCTTCTCGTTGCGGATGATGATGTCGGGCGCCTTGAGCTCCTGGAGCCGCATCAGCCGGTTGTTGCGGTTGATGACGCGGCGGTAGAGGTCGTTCAGGTCGCTCGTGGCGAAGCGCCCGCCGTCCAGGGGAACGAGGGGCCGCAGCTCGGGCGGGAGGACGGGGATGACCTCGAGGATCATCCACTCCGGCCGGTTGCCCGAGGTGCGGAAGGCGTCGGCCACCTTGAGTCGCTTGATCAGCTTGCGGCGCTTCTGGAGGTTGGAGGTCTCGCGGATATCCTCCTTGAGCTGGGCCGAGAGGGCGTCGAGGTCGAGGGCCACCAGGAGCTCCCGGATGGCCTCGGCGCCGATGCCCACCTTGTAGTCGTCCTCGTCGAACTCCTGCTGGACCTTGCGGTACTGCTCCTCGGTCAAGAGGCTCAGCTTCTTGAGGCCCGTCTTGCCAGGGTCGACGACGACGTAGTTCTCGAAGTAGAGGATGCGCTCCAGCTCGCGGAGCGTCATGTCGAGCAGGTTGCCGATGCGGCTCGGCAGCCCCTTGAAGAACCACACGTGCGAGACCGGGCTCGCCAGCTCGATGTGGCCCAGCCGCTCCCGGCGCACCTTGGAGGAGATGACCTCGACGCCGCACTTCTCGCACACGACGCCGCGGTACTTCATGCGCTTGTACTTGCCGCAGAGGCACTCGTAGTCCTTCACGGGGCCGAAGATGACGGCGCAGAACAGGCCGTCGCGCTCCGGCTTGAAGGTGCGGTAGTTGATGGTTTCCGGCTTCTTCACCTCGCCCGACGACCACGCGCGGATGGTGTGGGGAGAGGCGATCCGGATCCGGATGGCGTCAAAGGAGACGGGATCCTTGGGCTTCTCGAAAAGATTCAGCACGCTGTCCAATGCAATCCCTCCTTGGGGATCATCCCGTGGGGGCGGGATTGAACCCGAGGCGGCAGAGGTCCGCCCGACCAGCCCCTACCGGGGCGCCTCGCCGCTCTCGATAAGCTCGACATCGAGGCACAGGCTCTGCAATTCCTTCATCATCACGTTGAACGACTCGGGCAGGTTCGCCTCGAGCAGGTTCTCGCCCTTCACGATCGATTCGTACATGCGGGTGCGCCCGGTCACGTCGTCGCTCTTGACCGTGAGGATCTCCTGCAGGGTCTTGGCGGCGCCGTACGCCTCGAGCGCCCACACCTCCATCTCGCCCAGCCGCTGGCCGCCGAACTGCGCCTTGCCGCCCAGCGGCTGCTGGGTGACGAGGGAGTAGGGGCCCGTGGACCGGGCGTGGATCTTGTCGTCCACCAGGTGGTGGAGCTTCAGCATGTAGATGTAGCCCACCGTCACTTCCTGCTCGAAGGGGCTGCCCGACCGCCCGTCGTAGAGGGCGGTCTTCCCGTAGGGGGGCACCCCCGCCTCTTTCATGAGGCGGACGATGTCCTCCTCCGTGGCCCCGTCGAAGACCGGGGTGGCGAAATGCTTGCCCAGCACGTGAGCCGCCCACCCGAGGTTGGTCTCGAGGATCTGGCCCACGTTCATCCGGGAGGGCACGCCCAGGGGGTTCAGGACGATCTCGATGGGGGTGCCGTCCTCGAGGTAGGGCATGTCCTCCTCGGGGACGATGATCGAGACGACGCCCTTGTTGCCGTGGCGGCCGGCCATCTTGTCGCCGACCTGGAGCTTGCGCTTCATGGCCACGTAGATCTTCACCATCTTGAGCACGCCCGGCGGGAGCTCGTCGCCGCGCTGGAGCTTGGCGATCTTCTCCTCGCGGATGCTCTCGAGGAGCCGGATCTGCTCCTCGATGCGGGCCACGGTGTCGGAGGCCTGGGCCGCAACCTCCTTCGCCACGGGGATCTTCTGGAGGTCCTGCCCGGAGAGGGCGGCGAGGGAGGCCCCGTCGAGCGCGGCGCCCTTGGCGACCAGGGTGTCGCCCGTCTTGGGATGGGCGACCCGGGCGGCGGCCGCCTTCCCGAAGAAGAGGGCGCGGAGCCGGTTGTCCGCCTCCTCGCGGAGGATGCGGATCTCGTCGCCGTAATCCTTCTCAATCTTAGCGACCTCGGCCTCCTCGATGGCCAGGGCGCGGGAGTCCTTGCTGGTCCCCCGCCGGGAGAAGACCCGCACCTCGACCACCGTGCCCTCGATGCCGGGGGGCACCCGGAGGGAGGAGTCGCGCACGTCGCCGGCCTTCTCGCCGAAGATGGCGCGCAGGAGCTTCTCCTCGGGGCTGAGCTGGGTCTCGCCCTTGGGGGTGATGCGCCCCACCAGGATGTCGCCCGCGTTGACGCGGGCGCCGATGCGGATGATGCCGCTGTCGTCGAGGTTGCGCAGGGCCTCCTCGCTCTGGTTGGGGATGTCGCGGGTGATCTCCTCGGGGCCCTGCTTGGTGTCGCGGGCCTCGATCTCGAACTCTTCGATGTGGATGGAGGTGTAGATGTCCTCCTTCACCACCTTCTCGGAGATGACGATGGCGTCCTCGAAGTTGTAGCCGTTCCAGGGCATGAAGGCGACGAGCATGTTCCGCCCGAGCGCCAGCTCGCCCTGGTCGGTCGAGAAGCCGTCGGCGATGACCTCGCCCTTCTTCACCTTCTGCCCGACCTGCACGATGGGCTTCTGGTTGATGCAGGTGTTCTGGTTGGAGCGGCGGTACTTGACCAGGTTGTGGATGTAGACGCCCGGAGAGCGCCGGTCGGCCTCGGGGTTGTCGGCCCGGACGACCACCCGGCTCGCCTCGACGCCCACCACCTCGCCGTCGCACCGGGCCAGGATGACCGCGCCCGAGTCGCGCGCGGCGACGGCCTCCATGCCCGTCCCGACGTAGGGAGCCTCGGGGCGGAGCAGGGGCACGGCCTGGCGCTGCATGTTCGAGCCCATGAGGGCCCGGTTGGCGTCGTCGTTCTCGAGGAAGGGGATGAGCGAGGTGGCGACGCTCACCAGCTGCTTCGGCGAGACGTCCATGTAGTCCACCTGGTCCCGGGGGACCATCACGAACTCCCCGCTCGTGCGCGCCGAGACGAACTCGCTCACCAGCATCCCATCGGGGCCCACCTCGGCGTTCGCCTGGGCGATCTTGTACTTGTCCTCGTCGATGGCGGAGAGCCACTCGACGGTCTCCGTCACCCGGCCGTTCACCACCTTGCGGCACGGCGTCTCGATGAAGCCGTACTGGTTCACCCTCGCGTAGGTGGAGAGGCTGGCGATAAGGCCGATGTTCGGGCCCTCAGGCGTCTCGATCGGGCAGATGCGCCCGTAGTGGGTCGGGTGCACATCGCGCACCTCGAACCCGGCCCGGTCGCGGGTGAGGCCGCCGGGGCCCAGGGCCGAGAGGCGCCGCTTGTGGGTGATCTCGGAGAGGGGGTTCGTCTGATCCATGAACTGGCTGAGCTGGCTGGACCCGAAGAACTCCTTGATGGCCGCGGTGATCATCTTCGAATTGATGAGATCCCGCACCGAGACGGCCTCGGCGTCCTGGATGCTCAGCCGCTCGCGGATGGCCCGCTCCATGCGCACCAGCCCCACGCGGAACTGGCTCTCCAGCAGCTCGCCCACCGAGCGCACGCGGCGGTTCCCCAGGTGGTCGATGTCGTCCACCGTCCCCTGCCCGTGGCGCAGCTCGATGAGGTAGCGCACCACGGCGATCACGTCGTCCACCGTCAGGGTGCGCTGGTCGAGCGGGAGGTTGAGCCCGAGCTTGGTGTTGAGCTTCAGGCGCCCGATCCGCGAGAGGTCGTAGCGCTTGGCGTTGAAGAAGAGGTTCTCGAAGAGGTTGCGGGCCGTCTCCCGCGTCGGCGGGTCGCCGGGCCGCAGCCGCTTGTAGATCTCGACCAGGGCGTCCTCGGGGGCGTCGCACTTGTCCGTCGTCAGCGTGTCGCGGATGGTGCGGTCGGTGCCCACGCCCGAGACGAACAGCGTCGGGACGCGGGCGGTCTTCTTCTCCCGCAGGGCGCTCAGCACGTCCGAGGTCACCTCGGTGTTGGTGTCGAAGAGCACCTCGCCCGTCTCGGGGTCCGCGATGGGCTGGGCGATGATGCTGCCCACCACCTCCTCGTCCTTCAGGTCGAGGGTCTCGATGCCGGCCGCCTGCATCTTGCGCAGGGCCGCCCGGGTGAACTTGCGCCCGGCCTTGAGGATGAGCTCGCCGGTCTTCGGGATGAGGATGTCCTCGAAGATGCGCTGGTTCACCATGAGCTCGGAGATCTTCTTGTAGAAGACCCCCCGCTTGGGGTCGTAGAGGACGTCCTCGCTCTGGTAGAAGGAGTTGAGGATGTCGTCCTTCGAGAGCCCGAACGCGCGCAGCAGCACCGTGACCGGCAGCTTCCGCCGGCGATCGATGCGCACGTAGAGGAGATCCTTGCTGTCGAACTCGAAGTCCAGCCAGCTCCCCCGGTAGGGGATCAGCCGGGCCGTGTAGGCGGACTTGGCCGAGGGCTTCGTCTTGTCCGCGCTGAAGAAGGCCCCGGGCGAGCGGTGCATCTGGCTCACCACCACGCGCTCGGTGCCGTTGATGATGAAGGTGCCGTTCTCGGTCATCAGGGGCACCTCGCCCAGATAGACCTTCTGCTCCTTCACCTCGCGGACACGCCGCTCCTTGGTCGTCTCGTCCTTCTCGTAGGTCGTCAGCCGCAGCATCACCCGCAGGGGGGCGACGAAGGTCATGCCCCGCTGGCGGCACTCGTCCGCCTCGTGCTTCTGCCGGCAGAAGACCTCGACGCCGTTGTCATCCCGGATGCCCGGCCCGCCGAGGCCGGTGTACTCCACCCCGCCGCTCTCCCAGATGCCGATCTCGTACCCGAGATACTCGAGGACGAGCGTCTCCGAGGAGTCGGTGATGGGAAAGACGCTCCGGAACACCCCTTCGAGACCCTCGTCCTGGCGGCGCTCGGAGGGCCTCACCTCCCACTGCAGGAAGCGCTCGTAGGAGGCGAGCTGGATGTCAATGAGATTGGGGATATCGATGACCGCGGGGATCTTGGCGAAGTCCTCGCGGACGCGGCGGCCATTCAATCCGTTCGTCGATGCCATGATGGCTCACCTCCTTGAGGGCGATTCCAGTTGCCACGGCGCCCGGAGACACCTCCAGGCGCCGACAAGGATCAGCACTCGGGGGGTGAGCCTAAGCGACCTCCACTTCAGCGCCGACCTCCTTCAGCTTGGCAGCGGCGGCGGCGGCGGCGTCCTTGGAGATTCCCTCTTTGACGGGCTTGGGAGCGCCCTCGACGAGATCCTTGGCCTCCTTGAGGCCGAGGCTGGTCAGCTCGCGGACCACCTTGATGACCTTGATCTTCTCCGCGCCGACCGCCTTGAGGATGACCGAGAACTCCGTCTTCTCCTCGGCTGCCGGAGCGGCGCCGGCGCCGGCCATGCCGGGGCCCGCCATCATCATGGGGGCGGCCGCGGATACGCCGAACTTCTCCTCGAGCTCCTTCACGAAGTTGCTGAGCTCCAGGACCGTCATGTTCTCGATGAAGGTGATCACTTCTTCTTTGGTCGCCACCATTCTGCCCTTTCTTTAAACGTTCGGGTTGCTCATCGGCTCCGCGGAGCCACCCAAAAGACGCGCAAATCCGCCCGGTGCCCCCACAGGGGCAAACTTCTCTATTTACTCCTTTTCCTTCGACTTTGCAATCGCCTGCAAGGCATACAGGGGCTTCCGCAGCAGGGCGTTGAGCACCCGCGGCAGGCCCGCCACCACCCCGTTCAGCGCCCCCAGCATCTGGGAGAGCAGCACCTCGCGGGAGGGGAGGTCCGCAATCGCTTCGATTTCAGCGGGTTCCAGGAACTTCCCGTCCAGCATCGCCCCGCCCCGGATCTGGCCGGCGGGCAGGCCCTTCAGGAAAGTCTTGAGGACCTTGGCGGGCACGGCCGGGTCCCCCGCCGTCGTGGCGATGGAAACCGGGCCGTTCAGCTTCGCCCGTACCACCTCGAACGGGGTCCCCTCCACCGCCCGGTTCAGCAGGGTGTTCTTGATGACGGAGAGCTCCACCCCGGCCTCGCGGCCGCGGCGCCTGAGGGTGGTCATCTGGGCCACCGTCAGCCCCCGGAAGTCGAAGAGGACCACCGAGGACGACTTCTCCAGCTTCGCCCGAAGCACGCCGAGCTTTTCGACCTTCTCCGGCCGGGGCGCCAAGCCCCCGGCCAGCCTACCCTTCTTGACCGCCGTCGCCATCGGAGGCGCTCCTCTACTTCAGCGAGGCCAGGAGGCCCTGGTGGTCCACCTTCACCCCCGGCCCCATGGTGCTCGATACGGTCAGACTCTTGAAATAGACGCCCTTGCTGGTGGAGGGCTTGGCCCGGACCAGGGCGTCCACCACGGCCTGGATGTTCTCGGCCAGGGCCTGGGGCGGGAAGCTGGCCTTGCCCACCGGCGCGTGGATGATCCCGGCCTTCTCGGTGCGGTACTCCACCTTGCCCGCCTTAATCTCCTTGACCACCCGGCCGATGTCGAACGAAACCGTGCCCGACTTGGGGTTGGGCATCAGCCCCCGGGGGCCCAGCACCCGCCCGAGGCGCCCGACCAGCCCCATCACGTCCGGGGTGGCCACCACGCGCTCGAAGTCGAGCCAGCCGCCCTGGATCTTCTCGACCAGGTCCTCGGCGCCCACGAAGTCCGCGCCGGCCTCCTTCGCCTCGCGCACCTTCTCCCCCTTGGCGAAGGCGACCACCCGCTCGGACTTGCCGAGCCCGTGGGGCAGCGCCACGCTGCCGCGGACCATCTGGTCCGCGTGGCGGGGATCCACCCCGAGCTTGGCCGCGATCTCGACCGTCTCGTCGAACTTGGCCTTGGCCAGCTCCTTGACGAGGGTCACCGCCTCGTCGAGGGGGTAGAACTTCTCCCGGTCGACCTTCTTGCCGGCCTCCCGGAACCTCTTGCTGTGCTGTGACATATCCGAATCCTCCGTGGTCCATGCGGCGCCCCCGGGGGGCGCCTCCCACTCGATGGGAACTGCGGCGGCTAGTCCTTGACCTCGATCCCCATGCTCCGCGCGGTGCCCGAGATAATCTTCACGGCCGCCTCGAGGTCGGAGCAGTTGAGGTCGGCCTTCTTGATGCCGGCGATCTCCTCGACCTGCTTGCGGGTCACCGAGCCCACGCCGGTGCGCCCGGGTTCCTTGGAGCCCTTCGCCAGGCTGGCCGCCTTCTTAAGAAGGATGGAGGCCGGCGGGCTCTTCATGATGAAGGTGAAGCTCCGGTCCCCGAAGATGGTGATCTCGACGGGGATGATGGTGCCTTCCTGGCCCTGGGTCTGGGCGTTGAAGGACTTGCAGAACTCCATGATGTTGACGCCGTGCTGGCCCAGGGCGGGCCCCACCGGGGGGGCCGGGTTGGCCTGGCCCGCCGGAATCTGGAGCTTCACCCTGGCGACCGCTTCCTTCTTGCTCGCCATCTCGGTTCCTCGCTGGGGAGCCGCCCCGCCGTGAGGGCGCTCCCTACACCTTCTCCACCTGGAGCATCTCGAGCTCCACCGGCGTGGTCCGCCCGAAAATGCTCACCATCACCTTGAGCTTGCCGCGGTCGGGGTGCACCTCGTCGATCACCCCGGTGAAGTTCACGAAGGGGCCGTCGACGACGCGGATGTTCTCCCCCTTCTCGAACTCCACCTTGGGCTTCGGCTTCTCGACCTCGCCCCGCATCTGCTTGACGACGTTCTGCACCTCCGCGTCGCTGAGCGGCGAAGGCGTGTTCCCCCCGAGGAAACCCGTCACCTTGGGGGTGTTCTTCACGAGGTACCAGGTGTTCTCGTCGCACTCCATCTCGATCAGGATGTAGCCGGGGAAGAACTTGCGGGAGCTGGTGCGCTTCTTGCCCCCCTTCACCTCGACCACCTGCTCGGTGGGGACCACGATGTCCCCCAGCTTCTCCTCCAGGCCGGCGGCCCGGAACTGCTCCTGGACGCTGAGGCGCACCTTGTTCTCGAAGCCCGAGTAGGTGTGAACCACGTACCATTGCTTGGTGCTCATTACCCGGCCTCCGCCTAGAACCCGAGCCTGAGGAGATAGTTGATGATGCGCGAGAGCGCCAGGTCCACGATGCCCAGGTACAGCGCCACGACGAACACGAATACCAGCGCCAGGACGGTCTGGGCGGCCGTCTGCTTCAGGTCGAGCCACGTCACCCGCTTGGCTTCGCCCTGCACGTCCAGCAGGAACTGCCGCGCCTGCCGGAACCAATCCATCACCTTGGCCGTCATCGTCCTTCCGCCGGGAAAAGGCCTGGCAGGCCAGGAGGGACTCGAACCCCCAACCGCCGGATTTGGAGTCCGGTGCTCTACCAATTGAGCCACTGGCCTGCGAAAGATTCCTCCAAACCCGCTACTC
>Ga0326597_10014442_pt1 | contig 10351 bp, 8 predicted proteins | sample RVTome_12_FD_203789 | JGI IMG/M metagenome (GOLD analysis project Ga0326597, IMG submission 203789) | Soil microbial communities from uranium-contaminated site in the Upper Colorado River Basin, Wyoming, United States - RVT100D185 | ecosystem: Environmental > Terrestrial > Soil > Contaminated >...
CTCACGCTGATCGCCTGGGGCTCGGGAGCCCTCGCGTCCCTGCTCGGGCTGTGGCTATCGTATACGCAGGACCTGCCAACGGGACCCCTCATCGTATGCATGTACGGGCTGCTGCTCGTCGTCGCCGGGCTGCTCCGCAAGCTGGGAGTGGGGGATGGAGCGGCACAGGCATGAAGGGCGTTAGGACGGCGGCGCTCGTCGCGCTAGTCGTGACCGCCCGTCCGCCCGACCGCCTGACCGCCCAGGTGTCGCTTCACCTCGCCGCCGGCGTCCGCTACAGCTCGACACTGGTGCACGACTCGATCGTGACGCCGTTCGACCTCCGGCCCGCGCTCGCCCCGGCTCTGCTGGTATCTGTGCGAGACGAGCTGCGCCCCGGCTGGTCGGCGGACGCGACCCTCGACGTGACGCCCAGCGGCTTGCGACGGCACGAGACCACCGGCGGATCGTTCGACGCGGGGTCGTTCACCGCGTTCGCGTTCACGGTCGGGCTGCGCCGTCACTTCGCGCCGGGCGCGTCGGCCCGACTCGGCGTCGGCGGGCTGCGCTACGCCGCCAGCCAGACGGGCGTGTTTCGCGAGGGCTCGGGAGGCATCTTCCCCCTGGGCACCGTGGCGGCGACGTACGCACTCCCCCTCCCCTTCGCCCGCAAGCGCCAGCTCGAGGTCGAAGCGCACTACGACGTGCACCAGTTCACCACGCCCGCGCTGCGCACCGAGGGGTTCCGCGAGTCTCGACCCGTGCACCGCGTGGCGCTCCTGGTCCGGATCGGCTGGGGCGGCGGGGGGACGCCGTGACGCGGAGCTGCGCCGCCGCGCTCGCGGGGGGCCTGGCCCTCGCCGCCTGCACCGACCCAGCGATCCCCGACCGGGGCGGCGTCTACAGCTTCGCCGATACGTCGATCGTCGGCGTCGATACCACGGTCTATCTGTTCCACTGGCCCGTGGCCCGGATGCCGGTGCGATTCTGGGCCGACCCGCGCGGCAACATGCGCTTCCTGGTCGAGCGGGCGGTCGGCGTCTGGCAGGACCAGTTCCTGTACGGCGAGTTGCGGGGAGTCGTCGTCAACGACTCGGGCAGCGCCGACGTACTCGTGCGTTGGACCGACAGCGTGCCTCCGGACGTTCCCCCGGACACCACCCCCGCCCCCAACGCGTGCGGGGGGGTCACGACATTCGACTACGACAGCACGGGTCTCGGCCTCGCGGGCCCCGTGCACGTGTCCATGACGGTCCTCACCGGAGGACCACCCGCTTCCCCCGCTCAGGTGCAGGCGTGCATGCGACGGGTCGCGATCCACGAGCTGGGGCACTCGATCGGCCTGCTGCGGCACAGTCTGTTCGACGAGGACATCATGTACGGCTCGCCCAGCGTCGACTACCCGTCGCGGTTCGACCGGCGCAGCGCGGAGGTGCTGTACCACTCCACCTCCACGATCGGCCCGCCACCGCCATGAGGGCTGCTTGACATCCCCCCACCACACCTCTAGCATAACCCCTTCCCCAAAAAGGACTTGTGTCTTCGATGCCCGACCGCCGCCAGGAGGCCCTCGACTACCACTCGCAGGGCCGCCCTGGGAAGATCCAGGTCTCGCCGACCAAGCCCTTCAAGGACCAGCGTGATCTGTCCCTCGCCTACACGCCTGGGGTGGCGGAGCCCTGCCTCGAGATCGCCAAGCGGCCCGAAGACGTCTACACGTACACGGCCAAGGGGAACCTGGTGGCGGTCGTGTCCAACGGGACCGCCGTCCTGGGCCTCGGGAACATCGGCCCCCTCGCCGGCAAGCCGGTGATGGAGGGCAAGGGGATTCTTTTCAAGGCGTTCGCCGACATCGACGTGTTCGACCTCGAAGTGGCGTCGGAGGATCCGGAAGATGTGATCCGGTTCTGCCAGCTGCTCGAGCCGACGGTCGGCGGGATCAACCTCGAGGACATCCGCTCCCCCGACTGTTTCCACATCGAGCAGAAGCTGCGGGAGACGCTCAGCATCCCGGTGTTCCACGACGACCAGCACGGCACGGCGATCATCTCGGGAGCGGCGCTGCTCAACGCGCTCGACGTCGTGAAGAAGGACATCGACAAGGTGCGGGTGGTGTTCTCGGGGGCTGGGGCGGCGGCGATTGCCACGGCCGAGCACTACGTGCGCCTCGGCGTGAAGCGCGACCACATCGTGATGTGCGACCAGAAGGGCGTGATCCACACGGGCCGCGAGAACCTGGACCAGTACAAGCGCCGAGTCGCGGCCGACACGAAGGCGCGTACCATCGCGGACGCGCTGAAGGGGGCGGACGTCTTGGTGGGGCTCTCGGTCGGGGGCATCATCAGCGGCGAGATGCTGGAGGTGATGGCCAAGAGGCCGATCATCTTCGCCCTCGCGAACCCGACGCCTGAGATCATGCCCGACGAAGCGAAGCGGGCCCGGCCCGACGCGATCGTGGCCACGGGCCGATCCGACTTTCCTAACCAGGTGAACAATGTTCTGGGCTTCCCGTTCATCTTCCGCGGCGCGCTCGACGTGCGGGCCAAGAAGATCAACGAGGAGATGGAGATGGCGGCGACCCGGGCGCTGGCGGCGCTCGCCAAGGAAGAGGTGCCCGATTCGGTGATGCGCGCCTACGGGCTGGAACGCCTCAAGTTCGGCCCCGACTACCTGATTCCGACGCCGTTCGACCCGCGCGTGCTGCTGTGGGTGGCGCCGGCGGTGGCGTGGGCGGCCGTGGCCTCTGGCGTCGCGAGCCGCATGATCGACGTGGAGGAGTACCGCGCCGAGCTCGAGGCCCGGCTGGGGCGCGCGCGGCAGGTGATGCGGGGCCTGATGACGCGTGCGCAGCAGGCGCCGCAGCGCATCGTCTTTCCCGAGGGGGAGGATCCCCGGATCCTGCGGGCTGCGCGCGTGCTCGCCGACGAGGGGATCGCCCATCCGATCCTGCTGGGCGACGCCGACGTGATCCACCGCGTGGCCGACGATGCCGCCCTGACGCTCGAGGACATCGAGGTCGCGAATCCGCGGACCGCGACGGACCGCGAGACGATGGCGCAGGAGTTGTGGCAGCACCGCCAGCGCCGTGGGATCACGCTGCGCGAGGCACGCGCCCGGGTACTCGACCCGATGTACTACGGGCTCCTGATGCTGCGGTCGGGCCGCGCCGATGCCCTGGTCGCCGGGGAGGACATGTACTACCCGGACGCCATCCGCCCCGCCCTCGAGGTGATCGGCGCCGAGCCGGGGCGGAAACACGTGAGCGGCATCTACATGATGATCTTCCAGCAGCAGACGTTCTTCTTCGCCGACTGCACCGTGAACATCGACCCGGACGCCGAGACGCTCGCGGAGATCGCCTCCGCGACGGCCAGCTTCGTCTGGCGGCTCGGCGTCGAGCCGCGGGTCGCGATGCTGTCGTTCTCGAACTTCGGGTCGGTGAAGCATCCCGCCGTCGACAAGGTGTGGCGGGCCGTGGCGCTGCTGCACGAGCGGGAGCCGGCCCTGCAGGTGGACGGCGAGATGCAGGCCGACACCGCCGTGGTGGAGCGGATCCTCACCCGGACCTATCCCTTCGCCAAGCTGCGCAGCGCGGCCAACGTGCTGATTTTCCCGAACTTGGACGCGGCGAACATCGCCTACAAGTTGCTCGACCGGCTGGGCGGCGCGCAGGCCATCGGCCCCATCGCGGTGGGCATGGACCGACCGGTCCAGGTCTTGCAGCGCGGCGCGGAAGTGCCCGACATCGTCAACATGGCGGTCATCGCCGCCGTCGACGCCCTGGAGCACCGGCGGAGCCCGCCCGCATGACGCTCGCCGCTCCCGCGACGCTCGCGCCCCGGCGCGCCGTCCACCAGAACCTGACGCCCCCCGAGCTGTACGAGCACGCGGTGCGGCGCGAGGAAGGGGTGATCGCGGCGGACGGGCCGTTCTGCGCCGTCACCACGCCGCACACCGGCCGCAGCCCCAACGACAAGTTCATCGTGCGGGAGCCCGGGTCGAGCGAGCGCATCTGGTGGGGCAAGGTCAACCAGCCGCTCGCGCCGGAGCAATTCGACCGGCTGCACGCCGACGTCGTGGCGCACTTGAACGCGCAGGAGCTGTTCGTGCGGGACGTGTTCGTGGGCGCCGACCCGGCCTACCGGCTGCCGATCCGGTTCGTGACGCCGAATGCCTGGCACGCGCTGTTCGTCTACAACATGTTCCTGCGGCCGGCGGCCGGCGACCTCCAGAGCTTCACGCCGGGCTTCCAGGTGCTCCACGCCCCGGAGCTCCACGCCGACCCCGCCGTCCACGGCACCAGGTCGGGGACGTTCATCGTGGTGAGCTTCGCCCACAAGACGATCCTGATCGGCGGGACGCGCTACGCGGGCGAGCTCAAGAAGTCGATCTTCACGATCCTCAACTACCTGCTGCCCGCGCGCGACGTGCTCCCGATGCACTGCTCCGCCAACGTGGGCGAGGACGGCGACGTCGCGCTGTTCTTCGGACTGTCCGGCACGGGCAAGACGACGCTCTCGGCCGACCCCGAGCGCAACCTGATCGGCGACGACGAACACGGCTGGTCCGACCAGGGCGTGTTCAACTTCGAGGGCGGTTGCTACGCGAAGGTGATCCGGCTGTCCCGGGACGGCGAGCCCGAGATCTACGCGACGACGCGCCGGTTCGGCACGGTGCTCGAGAACGTGGTCGTGGACGCCGAAACGCGGACCATCAACCTCGACTCGGACGAGATCACCGAGAACACCCGGGCGTCGTATCCCATCCACTTCATCCCGAACCACATTCCGGGCGGGATGGCGGGACACCCGTCACACATCGTGTTCCTGACGTGCGACGCCTTCGGCGTCATGCCGCCGATCGCGCGCCTGACGCCCGCCCAGGCGATGTATCACTTCGTGTCGGGATACACCGCGAAGGTCGCGGGCACCGAGCGGGGCGTCACCGAGCCGAAGGAGACGTTCTCGGCATGCTTCGGCGCGCCGTTTCTGCCGCTCCACCCGCACGTCTACGCCGAGATGCTGGGGGCGCGCATCGCGCAGCACGGGGTCCAATGCTGGCTCGTGAACACGGGATGGACCGGGGGCCCGTTCGGCGTGGGCCACCGGATTCCGCTGTCGCACACGCGCGCGATGATCCGCGCGGCGCTGGCGGGCCGGCTCGACCGCGTCCCGGTCCGGTCCGAACCGGTGTTCGGCCTCGAGGTCCCGCAGCACGTGCCGGGTGGCGTTCCGGACGGCGTGCTCGACCCGCGGCGCACCTGGAGCGACGCCGCCGCGTACGACGCCCAGGCGGCACGGCTCACCGCGTTGTTCCGCAAGAACTTTGAGCAGTATGCCGAGCGGGTGCACGGCGCCGTCCGGGAGGCCGGTCCCAGGCCTTGACGCGGTTCGAGGTCATCCGCGATCCCCTCTGGAACAACATTCGCCTCGAGCCCGAGGCGCTGGCGGTGGTCGACACGCCGGCCGTGCAGCGCCTGCGCTACGTCCGCCAGCTCGGACACGCCTTCCTCGTGTATCCCGGCGCCACGCACACGCGGTTCGAGCATTCGCTGGGCGCCTACCACCTGGCGCGCCGTGTGCTGGCGCAGCTGGACGAGTTGGAGGGCCGCCGTCCCGACCCGGCGGAGGGGCTGGCGGTGCGGATCGCGGCGCTGCTCCACGACATCGGCCACTATCCGTTCTCCCACGCCCTGGAGGAAGCAGGGTTGCCGCGCCACGAAGACCTGGCAGCGCGCCACCTGACGACGGGGCCGCTCGCCGGGACCCTCGAGCGCATCGGCGTTCCCGCGGCGCGCCTCTTGCCGCTGATCCGGGGCACGAGCCCGTCTCCGCTCGCGGGGATCGTGGCCGGCGCGCTCGACGTCGACAAGCTGGACTACCTGTCGCGCGACGCGACGATGTGCGGCGTGCCCTACGGCGTGATCGACGTAGACCGGCTGCTGACCTCGCTCACACTGACGGATGGCCGGCTGGCCCTCCACCCAAAAGGGCTCGCCGCGCTCGAGTCGCTGCTGTTCGCGAAGTACCAGATGTACCGCAACGTCTACTGGCACCACGCGGTGCGCAGCGCCACGGCGATGTTCAAGCGACTGGTGCGGCGCACGATCGCGGCGGGGCGGATGACGGCGGAGACGGTGGCGATCGAGACCGACGACGGATTGATCCACGAGCTGCAGCAGCACGACCCAACGGGGCTGGCGGGCGCGCTGCGCGAGCGGCGGCTCGCCAAGCGCGCGCTCGACATCCCCGGCACCGACCTCCCGCGAGAGACCGCCGACTGGCCCTCGACGGACCCCGACCTCTTGCAGCGGGTGGAGGAGCGGTTGGCGCGCGAGCTGGGGCTCGGCGAGGACCAGCTGTTCCTCGACTTCCCGTCCAAGCCCCACATGCTGGACGTGACGATTCCCGTCGTCGGCCGCAGGGGCGACGCCGCGCAGCACCTCGGCTTGCCGCGCGTGGCCGCGGAGCTGCACCGCTCGGCCCAGCGGCTGCGGGTGTTCGTGCTGCGGCCGGTGGAGATCCGACCGCAGGCGATCATCGGGCTGGTGACCTGGCCGCGCGAGGAGGTGGCGGCGCGGCTCGCCGGGGACCGCGCCCTGCTCAGCGCGGCCGCGCGGTAGTCTGCTGCGTAGTCTGGTTCGGGTCGCCCGCCGGCGCGTCCACCGAATCCACCCGCACGATGATGGCCGTGATGTTGTCCAGACCGCCGTGGCGGTTCGCTTCGGCGATCAGCGCGTCCACTTCCTCCTGCGGCATCCGGTCGGGCGAGAGAATCTCGCCCAGCTGATAGTCTTCCAGCATCCCCGTCAGGCCGTCGGACGCGAGCAGGAACACGTCGCGCGGCTTCACCGTGCCCACATAGACGTCCGGCATCACGTCGCTGTTCGCGCCCACGCAGCGCGTGATCACGTTGCTGTAGGGGTGGGAGCGGGCCTGCTCCGGGGTCAGGTAGCCCGCGTCCACCTGCTCCTGGACGTAGGAATGGTCCTTGGTGACCTGGCTGAGATGGCCATCGCGCAGCAAGTACGCGCGGCTGTCCCCCACCTGGCCGATGAGGAAGCGCGTCTCGTACAGCGTGAGCGCGGTGACGGTCGTGCCCATGCCGCGCTTGTCGTGCTCGGTGAGCGTGCGCTGGAAGATCGCACCGTTGGCCGTGCGGATCGCCGTCCGCATCCGCTCCGCGACCTGCTCGTCGGAGAGGCCGCGCAGCGAGTCCAGCTCGCGTGCCACGAAGCGCACGGCCATCTCGCTCGCTACCTCACCCGCGGCATGCCCCCCCATCCCGTCGGCGACGATGAAAATGCCGCGGTCGGGAACCATGAGGTAGCTGTCCTCATTCCCCGACCGGATGATCCCCACGTCGGTGCGGCCTGCGGCGGTGATGTGCACGCGAACCCTAGATGAAGACCCAGTACACGACCGCGGCGAACCCCAGCACCAGCGCCGCCGCGCTCGCCCCGCACCCCTTCCCCTTCTTTTTCTCCGCCTTCTGCCCCACCGGGGGCCGCGCCTTCGGCTTCGGCTTGGCGGGTGCGGGCGTTGGTTTCGGCGGAGCGGCGGGCGCGGGGGAGGGGGGGGGGGCCGGAATCTTCATAGCTTCGAGCATCCGCGTGCCGCCCCCTTTGACCACGCCCGCGGCGTCGTCGGTGGGCTCGAACACGAGCGACACCTCGCCGAAGCGCACCGTGGCGCCCGGCGCGAGCGGTGCCTCCCCCTGTACGCGCTCCCCGTCCACGAAGGTTCCGTTCGTCGAGTCGAGGTCCACGAGCACCCAAACCCCCTCGCGCCGCTGCAGCTTCGCGTGCGTGGTGGAGACCGACTCGTCGGGAATCACCACATCGTTGTAGTCCGCACGGCCGATGTTGGCCACAGGGGTCTTCACGACCAGGCGCTGCCCCTTCAAGACGCCGGAGCGGACCAGGAAATTGCCCAGCACCGGGGTGGGCGTGCCGTGCAGCGTGTGCTTGAGCCGCTCGCCCACTCCCGCCGGCGGTGCCGGTGGCGGAGGCGAGCTCGGAGCCTGGGGCGCGGCCGGCGGCGTGCTAGCGGTCGGCCCCGGCTGAGGGTTTGGCGCGGCCTGCGGCGCCGTGTCGGCGTAGAAGCGAAAGTTCTCGTCGCCGATCCGGATCACGTCCGCCCGCGCCAGAAGACGCTGGCCCTCGACCCGTGCCTCGTTGACGAACGTGCCGTTCGTGCTCGAGTCGACGATGAGATAGCCCTTGGGGGTCTGCACGACCTCGGCGTGGCGCCGCGACACGTCCTTCCCCGCGACCACGACATCACAGGTGGCGTCGCGCCCGAACACCAACGAGGAGCCGGCGATCGCGTATTCGCGCCCGTCGGTGAGCGACACGACGCGGCCGCCGGTGTTCGCCGTCGCTTTTCCCGTGCTCTTGGCGTCGGCTTTGGCCTGGGCCATCGCCTGGGGCAGGTTCATCGCCTGGACGTATTGCGTGCTGCCGGAGCGGCGCTCGTCCACAAAGGTCAGCTCCTGGCCGGCGACTTCGACCTTGTCGCCGTGGAGCAGTGGCGTGGGATCCGCGCCCAGGCGGACCCCGTTGATCAGCACGTCCGCCTCGGGCGCCGCCTTGGTGATGACGACTTGGCCGTCGGGGAGCCCCTTGAGCTTGGCGTGGCGGGGCAGCACCCCGGGACCGGTCAGACCGATCGCGCAGCCGGGGTCGCTGCCCAGGAACAGTTCCCCCGCAGGGATCGTGAACTTTCGCCCGCCCAGTTCAAGTAACGCCATGCACGCGCTCCTCCCGCCTTCGTGGCCAGGCCGGGAAGTTACGCCGGGCCATGTAAGCGGGCAAGGAAGCAGGGTTTAGGTGGCCAGGACCGACTCTTCGACCGACTCTTCGCGCCCGATCAGTCCGCGCCGCAGCCAGTTCCAGAAGAGCAGCGACCCGACGATGACCGTCGCATAACTGTTGATGAACCGCCAGATGAGGGTGTAGCTCGGCGTCAGTTCGCGGGGGACGTAGAGGGACATCACTGCCGCGGACACGAGCTCGGCGATTCCCGAAGCCCCGGGCGTGGGGGCGAAGTACAGCATGAACGTGATGAAGGTCTGCAGCAGCAGGATGTCGGAGAAGTCCGCCGGGATGCCGAGCACGCGCAGCGTGACGTACCCCGCGAGCAGCTTGTTGGCGTGCGAGGGCGCCGAAATCAGGATGGCCAGAAGCAGCGTGAAGAGGCCCTTCGGGCTCCCGAAGGCCACCAGGCACTCGTGGGCGCGGTCGATCCCCGCCGACAGCGCCGTCATCCGCGCCGCCGCCCGCTCGCTGCGCCGGGCCACCCGGCTGGCCAGCCACTGCACGAGGCGGTGCAGCATGCTCGGGAAGAAAATGGCCAGCAGCATGACCGCGCCGATCAGCCCGAACAGGGTGAGGCTGGTCTTGAAGAGGCCGTACAGCGTGATGCCCATGACGAGGCCGTGCTGCTCGAGCGACCGGCCGGCGCCGAACGCGATCGCGAGCGGTCCCGCGATCGCGAAGAAGGCGACGGTCGCCACGAACGTGATCAACACCGACGTCAGCGCCTCGGGCAGCTGCACGCCGGCCCGGCGCATCACCCAGATGGTCATGGGGGAGGAACCGGACTGGAACGGGGTCAGGTAGGCCCCCCAGGCCCCCATCCCGGCCGCCAGGAACATGTCGGGCAGCCGGACCCCGGGATGGACGTGGCGGGCGCACACCCACAGCCGCAGCCCACCCCCGAGCCAGTCCATCGATGCCAAGGCGAGGCCCACGACGACCCAACCCCAGTGGAGCCGCAGGAACGGAGAGAGGAGGACGTCGATCCGGTCGCCGAACCGGATGAGGTAGTAGCCAATGAGGATCGCGACCGCCGCCACCGAGATGCCGGCGAACAGTTCGAGGCCGCGGCGCAGGAGGCGGGGGGTCAGGGCCATCTGAGCGCCAAAACTGTTATTTTGCAAGGTTATGCGCCATCCCCCCGACCACGTCGTCCTTCGCAACGTGCGCCAGCACAACCTGAAGGGCATCACGGTCGCCTTTCCGCGGCGCGCACTGTCGATCGTGACGGGCCCGTCAGGGTCGGGGAAGAGCTCCCTGGCCTTCGACACCCTCTACGCCGAGGGCCAGCGCCGCTACATCGAGTCCCTGTCCACCTACGCCAAGCAGTTCCTGGAGCGGATGCCGAAGCCCCTGGTGGACGCCCTGGAAGGGTTGTCCCCCGCGGTGGCGATCGAGCAGAAGAACCCCACCACGTCGAGCCGCTCGACGGTCGGGACGGCCACGGAGATCTACGATTTCCTGCGGCTCTTGTGGGCGCGGGCGGGAACCCAGCACTGCGTCCGGTGCGGGCACGAGGTGAACGTGGATACGGTGCAGGAAGTGGTGGATGCG
>Ga0326597_10014443_pt1 | contig 10351 bp, 11 predicted proteins | sample RVTome_12_FD_203789 | JGI IMG/M metagenome (GOLD analysis project Ga0326597, IMG submission 203789) | Soil microbial communities from uranium-contaminated site in the Upper Colorado River Basin, Wyoming, United States - RVT100D185 | ecosystem: Environmental > Terrestrial > Soil > Contaminated >...
CGCGGCTTTCCGCGGACGTTTATCAACCGTATCCTCCGGGAGTCGACATGAACATTTTTGTGGGCAATCTCGGTCCGGAAGTGACCGAAGAGGAAATCGCGGAATTGTTCAAGCCGTTCGGCCAGGTTGGTTCGGTGCAGCTGGTGCGCGAGCTGTTCACCGGCAAGGTGAAGGGCTTCGGCTTCGTGGAGATGCCCGGCAAGCAGCATTCGATCGCCGCGATCGCCGGGCTCAACGGCAGGGAACTCGCGGGGCGACCGATGAAAGTGAACGAAGCGCGGCCCAGGCCCGAGCGCGGCCGCCGGCGGTAGCGCAAGCGGAGCAGCATGCATTACGCGCTGGACCCGCATAAAAAATAGTGATATCAGGCAGTTGTTTCGTAATCGGCCTCCGGCCCTGCAATGCGGCCGGAGTTGTCGCGGTTTCGCAGTCCCGTCGTCCACCCCATTCATCAAGTCACTACCCGGGATCCGGATGAGCGTTAATATTGCCGCTGATACCGGCGTTTGATAGCCATCATCTCGTCACCCGTATCTCGTCACTGCGCAGCCATGCGACGCCGGCTCGGCCGCCGCGCCTTCAACCGGCCTACGCTCGAGGTTGCGCGCGATCTTCTCGGCAAGTTCATCGTGCGTCGCCACCGCGGGCGCCGCGTCGCCGCGATGATCGCCGAAGTGGAGGCGTATAAGGGCCCGGCGGACCGGGCTTCCCATGCGGCGGGTGGCCGCCGCACGGCCAGGGTCGCGCCACTCTACGGCGACGGCGGCACGGTGTACGTGTATCTTGTCTACGGGCTGCACTGGCTGCTCAATTTCAGCACGGCCGGACACGGGAGACCGGAAGGCGTGCTCATCAGGGGGATACTCGCGGACACCCCGGTCGGATCGAGCCTCGTCGCGGGTCCCGGCAACGTTACCCGGCACCTGAAGATCGGCAAGGAACTCGACGGGGTTGACGCAACGGTATCGAAGAAGATCTGGCTCGAGGACCGCGGCGTGAAACTTCCGCCACGGAGCGTACGGACCGGGCCTCGCATCGGCGTCGATTACGCCGGGCGCTACTGGGCCGCGCGCCCCTGGCGGTTCCGGTTAATCGCCGGGCCCGGAAAGAAAAAGTAGAAAGACAAAAGGGTAAAAGCAATAAGGGTAGGCAAGCCGCGGCCCGAGTCGCGGCACGGCGGTGAATGCCACGGTGTTGGCGGAGGATAAAAGAATAAATGAACCAGCGACCCGTCACTCGTCACCCAACACGCATCACGGGGTCTGAGGCGTCTTGAGCGCATCTTCGCGGGTTTCCGCGCTCGCACCCTTCCAGGTCCGCAGCTTCCGGTTCCAGTGGCCCGCCGACCTGGCGACCTCGTGGGCGTTCGAGATGGAGACGCTGATCCTCGGCTGGTACGTGCTGGTCGAGACCCGGTCGGTGCTGATGCTGACCGTGTTCGCATCGCTGCTGTACCTCGGCACCCTGCTCGCGCCGATGTTCGGCGTGATGGGCGACCGCATCGGCCACCGCAACCTGCTCTCGGCGATGCGGGCCGTCTACGCGACCTGTGCGACGACCCTGATGATCTTCGCCTTCATGGGCGCCATCACGCCGGTGATCGTGCTGGTCATCACGGCGGTGATGGGGCTGGTGCGCCCTTCGGACATCGGGATGCGCGCCGCGCTGATCGGCGAAACGATGCCGGCGGACCGGCTGATCGGGGCGATGAGCATCCAGCGCACGACCCAGGACTCCGCGCGAATCGCGGGCGCCCTCACGGGCGCGGGACTGGTCGCGACGCTCGGAATGGGTCCGGCCTACGCGGTGGTCACGAGCTTTTACACGATCAGCGTCCTGCTGACGCTGAGAGCGGGCAGCGCGCGCTCCGCGCCTCATCCGGCTGCAGATGCTGCGGGCGCCGGCGCGCGGCCGTCACCCTGGCGCGACTTGAGGGAGGGGCTTGCCTATGTCTGGCATACGCCGTTTCTGCTCGCGTCCATGTGCTTTGCCTTCCTGCTCAACCTGACGGCGTTCCCGCTGTTCACCGGGTTGCTGCCGGTCGTGGTGAAGGAGGTTTACCAGGCCGACCAGACGACGCTCGGCTACATGGTCGCGGGCGCGGCCTTCGGCGCCCTGCTGGGCTCCATCGTGCTGAGCCGGTTCGGGCACGCCGTCCGGCCGGCGCGCATGGCGATCGTCTTCGGCGCGGCCTGGTACGCGATGCTCCTGGTGTTCGCGCACACCCCGCATCCCGCCGGCGGCGTCCTGGCGCTCATGCTCGCCGGCCTCGCGCAAAGCCTGGGCCTGGTGCCGATGGCGGCGGCGCTGTTGCGCAATTCGGACGTGAAATTCCGGGGCCGCATCATGGGGATACGGATGCTGGCGATCTACGGCAACATCCCCGGGCTGCTGCTCTCCGGTCCGCTCATCGCCCGTTTCGGCTACCCGGTCACCGCGACGCTCTATTGCCTCGTCGCCCTGGCGTTCCTGCTGCTGATCGTCGTCCACTGGCGCGCCCAACTGTGGCGGCTCGATGCGCCGGCCAATACACGCTAGCGCGCGAGGTGCGACGGGTATCATGGCGGATGGCGAATGGGGCAAGTTGAAACACTCGTCACTCGTCACCCATCACTTGCGCGGAAGCGCTCAGCTGCCCATGAAATCGCGCTTGCCGAGTTCCGCGCCGTTGTGCCGCAGGATGTCGTAGGCGGTCGTGCAGTGGAAATAGAAGTTGGGCATGGAGCGGTTGAGGAGCAGCTCGATCCCCTTCATGTTCAACTCGCGATCCGGCATTTTGATGGTGATGGCCTTGTCCTCAGTGCCGTCCACCTGTTCCGGCTTGATCGTGTTGATCCAGGCTGTCGTTTTCTCCACCCGGGCGATCAGGTCGGCGAGGCTCTTTTCGTTCATCTCGTACTTGGGGGACTCCACCCCCGCGAGCATCGCGGTACAGTTCCGCGCGTGATCGGTTGCGGCCTGCACCTGCCGGGCAAAGTTGAACATGTCGGGATAGAACCGGTAGCCGAGCAGGGTGGATTCGTCGTATTTCTTCTCGGCGTAGAGCGCCTGCGCTTTCTTCATGCAGCCGGCGAGCCCGTTCAGGCGCCGCACGAAAACCGGAAGTGAAATCTGGAACATAGTAGCCATCATTATCTCCAATCAATCAAAATGTTAAACTAAATATTCGCCCATTACCCATCACCTCAGGCTGCATTACAACATGTTTTGACGTAATGGATCATTAGCGTCAGAGTCGCGCATCGATAGAGGAGAATCGAGATGACCCTGTGTCCCGTCGCATTGGCGGTCGGCTGCAAGCAGTGCGCGTTATTCCCGGCCTGTCCGCTGAAAAGCGTGATCGGCGATTACAAGAAGCCCGAAGATTCGCCACCGCAGCAGCCATCCGAAAAGAAGTGAGGGGCCGTTGTGGCAAAAGCGCGAGGGCGGTCTCGCCCGGGCGGCCGCGCTGGTTCTACTGGTTTCGAAAGGAACTCCCGGAAGACGACCTCGCCACCTTCGCCCCCGAGAGCGGGGCAAGGCTCACCTCGCGGGAGCGTCAGGGGCTGGACCTGCCGCTGAGTGACAGGTCGCGGGTCGTGATTGGACCCCAGGCCGGCGGGCGGTGAGCGGAGGGTTTGATCCCTCCGCCCCGTCCCTCATGCCTCAAGTAGCCCTTGCGTCCGTCATCACCTCACCGGCTCATCTGCATCCCGGCCTGCTTCGCGAGATCAGCCCACTGCTTCCGCTCGAGGCGGACCTTTTTCCGAAATTCGGCGGGGAGCATGATCTGCGGCTCGGCTGCCGAGAGGAGCAGAAACTTCGTGGTGTCGGGGTGCTGGAGGACGGCGGTGAGCCCCTGGTGCAGCTTGCTCAGCGTGGGGCGAGGCACGCCGGCAGGCGCGACGATGCCCCACCATACCGCGACCTCGTAGCCGGGGAACCCGGCCTCGGCGACGGTCGGCACATCAGGCACCGCCGGGTTGCGCTTCGCCGATCCGACCGCGAGGAACTTGAGCCGGTTGTTGCGCACGTGCGGCAGCGCCTGGGTGACCGAGGTGAACAACAGCGGGATGTTGCCCGCCATGACGTCGATCATCGCGGGGCCGCCGCCCTTGTAGGGCACCGGCTCCATTTTGATGCCCGCGAGCTTCTTGAACAGTTCCCCGCCGAAATGATTGAACCCGCCGACGCCGGTATGCGCGTAGTTGATCGAGCCCGGCTTCGCTTTCGCCGCGGAGACCAGGGCGCCGAGCGATTGGTAAGGGCCTGTTGGATGCACCACGATCGAGTTGGGGGCGGAACCGATCGTCGTGATCGGGTCGAATGATTTCTCGATGTCATACGGCAAGGGGTAGGTCCGGACAGCCGCATTCAGGACGAAGGACGTGGAAACCATGAGTATCGTGTAGCCGTCCGCCGCCGCGTGGGAAGCGAGCTCGGTGCCGATGATGCCGTTCGCGCCGCCGCGGTTGTCGATCACGACCTGCTGGCCAATTCGCCCGGTGAGCTTGTTGCCGAGGTAGCGGGCGAGGATATCGTTGCTGCCTCCCGGCGGGAACGGAACGACCCAGCGGATCGGCTTGTTGGGGAAGTCGTTGTCGGCGCGCGCCGGCGCCGCGGTGATCGGTAACGAAGCTGCGAACAGGCTGAGTGCGGCGACAAATGACCAACGGCTACGGTTCATGCTGAGCTCCTCCTCGTTAGTGCCGTGTGGCCACGGCGATCCTTGTCCGGCGAGGTTAGCATCACCGGGCTTTTGTTCGCATTATGGGCCAGTTTGCTTGACGCTTGCACCTGCCACCGCAATGAATACTGGAACCCCTTCTAATTCATCGGGTTGATATAAAATCCGGGCACTCCGTCAACTGGGGAATTCCATGCTCGATCTGAAACGCATCTCGTCGTCGACGGCGGGTTGACTGCGGCACGGCCGGGCTAGACTATTGAATGCGGGAGGCGGGAGGCGGGAGGCGGGAGGGTCGTTTACACGTTAAGACTCATCCGGAAGCGATGACCGCGCGTATAAGAGGTCGTTGACACTGATTCGAGGAGTTCGATATGACACGCAGAGGCTTGTTGCAGGGTGTGCTGGCGGCGGGGCTGTGGAACGCGCTGACAGGGCGCGCGGAAGCCGCCCAGCCGCAGGTCAAGGACATGAAGGGCATCGAGGAAATGCAGCGGACCTGGAAGACGCTGCTCGCCGAAGGCTTCAAGGCGCCGCTGCCGATCGAGCCGCTCAAGCTATCCAATGCCGAGTGGAGAAAGCGCCTGTCGCCGATCGCGTACGGGGTGCTGCGCGAGGAAGGCACCGAGCGCCCGGGGACCAGCCCGCTCAATAACGAGAAACGCGAGGGCGTTTTCGTGTGCGCCGGGTGCGACCTGCCGGTCTTCACCTCCGCCATGAAGTACGAGAGCGGCACCGGCTGGCCGAGCTTCTTCACCACCATCGCCGGCGTTTTCGGCACCACGACCGACTACAAGCTGTTCCTGCCGCGCACCGAGTACCACTGCCAGCGCTGCGGCGGCCATCACGGCCACGTGTTCGAGGATGGGCCGCCTCCCACGCGGCAGCGGTGGTGCAACAACGGGGTCGCGTTGCGCTTCGTGCCCAAGACGGGAAAAGCATGACTGGTGACCGGTGACCGGTGACTCGTGACTGGGGAGGGCGGCGCGATGCGCCGCTTTTTTTACTCTTATCACCCGTCACTTATCACTTATCACGGGTTTCGGTATAGTTGTATTCATGCCCGCCCCGTCATACCGCCTCGCCGTTCCCACGGATGCCTACGAAATCGCCGTGATGTCGCGCTACCTGATCGAGGTCGGGCTGCGCGGCTGGACCTGGCCGCCGGAGCGGGTGGCGAAGGCGATCAAGGCGCGCGACACCAACGTGCTGGTAACCGACGTCGGGCGCAACCTTGTCGCGTTCGCGATCATGGACTTCGCCGACGTCACGGCGCACCTCTCGCTGCTTGCGGTGAAGCCCAGCCACCAGCGCTGCGGCATCGGCCGGCAGATGATGGCGTGGCTGGAGGAGGCGGCGCTGGCCGCCGGCATCACCACCGTGTCCCTGGAGCTGCGCTCCAACAATTTCGCCGCGCGCACCTTCTACCGGATGCTGGGCTACAAGGAGCTGTCCTACATCCCCGGCTACTACCGCGGCGTGGAAACCGCGGTGAAGATGTCGCGCGACATCCGCCGCGTGATGTCCGACCGCATCAGCTGACGATCAAGGCACAAGGCACAAGGCACAGAGGCGCTAGCTGACGTGCTTTTTCTTTTGCCTTGTGACTTTTGCCTTGGGTTTCCCGGTCATTTCCCGAGAAACTTCGGCGGCCGCTTCTCCTTGAACGCCGCCACGCCCTCCTTGTGGTCGTGCGTCAAGCGCGCGCCGCAGACGGCGAGGTTCTCGGTCTCCAGCAGCATCTCGAGCGTGGGCACGTACAGGGAGTGGAACATCCGTTTCGCGAGCCGCAGCGCGTAGGTGGCGGAGGCGGCGAGTTCCTGCGCCAGCGCCTGCGCTTCCGCCTCGAGCCGGTCGTCCGCCACCACCTTCGTCACCAGGCCGATCTCGCGCGCCTCCTGCGCCGGCACCTTGCGCGCGGTGTAGACGATTTCCTTGGCGCGGGCGATGCCGAGGTGCTGGGTGAGAAAGAACACGGCGCCGCCGTCCGGCGGGATGCCGACTTTCTTGAACGCGGCGAGAAAGTAGGCCGACTCGGACGCAACGATGATGTCACAGGCGAGCGCCAGGCTGAAGCCGATGCCGGCCGCCGGCCCGCGCACCGCGGCGATCACCGGCTTTTCGGTGTTGTAAACGTTGACGACCGTGCGCCGGTGCTTCTGCGAGCGCTTGCGGCCGGCGACCACGTCGTAGCCCCCCATCGAGCCGACATCGCCGCCGGCGCAGAAAGCGCGCCCGGCGCCGGTCAGCACGATCGCGCGCACCTCGTCGTCGGCGTCGAGCTCGACGAAGCGCTCGGCGATGCCGTGGTACATCTCCTCGGACAGCGCGTTCAGCTTGTCGGGGCGGTCGAGGGTGACGGTCGCGATGCCGCCGGTTTTGATGACGCGGATGCTCATTTCTTAGTACCCGGATCGCGCGTCCCGTTAATTCTTCAACACGATCAGCGCATCCGCGGCGACCACGCCGTTCTCGCGCACGAACAGGGGATTCACGTCAATCTCGGCGATGCGGCCGGCGTGGTCGGCGGCGAGCTGGGAGACGCGCGCGAGGGTGTCGGCGAGCGCGGCGACGTCGAGCGCCGGGCGGCTGCGGTAGCCGTTCAGGAGCGCGGCGCCCCTGACCTCCAATATCATCTCGCGCGCGGCCTCGGCGTCGAACGGCGCGAAGCGGTGCGTCACGTCCTTGATCAGCTCGGTGAAGACGCCGCCCAGCCCGAACGCGACGGTCGGCCCGAAGCAGGCGTCGTTCACGGCGCCGACGATGACTTCAACGCCCGAAGTCATTTCCTGAACCAGGATTCCTTCAATGCGGGCATCGCCCTTGTATTTTCTTGCCGCGGACAGGACTTCCCGCGCCGCCTGTTTCAGGCCATCGAGATCGCGCACGTTCAGCCGGACCGCGCCCGCCTCGGTCTTGTGCGGGATGTGGGGCGATTCGATCTTCACGGCGAGGGGGAACGCGAACGGGGCCGCCTTCAACGCATCGATCTCGCCGGGCTGGAGCAGGGCTTCGTTCACCACCGGCACGCCGTAGCGCGCGAGGATCTGCTTGGAGCGGCGCTCGCCCAGCGTCCCGGCGCCGGCGGGCAACTCGAGTTCCTGCCGGGCTGTCGTCCGCTGGAACGGGCGCCTGCCGTGCTGCTGGAAGTCGCGGTGCTTGCGGGCGAAATCGCTCAGCACCGCAAGCGCGTGCACCGCGCGCCCGGCGCCCAGTATGCAGGGCACGCGGTTCTGCTCCAGGTAGGCGAGCACGTCGCCGTTATCGTCGGGCGCGGTCGGCCATTGGAGGATGACGGGCTTGGCGACGTTCTCGAGCGCCTTGACGAGGTTCTCCGCCCACGGCCGCGCGGACTTTCCGCGCGGGGGGCGCGCTATGGCCTGGTCCACGTTGGGATCGGCGAGCACGTAGCGCACCGCCTGCCCGTAGGAGGCGAAATTGTCGTTGTAGCCGTTCGCGGTGGCATCCACCGGGTTGGCGCAGGAAGCGTACGAGACCAGCGTTTCCCGCAGCTTCGCCGTCGTGGCTTCGGTGAAGGCGGGCAGCTCCAGCCCGCTCTCGGTGCAGCGGTCCGCCAGCAGCACGCCCGCGCCGCCGGACAGGGTGAGGACGCCCACGCGGTTGCCGGCGGGAAGCTTGCGGATGGCGAACGCCTTGGCGATGTCGACGAGATCGTCCACGTCGCGGATCTCGACCAGGCCGCCGCGCCGGAACGCGGCGCGGTAGAGCTCGTAGCCCGAGGTCAGCCGCGCCGAATGGGAAGTGGCGGCCCGGCTGCCGATCGCGGTATTGCCGACTTTCCACGCGAGTATCGGCTTGCCGAGCTCGAGCGCGCGCTCACCGATCTCCACCAGGCGCCGGCCATCGGTGATGCCTTCCATGAAGGCGACGACCACCTCGACCTCGGGGCGCTCGATCAGGTCGGCGACCCAGTCGAGGAGCGTCAAATCGGCTTCGTTGCCCGAAGAGATCGCATAATTGCAGCCGACGCCGAAGTAGGCGGCGACGGCGACCACGCCGAAGCCGAAGCCGCCGCTCTGCGTCACCATCGCCATCGGCCCCGGTTTCAGCGTCTTCAATTGTGCCGTGCCGCCGAAGCCGATGCGGGCGTTGTCCTTCAGGTTGAGGATGCCGAGGCAGTTCGGTCCCACCATGCGCACGTTCGCCTTGCGCGCCGCCGCGACCAGCTGTTCCTGCAGCGCCTTGCCTTCAGCGCCGATCTCGCTGTAGCCGCCGGCGAGCACCAGCGCGAAGGGGATGCCCGCACGGCCGGCCTGCTCGACCGCGCCCGCCGCCTGCGCGGCCGAGAGCGCGATCAACGCCACGTCGCACGGCTGCGGCACCGCCAGGAGATCGGGGTAGCACTTCAGCCCCTGCACCTCGGGATAGCGGGGGTTGACCGGATAGATCTTCCCTTGATAGCCGAACTCCGTGAGCAGCTTCAGCGCCTGCCCGCCGATGCGGGTGGGCTCGCCCGAGACACCGACCACGGCAACGCCGCGCGGGTTGAGGAAGCGCGAGAGATCGGTCTTGGGGTCGATACCGGCTGACATTTCGTAAATATTTGAATTAAATCAGAATTTAATCTTATTGAAGTAGTCGAGCAAGGCTTTCGCCACCGCTTCGGGTTGCTCGGGCAGCAGGGCGTGGGCGGCGTTGGGAATGACGGCCGTCGTCACCCGTTCCGCGCCGAACTCTTCGCGATAGCGGTCGCGGCTCTCCGGCGGCGTGCAGGCGTCGTTGGCCGGAATCGCGTCCAGGATCGGCGCGCTGCCCGCGTGCCACCATTCCTCCCTCGGCGTCGCCTCGGTCGCCTCGCGCTCCATGTGCATCACGTCCTCGCGCCATCCGTCGAGCCACACGCGCGGGTCGTTGCCCGGCGCGAAGAACGCGTGCCGCATGCAGCGGATGCGCTCTTCCTCCGGCAGCGACAGGTCGTGGGTCTTGTTGATCGACGCCCGCAGGTCGGGCGGCAGGGGCCAGACGTGGGTCGCCGCGAGCAGCGCCACCGCCTTCACCAGCTTCGGAAAATCGGCCGCCGTGGCGCGCGCCACGAAATTGCCGAACGCGTGGCCGGCCATGACCACCGGCCCGCCGCCGTCCTTTTCGACGACCGCCGCGACGTCGCGCGAGAAATCGTGCAGCGTGATGCCTTTCACCGGGCCGCTGCTTGCGCCGATGCCGCGCGGTTGCGGCCGCAGCGCGCGGTAGCCGGCGTCGGCCAGGCGGCGCGACAGGTCGTCGAAATCCCCGGCGGGCCGGCCGAGCGACGGGATCATCACGACCCTCGGGCCTTTCCCCTGCGCGAGCACCTCGATGCGGACCTCGCCGCGCTCCACGATGCCGCGGGTGACGGGCGCCGTCATGCGTCTACCGGCAGGGTGTTCTTGATGGAAGGCCGCTGCGCGAAGGATTCGTACCAGGCCGAGAGGTTCGGATGTCCATTGCGCCAGCCGAGCCCGGGAAAGCGGAAGTCGATGTAGCCCAGCACGACGCCGATGACGACGTGGCCGATGCCCAATGAAGCTGCGTCAAGTGCCGCAGCTTCATTATTGAGGAATTCAAGGCTGGTTCTGATCTTCAGCTCAAACGCCGCAAGCGTCTCGGGCGATTGCTGCGGCTTGGGGCGGATCAGCTCGTTGCGCCAAAGCACCAGGTTGTCGAGCATGTTGTCGCCCAGCGCGT
>Ga0326597_10014444_pt1 | contig 10351 bp, 7 predicted proteins | sample RVTome_12_FD_203789 | JGI IMG/M metagenome (GOLD analysis project Ga0326597, IMG submission 203789) | Soil microbial communities from uranium-contaminated site in the Upper Colorado River Basin, Wyoming, United States - RVT100D185 | ecosystem: Environmental > Terrestrial > Soil > Contaminated >...
GCAAAGTAGGCCATCTGCCCGAACGGCGTGGCCGCCTCGCGCTGATTCCAGCGCACCTGCACACGTCCGCCGAGCGCCTCCACGCCCAGTGCTTCCAGCGCCTCTTGCACCGCAGCAACGCCTCGCTCCTTCGCCTCACCCATTTGGTGTTCCCTTTTGACACGCTTGCCCTTTGCGCATCATGAGGTTACAACATTACAACCTTCCCAACTGCCGGCTTAGGATTATGAAAAAGATCGGCCGTAACGATCCATGCCCCTGTGGCAGCGGCAAGAGATACAAGCAGTGTTGCGGGTCGCTTGGGAAAGTTCAGGCGGCAAGGGCACACGCAGTGGATACGTCGATCCCCGAGACCTTCCAAGCCGCGCTGGAGCACCATCAAGCCGGGCGTTTGCCTCAGGCAGAAGCCATCTATCGGCAAATACTCCAGGCAGCGCCAAACCACCCGGAAGCTTTGCATCTGTCCGGTGTGATCGCGCATCAGACGGGAAGAAACGCGATAGCCGTCGAACTCATCAACAAGGCGATCAGTGTTAATCCATCCAGTTCGATGTATTGCAACCTGGGCGCGGCGCTCAGAAATCAAGGCAAGCTCGACGCGGCGGTCGCGAGCTATCACAAGGCGCTCGCGATCAAACCGGATTTCGCCGAGGCACACTACAACCTGGGGATTGCGCTCCAGCAACAAGGCAAGTTCGACGCGGCGGCCGCGAGCTACCACCAGGCACTCTCGATCAAGCCGGATTATGCCGAAGCGCACGGCAACCTGGGGAATGCGCTCCAGCGACAAGGCAGGCTTGACGCGGCCGTCGCGAGCTACCTCAAAGCGCTCTCGATCAAACCGGATTTTGCCGAAGCGCACAGCAACCTGGGGAATGCGCTCAAAGATCAAGGCAAGCTCGACGCGGCGATCGCGAGCCACCACCAAGCGCTTTCGATCAAACCGGATTATGTCGAGGCGTATAGCAACCTGGGGATTGCGCTCCAGCAACAAGGCAGGCTCGATGCGGCGGTCGCGAGCTTCCGCAAGGCGCTCGCGATCAAACCCGATTATGCCGTGGCACACAACAACCTGGGGAATGCGCTCCAGCACCAAGACCAGCTCGACGCGGCGGTCGCGAGCTACCTCACGGCGCTCGCGATCAAACCGGATTACGCCGAGGCGCACTACAACCTGGGCACTGCGCTCCAGCAACAAGGCAAGCTCGATACGGCGATCGCCAGCTACCGCAAGGCGCTCGCGATCAAACCGGATTATGCCGACGCGTATAGCAATTATCTGTTGACGGCACTATATGGCCCGGATTATTCACCGGCTGAATTGCTCGCCGAGCATTTGGCATTCGCAGAACGGTTCGAGGCCCCGCTGCGCGCCAATTGGCCGGCACATGACAATCACCGCGATTTTCAGCGCAGATTGAGGGTCGGTTTCGTGTCGGCTGATTTGCGCGCACATCCGGTTGGGTTTTTCCTGGAAAGCGTCCTCGCCCACCTGGCCCAACAGGCATTGGATATTTTTCTCTACCCAAATCACTCAGAAGTCGACGCGCTAACCAAACGCCTGCAGGGCATGGGGTTCGCCTGGAAATCCCTGGTTGGACTACCTGACGAGCGCGCTGCCGATCGCGTCCGCGAGGACGCCATCGATATTCTGGTCGATCTCTCCGGGCACACTGGCGGCAACCGCTTGAGGCTCTTTGCCCGCAAGCCCGCGCCGGTCCAGGTCACCTGGCTCGGCTATTTTGCCACCACCGGCTTGCGCGCGATGGACTACGTCCTCTGCGACCGGTATGTAGCCCCAGCCAATGAATCTGATCACTTTGTTGAAAAGCCGTGGTATCTGCCCAATACGCGCCTTTGCTTCACACCTCCGCAGGCTGGGATTGCCGTCGGTGCGCTGCCTGCCTTGACCAATGGGCGGGTAACCTTTGGCTGCTTCAATAACCTCATTAAAATGAATGATGCCGTCGTCGCTCTGTGGGCACAGGTGCTGCACGCGGTGCCGGGTTCCCGTCTGTTTCTCAAGAACAGGCAGCTTAACGACCCATCCTTGCAGCGGGCCACGTTGTCGCATTTTGCCGCTCGCGGCGTTACCCCGGAGCGGCTCGCTCTGGAGGGGGCTTCTTCCCGTTCCGACTACCTGGCGGCATACAACAGGGTCGATATTGCATTGGACCCTTTCCCCTTTACCGGGGGCACCACCAGCGTGGAGGGGCTCTGGATGGGGGTGCCTGTGATAACGAAACAGGGGGACCGGTTGGTTGCTCACCAGGGAGAAAGCATACTTCACAATGTCGGTTTGGCAGACTGGATCGCCGCAGATAATGACGCCTATGTGGCTATCGCTGTCGCGCGTGCGACCGATCTGTCCAGCCTTGCCACATTACGCGCCAAGCTTCGTTCCCGGTTGCTTGGTTCTCCCCTGTGCGATGCTCCCCTGTTTGCCCGCAACCTCGAAGCTGCGTTCCGGGGAATGTGGCAAGCCTATTGCAACCAAGCGCAAGCGCAAAAGATCTTCGAGCCCCGATGACTCGGCCGGCGAGTCATGGACTTGCGCAATATGAGGACAAAAAAAGGGCGCCGAAGCGCCCTTTTTTATATCGCGATAAAACTGCGATTAGTTGCTAATACGTGGCAGCGGCGAACGGGCGTGTCATCTCGTTAATGGTCACGCTACCACTTGTTGCATTGACCAGCCAGTACGCAGCATGAATGTTGCCAGCGGGCGCATTGATGATGAAGCGGACATTCCCGCGAGCGTTGGTGCTGAAAGAGCAGATATCGGAAGCGTTAATCACCGTCATTCCGGGAGCTAGCGTGCCGGTTGCAGCGGGGCCAGCAGTCACGACATTGCCAGTCTCAGCCAGGCACGTTGTACTATAACCGACAGCAATACCGGTGTTCTGGAACGCGAAGCGCGAGAGCCAGCCGCTGACGGTCGTGAAGTACGGCGACCACAGTTCGATGGCGTTAGCCGACCACTGCCACCAGGTTGCGTTCACGCCACCGGTATTGAGAAAGCTATGAGCCGCGCCTATAGCCACACCGACACCAGCACCCGGGGTCACCGTACCGCCGACAGCGATGGTGCGGGTAGTACCGAGGCCATCAGTGGTGTTAGCCTGGAAACTAACCGCACGGGTAGCTATGGTCGTTACAGCCGGAAACGCGCTGGAGGGTATGAGGGCTGATGTTCCGGTAGTGCCGGCGACGGCCAATATTTCACTCCCAGATGCCCCCGGGTTTTCGCAAAGCGTCCCATCGTTATCGCTATCGATACACAGTTTATTCGCCGCCAAAGCACCGAAAGACTTGTTGGCATCGGTCAACACGACCGTTACGGTTCCCCCCGTAGTCGTGAAGTCGTAATTAGTTACACCGTCCGCGTTCTTCGCGGCAACGAAGTTATTGTCGAAGGTAAGGTTGGCTTGTGCAATGGTAGCCGTATCCGCGGGAACCGTGGCATTAGCCAGGAAATTCTTGAGGGGGCCCGCCGCGCCATTTACGTCAGCAACCGTCGCGGTATCCGCAGCAGCGGCATACACGTTGATCGCATTTACTGAAGTGGCTACCGTGCGAGTCAAAGGACCTGAGTTATCGATGAAGGCCGTTTCACCCAGATCTTTTAACACTACCGTGTAGGCAACCGAGTTGCCTGCCGTAGCCAAGGGATGCGTTGCCAATAGAAGAGCCTGGCCTACGCCGGCAGTAGTAATTGTTGTCGTGGTATCGAAAGCGGTAGTTACGTCGACTTCTACCGCGCACTCTGACGCCGAGGCGCGCTTGGTGCTGATAGTAGCGGCGCCAGCACCACCCACGGTAAAATTAGTGCCTAAGCAATTTGCTGGGGTTAACGTCGCGCCAGCAGAAGGCGTAAAAATCATGGTGAAATCCTGCGCGGTCGTGCGGGCTACACCCATCGTGTAGACCACATTAGGCGTGGCGACTGCGGTCGCCGCCGTCAAACCTTCAGCCGCGTATTTGGTAGCCGCCGCATCGGAAGCTGGGGTGGTAATCGCCCCTGCATGGGCCGCACCATAGGCAGTAAACAGGGCCGCAGCGACCGCAGCTTGCAGAATAGTGTTACGTTTGGTCATCGTTATTCTCCCAAAAAAATAAAGTTCAAATTCAGCTAACTACGATTGCTGCGTGATTCGCGAATCATCTGCGAAATCTTCACACTGGGGCAGTCTATTGCAGAAGCGCTTTAGAAGTCAATGCCGGTCAATAATTTTTGTTCTCGATATCGAAAGTGTTGTTTTTATACTACAGTAAATTATTTGCCGCAGCGTACCGCTTCTTACTGCGCGGAGCAACTCTATCGGGCGGGCTCTGGAATACCGCTTCCCGGGCTTTGGGCAGGAGGCTTGGCCCAACCGCCGAGCTGTTTGCGAAACGCCTCAGTCACGGCCTGGGCATCATTGTCATCCTCGATAATATAGGGCGTAATCAGCACAATCAGTTCAGTGCGAACGCTGCTGTCGATGTCCTTGCGGAACAGCTGGCCCACCCCGGGGATGTCCTTGAGCACGGGAATGCCGGCACTACCCTCCGATTTGTTGCTCTTCATCAGGCCGCCCAGCAGCACCGTCGCGCCGTTCCTTAGCGAAAGCTTGGTCTGCACCTTGCTCGTGCTGAAGGTAGGCGAGGTGGAAACACCGGTGGTAGTGGCCTGCGCGGCGCTGACTTCCTGGCTGATGTCGAGATCGACGCGGTCGCCGGAATGGATCACCGGCTTGACGTTGAGAATGACGCCGGTGTTCTTGTACTGGATCGACTGGGGTACCGTGGTGGTAGCCGTGGGGGCGGTCGTGGTGCCGGTGGTGGCGACCTGTTGCGAGGAAATGATGGGCACTTCCTCGCCCACCTGGATGGTGGCCGTCTCGCCGTTACGCGCCACCACGCGCGGACTGGAAAGGATGGTGGCGCGGTTGGAGCTGGCCAGCGCGTTCAGCAGCAAGCGGGTGGCGCCCGCGTCATTAAAAATCCGAAAATTGAATCCCGCGGTGCCTATGCTTAACCCCCCCAGAGTTCCCGCGGTGCTGCTCGACCCGCCGATGCGCGCCTGGTTGACGAGCCATTCGATACCGAGCTGGGAGTCTTGGGTGAGTTTGACTTCCGCCACGGTGACTTCGATCAGGGCTTCCTTGGCGGGTTTGTCGAGGATTTGCAGCAGGTTGAGAATGCCGCCATAGGCTTCGCTCTGGCCCATGAAAATCAGGGTGTTGGTGCCCCGGTCCACCACTACCTGGGCCGGCCGTGCTGCGCCCTGAGCGGGCCGCGCCGCGCCCGGGGCCGCCGTGCCGCCTGCAACCGGTGCGGCGCCGGGAAGAGCGGAGCCGCTCAGCAGTTGTTGCAGGGTCTTAGCCAGGGATTCCGCATCGGTATATTTCACCTGATAACTGAAAATGTTGCGCCCCGCGCCTTTTTCGTTCGGCTTGTCCAGCTCCTTCGCCCAAGCAGCAACGTGCTCGAGGATTTTTTCGCTGCCGGAAAAGGCGAACACGGCGTTGGCCCCCAGCACCGGGAGCAACGTGACGGGCTGAATAATGCCGGCATCCACTTTGGTGGACGTGCCGTAGCCCTCGGTCTGGAGAATTTCGCTCAGCTTAGTTGCCAGTTCGTCGGCGGACCAGAACTGCGGCGTAATGCGTATGCTCTGACGCCCTTTCATCAGCGGCTGATCCAGCACATGGATGGCTTCCAGCGCCGCCATCACATCGCCGCCATTGCCGCTCAGCAGCACGGCGTTGCGGCGCGGATCTTCCTTTAGATCCACTTTCTTGCCGAACATGGCGCGTATCCAATTGGCCACATCGGTATTGCGCACCGCGTGCAGTTCCACTAGTTGAAAGACCGGGCGCAGCGGCAGGGGCGTCTCCGGCAGCGCACGGCCGCGGCGGATTTCGGGCAGGTAACCCAGCGCTGCATCGTCCGGCACGATGCGTACCATGCCACCCATTTCCACCACGGCGATGCCGTAGCTCTTGAGCAGCAGGCGAACGGCGCTCTCAACCTGGGAGGGCGTTTGCGGCGCGCCGGTGCGCAGGGTGACCAAATCCTTGCGCTCCACCACTTTGGGGTCGAGGTTAACATTCTTCTTCAAGATGGTTGCGTAGACCACCTGGATGAAGCTGGGCAGCGGCGCTTGCTCGAACGAAAGTGTGATGTCCGCCTTTTCTGCTTCGCCCGGCGGGGGCGGCAGCGTCTGCTTGCCCGTTTGGGTTTTTTCCGCGGCAGGCGGCTTGGGGGGTTCGCTGATGCGTGTACCAATCTCGCGGGCCTGGGCGCTCAAATCTTGCTGCAGCTTGCTGGCGTCCGAAACCTTTTGGGGCAGATCAAGCGGGGGCGGGATAAGGGGCAGGGCCGGCTCGGTGGCGCAGCCCACCAAGAGTGCCAGCAGCCCCAGCGAAGCCCCATGCAGCATGATCGCCGGGACTTGCAACTTTGAACATCGGGTGAACATCATGAGTTGCGGCACCTTAACACACTCGTCATATTCATTGCGGTTAATGCGTTTGCGGCGCTTGCATCTGCGGGTAGATATTCAGGCGGCGTTTTTTCCCGTTGACCATCAGGCACAAACGGTCGTTTTCAATGCTGATGATCTTGCTGCCGCCGGGTAAGGCATCTCCCTGCGTCAGCTTCATTACCGGCTGGTGGTCGATTTTGACCAGCACATAACGTTCTTGGCCGCGCGCCACGGCGCCGACAAAACGCCATTCAGGGTCGTTCAACGATGTCTCGGCGCCAGTTTCCGGCAGCTTACCCCACAGGCTGGCGCCCGTCAGCACGGCGAGCGACTGCTGGACCATTGCCTTCCTCGGCGGCAGAAATTGCCACGGCTCCTCCGTAAGCCGCACGGGCTTGAGCGGTTCGGGCAAGGGCGTTTGCAACCACTGCCCAAAGGCAATAGCGCAAATCGCCAGTGCCAGAAAGAAAATAGTGCGTAAGGTCATTCAGGAGATCGCACCGGTCAAACGCAAAACCGGTTCATTCTAGATCGATTCAATGCGCGGGTCACGGGCTTCGTTGCGCCGGTACACCGGGAGGAGCTTCGATCGGCGGCACGGCCAGTGGTTGTTGGAAATACGCGCTGAGTAGCATTTCCGCCCGCGGCGCGGGTGCGCCCCGGATCGAAAGGGATTCCACCACGACTTGTTTGTCGGTGCCATAGATGCGGCCCATCAGGGTGTAGAACTTCTGGGGTGAGAAATCGAAGCTGAGCTTGGCGCTGACTTTCCAGAGATGCGCGGTCGCCAACCCTTTTCCCTGGGCTTCGGTGCTACTTTTCTCGCTAGCGACTTCTTCCTGCGCAGCAACGCTGGTTGCCGGCCGGGTCAGGCCGGCCTGCTGCACAGCCTGGCTGAGCCAGTCCTGAACCGCAGCTTGCGCAAGGCCGAGGGTGCCCGCCCGCCACAGACGGCTTTCCAGTTCGACCTGCAATGCCTGAGCGGGCGCTATGCGTTTTTCCCACTCCGTTTGACTGGCGAGCGCCTGTGCACGGGCAACTTTCTTCGCCAGCGCGAGGTGTTCGTCCGCGGCTAGACGGACTTCGTCTCGCAGCAGCAGCAGCGCGTAGCCCCAGAGGATGCCAAGGATAACCCAGAGCCCGAGGCGCAGCAGGGGATTTACCTTGAATTCGGCACGAAGCGCAGCGAAAGAAAAGGAGGGTATCATGGCCGCGGAGCCTCCTTCGGTGCTGGTTTCGCGGGAGCGGGTAGTTCTGTGACCTTTTGATCGCTCGCGTCGGCGGGTTTTTCCTTGATCTCGTTCCATGGCTTGACTTCCATGGTCAGAGTCAACAGGGTGAGGGCGCTGGTGGGCGCGGCCCGCACGTCACCAAACCAGCCTGAGTCGAGCAGCTCCTTGATCAATACGCTGTTCGATAGCTTGTTGGGCGAGGCGACGGTAATTTTGAGCTTGTCGTCCCGGTAATCCCATTCGTTGAGAGTTACTGTGTGCTTGGGAAGCAGCTTTGCCACAGTGGCCATCAAAGCGAGCTGATCGGGGTAATGCCCGGCTTTCTGCAGCAGTTTGATTCGAACCTGAGCGTCCAGCGCCCGTTGACGTGCTTCGAGCATTGGGCGGGCGATGGTTTCCGCGGTTTTCAGCTCGTTTTTGCGCAATTCAACAGCTTGCTTGATTTTAACCAGCTGGATGCCATACCAAGATGTCATCCCTGCCAAAACCAGGACGCCGGCGCTGACCAGCCAAGTTTCGTAGGGGGCAGCCCAGGCACCGCCACGTCCGGCAGGAACATTCTTTGCCCATGGCCGATGCAGCCACTCTGGCGCGGCTGGCGACGGGACCACTGTGCTTTGCAGTTCGGCAGAATCGCCGGCGTCCCGCTGAAAATTCAGCCACGCGGCTTCGGTTGGAACGGTAGGCCACCATCGGCTGTGAACCAGCAAACCCTCACGCCACAGTTGCCCTTCGACTCCGTCCAGGCAGGCCGCCAGACGCAAACCGTTAGCGAGCGGGAAGTGCAACAGGCTTTCAGGCAAAATCTCTACCCGTTTGGAATTGAGATTTTGCGTTGCGAGATCGGCACCGAGCCGGTCGGCGTCCCATGCCCAAACCAGGGCGTCTTCCCCTTGCCAAACGAGATAACGGCCGGTATTGGCGAATGGCGTCCATTGCCTGATCTGAAGCTCCAGAGCCTGGACACGCCGCGGCTTGGGAACATTCTTGAGATCGAAACGGCAAAATCGGTAAAAGGGGCGGCTTAGCACCCACTGGACTCGCCCCAGCTTGCCAGCGGTGTGAACAAGCCCCTTCAGGTGCTTGTTATAACGCCTCGTTGGCAGCCGCAGGGAGGGCAGTGCGCGCAGGAAGGGCAGGAATTGCTTTTGCATCAGGGGCCCGGGTAGTCACACCGGTCCTCATATAGTAGTCAATGCGCCACGGGGCTCGATCCGCTTGTGGAGTAAGACTTATTTGATATTGTAGCGCCCACGGCAGTTTATCGCTTTCCTGTCTGAGCCGAAAGCTGTTGCTGGCGTAAAAAACCAGGCTTTCCGAGTCAAACGCTGCTTGGCCCACTACCGCGGTAATTTGGGTCTCGCTGGAGAAGGGCGCGATGCTACGCGTCTTGATCAGGCGCTCGGCGATTTCCGGACTACTGCCGGGGAGGACGGCGAGGACTTCCTGGGGTGCGGTGTTGGGGTTAAATCCGATGACTCTTGCGGTGGTGACAAGATCAACCAGCTTTTGATCTTTCCACAGCACCTCCTGGTCGCGCCAGCCAATGATGTGTTGCAACTGGTAAGGCGAGATGAGCCAGTCATTGGCTGGGAGGGGCAGTCCGAGCGCGCGGTATTCTGCTGCTTCGGCCCCGTTCAAGTGGCGCAGGTCGTCAGTATCAATATAATCAAGCAAGGTATCGAGCAACACGCCGCGCCGTTCGGCCGGGACGCCCATCTGCCCCAGCAGCCGCAGCAACAACTCCGGTTGCAGGAAATTGAGGTTGATCAGGCCCCGGTTGTCTTGCAGACGCAGGATATCCTGCCCGCTGCCGCGATAGGGCCGGTTGTCCAGTGCGATCGCGCTAAGCGGGGTTTGGCCCAAGCCGTACAGGCTGGAACGATCGGTGGCGAGCCGGAAAAGAATTTCGGCGCGAGTGTTGGAAAAATCCAGCAGAGCTTCCGTGGCTTGTCGGGACTGTTGCGCCAGAGCCAGCGTTTTTCCGACACGCTCGGCGAAATAGCTGGCGCCAATGGTAATGATCGCCAGAATCCACAATGTTGCCACCAGCACAAAGCCACGTTGATGATTACCGGTCACCATCATTCAGAGGCTCTCGATTACTTTGCGGCGCGGCAGGGGGTAAGTTGGTCCTTTGGGCAGAGCAACAATCAGGTCTTGTTGATCGCGCCCGCCGCGTTCCAGGTAAATGGCTTTGGGCAACTGCGGCCATTTGCCGAGAAAAGGCGGCCAGCTGTCGTGCGCTTCGTCGTTGGCGTCGATATAAATGAATCGCCCGGAATCACCCTCCCAGGCAAGAATTACCGGGTCTGCCGGCTCGGCGCCATAATAGAGACGACTTTGCCCACTCTGCCGATCGAATTGCAAGCGCCAGACAAAGGGGGCGAGTGCGCCGTTTTCTGGCCGCAACGGGGACAACGTCAGACCTCTTATTTGGCGCGATTCGCCATGAAATTGATTTCTGCCGTCCGCATGATCCGGTATCACACCATTGATGGTTTGGCGGAACCAGTCAGCCAGCATTGCGCCGCGCTGGGTGCGATAAATTTCGGCGCCAAAATTGTTCTGCAAACGGATGACCTGATTCAATCCCTGCAGCAAGATGGTCACAATAAATCCGGTCATCACCAGTACGACGAGAATT
>Ga0326597_10014445_pt1 | contig 10351 bp, 10 predicted proteins | sample RVTome_12_FD_203789 | JGI IMG/M metagenome (GOLD analysis project Ga0326597, IMG submission 203789) | Soil microbial communities from uranium-contaminated site in the Upper Colorado River Basin, Wyoming, United States - RVT100D185 | ecosystem: Environmental > Terrestrial > Soil > Contaminated >...
GATCTATTGGTCATCGAGGGTCAGGACGAAATGATCGAGCGCTTCAACGACTGGTTGGAGCCCCGGATGCGCCGGATCCTGTTGCTGATCGCTGGCGTGTTCGCGCTTCTGAGTGCGGGATCAACGGTCGATTGGGCGCTCCCAGCCCTCCAGTTCCTGAACCCGGAATCGTTCGGGAAGCTCGACCCGGTGTTCGGAAACGACCTTTCGTTGTATGTGTTCCAGTTGCCGTTCATGCGAATGGTCAACGTCTGGCTCTTCACCCAACTCGTCATCACGCTGATCGTGGTGGCGGTTATCCATTACCTCAATGGGGGTATCAAGCTCCTGCCCGACCGCCCGCCCGAAGTGCGCCCGGGGGTCAAGTCGCATGTCAGTGTGATCCTGGCAGCCTTGGCTTTTACGAAGGCGTGGGGATATTTACTCGACTCCTATGATCTGCTCGACGCTCCCGGAGAACCGTACCGGGGGGCCTTCTTTACGGATGTGAACGCGCAGATCCCGGCCAACCGGCTTCTCGCCCTTGTGGCTTTGGTGGCCGGGTTCGTATTCCTGGCAAATATCTGGCAGAAGCGCTGGCTGTTGCCCGCCGTTGCGGGGGGCGGGTGGTTGGTGGTGGTGCTTATCGTCGGGGTGGCGTACCCACAGATCGTCGAACGGTTCCAGGTATCGCCGAACTTCATTACCAAGGAGACCCCGTATGCCGAGCGACATATGGAGTTTACGAAACTCGGGTTCGACCTTACCGATATCGAGGTGGTTGAGTTTCCGGCAACCAATGGGCTGAGCGCCGCCGACTTGCCGAACAATTCCGACACCGTGGACAATCTCCGTTTGTGGGATCCCGTGGTGCTGGCGTCGACCTATCGGTCGTCGCAGGAGCTTCGACCGTACTACGAATTCGACGATATCGACGTTGATCGCTACAAGATCGACGGGCGGGAGACCCAGGTGGAATTGGGTGTGCGTGAGATGGTCGCTGACGAGCAGTCGAGCGGATGGGTCAATGAACACCTCGTCTTTACACACGGATACGGGATCGTCGTATCGCCTGCCAACGACGTCACCGACCAGGGAAAGCCCGACTATCTGGTCAAGGACATTCCGCCGCTGTCAGAGGTTCCTGAGCTCGAAGTCGATGAGCCGCGGGTCTATTTCGGCGAACTGCTTGAAGCTGGAACATTCGTTTTTGCCAACACGGACGAGCGTGAAGTCGACCCGGACCCGACCTTCTCGTCGTATCAGGGGGAGGGCGGCATTCCCCTTGGAGGGTTCTTTCGTCGGGCCGCGTTCGCGTTGCGTTTCACCGATTTCAACACGCTCATTTCGGGGCAGATTGACGGTGAAAGCAAGGTCATGATGCGCCGGAACATCCTTGACATGGTGACTACCACCGCCCCGTTCCTTCGCACGGATTCAAATCCATACATGGTTGTCGTTGATGGACGTATGCAATGGGTAATCGACATGTATTCGGTGTCCGACTCGTTCCCATATTCTCAGTCGGCATCGACCGGCCGCCTCGCCGCAGTCCCGCGGGATTTTCCCGGGCTTCCGCTGCCTACCCGCTTCAACTACGTCCGCAACTCGGTAAAGGCAGTAGTCGATGCCTATAACGGCTCGATGACCCTTTATGTGGTTGAGGACACCGACCCGATTATCCAGTCGTGGGGGGCGATCTTCCCGGAGATGTTCACGGATCAGTCCGAGATGCCTGATTCGCTTCGCGAACACCTGCGATATCCGGAAGACCTGTTCCGGGTGCAGGCCGACATGTATCAGCTCTATCACGTTGACGAGGTTCGGGAACTTCTTGAGAATTCGGATCCTTGGGCGGTGGCCGCCGATCCGTCCACGTCAGAGCTTGAGATCACCCGGTTTCTTTCACTGTTCACGGCAGCTGAGCAGGCCGTTCAGAACCGGACGATGTTGCCCTACTACTTGCTCATGAAGCTTCCCGGCGATGATGAACTTTCCTTCTTGATCATGCAACCGTTCGTGCCGGAGAACAAAGAAAACCTGATCTCGTTCGTCGTCGCCAAGAGCGATCCTGGTCGGTACGGCGAGTTCATCGACTTCCGATTACCGCCCAATGCCCAGTTCGACGGCCCGGGCCTGGTCGGAAAAGACATCAACCAGGACTCGGACTATTCGGCGCTACGCACCCTGCTCGGGCAAGAGGGATCGACGATCATCCAGGGGCAGATGCTCGTCGTGCCGGTCGAAGAGTCGATCATGTTCGTGCAACCGATCTACCTGCAGGGCGATGGCGAGAACACGATTCCGGAGTTCAAGCGGGTAGCGGTGGTGTTCGATAATCGGATCGCCATCGGTGAGACGCTCGACCAGGCCCTGGCGCTCACATTCCCTGGCTATGAGGCCGGAATCGATATCAAACCGATCACGGATGTGCCGATTGGAGAATTACCCTCGGAGGTAGCCGAACTCGTTGCTGCAGCTGACGCGGCGCTCAATGCCGCGCAAGAGGCTCTCAACGCCGGTGACCTGGGTACCTACCAATCCAAGGTCGACGAGGCACGCGACCTGATCACCGAAGCGCTCACCAAGCTCGCCGAGACCCCAGCCCCGTAGCTGTCGCCGGTGTGGCCGATCGTCGCATCGGGTACGTCCTCGAAGTATTGTTGGCGACCAGAAATGCGAGGGGGGATAATGGAAACCACGTCGGGCGGGGCATTGGCCGGTATCGGGAACACCCCGTTGGTCGAGTTGGTTCGGGTGGTTCCTCCCGGGTCGGCGCGCGTTATGGTGAAGCTGGAGTGGGCCAACCCGACCGGGAGCATGAAGGACCGGATGGCCCGGGCGGCCATCGAAGGCGCAGCCCTTGATGGGCGGCTGCGTCCCGGTGACACCGTTGTCGAGTACACTGCCGGGACCACCGGTATCTCGCTGGCCTTCGTCTGTGCGGCGCTCGGGTATGGGCTCCACATCGTGTTCTCCGACGCCTTCAGCGTCGAGAAGCGCCGAACGATGCGGGCCTTCGGAGCGACCATCGAGGACGTCCCCAGCGACGCCGGCCGGATCACCGAGACCCTCATCAAGAGCATGATCGCCCGGGCCGGAGAGGTAGCGGCCGACCCCGGTCGTTGGTGGTGTGACCAGCTCAACAACCGCGACGCCATCCTCGGCTACCTGCCTCTCGGTGAGGAGATCTGGACCCAGACCGGCGGGCGGATCGACGCCTTCGTGCACGCCGTTGGTACCGCCCATTCGATCCACGGTGCGGCCCGCGCCTTGCGCTCCCACGGTGGCGCGCTCCATGTGACCGCCGTGGAACCGGCCGAGTCCGCCGTCCTGTCCGGCGGTTCGACCGGCTCGCACAAGATCGAGGGGATCGGCATCGGGTTTGTACCGCCGCTATGGGAACCCAACGAAGTCGACGAGATCCAGACGGTGACGACTGACGAGGCAATCGCTATGGCCCGGCGCCTCGCCAGGGAAGAAGGACTCTTCGCCGGGGCTTCCTCGGGTGCCAACATCGTTGCCGCCCTGCGCGTCGCCGAGCGCCTCGGGCCTGACGCCACGGTCGTCACGATCCTGTGCGACTCCGGGCTGCGCTACCTGTCCACCGACCTGTACCGCGATACATAACCGGACACGATCCAGGCGACGGGGGCCGACGGAGCCTCCTCGGGCACGTCTGCTGCCTCCGAACCAGATCCGGGCACGCCGCTATCGGCCGATTCCACCGCGACTGTCGGAAAAGGTCCTCGTTCGCGTCGGTGTTGACGGCTGATCGACGGGCCGGTTCCACCCGCGATCTCCCCGGTTGTATCCAAAACGGCGTGTTGTTCGTCTTTAGGGGCAAGAAACAGTCGTTCGAGTAGGAGTCGCAAATGTCGCGTTTAATGAATGAAGCAAGCTGGGATCGGATCGCCCGGGTCGTTGTCGGGATCGGCCTTGTCTATCTCGGATTCTCGGGCACGGTCGAAGGTGGTTTGGGGACATTCCTCGGAGTCTTCGGCTTTGTCCCGGTTCTCACCGGTGTGGTGGGCTGGTGTCCGTTGTATGCCGTCTTCAAGTTTCGCACCAATCGCCAAGTCGCCGGAGTTTGAGGCTCTCGGGGCATGGCTGATCTCCTCGCCACCTTTGTCAAGCCCACCCTCATCGAGGTGATGACTGCACATTGTGTCGAGTGTCGGGCGATGCAGCCCGACCTCGATGCGGTGGCAAAGGAGCATCGTGGCTCGGCCGATCTGGTCGTGCTCGACGCGACTGAGGAGCCCGACCGGGTGGCGGCGCTTCGAGTGTTTGGGACCCCTACGCTGATCGCCGTGAAAAGTGGAGCCGAGGTTGCTCGTATTACCGGGCGCAGATCAAGAAGTGAGCTGAGGGACCTGTTTGCAGCTGTCGCCGCCGGCGACGCCAGCGCCATCTCAGCCGTGAGCCGAAGTGACCGGCTTGTCTGGTCGGTAGCCGGGGTGTTGCTTATCGGTGCCGGACTGATGAGTGGTCCTTCGTGGTTCCTGGTCGCAGTCGGTTCCGGTCTCGCCCCATATGCACTGCTGCGTTCGGGTGCGGGCTGATGTCCAGAACGGATGACCTCGGCGAGCACCTGGACGATCTCTACCGATTCGCGTTGGCAATAACACGCAATGCGGATCTGGCTGGAGATCTCGTCCACGATACGGTGGTTAGGGCAATCGAACGACGCGCCCAATTCCGAAACGACGCTCCGCTTGGGGCGTGGCTGAGGCGTATTCTTCACAATCTGGCGATCGACCGGGTGCGCCGATCCGCCCGTGAGGTTGTCGTTGAGGAAGTCGAGGAGAAGTGGCGCGCCGACGAGTACACCGTCGATCCCGCCATCGTTGCCGAGCGGGCGGCGACGCGCGAGGAACTCGAGGATGCCCTGGTCCGTGTCCCGTTCGGATACCGGACAGCCGTGATTCTTCATGATGTCGAACAGTGGAAGATGCGGGAGATCGCCGAGGTGCAGGGGATCTCGCTACCCGCAGCCAAGCAGCGATTGCGGCGGGGACGGATGATGATGGTCGACGCCCTGGCCGAAGGCCACGAACGTCGCTTGATACTCAAGGAGGTGCCAATGCGGTGCTGGGACGCCAGGAAACATGTATCCGACTATCTGGATGGCGCTCTCGAGCAAGAGACCGCGGCGATGGTGGAAAGGCATCTGGAGACCTGTCCGACATGTCCACCGCTTTATGCGGCGCTGGTTGACACCCACGACGGGCTGGCCGATCATCGGGACCCGGATTCGGTAATACCGCCAGAAGTTCGTGAAAGAATCCTCGCGCTTCGGTGACCCTCGGTCCAGTCCTCGGAGTTCCTCGCCTTCTCACCCGGCGCACGAACCAGAGGCCGTAGGCATCGCCCTTGCCGGATGTCCATTCGATCTGGTTTGGTTTCGCGTAAAGTCGGTGCTGGTAAGCGGCGCGGGATGGGGATCGAAGCCGGCCACACCCTGCGCCCGGCTGGTCGTCCCAGCCTGGCGTGCCGACTAGCCGACGTTGCCGACCCCGGTCCGTTCCATATCCCCCCATTCGATCTTGCCCCGTCGCCAGAACAGCGAACGGAATCGCCACCATACGGTGCGTTGGCGAGGCCCGAAGTTCTCGAGGACGGCAGTTCTGAGTAGTCGCAATGCGTCGCGCGGCGAGTTGAAGTGCCCGTATCGCTCGTCGAGGTAGAGCGAAGCCAAAGAGTTGAGCACCGCGATCAGCAGGGCAACCAGGAGAAGCCCGATCACCAGGGCAGGTTCGATCTCGGATTGGATGAGTGTGATGGGCATGATGATCCATCCGATCGCTTCAAGGATCGGCGCGACGAACTCGAACAGGAAGAAAGCCGGCCAGGCGACCATGCCGATGAACCCGTACCGTGGGTTGAAGAGCATCTTCCCGTGATCTTGTATCACCTGCCTGAGGCCACGATGCCACCGGATCCGTTGTTTGCGCAGCACCGGCGCCGTTGACGGCACTTCGGTCCACACGACGGCGTTGGGGGCGTAAACGATCCGGTATTGGTTGCCTGCCTCCCGCTGGGTGCGATGTAAGCGCATGGTGAGGTCCAGGTCTTCACCAAGATGGTGTTGGGGGAAGCCGTGCGCCTCGATCACCGCTTGCTTGTTGAACGCCCCGAATGCCCCCGACACGAGCAGGAGACCGTTCATGAAGGACCAGCCTGGTCGCGATCCGAGAAACGACCGTTGGTATTCGACGACCTGGGTTAGTTCCAGCAGCGACGTGGGCAGGCTGGATTCGGTGACTCGTCCCATCGATACCTGGCACCCGTTGAGCGGGCGAATGTTTCCACCTACCGCCACCGTGTGACCTCGATCCTGGACAAAGGGCCGCATCACCCGGATCAGAGAATCCTCCTCGAAGATCATGTCGGCGTCGGTGACCACCACATACGGAAAGGTCGAGGCATTGATGCCGGCGTTGAGCGCGTCGCCCTTTCCACCGTTCTCTTTGTCAACGACGGTGAGAGGAATCGCGAGAGTCGACTTGTAGATGGCGCGGATCGGGGCGTGCGCCAGGTCGGGTCGAATCGGCAGGTCGACCCGGCGGAGCTTGAACGCCTCCTTGAGTCGATCGAGGGTGTCGTCGGTTGACCCGTCGTTGACGACGATCAGTTCGTAGCGAGGATACGAGAGAATTGTTCGTGATCGGACGGACTCGACGATGCCGGCGGCTTCGTTGTAGGCGGGAACGATCAGCGAAACCGGCGGTGTCGAGGGGGATCGGAGCATGTCTTCCACCCGGCCGTATTTGGCCGTTCGAGCGTCCCGCACAAGGGCCCGAGAGGAGAGAACCAGCAGGACCGACGTCTGGATCTCCATGGCAATGAAGAATCCCAGGATGATGAGTGAAATGGTTCGTAACACTCAGGTCACCTCGTCGGGGCTAGGGGCAGGGTCATAGAGTCCGGCGAATCTGGCGGCGGACGACGGATCGTCATTATCTTTCGGTCCCCTGGCCATGAGCTGGGCACGCGCCGCATCAGCGGCGTATCGGTCTTCGTGGTCGAGTGCATCAAAAAGCGCCTCGATTCCACCGTCGATGATGCCGAGCGCCGCCGCGGAGTTTTGGCGAACCCACCAGGCGGTATCGGTCAAGGCTGCGACGAGGAGAGGGATCGAGCCCGGGTCGTTGTGGGGTGCCAGCGCAGTCGCCACCTGTGCCCGGACCCGCCAGTCGGGGTCCGAGATCCGGCGCGACAGCGCATCGAGCACCCGCCGGCCCCACGGGTGCGCCAGTGCGGCGGCGGCCCGGATTCTGAGTTGGGCATCGGTCCCGTCCAGGGCAGCCAAGAGGGCGGTTTCGGCACGAGGGTCGCCGATCTGTCCGAGGCAGCGGACCACGGCCGACAAGTGGTGGGGGGCGGGGTCAAGCTGGGTTCCGGCGGTGAGCACGTAGTCCGACAGCGTCGGAACGGCCGCCTTGCCAAAGCGGACCAGGGCATCGGCGAAACGCTCGGCTACCCACAGATCCTCGTTTTCCAGCGCCTCCACTACCGGTCGCACATCGTCTTCGTGGCCGATGATGGAAAGTCCGGCGGCGGCCTCGATCCGGACCTCCGGAGAGCTGTCGGTTAGGGCAGCAATGAGGTGGGGTCGGGACTTTGGCGCGGCGATAACCGCCAGGGCCGCCACCGCCCGCAAGCGGGTCGAGACACGGCGGGCATTGACCAGATCGTCGTGAAACCGCTCGATCATATGAAGGCGATCGGCGAGGTCGACGAGGATGCGCTGCTCCTCTCCGGCTACGAGGGTAAAGAAGTCGATCAAGGTGTCGTGAAACGCCGGGTCGTCAGCCCAAGCGTCGATGTCGTGAGTTGGCTCCATCGATCTACTAACGATCTCGCCAAGCGTCGAGATGTACACGGCGCCTCGAAATGCCTCCTTGCGTTCCCGATAATGGCGACTCAGCTTGATGACGAAGAGAGTCGCCATGGCCAGGATGGTGAGGGCGATCAGGACCAGGACGACCCGGCTGAGCGGGATCACTGAGTCGCGACTCCTCCGCCGAGGTTCAACAGGCGGTCGACGGCTGCGAGAAGTTCGTCGCTCGATATGGGCTTATAGAGATAGGCGCTGGCGCCGAGCTCAAGTGCCTGCTCTCGCATACGCGGCTCCTCGATGGCCGACACCATGATCACCGGTACGTCGATTTCGGCGGCTCTCCAGGCCTGGAGCACCTCAGCACCGACCCGTCCCGGCATGACCTGATCCATTACCGCCAGGTCGAGGTGCTGAGTGAGTCCAATTTCGAGTGCTTCGGTGCCGTTCGCAGTCGTAATTACGCGATAGCCGTGTTGCTGGAGCACACGCTTGAACAACTCGGTGACAAGTCGTGAGTCGTCTGCCACGAGAATGACAGGCATTCGGTCCGGCATCACTTCTATCGGCTCCCGGTTCGGCGTGCGCCAGCACCCTCGTGGATCCGCTACACATCGCAGACCGGATGGTACCAGCCAGGCCTTGCGAATCTGGGCCGTCCGGTTCCTGGTACATGGAGTCCCAATTGACGAGTTCCTCGCCACCTTGCGGACCGCCGTCGGCCGAATGCCTCACTCGGACGAGGTGACCTAAGTCAGCTCGTCAGGTCCCACCCGTTGCTGAGCACGGTTTCGGTGTGTTCGACGAAGGCACGCTCTCGGTGGAATCCGAGGCGGCCGACCCAGGCTTGGAAGGCCTCACTTGCCCGGAACCCCTGGTGATGGGCGATGGACTCCCACCGGACGATCAGCACGTAGCGACCAGGCGTCTCGACACTTCGTTGCACGGTGTGACCGTGATACCCGTAAGCGGCGGCAATCACGCCCTTCACCTCTTCCATGCCGACCTCGAAGTCGGCGGGATCGTTGGTGCGAAAGTCGGCTACTTCGAGAATCATGGTTGCTCCATCGGTATGGGTCTGGCGTCGACCCTAGTTCGACAGACCCATCCGACTCTCAAGTAACGGACCTCTCATCCTCGACGGCTCCCGACCGACGCCTCCAACCCGGTGATGAGTTGTGCATCTCAGCGTCGGTCAATCGGGCGGCCGGGTGCATCCATCCGTAGTAGATGGGTGGCACCTCGCCCGACTCGATCACTTCGCCCAGTTCGTCGGTTTCCTGCTCGCCGGTGTTCCATTGGGAGAAGTTGAGTTTGTGGCGTCCTTTGTCGACATCACGGGTGGCCAGCCACGAAACGGGGGGCGATGTTCGTGTACCACGGCCAGGCCACTTCGTTGCTGTGACAGTCAAAACAGGCCGCCACCGCCAGTTCCCTTGTCGTCGCCGAATCCCACTGCGGCTCGGCGAGTACGGGCGGGTTGTCATGGGCGCGGCCGTACGGCGCGGCCTGAATCACAACGAACAGGATGATCAGGACGCGCGGGCTGCTTCTCAGCCACATGCGCCAGTTCATAGATGTCTCCGGTTTCTCTATCCAGCCGGGGTGGCAAGATCCAAACTTGGTGGCCCAACTGCGTCGAAGGTGACCGTCACGATCAAGCCGGTCGGCGAATTGTCAGTCAGGGCTAGCTCGCCGTGTGGTGTCTCGACGAGGCTATTGATGATTGCCAACCCGAGGCCGGTTCCTGGTTTGCTCGGATCGGCGCAGTCCGATGACGGCGTTTTTGGACCGACCGTGTGGATGCTCGACGTCTCGTGCACCGATGACGTGGTAGCCGTTGCCGCTGCCGGGGTTTTGGACGATCTGCCCCCGTTGGATGGGCGATCGTCACGGTGGACGCAACCGGGACCGTGGACGAGGTTTCCTTCAGACCGGGGGTTCTTGCCGACGGCGGTTTGTTCTCGCCTGACGGGGCATATCTTCTGGTGGGAGCCTACGGTCCCGCCCCGGCGTTCGGTGGACTTCATCGGGTCATCGACGTTCCTGACGGCTCGGTGACGATCGATCGTGACGTGCTTGAAACCAGCGAGCAGTCCCTGCTGACCCGCATCGGGTGGGTCGATTCCCAGACGTTGTATGTTGAACGACGAGATCAAGCGGGGGAGTCGACCGGCAGTCTCATCGAGATACCGGATGGCCTGGTCACGTCCGTTGATCCAGGCACCATGGGTCTTGTTTCGCCTGTGTCGTGCTCGGTCGACGTCGCCGGGGTCGAATCACCGACTCAGAAGGCGCAATCGTCGGCAGCATCACCGGTCGGGTCCACTCTATCTGTTGGTAGTACAGCCACTGATGTCCCCCGGGTTGCTGGTGCGTCCGGTGTTGGCTTTGACGTTATGAACTCCAGTGGCGTACCATGTCCCCCACAACGACGCGGGGTGGAGCAGTCTGGTAGCTCGTCGGGCTCATAACCCGAAGGTCGCAGGTTCAAATCCTGCCCCCGCTACGAACGAAAAACCCTTGCAC
>Ga0326597_10014448_pt1 | contig 10349 bp, 9 predicted proteins | sample RVTome_12_FD_203789 | JGI IMG/M metagenome (GOLD analysis project Ga0326597, IMG submission 203789) | Soil microbial communities from uranium-contaminated site in the Upper Colorado River Basin, Wyoming, United States - RVT100D185 | ecosystem: Environmental > Terrestrial > Soil > Contaminated >...
GCGGACGAGGGCAACCAGCCGCTGGCGGACCATCTCAGTGCGCCTCGGGAGCCGCGGGCTCTAAAACCCCGTGCAGGAAGATATCCACAAAGGTCTCCAGCCCTTGGGTTGGCTGCTCGCTGGCGGCCACCCGGCTGAAGAACATGTCCGTGATGTAGTAGGAAAAGAACAACCCGATGAAGGCCCGAAATAGCAGCTGGCCGGGGATCGGGCGCAGGCGGGAGCCGGCCGGGGCCGTCTCGGGAGCGGCGCCCGGCTCCCCCCGCGCGAAGGGCTTGATGGTGCGCATCAGCTCGGGCAGGATGGTCCCGATCAGATCGGGCATGTGCCGGCCCTCGAGTTCGACCAGCTCGATGAACATCAGGTTGAGGAACTCCGGGTGGCCGCCCAGATGGTCGATCATTTGGCGGGCGGCATCGCGCACGAAGGCCTCCATGGTCTCGCCCTGGGCCGCCTGCAGGACTGGCAGGATCTGGTGGTAGGGGTGAAATTCAAAGAGGACCGAGGTGAAGAGGGTCTCCTTACCCTGGAAGTGGTTGTAGAGGTTTCCCAGGGCGACGCCCGCCTCCCGGGCGATGCGCCGCATGGAGGTGCCGTGATAGCCGTGGTCGACGAAGAGCCGGTGGGCTTCGTCCAGAATTCGCTTGCGGGTGTGCTCGGAGCTGGCGGTTCTTGGACCCATGACGGGAAAGGCCTATCGGCCGAGGGTCGGGCAACCATGTGCGTCGTCGCCGACCTGAACGAACGTTCGTTCATATCTTAAGTCTGGAATTGTCCTTGTCAAGGCCCGCTAGGGAATCCTAGCGAGCACTCCTGCCGCACAGGTCAAGTCCATGCCGGCCCGCGTTCGTGCGAACGAGGAACCGCTCGATGACTCGCAGTTCACCCGTCCGGGGGCGCGAGCTTCAAGACCGTGGTCAGAGGAGCGCCGGCGCGTTCTATGACGTAGATGACCTCGGCTTGGGGGTACTCATCCAGCCCGGGGTCGACTACAACAGCATACGCTCCCGGAGGGGGTTGGAGCATGACCTCCCCAGTCAGCTTGGTGATTCGGAGGTCGGCTCTCGCAAAGGGCGTCATGGTGTGGTGCTCGCCGGTCGGCAAGAAGACCCACGCCCCTTCCGGAGCGACCCCGTTGATGTACTCGATTGCTTCACGATAGGAGGTCCCCCAGGTATCAAGATCAAATCGGCCAGAGGCACCCTCAGCTCCGCCTACGAACTCGTTGTAGTAGACGATCTCATAGGGATGCAGCCGGACAATCCCAATCAAACCCGGCACAAGCGCCACACCGACTACCACGGGCGCCCACACCCGTCGCAGCGGCCCGAGGAGCTTATCCATGCCGACGGACGCAAGTAGGAAAAGGGCCGGGAGTACGAACATCAGCTGGCGAAACGCACTGTAGATCTGAGCATCCAGTATCACCACAACGGCTAGGGGTAGCCCGAGCCAGATCAGCAGCAATGCCAGGCCACGCCCACCCTGCTCCTTCCTTGCCAGGGCGAGCAGAGCGCCGAATATCCCGAGTCCGCCCAGAACGAGCGCGGGGAGAGTCAGTTGGATCAGTAGTGATCGCAACTCGTAGTGCCAGGGGAGCTCGGCGGCCGAGTAGATATAGCCCCCATACAGAACGCGACCCTGCCACGGGAATCTGGCCATACGGAGGATGGCCTCCCAGAGGTGTTTCAGAGGGGAGGGCCACAGAAACGGCCAGGCGGCATACAGTATCAGGGCGGATAGGGACCAGTAGACGGCGATCGGCCCCCACGCCCGCTTCCTGGCGCGGATCAACGCATTCGAGGTAACCAAGAAGCCGGCAAAGGCACCAAACACCCGGATTGCGCTGCAGACTCCCAGGGCTACGGCGGCAAGGACCCATAACCAGCCGATTCGAGTCCGATGGAGCCAGCCCGGTGAAATCCGTACCCCCAACAGACGACAAGACAGCCATGCCGCCAGCGCGATTCCGCCCACCAGGAAGGGAAACCGGGCCCATAGATAGAATTGCCTTGCCTTCTCAAGATAGAAGGCCATGGGAGTCTTCCAAGCATCTTGGGCCGCCACGTCGAATAGAGCTTGGAGCGGACCACTGGCCTGCCCTTCGTAGGCCTCTTGAATGAACCGTGATAGACGGTTGAGACCCCCATGAAAAACCGAGAGATCCAGGGCGGTCAGGAGCAGAGCGAACCACACAATCCCCAAGGCGATCTTCACCCGTAAGGCCGCATCTCTCCACGCCGTCATCAGCCCCCTTAGGGAGTCTCCGCCCTCCCGCAGGAGACCGTGGAGCGATGGGCGCGTTTCCCCCCGTACGAGCTCGTCGGAAGCGAGGAAACCGGCCCACACTGCAACCAGAAATGCGGTCATGAAGGGCGTATCCTTCGGGTTCACGAACGCATGCCCAAAGATGCGTGGTTGAGATGCGAAGAGCAGGGCCCCGGCTAGGGCCGCTGTTCGACCCACATGTCGCAACCCGAGCGCATAGATCAGGAGAGGTGCGGGCAGGAAGGCCAGCCAATAGACGATGTGGCCTGCATCCGCCGAATTCAACCCTGGCACAAGATCGGTCAGAAAGTTTCTCAGGATCAGCCAGGGAACTGAGAAAGCTGGTCCGTAGAAGCGAAGATCCATGAGGGTATCGCCCGGCGCGCGCTGCCCAAGAAACGTCTCGAGGGTGTGTTCCGCGTAGACTTTGTGAAAGTGCTCATCCCAAGAGAGACCATAGTCTCTTCCCAGGAAGAGCCCCGCGCCGATTCCGGCGAGAAGAAGCAGGGTGATCCCGCGCGTATTGAATCTCATCGGCGCCTGCCTAGGTGTGAGGGCCAAATCCCCCGTAGTTCGACGGCTGGGGCATTGCCGGAAGGCGCATCCTCTGGGGAAGAATCTCTGGACGACCTACCCCTTCAACAGCCTCAGGTCTCACGAAAACGCCCCGGAGGCCATCAGGCCTCCCAGGGCGCGGGCCGAAACGCCGAACCGGCTACTCGGGCTGGCTGCCGAGCTCTGTCACCTGCCGCAGCAATCCCAGCAGCAGCAGCCCCAGCCGGACCCCCTCCCCGGCCCCGATCTTGGGCCTTCCGTCTTCAGAGCGACGGATCAGCAGATAGGCGGCCGCCACCCCGGTCAGGGCGCCCAGGAATCCCCCCAGCAGCATCGTCCTCACCCGCCAGTTCGAATCAGGGTTCATTCGTCCCCACCCCCCGGTGTCCGGAAAATCGAGGCCAGGGACCGCCAGGCCGCGGCCAGCGCAGCCCAGGCCGCACTCGGCGCAACCACCGGCCGGGCGGCCAGATCACCGGCTCGGCGCGCGATCGCGGCGGATTGGGCGAACCACCCTCGCCCGCGTTCCATCGGGAGCGGCAGCCAACGAACCAGGTACCACAGTCCGGCGGAGAGGCAGAGCACCATCACCAGCATGATCAACGCCGGCCCCAGCGCCACAACCAGCAGCAGCACCAGCCCGGCGTCTGCCCAGGTGCCGGCGGAGGCGACCTGCGCCCGCCCCAGCAGCACCCCCAGGCCGACCAGCCCGAACAGGCCGAGGATCAACGGCAGGTAGATCATCAGCCATTCCAGCCGTCGATGACGGCGCCAATCGTGCGGGCGAGGCCTGGGAGACTGGCGAAATTCCATGGCGGGCCAATTGTAGCATGCGGGCCTCCCCACCCCGGCTGGGCCCGGGATTTCAAGGGGGAACTGAGGGGCTACTTTGCACGGCCTGCTCCCTGATTTAGAATGGTCTGTCGCAGGAGGCGAGTGCATGCAGAAACCACCAGGTCGAGGCCAGGTGGCGGTACTCAAGACCAAACCCGGGACCGTCCTGGATGATGTCCAACAGGTCATGCAGTTGGGCGGGATCGCCAAGGCCCTGCCCCAGGAGAACAGGACCGGCCTGAAGATCAACATCTCCTGGCAGACCTGGTATCCGGCCTGCTCCTCGACGCCCTGGCAAATCGAGGGCGTCATCCAGGGCCTGCGGGCCGCCGGCTACCATGACCTGGTGGGGGTGCACAACGACACGGTGGTGGTCGACACCCGCGTGGGCGAGTTCAACAACAAGCACCGTTTCGTAACCGACAAGTACGAGATCCCGTGCATCTATCTGTACGAAGAGGACTTCGAGTGGTTCGAGTACGTGCCGCGGCGACCACTGTTGGTCCTCGATAAGGTCTACCCCAAAGGGGTGTTCATCCCCAAGGCATTGGTGGGCCTGAACATGGTGCACTTGCCGACGGTCAAGACCCATGTCTTCACCACCATCACCGGGGCGATGAAGAACGCCTTTGGGGGACTGCTGCACCGCCATCGCCACTGGACCCACGGGGTCATTCACGACACGCTGGTGGACCTGCTGATGATCCAGCAAGAGATCCACCCCGGGCTCTTCGCGGTCATGGACGGCACCTTCGCCGGCGACGGGCCCGGCCCGCGCGCTATGCGCTGGCATCAGAAGGACATCCTGCTGGCCTCCGCCGACCAGGTTGCCATCGATGCGGTCTCCGCCAAGCTGCAAGGGTTCGATCCGATGAATCTCCGCTTTATCCGGCGGGCGCACGAACTCGGCCTGGGCGTGGGAGATCCGCGCCAGATCAAGATCGTCGGCTACGACATCGAGCAGGAGCAGCCCTGGGGGTTTCGCCAAGAGGATACCTTCGCCAGCCGGGGGCAAAAGGCGATCTACCACGGACCGCTCAAGCCCCTCGAGAAGCTGCTGCTGCGCACCTCGCTGGTGCCCTGGGCCTACTTCGCCAGCAACTTCTACCACAACGTGTACTGGTATCCGTTCGTCGGGCGCAAGCGCGTGCGGGCGGCACTGCAGACCGACTGGGGCCGGCTGTTCCAGGCCTACGGGGATGGCCAGGTGGTCATGCCCGGGATGGAGCCGCGAACGGTGGCCCAGGCAGCGGTAGGGATGTTGGTGATCGCAGTCCTGGCCGCCTTCGGTGTGGGCAAGCTGCTTCAGCGCCGCTGAGGCCGCCCGCACTGAATTCTCATACACCTCCGAATAATGCACTGAGGCACCCTCGCCGCGGCTTGGGCGCGGGTCTGGCGCTCGGCTTCGTGGTCATCCTGGGCGTGGCGCTGTTCGCCGACTTGAGGCAGGTGGCCAGCAACCTGGCCGGCTTCGAGTGGAAGCTGTCCCCGCTGATCCTGCTGTGCACGCTCTTCAACTACACCTTGCGCTTCTTCAAGTGGCATTACTACCTTGGCCTGATTGGGGTGCGCGATCTGTCCCTGAAGGAGAGCGCCCGGCTCTTCGTTGGCGGGTTCCCGCTGGCGGTCACTCCTGGCAAGCTAGGGGAGGCAATGAAGGCAGTGTGGCTGAACCGAGCCAGCGGCGCACCGCTGGCCAAGGGGGTGACCGTGGTGCTGGCGGAGCGTCTGAGCGACGGATTGGCCGTGCTCGGCCTCTCGACCCTGGGGGTCATTGGCTATCCCCGGTACTGGCCGGCGTTTGCCGCCATCCTGGCCGCCCTGCTGGCGGTCGTGGCTCTCTCGCAGCTGCGCGGCGTGGCCGAGCCGGCCCTTCGGCTGGCCGCCCGGCTGCCGCTGCTGGGCCGGTTCAGCCAGGGCCTGCGGGAGTTCTACGATGGCGCCCGCACGTTGCTTCGCCCTGGTCCGACTGCCCTGGCGGTTGGCCTGGGGGCGGTCGCCTGGCTGGGCGAAGGGGTGGCCATGTACCTGGTGCTGCTGGGGCTCGGCCTCCCTGGAGGGTGGGGGCCCTTTGGGGTGGCGGTCTTCGTGCTCTCCTTCTCCACGGTTGTCGGCGCCGTCTCCACGCTGCCGGGCGGGCTGCTGGCGGCAGAAGCCAGCATCGCCGGCATGCTCACCCTGCTGCTGGCGCTGCCGGCCCCGGTGGCGGCCAGTGCCACGTTGTTGATCCGCTTCGGGACTCTGTGGTTCGGCGTGACGCTGGGCCTGCTGGTCTGGGCCCGCTCGCCGGGGCTGATCACGCTGGATACAGCCGCCAACGGAATTCCCATAAGTCGCTAATGTTTTTCCAATGCTCGACTGATAAAGTGCGGTCAGCGCAGGGTGCGCCTCCGCACCGGTTTCCGTTGCCGGCGTGAACAGGTTGCAGATCCAGGATGGATCGAAAGCGGGTGTCGAGAGCATGAACGCCAGTCGAGCCTTGCCACTGGGGGAGACCGTGGAGTCCAAGGAGCGGTCGGCCCTGAGGGCGGTGGATGCGGGCGATTCGCTCGCCCAGTACCTGACCCACATCGGCCGGGTGCCGCTGTTGAGCCGGGACGAGGAAGTCGAGTTGGCCAAGCGCATCGAGCGCGGCCAGACTGCCCGGGACGAGTTGGCCGAAGGCGGCCATCCGGCGCAGCGCGTAGCCGATCTGACCCAACGGGTGCAGGACGGCATGGCGGCCTTCGAGCATTTGATCCTGGCCAATACCCGCCTGGTGGTGAGCGTTGCCAAGAAATACCGCGGGCGCGGGGTCCCGTTCCAGGATCTCATACAGGAGGGGCACATCGGCCTGATGCGGGCAACCAAGAAGTTCGATCACCGCCGCGGGCTGAAGTTCTCCACCTATGCCACCTGGTGGATCCGTCAGGCCATCACCCGGGTGATCGCCGACCACAGCCGCACCATCCGCTTGCCGGTCTACGTCAGCGATCAGATCAATCGCATGCGGCGGCTGTCGCATGCAATGGTGATGGAGCTGCACCGCGAGCCGACTCCGGAGGAACTGGCGGAAGCCATGCAGCTGCCGCTGAGCCAGATGGACGATCTGCTGCGGGCCGCCAATCAGCCGATCTCGTTGGAGCAGACCGTCGAGGAGGATGGCGAGCGTGAGCTGGGCGAGACCCTTCCCGACGAGGAGGGCCCCGACCCGGAAGAGGAGCTGGCGCTGTCCTCGCTGAAGAAGCACATTCACGAGGCGCTGGAGGATTTGCCGCCCCGCGAGCGCCGCACCCTGGAGCTGCGGCACGGGCTGACGGACGGCCGGATCTACACCCTGGAAGAGGTCGGGCAGCAGTTGGGCGTGACCCGCGAGCGGGCGCGGCAACTGGAAGCACAGGCCTTCCGCCGTTTGCGCCACCCTTCCCTCCGAGGCCGGCTGCTCGGATACCTGCGCGAGCCTGAAGGCTGACCCCCGCTCTCCGGGCACGCCTAGGTCTTAACGGCTAGAATTCTCGTTCGCCTGCCCGCCCGGGGCAGGCCAGCCATCCCATGATCCCTGGTTTCCGAATCGGCCATGCCACCGATGCCGAGCACCACACCGGCTGCACGGTGGTGCTGTGCCCGGAAGGGACCATCGGCAGCGCCGACGTGCGCGGGCCGGCCCCGGGCACCCGCGAAATCGAACTCACCCATCCCAGCCGTCCTATCGAAGTCATCCACGCGGTGCTGTTGACCGGGGGCAGCGCCTTTGGCCTGGCCGCCGCTGACGGCGTGATGCGCTACCTGGAGGAGCAGGGCGTCGGACACTGGACTCCCCTGGCCCGGGTGCCGATCGTCCCCGCGGCGGTGGTCTACGACCTCTTCCTGGGAGGAGGCAAACGCCGTCCCGACGCGGCGATGGGCTACGCGGCCTGCCAGGCGGCCTCCAACACCTCCGCCGGCGAGGGCAATGTGGGCGCCGGCGCCGGCGTGACCGTCGGCAAGTGGGGCGGGTTTGAAGGGATGATGAAGGGCGGCTTCGGCACGGCCGCTTTGTCCATCGAGCTGCAGGATGGTGGAGAGGCCAGGCTCCAGGTGGCGGCCGCGGCCGTGACCAACTGCGTGGGCGATGTGTTGAATTCCGACGGCAGCGTGCTGGCCGGGGCGCGCTCCCCGCGGGGAGGCTGGCTGGTCGAGCAGGACCCGCTGCGCCGTTTTCCCGATCGGCCGCCGGCGGCTCTGGGTACCAACACGACCCTGATGGTGGTCGTCACCAATGCCCGGCTGACCAAGGTGCAGGGCCATCGCCTCGCCCAGCGGGCGCATGACGGACTGGCGGTGGCGGTCCGCCCGGCCCACACCACCCACGACGGGGACACCGCCTTCGCCCTGGCCAGCGGCGGCGTGGAGGCGCCGTTCGATCTGGTGGCCAACGCCGCGGCGGAGATGGTGGCGGAGGCCATCCGCAACTCGGTCCGGGCTGCGGCCAGCGTGGGGGGCGTGCCTGGATTGGCGGGCTGAGATGCACTCCATCCAAATCGAGCTGCACTGCCACACCCACCACTCGGCCGACAGCCTGATGCGCCCGGAGCGGCTGGTGGATCTGTGCCGCCGGCGCGGCATCCAGCGCCTGGCGGTCACCGATCACAATTCGATCGCCGGCGCGCTGGAAGCCGCCGCGCTGGACCCCGAGTTGGTGATCGTTGGTGAGGAGATCGAGACCGCCGAGGGGGAGCTGCTGGGGTACTTCCTTCAGGAACAGATTCCGGCCGGCCTGACGCCGGCTGAGGCGATCACCCGTTTGCGCGACCAGGGGGCCCTGATCAGCGTGTCACACCCCTGCGACCGGTTCCGGCATGGGGCCTGGGAGCCGGGGGCGCTGCGGCGCATCCTGCCCCTGGTGGATGCCCTGGAGACCTTCAACGCCCGCACCCTGATGGACGCCGACAATCGGGCTGCGGAGCAGATTGCCGCGGGCGCCGGCTTGCTTGCGACGGCCGGATCCGACGCGCATGCCTATGTGGAAGTCGGCCGGTCGGGGATGCTGACTCCGTCATTCCAGGATGCGGCCGGGATGAAGCGGGCGCTGGTGGAAGGGCAGATCGTGCGCCGGCTCTCCTCGCCTCTGGTGCACTTCCTCTCGCGCTACGCCAAGTGGCGCAAGCTGATTGCCGGCGCTGGGAGGCGGTAGGGGCCGCCAGAGGCAGGCCTACTCGCCCTCATCGCCCTCCTGGCTGCGCAGGTGCGGGAAGAGCACCACTTCCCGGATGTTGGGCCGGTCGGTGAGCAGCATGGTCAGCCGGTCAACCCCCATCCCGAATCCGCCGTTGGGCGGCATCCCGTAGCGCATGGCCCGCAGATAGTCCTCATCCATGGGGTGGCGCTCTTCGTCCTCCACAGCATAAGCCCGCCCCATCTCCAGGAAGCGCTGCTCCTGGTCGAGCGGATCGTTCAGCTCGGTGAAGGCGTTGCACAGCTCCATCCCCCCGATGTAGCCCTCGAAGCGTTCGACCGTCTGCGGGTCGCCGGGCTTGCTCTTGGCCAGCGGCGAAATGTCGCGTGGGTAGTCGTAGATGAAGGTGGGCTGGATGAGCTCCGGCTCGACGAAGTGGGACAACAGCGATTCGATCAGTTTGCCGCGGGTTGAGCGCGCATCCGGAGTCAGCCCCTTGGCGTGCATGACCTGGCGCAGCGAATCGGCGCTGAGGTGCTCGGCGAAATCGATGCCGGACCGCTCCAGGATGGCTGCTCGCAGCTCCAGTCGCTGCCAGGGCGGGGTCAGGTCGATCTGATGGCCCTGGTAGGTGACCCGGGTTCCACCGGTCACGCGCTCGGCGACCTGAGCGACCATCTGCTCGGTGAGCTCCATGACCTGGTTGTAGTCGGCGTAGGCCATGTAGAACTCGAGCTGGGTGAACTCCGGGTTGCGGGTCCGATCGACCCCTTCATTGCGAAAGTCCTTGCCGATCTCGTAAACCCGTTCCAAGCCCCCCACCAGCAGTCGCTTGAGGTAGAGCTCGAAGGAGATGCGCAGGTACAGGTCCTGGTGCAGTTGATGGTGTTGGGTGGTGAACGGCCTGGCTGCCGCCCCACCGTAGATCGGCTGCAGGATGGGGGTCTCGACTTCCACGAATCCCAGCTCGTTGAGAAAGCGGCGCAGTTCGTCCACGATGCGGGCCCGGCTCCGGAAAACCTCCCGCACCTCCGGGTTCACCGCCAGATCGGCGTAGCGCTGGCGGTAACGCATCTCCGGGTTGTCGAAGGCCGAGTGCACCACCCGCTTTCCCTCGACCAGCTCCTCTTTGGCCGCCGGCAGGGGCAGCAGGGCCTTGGCCAGGATGTGGAAATCCGCCACCCGCAGCGTGATTTCGCCGGTGCGGGTCTTGAAGAGCGTGCCGCTGGCTCCGAGGAAGTCCCCCAGGTCGATGGCTTCCCGCAGCAGGCTCAGCCGCTCCTCGCCCAGCTCGTCCGACCGAAAGTACAGCTGCAGCCGGCCGGCGCCGTCCTCGATGTGGGCAAAGGCGGTCTTTCCCATCTCACGCAGAGCGCGCATGCGGCCGGCGACGCTGACCTGGACGGCCTGATCCGCGCCTGCCTGCTGGAAGGCCTGGATAGCCTGGGCGGAGGTGTGGGAGCGCGAGGCCCGGTTCGGGTAGGGATCCATCCCCGCCCGGCGCAGCCGCTCGAGTTTCTCCAGCCGCACCTGCTCCAGCCTGTGTCGCTCGTTCATG
>Ga0326597_10014450_pt1 | contig 10348 bp, 8 predicted proteins | sample RVTome_12_FD_203789 | JGI IMG/M metagenome (GOLD analysis project Ga0326597, IMG submission 203789) | Soil microbial communities from uranium-contaminated site in the Upper Colorado River Basin, Wyoming, United States - RVT100D185 | ecosystem: Environmental > Terrestrial > Soil > Contaminated >...
GCAAGCTCGTTCTGGATTGCCGCCACCGCCTCGCGCGCGGCGCCGCGAGCCGCATCGGGGGCGCTTGCCGGCAGACCCGCCAGCAGGTTCAGTGCATCCTGGTCGCCGCGCGCGCGGATCACGCCGATCGCGGCGATCTTGTCGGCCTCCGGGGTGTCCTCGGCATAGAGCCGCACGGCGGCGCGGGCCTGGGTCAGCGCGGTCTTGACCCGCGGGTCGGTCTCCTTGGCGAGCGCGGCGTCAAGGCCCGGCAGCGCACTTTCGTCGCGCGACTTGAACACCGCCTGCGCGGCTTCGAAGCGCCGGTCGGGATCGCGCGCCTGAAGCCGCAACGCGCCCAATGCCGCGTCGATCGAGCGCCGCAGGCGGTTGTTGATGCGCACCTTGTCGAGATCGGCAGGCTCCGACCCGGTAGCCGGCGCGCCGGTTACGGCATCGAACAGCTTGTCCGACTTGTCGCGGTAGAAGACCTTCTTGTCCTGCGCGCTGAATTGCAGCCGCCCCTCCTGCAGCGCCTCGATGATGGTGGCAGCCCTGGCGTCGCCGCTCGCCGCGACCGCGGAGATGCCGGTGTCGGTCTCGCTGAAGTCGTCCTCGAGGAAATGCGCAACAGCGGCGGCAAGCGTGCCCTTGGCGGGAGCGGCCGGGGTTGGCGCGGCGGGCGTCGCGGCGGGCTCGGGCGTGGGCGGGGCGGCAGGCTGCGCTGCCTGCCCGGAGTCCGGCGGTGCCGGCGTGGTCGCCTGCGCCGCCGGCGGCGCGCTCGGCGACGGCCCGGCCTGCACCGGAGGGGCTGCTGGGGCGGCCGGGGTCGCAGGTTCCGGCGTTGCCGGGACGGCGGGCGGGGGCGGCGGGGCTACGAGGGCTGGCGCCGGATCGGGCGCGGCCGGCTGTTGCGCCTGCGGCGTATCGCCGGGCGACGCGGACTGGGCAAGCGCCGGGAGCGACCAGGTCAACACGATCGCCGCGCACACGATCGCCGTGGCCAATAGCGGCGCGACGAGGCGATCTGGCAAGAGACGCATCGCGAAGGTTCCCGGCGGCTTGCTTCCTGGGAGGCGGCGGCGGACCGCCGCCTCCCAATTGGTCAGACGTTACCTCAAGTCGTGCGCCAGTGCGGCGGATTTGACGTTCCTATCAGCGTTGCCGCGAGTCCTTCATAGGAACGTCAAATCCAAAGCCGCACTAGAATCATTTACTTGCTAGTGTCCCTTTGGTTCCGACGCTTGTAAACGAACGTGCTGCAAAGCAATACAAGCGTCGGAACCGGGACACTGGCGTCATGCGCCGCCGCCGCCGCACTTCTTCATCTTGCTGTTGTAGTTGCCGCACTTGAGCTTGACCCAGTCGGCCTCGAGGTCCTTGGAGCCCGGCAGATAGTCGGACCAGGCGTCGCCCGGGACTAGGCCCTTGGTCTTCCACACCACGTCGAACTGGCCGTCCGCCCTCACCTCGCCGATGTACACCGGCTTGGTGATGTGGTGGTTCGGCAGCATCTTCGACATGCCGCCGGTCAGGTTCGGCGCCTCGATACCGGGCAGCGCGGCGATGACCTTGTCGGGATCGGTGGACTTCACCTTCTCGACCGCCTTCACCCACATGGCAAAGCCGATCACGTGGGCTTCCATCGGGTCGTTGGAGACGCGCTTCGGGTTCTTGGTGAAGGCCTTCCACTTGGCGATGAACTCGGAATTGGCCTTGTTCTTGATCGACTGGAAGTAGTTCCAGGCGGCGAGATGGCCGAGCAGCGGCTTGGTGTCGAGGCCCGCGAGCTCTTCCTCGCCGACCGAGAACGCCACCACCGGGATGTCCTTGGCCTTGACGCCCTGGTTGCCGAGCTCCTTGTAGAACGGCACGTTGGCATCGCCGTTGATGGTCGACACCACCGCGGTCTTCTTGCCGGCGGAGCCGAACTTCTTGATGTCGGCGACGATGGTCTGCCAGTCGGCATGGCCGAACGGCGTGTAGTTGATCATGATGTCTTCGGCCTTGACGCCCTTCTGCTTGAGATAGGCCTCAAGGACCTTGTTGGTGGTGCGCGGATAGACGTAGTCGGTGCCGGCGAGCACCCAGCGCTTCACCTTCTCTTCCTTCATCAGATAGTCGACCGCAGGAATCGCCTGCTGGTTCGGCGCGGCGCCGGTGTAGAACACGTTGCGCTCGCTCTCCTCGCCCTCGTACTGGACCGGATAGAACAGGATCGAGTTGAGCTCCTTGAACACCGGCAGCACCGACTTGCGCGACACCGAGGTCCAGCAGCCGAACACCGCCGAAACCTTGTCCTTGGTGATCAGTTCGCGCGCCTTCTCGGCGAACAGCGGCCAGTTCGACGCCGGATCGACCACCACGGCTTCGAGCTTCTTGCCGAGCAGGCCGCCCTTCTTGTTCTGCTCCTCGATCAGCATCAGCATGACGTCCTTCAGCGTGGTCTCGCTGATCGCCATGGTGCCGGACAGCGAATGCAGGATGCCGACCTTGATGGTGTCCGCAGCCTTGGCGGATGGCATCGCCGCCACAAGTCCCAAGGTCAGGCCGGTGGCCAAAAGCCAGCGGCGCGTAGTCGGTCGCTCGGCGACCGCACGGATTGAATGGATCATCGCAATGTCCCTCTGCGTTGACGGATGCGCCCGGCCCCCGGGGAGGTCTGCGCGCACGTTGGCGTTCGCAAGCCACATGCCAACGCGCCGATTTCCCATAAGCGTCTGACATATCGCGCTATTTTGCAGCGCGGAATTGGCTGCCTGAAAATTAAGCATTGGCTGATGGTGAAAAAATATGCAGATTGCACAGAAGCAATGCAGGCACCGGCCTGGCCGGCATCGGCGACGTATCCCGCCGGTACCGCCCCGGCCAGGCGACGGGTTGAGCCGCCTGCGGCCGGGCAATGGCGGCCTGCCTTCAGGGTTGTTACCCTGCAATGCAGGGCAGTGGCGAATCACCCGCAACTTCGAGGCAACGCAGACCCCAGGGAGACCAACACAATGCTTTCATCACGCACAGCCATCCTGGCCGCGGTGACGGCGCTGGCGGCGGCCGCGACGGCTGCGCCGGCCAACGCCCAGATGTACGGCCTAGGCACCGGCAAGCAGGGCTTCTTCACCTATTCGGCGGGAGCCGCGATCGCCAAGGTGGCGTCCGACAACGGGCTTGCGCTTCGCATCCAGCCGTTCGGCGGCACCAGCGCCTATGTGCCGGCGGTCAACGCCAAGGAGGTCGACTTCGGCCTCGCCAACGAACTCGAGACCAACTACGCGGTGACCGGTCAGGTCATGTACAAGGGCAAGCCGCAGCCGGAGATCCGCGTGGTGGCGATCATCACCCCGCTGTATTCGGCGCTGTTCACCCGCAAGGACAGCCCGATCAAGTCGGTTGCCGATCTGAAAGGTAAGCGCGTACCGACCGACTACACCAGCCAGAAGGTGCTCGACAGCATCGTGCAGGGCACGCTGGCCAACGCCGGCCTGACCTACAACGACATCCAGAAGGTGCCGGTGCCCAACGTCGCCGGCGGCGCCGACGAGTTCGCGCAAGGCAAGGCCGACGTCTTCAACTTCGCGCTCGGCGCCGGCAAGGTGGCCGAGACCGACGCCAAGGTCGGCGGCATCCGCGCGCTCAACATCGACCCGTCGCCCGCGGCGATGGCGCGGCTGCGCAAGTGGGTGCCGGTCGCCTATGCGTCGGAGGTCAAGCCTGGCCCCGGCCGCGCCGGCATCGGCCAGCCGACCATGTTGTTCGCCTACGACTACCTGGTGCTCGCCAGCACGAAGGTGTCGGCGGACGCGGTCTACAAGCTCACCAAGATCCTGCACGAGAAGAAGGACGCCCTGGTCGCCGGCTTCCGGCCGCTGGCCGGCTTCATGCCCAACCGCATGAACAAGGACATGGCGCCGGTGCAATTCCACGACGGGTCGATCAAGTACTACAAGGAAATCGGCGCCTGGCCGCCGAAGAAAAGCGGCGGCTGATCGCCGCGACCTGAACTGAGGCTACATCGGACGTGGCTGAGCAGGCCGAACGGACGCCGGCGATGCCCATGGCGAAATGGGCTCGCTGGCTAATCGGCACTGCCGCGGTGCTGCTGACTTTGGCTTCGCTCGGCTGGGCGATCCAGTTCTATCGCCAGGTGCTCGGGCTGCTGCTGCAAACCGAGCAGTTCCTCGCCGGGATGCTGGCGCTGGCTTTGGCACTGGTGTTTCTGTCGCAGCCCGCCCGGCGCGGCGCGCCGCGCGACCGCATACCCTGGTACGACTGGCTGCTCGCGGCCATTGGCCTCGGCCTCGGCATCTATATCGCCGTTTTTTTCGGGCCGCTGTCGGAAGAGGTCGTTGCTCGTCCGATGGACGGGCTGATCGTCGCATTCATCGTGATCCCGCTGGTCATCGAGGGTTTGCGCCGGGTCGCCGGCAACGCGCTGGTCATCGTCGTGGTCGGCTTTCTGATCTACGCGCTGGTCGGCGACCTGGTGCCCGGCCAGCTCGCGGGGCGCCCGGTCAAGGTCACCCAGCTCTTCTACTACCTGACCTGGGACCCCGGCAGCATGCTGGGCGTGCCGATGGTGGTGGCGACCACCATCGTCATCGCCTTCATCTTCTTCGGCCAGCTGTTGTTCGCCTCGGGCGGCTCGGCGTTCTTCACCGACATTTCGCTGGCGGTGATGGGACGCTACCGCGGCGGCTCGGCCAAGATCGCGGTCACCGCCTCCTCGCTGTTCGGCACCATATCCGGCAGCGCGGTCAGCAACGTCACCTCGACCGGCGTCATCACCATCCCGCTGATGCGCCAGGGCGGCTATCCGACTCACGTCGCCGCCGCGATCGAGGCGGTGGCTTCGACCGGCGGACAATTGATGCCGCCGGTGATGGGCGCCGCCGCCTTCCTGATGGCGGAGTTTCTCCAGGTCCCCTACCGCGACGTGGTGGTGGCGGCGCTGCTGCCGGCGCTGCTGTATTATTTCGCGCTGTTCGTGCAGGCCGACCTGCTGGCGGGCCGCATCGGCATCACCCGGGTCGAGGAATCGCGCATTCCGAAAATTGCCGGCGTGCTCAGGCGCGGCTGGCATTTCCTGCTGCCTTTCGTCGTCCTGGTGGTCGCCCTGTTCAATTTCAACTGGTCGCCCGAGCGGTCGGCGCTGGCCGCCGCGGTGGTGCTGATGGTGACCGGTGCGCTGATCGGCTACGGCGACAAGCGGCTGACGCTGCAGGCCATCGTCGACGCCGTGCGCGGCACCGGCCTGGCCTCGCTCGATCTATTGATGATCGCGGCGGCGGCCGGACTCGTCATCGGCGTGCTCAATATTTCCGCGCTCGGTTTCGCGCTGACGCTGGCGCTGGTGCAGATCGGCGGCACCAACATGTGGCTGCTGCTGATCTTGTCGGCGGGCGTGTGCATCGTGCTCGGCATGGGCATGCCGACCACCGGCGTCTACATCCTGCTCGCCGCGCTGGTCGCGCCGTCGCTGGTCAAGGTCGGCGTTCCCGACATGGCGGCGCACATGTTCGTCATGTATTTCGGCATGATGTCGATGATCACGCCGCCGGTCGCCATCGCCGCCTATGCCGCCGCCTCGCTGGCGCAGACCGACCCGATGAAGACCGGCTGGGCCGCGGTCCGCTTCGGCTGGGTCGCCTACATCATTCCGTTCCTGTTCGTGCGCTCGCCGTCGCTGCTCTTGACCGGCGACCCGATGACCATTGCGGTCGCCGTGGTCACGGCGCTGGCCGGGGTGTGGATGGTGTGCGCGGCGTTCGCCGGCTTCCTGCTGCGGACGCTCGACGTGCCGACCCGGATCGGCTTCGGCATCGCCGGCCTGCTGCTGTTCGTGCCGGCGGAAGCCATGCACTACGGCGGCCTGACCGATGCCGCGGGCCTTGCGCTCGGCGCGATCCTGGTGGCGCGCGAATTCTTCGCCGTCGGCCGCCTCCGGCGCATCGCCTAAAGCCTGAGGCGCCCGACCGCCTCCCCTTGGCGCGACTTTGGCGCTAGTGTCGCGATTCGGAAGTTTGCCTGAATTCTCGGCTTGCTCCGTAGCGAACTTCCGAATCAAAGCGACACTAGCAACATTAAGATTCTAGTGTCCCTTATGAACCCGAAGTTCGCATTTGAGCTTGTTGCACGATGATGCGAACTTCGGGTTCGGGACACTAATTGCCGGTCACAAATTTGCCGGCCGTGACGACGGCCTGCACGAGGAACGACATGCGCGCAACCAACGCCCCCCGCCTGTGTTTCATCGGCTTTGGCGAAGCCGGCCAGGCCATCGCCAACGGGCTTCGCGACACCGGCATCGAGGCCATCGCGGCCTGGGATATCCTGTTCCCTCACGCCGACGGCGCGACGCTCCGACAGGCCGGAGAAAAAATCGGCGCGCGGCTTGCCGCCTCGGCGGCGGATGCCGTCCGCGACTCTGACATCATCGTCTCGGCGGTGACGGCGGCCTCGAGCCTGGACGCCGCGCGCTCGGTCGAGCCGCATCTTCGCGGCAATCCCTATTTCCTCGACATCAATTCGGTGTCGCCCGGCCGCAAGCGGGACACCGCGGCGCTGCTCGGCGTCAGGGCGCGCTACGTCGACGTGGCCATCCTCGCGCCGATCCACCCGGCCCGGCACCAGACCCCGATGCTGCTCGCGGGCCCCCATGCCGAGACCGTGCTGCCGCTGCTGATCGACGAGCTCGACATGCGCGGCGCCATCGCGGGCGCGGAGATCGGCGCCGCGGCCGCGTTGAAGATGATCCGCAGCGTGATGATCAAGGGCATCGAGGCGCTCACCATGGAGTGCTTCGTCGCCGCCCGGCGCGCCGGCATCGTCGAGGAGGTCGCGGCCTCGCTGAAGAACAACTACCCGACGCTCGATTGGAACCGGGTGATTGCCTACAACCTGGAGCGCATGGCGAGCCACGGCGTCCGCCGCGCCGACGAGATGGACCAGGTCGCCGAGACCCTGCGCGAGCTCGGCCTCGAGCCGCTGATGGCGACCGCCACCTCGACCCGCCAGCGCGAGATGGGCGCGATCGGCAAGGAGCCCGCGGTGCGCGCGAGCCTGAAGGACGGCCGCGCCGCGATGCTGGACGCCATCAGCGACGCCGCCAAGGAGCGGCATTGACCGGCACCGGCGGCTTGAATAATTTGGGGACTATATACGAGTTACCATTGACCATCGGGCCGGTATAAGGCTCCATCCTTGGCGAAGAGATTCGGCTCGGGTTGCAGCATTCGTCAGTGGTACGTCTAAGCTCCCCGGTGCCAAGCTGAGATGACCTACGGTCACGGTAACGGCGAAGCTATGCTCGGAACGGTAGACCGCCAGCGGGAACAGGCTCGCGTTCGTCAGGCCCGACAGCGCCGTCGAGCCCGAGCGGACCGGCTCGACCTACAAGCCGAGGCTGAGGCCGCGGCATTGCCACGAGCGTGGCAATCAGAATTTCTGGACTTTGTGCGCAGCGCGCGCACGCGCGCCGTAAAAGCCCTCGCAGAGGTCGAGAAGTCGGCCGTACTCTTGAGCGAAGGCCCAGCGCGTGAGGCGTATCTCATGCGCCATCGCCGGAACACTAAAGTCTCAATCACTCGCCTCTCCAAAGAGTTTGTGAGGCGCAAAACCAACCTCGCTCGCATCGAACTCTATCAAGATGCGGAATACGTCGACCATACAAGCGACCGGCCTAGTGTCGAGGACGTCGACTGGGCGGACTTCAAAGAAATCGCATGGATACTTGGCGACCCGTCCGATATGCACTTGGCGGCCATGCAGCCGACCATCCGATTTATTCTCAGCATCCTTTTAGCCGGCATAGCCGTCGGACATTCGCCCGCCGGATTCGCCCAAGCGATTGAGATATTTCGGTTTTTGGACAATATAAGGATGCGTCAGCTTGACGCAGGTTCGGCGTGACGGTTTTCGCCCTTCCGGCTCCCTAGGGTAGGAAGCAAATTTTCAGAAGCCCGGCCATCGTGCCGGGCTTTTTTCATTTCAAGGGATGTGGGCCGCGCTCAACCCGCGCCAACCCCACTCATTCTCAACATACCGAAAACGACCGCCGGACCTCACTGCGAATGAGGCCCGGCGGCTGTGCGCGTGCGCGTCGGCATGGGCAAGCCCACCCCATGCCGGGCGTCGGGCAACGGAGATCAATCACAATGTTCGTCTGGGTTTCACCGCACTACCGCGTCACCTGCACCGGCAAGATCGTGCATGTGCGCGGACATTGGCGGCGTTGGCCGCAAAAAAGGTCAGCGACCGCAGTTGCGTTTCCTCATCCGTCGATCGCGTAGACTGACGACGGTTTCATTCTGAACGCTACCGCCGGACGGCTTGCGCTTTGCCTTGCCGCCCGGCGGTTTTTTCTTTTTTGAACGCTGAATACTCGCCTCGACTTCGCTCGGCTTGGTCTGGATGAAGCGCGCCATCGCTTCGTCGAATGGCATATCGAGCCCGAATTTCGGTTCCAGCTTCTTGCCTTTGCGGGTCATGCAATCAGGGCCCTGTAGGTCAGACGACTTTCGACGGACGCCAGCAGATCGTTCATACGATCCTGCGCGTCCATCGTGCGGCGATTCAGCCGCCACGTCATCTCACCAACATAGCGATCCAGATGCTTCGGCGAAACCCAATGGGGGATGCCGATAATCTGCCGCTTTAGCAATGCCCAAACGCTCTCAATCGAATTGGTGTGGGCTTTGCCGCGACGATATTCGCCGCGATTGTGGTTGATGATTTCGTGCCGCTCATAGCCGGTCAGTTTGCCATAGGCCGCGTGCGAGTCGGTCACCAGCATTTCGGCCTTGGGCGACACGACCTCGCGAATGAAGCCCTGCAATTCCGACTTGGAGCCATCGACCACGACACGGGCCACGGTCAGGCCGCTACGCTCGACAGCGCCGACAACAGGGGTCTTTGGACCGTAGCCGCCGCCAATGCCGCTGCGGCGTCCATGACGGTTGATCGCCTTCCCGCCCACGTAGGTGTCGTCAACCTCAACCGTGCCATGCAAAGGCTTGTTGAACGACTTGGTGCGGGCCGCGTGGCGCAGGCGATGCAGGATGAACCATGCGGACTTTTGCGTGATCCCGAGATCGGTCGCCAGCGTGGTCGAGGCGATACCTTTCTTGTGGTTGGTGATCAGCCAGATCGCGCCGAACCAAATCCGCAGCGGCAGCTTGGTATTCTCAAAAATCGTGCCGACCGTGATTGAGAAGTTCTTGCGGCACTTGGCGCAGCGGTAGATGCCCTTCCGGCCCAACCCGTAAACCTTGTTATGCTCGCAGTGCGGGCAAAACGCCCCGTTCCGCCAGCGGATCGCCTTGAAATGCTCAATGGCGACCTCGTTATCCTGGAAGGTCACCATCAGGTCGGCGAGGGTCTTGAACTCTTGAAACATGGCTGTTTCCCTTTGTTGAAGGGAATATGGCAGGTCCTAACCTTGGTGCCAACTGGTATATAGTTCCCAATAATTTCACCTTGCCCGAGGGATGGCGGCCACCTGCGGGGTTCCTATATGCGCCCGGACCTGTCGTGCCCGACGGCCACCAAGGGGAGCGGCCCATGAACGAAGACGTGCTCAACACCAGCGTGCGTAAGTTCCTCAAGACCGTCGGCGTCACCTCCCAGCGCGAGATCGAGAAGGCGGTGCGCGACGCGGTGGCCAAGGGCCGTATCAAGGGCAATGAGACCCTGCCCGCCAAGATGACGTTGACCGTCGGCGGCGTCGACCTGTCGTTCCAGATCGACGGCGCGATCGAACTGGACTAGAGGATGTTCCGGCGATGTTGAATCATTGCGCATCGGCGTACTCGGTTCACCTCTCCCATAGGGAGAGGTCGCCTCGCCGAAAGCGCGTTCACGCGCGTCTTCGACGCGCTACGGCGAGGCGGCTGAGGCGTCACAAACTATCGAAAGGCTTGAACCCCCTCACCCCAACCCTCTCCCCAACGGGGAGAGGGAGCAGGCCGGGTATGCCGCCCGCGCTGTTTCAAATTCACCGGAACATGCTCTAACGGCACCGCCGATGCACTCATTTCACCGGTCCTTGCTGACGCTGCTGGCGCTGCTTGCGATCGCGTTCGCGCCGCATGGCGCGCCGGCCCAGAGCCAACCGGCGCGCGCCGAACAGGCCACGCCGTCGAAGCCGCCGGACGGCGCGCAGCACGCCGGCCCGGGCGTGCTGCGGCTGCTGCCGCCGGACGCGGTGAGCGACAAGGAGATCACGGTCGCCGGCCGCACCGTCGCCTATACCGCCACCGCCGGCACGCTGTCGTTGTTCGACCAGACCGGCGAGCGCAGCGCCGCGGTGTTCTACGTCGCCTACGTCGCCAAGGGCGGCGACACCGCGCGCCGCCCCGTCACCTTCGTGTTCAAC
>Ga0326597_10014451_pt1 | contig 10348 bp, 6 predicted proteins | sample RVTome_12_FD_203789 | JGI IMG/M metagenome (GOLD analysis project Ga0326597, IMG submission 203789) | Soil microbial communities from uranium-contaminated site in the Upper Colorado River Basin, Wyoming, United States - RVT100D185 | ecosystem: Environmental > Terrestrial > Soil > Contaminated >...
TGGCGCGCGAGCTGCGCAGGCTCGCGCCGGGAACGAAGTCCATCATGCTGTCGATGTATCCGGACAGGGACTACGTGCTGCGGGCGCTCAAGGCCGGCGCGAAGGGGTACCTGCTCAAGACCCAGGTCAGCGAGGATCTGGCGCGCGCCATTCGCGAGGTGTCCCTAGGCGAGGTGTACCTCAGTGCCGGGGTAGCCGCGTCGGTCGTGGAGGTCTACCTCGACAATGGCGGCACGGCCTCGGATCCGCTTACGCCGCGCGAGCGGCAGGTCCTGCAACTGGTCGCGGAAGGCAATTCCACCAAGAAGGCTGCGAAGCTGCTCAGCATCAGCCTGAAGACCGCCGAATCGCATCGCTACCGCATCATGAAGAAGCTGAAGATCCACGATGTTGTCGGTCTCGTGCACCATGCCGTTCAGACGGGGCTGGTGCGTATCTGAGACGGCGAGGGTTTCGCGGCGTCCGCCGCCGCCCCGGGCATCGGCCGACGCAGGCCCCCGCCGGGCTCCTGCCGATCGGCAAGCCACATTTCCATCACCGACAGCAATTGCTCCACGTTGACCGGCTTGGCGAGGTAGTCGGAAGCCCCGGCTTCGATACACTTCTCACGATCGCCGACCATCGCACTGGCGGTGACCGCGATGACCGGGATGGCCGCGAAAGGCTCCATACTCCGAATCACGCGAATCGTCTGATAGCCGTCCTGTCCCGGCATCGTCAGGTCCATGAGGATCATATCGGTATCGGGATTCTTCCTGAGCATCGCGACGCCCCCGAGGCCGCTCTGCGCGCTCAGCACCCGCATCCCCTGTGCTTCCAGGGCACGGGTGATCGCGAAGATGCTGCGCCTATCGTCGTCCACGACCAGCACCTTCCTGCCGGCTAGCGCCGGTGCGGCTTGCCGATCAACCGACAGCGGTCGGTGCTGCCCGGAAGGCGTGTCGAGCATCGCCTCGTGCAGGCACAGCGCGATCTCGCCCAGCACCGCCTCGGTGGAGGACAGCCGCGTCAACAGCAGGATCTCGGCCAGCCCGCCGTGTCCGACCTGTCTGGCGCCTTCATCGGGGCTGGCGACCGTGTACGCGACGATGCAGGCGTGCCCGCTGCTCCCGGTGCGAGAAATCTCGCGCACGAAGTCGAGCGGCGCCATGTCGGTAAGGCGCTGGCCGATCAGCGTGCAATTGATCCCCGTCTGCCGGAGGACCTTGAGCGCGTGCTTTCCCGAGGCTGCACGAATCACGCGCCGTCCATGCCCCGCGATGGCATCGGCCATGCCGTTGCGCTGGGTCTTGTCGGCGGCTGCGACCAGCAGGGCCTTGGGCTCATGCTCCATGAATTGGCCCAGCCTGCGGAAAGCCTCGCGCAGGGCCTCCTCCGAAGAAGCTCTGTGCACGACTCCGCGCGCTCCTATGCAGAGGAACGTCCGCTCCCGGTCGTCGAATGCAATCACGTTCACGGGAATATCCCGGGTAACCGGGTCCTCTTTCAGCAGCCGGACAATCGCCCAGTCGCCCGCGTCCGAACTGTTGACTGCGACGGTTACGACGTTCGGCAGGTACTCGTTCGCGAGCACCAGCGCCGTGTGAGCGTTGGCGGCATTCAATCCCTTGAATCCCAGGGCCCGCACCAGTTGCAGGAGTGATGCAGATTGGCGTGCGTCCGCCACGACATTGAGCACCACACGGTCTCCGGGCCGAATGCGGTGGCGGTCGTCCTGCGGATCCGCTGCCTCGCCTGCGGGCAGGTCCGCCGCGAGCCGTGGATCTGCTTGTCCATCGGCTGCTTGCCGAGCCGCCTTCCTCCGGTCCTTCGACGGCGCGCCTGCGGTGTCGCCGCCGCTACTGGCAGGCCTGTAGGTGATGGGGAGATAGAGCGTGAAGGTGCTGCCCTTGCCGGGGCTGCTTGCAACCCGGATCTCGCCGCCGAGCAGACGCGCCAGTTCCGTACTGATCGACAGCCCCAGACCGGCGCCTTCAGACTGGCGCTTGGAGAGTCCGTCAGCCTGGTGGAACGCTTCGAAAATCATCAGGTGCTTGTCCTGCGGGATGCCGATACCGGTATCGGCGACCGAGAACGCCAAGACCTGTTCCGCGCTATCCAGGCCCCTGTGTCCCCGCGTCCATCCGCTCTTGGCCAGCGTGACGTGCAGGGACACTGCGCCCATTTCGGTGAATTTGAATGCATTGGACAGCAGATTCTGGAGAATCTGCCGCAGGCGCTGCACATCGGTCTGGATCGCGGCCGGCAATCCTCGCTGCAGCGCAACCCTGAAATCGAGGCCCCGGTCCAGGGAAATCTCCCGGAACGCGTGCTCCAGGTAGTCGCGCAGATCGGCCATGCGCTCGCGCGCGATGTTCAGCGTCGCCCGGCCGGATTCAATCTTGGACAAATCGAGAATGTCGTTGACCAGCACGAGGAGGTCGTTGCCCACGATGCGGATCGTCTGCGCATACTCGATCTGCTTCGGCGTGAGCGTGTTGCCCGCGTTTTCGGCCAGGAGCTGCGCCAGGATGAGCAGGCTGTTCAGCGGCGTCCTCAGCTCGTGGGACATGTGGGCGAGAAACTCCGACTTGTACTGCGAGCGCAGCGTCAACTGCTCCGCTTCCTGCGCGGGCTCCGCTCCGGAGGCCGTGCTCTGCCGGCGCCTTTGCTCGATCGCCTTCAGCTGCTCGGAGAGCAGTCTGGCATGCTGCCGGAGTTGCTCGTTCGTGCGCCAAAGCGCCCCCTGCCGCTCGGCGATGTGGTTGAACATATCGGCGACTTCACCCTCCGGCGTACCAGCCGCCGACGGCATGCGAAATGCAAGGTCGCCTTCCTTGAGCGCCCGCAATGCCCGCACGATTTCGATGTCGGCAAGCCTTCGTCCCCGATTGCGCGGAGCCGTCAATGGCGTCGGCCGCCGGACTGGACCAGCAGATTCCTGAGTAGTGTCACGAGCCTCTCGATGTTGCTCGACTTGTCGAAGAAGTAATCTGCGCCGCGGCCAAGGCCGCGTTCCCGCCTCTCCGACAGACTAGCCGAGTGTGCGACGGCCTGCCGTCGGCGAGTACTGAGCTCGCGCCCGGGAAAACCTGAGGCCGCCGTAGCGGAAACGCTACGGCAAGGGGACGCGAGGGCCGGACCGCAGCGGCCTGCGGCGGGCTATTCCACCAGCCCGTGCTTGACGGCGTAACGAACCAGATCCGCGTTGTTCTCGAGCTTGAGCTTCTTCAGTATCCGGAGCCGGTAAGTGCTCACCGTATTCGGGCTGAGGCTCAGCTCCTGGGCGATGTGCGTGATCGATTTTCCCGACGCGATCATCCACATGACGCGGAATTCGCGAACCGACAGCGACTCGTGCGCAAGCCCCTGCGGGCCTTGCTCCAGCTCGAGCGCCAGCTTTTCCGCAAGCGACGCACTGACGTACTTCTTGCCGCTGACGGCCTTGCGGATCGCAACCGTCAGCTCCTCCGAGGCGGAATCCTTGCTGACGTAGCCGGCGGCCCCTGCGCGCAACGCCGATACCGCGATCGCTTCCTCCGGGTGCATGCTCAGGACGAGCACGGGGCGCCGCGGGTAGGCGCGCTTGATCTTCTTCAGAACCTGCAGCCCGTTCCCTCCGGGCATGGAGTAGTCGAGGATCAGCACGTCCCACGCCAGCCGGCGCGTGACCTCCAGCGTTTCCTCGAAGTTCCTTGCTTCGCCGACCAGGCGCATGTCGGGTTCCGCGGCAAGAATCTGCTTCACCCCCTGGCGGACCACCGCGTGATCGTCGGCAATGATGATCTTGGTCACGCTACGACAACCTCGGCCGCAATCCGCGTCGCCCGTCCGTCGCCATCAGGCATTACGACCTCTCGCGGGTAAGAACAAAGAGACATAACTCCGGTTTCGGCCTCGATGCGGCCAATTGTCGTGGCCCTGCGACAGCATGTCGTTGAATTGCTACAACTTTTGCTGAGTAATGCGCGGTTTGTAAACGAATACTGTGATAGTGTGCGTGCCTTCAACTACATACCTATAGTCGTTCCACTACAACTCGGCTTAGGTGTTTCCAGCTGAGCGCGCACGAGGGACCTTCCGTCTTGTACCGGACGCGCTGAGCCAATCCCTGCTCCTCATTCGGAGGCTCAAGCGATGTTATCCAATCTTGCGCTACCACGTATCCCGCAGTACTTCCATTCCCGGTTTCCCGCCACGCGAATGGCCGGCGCCGTTCGACTGGCGGCCATTGCGCTGCTCCTCGGCTCACTCTCCATGGTCACCGCCTGCGGCAGTGGCAGCGGAAGTGCAGGTGAAAGTGACGGTGCGACTGGTGCCGGCGCCACGGGAACTACGCAGTCTTCCGGCGGGACGGCGACGCCGGGCACGTCAGGCATTCCGTCCGGCGCCTCATATTACTGCGACTTTACGAGCACATGGCAGGACTGCCAGTTCTTCGAACAGGCGAAGGTGGCGGGCCGCGCATCGATGGTGACGGTTGCCGGCGTGAATGCCGTTCGCCTGCATACCGAACCCGGGGACGATAATGTTACCGGAAGTGGCAGCAGCGAGCGCAACGATCTCACCACCAGTCAGGCGACGACCGATGGCTACGAGGGCCGGGAGCACTGGTGGGCACACTCGATCCTGTTCCCCGACGACTATGTCGATCCGCCCGAAAGCACTTCGACGTCGTGGAACTTCGGCCTGGTCGCCGATTTCCACAACACCACGAATGGCGGCGGACAGGCCAATTTCCAGGTGAACGCCATGCCCGCCACCGCCATTTCGCCGGACCGCCCCACGGGTCTCAGCTTCCAGATCGCCTACGGCGACCAGTACAGCCCGACCCTCCACAAAGCGCCCATCGGCCCGGTCGTCAGGAACGTGTGGTACAACTTCGTCTACCACGTGAAGTGGTCGTCCGGCGCGGACGGGTTCTTCGATGCGTGGGTCAATGGCGTGCAGAAGATGTCCTATCGCGGCCCTACGCTGTACCCGGGCCAGGGCGTCTACTGGAAGCTCGCCAACTATCACACGCCGTTTGGCCAGCCGTCTTCCGTCATCCATTCCCGGGTGATACGCAGCGTCGAGCCTCTTTCAGTGTCTGCCGGACTATAGGCGACGCGTTCGCTGCAGGAATACGGGAGCTTCATAGCGGTCACTGGGTCCGAACGGACCAGCCCGCCCGGATCGACCCGCCCGCCTGGTCGATTCGAGGAGCGCAGGCCGGCCAGGCTTGCGCCGTTTGCCCGCCTGAGCTCTGACGCGGCCAGGAGAAGTTGAGCCGATTGGACCATGCACCGCCGGGCGATGACCCGCATGGTCCGCCTGCCGCGGCGCGTAGATTCGGGTCATGCAATTTCCCGAAGCTGCGATCGTGGTCGCGCACCTGGACGTGGACCAGGAAACGGTGCACGCGTTGGCCGGCTCGCTCAGCGACGAGGAGCGGCGACGGGCATGCCGCTTTCGTCTCGCACGCGACCGACGGCGCTACACCGTCGCGCGCGGTCGCCTGCGCCAGCTGCTCGCAGAGCGCCTGCGCACTCACCCTCGATCGGTCGAGCTGTGCTGCGGGGCGCACGGCAAACCCCGCCTCGCGCCGGGGTCCGCCGCCGCGGACTGGCGCTTCAACGTGTCGCATTCCGGGGACCTTGCGCTGCTTGCCTTCTTTCGCGGCCGCGAAGTCGGCATCGATGTCGAAGCGGTCCATGCCATGCAGGATGCCGACGCCATTGCGGCGTGGTATTTCCCGCCCAGGGAGCTCGCGGCTTTCCTTTCCCTCGCGCCGCACGACAAGGCGCTGGGCTTCTTCGGTGCCTGGACGCGCACCGAGGCGCTCGGCAAGGCGCTCGGCGTCGGCCTGCAGCGTGCGAGCGCGCGCGACGTGGATTCCGGCTGGCACCTGCACAGCTTCTCCCCGGCGCCAGGTTACGTCGCCGCGCTGGCCGTGGAGCGTTCGTGATGCTCCAGGCCGTGCAACGCCCAGCACCGGGCGACGACGATGTAGCCATTTTTCGCAGGACCGCCAGCCAGTTCATCCAGAAAGAGTTCGCGCCGCATCATGCGCGCTGGTGCCTGCAGCACGGCCCCGATGCCGCGGCCTGGACGACGGCGGGCGCCGCGGGGCTGCTGCTGCCCGACATCGCGCAGGAGTACGGCGGCGGCGGCGGCACCTTCGCCCATGAGGCCGTGGTCCTCGAGGAACTGGCGCGGGCCGGCGTGCAGTTCGGCGCCGGGATCCAGAGCGTCGTGGCCCATTACATCCTCGCCTACGGCAGCGAGGCGCAGAAGCGCGCCTGGTTGCCGCGCATGGCGCGCGGCGAACTGGTGGGCGCCATCGCCATGAGCGAACCCGGCGCCGGCTCCGATCTGCAGGGCATCAAGGCGAACGCCCGCCGCGACGGCGAGCACTACGTGATCAACGGCTCGAAGACCTTCGTCACCAACGGCACGCACGCCGGCCTCCTGTGTCTCGCGCTGAAGACCGACACCAAGCTCGCCGGCTGGAAGGGCATCTCCCTGGTGATCGTCGAGACGCACGGCCTGGCCGGCTACCAGGCCGGCCGCGCGCTGGAGAAGATCGGCATGCACGCGCAGGACACCTGCGAGCTCTTCTTCGCCGACATGCGCGTCCCGGTCGCCAACCTCCTCGGGCCCGCCGAAGGCAAGGGCTTCGCGCAGATGATGGAGCAACTGCCCTACGAGCGCCTCACGGTCGGCGTGAGCGCCGTCGCCGCGACCGAGCGCGCGGTGGACCTGACCACGCGCTACGTGAAGCAGCGGGCCGCGTACGGCAAGCCGCTCATCGACCTGCAGAACACGCGCTTCCAGCTGGCGCAATGCGCGACCGAGGCGCGCGTTGGCCGCGTTTTCCTGGACCACTGCATCGAGCGCTTCGTTGCCGGGGAGCTCGACGACGTCACCACCGCCATGGCGAAGTACTGGCTCACCGACAGCCAGGGCCGCGTCCTCGACGCCTGCGTGCAGATGCACGGGGGCTATGGCTACATGATGGAGTACCCGATCGCGCGCATGTGGGCCGATGGCCGCGTGCAACGGATCTACGCCGGCTCCAACGAGGTCATGAAGGAATTGATCGCATGGTCGCTATGAGCACCGGCGCCGCACCGCAACCCGCCGCGCAGCCCGGCCTGCACGAGTTGTTCGAGCAGCAGGCCGTGCGCACGCCCGATGCGGTGGCGCTGGTCTACGAGCAGCAACGGCTGACCTACCGCGAACTGGCGCGGCGCAGCGGCCTGCTCGCGCATCGCCTGCGCGCCATGCGGGCCGCAGCGGACGACGCGCCCATCGGGCTGCTGGTGGAGCGCTCGCTGGAGACCGTGGTGGGAATCCTCGGCATCCTCAAGGCCGGCGCCGCCTACCTGCCCATCGATCCCGGCTTGCCGCATGGGTCGGTCGCGTTCCTGTGCGCCGACGCCGGCGTGCGGCTGGTGCTCACGCAGACCAGCCTGCTGCCCGCGCTTCCCGGCGCGCCCGTGCAGGCTGTCTGCCTGGACACGTTCGACTGGACCGGCCCGCCGGGGCCGCTGCAGGACGCGGCGCGCTGCCGCCCGGAAGACCTGGCGTACGTCATCTATACGAGCGGATCAACGGGCCGCCCCAAGGGCGTCTGCGTCGAGCATCGCAACATCGTCAACTACGTGCTGGGAGTGGCGCAGCGGCTGCAGCTTGAGCCCGGCATGACCTATGCGACGGTATCGACGATTGCCGCCGATCTGGGCAACACGGTGCTGTTCCCGGCGCTGGTCACCGGCGGCAGCCTGCACGTCATATCCCGGGAGCGCGCCGAGGACCAGGCCCTGCTCGCCGAGTACTTCGCGCGCGAGAGGATCGATGTCCTGAAGATCGTTCCCTCGCATCTCGCGGCGCTGCAGGCCGGCCGCAATCCCGGGAGCATCCTGCCCAGAAAGCGCCTGGTACTGGGCGGCGAGGCCTCGCGGCACGAGTGGATCGAGCAGTTGCACGCGCTGGCGCCGGATTGCGAGATCTACAACCACTACGGTCCCACGGAGGGCACCGTCGGCGTGCTGACCTACCATGTCGGCCCGCGGCCTCCAGGCACGCAGGCCGGCACGCTGCCGCTGGGCCAGGCGCTGCCGAACTGCCGCGTCTACATCCTGGATGCGGCCGGCAAGCCCGTGGCCGCCGGCGAGCGCGGCGAGATCTGCATCGGCGGCAGCGGCGTCGCGCGCGGGTACCTGAACCGCCCGGAGCTGACCGCGGAGAAGTTCATTGCCGATCCGTTCAGCGGGGTTCCGGGCGCCCGCCTGTATCGTACCGGCGACGTGGGGCGCTGCGCGGTGGACGGCAACATCGAGTTCCTCGGCCGCAGCGATGACCAGATCAAGCTGCACGGCTACCGCATCGAGCTCGGCGAAATCGAAAGCGCGTTGCGCGAGCAGGGCGGCGTGCGCGATGCCGTGGTGCTGGCGCGCGAGGATGCGTCGGGCGCGATGCGCCTGACGGCCTACGTGGTGCCCACGCGCGCGCGCCAGCCGCTGTGGGGGTTCGGCCAAGTCCACCTGCTGCCCGACGGCGCGCCGGTCGCGCACCTGAACCGCAACGAGACCGAGTACATCTGCAACGAAGTCTTCGTGCTGCAGGCCTACTTGCGGCACGGCATCTCGATCAGCGACGGCGACTGTGTTGTCGATGCGGGCGCCAACATCGGATTGTTCACGGTGTTCGCCAACCGGCTGGCCAGCGGCCTGCGCACGATTGCGCTGGAGCCCAATCCCGCCGCCTTCGCCTGCCTTGCGGCCAACGCCGAAGCGTGGGGCGAGGCGGTGAAGTGCCTGCCGTACGGATTGTCGCGCGAGAACGGCACGGCGCAGCTCACCTGCTTCCAGGGGCTGTCGCTGCTGTCCGGGTTCCACGCCGATGCCACAACCGAACGCGAGGTGGTGAAGAGCTATGTGCTGAACCAGGAGACCGCTCCGGCGCACGACGAGCGCCACGCGGCGGATCTGGGCACGCTGCTCGATACCCGGCTCCAGACCGCAACCGTGACGGCGCAGCTGCGAACGCTGTCCAGCGTCATCGCGGAGGAGGGCATCGAGCGCATCGACCTGCTGAAGGTGAACGTCGAGAAGAGCGAGCTGGACGTGCTGCTCGGCATCGACGCCGCGGACTGGCCCAGGATCCGCCAGCTCGTCGTCGAGGTGGATCTGCGGGAAAACCTGCGACCCATCGTGGACCTGCTGGAACGGCAGGGGTTCGAGCTTCTTGTCGAGCAGGACCCCCTGCTGAAGAACACGGAGCTGTGCTACGTGTACGCGGTCCGGCCGTCGGCACAGGGCGGCCTCGAGCGGCAGCAGGCGGCCGATGCCCATTTGCGCCCGGTACCTGCGGCGGACGCGGCCATCCTGGCGCCGGTGGTCCTGCGCGGATACCTGAAGGAGCGGCTGCCGCAATACATGATGCCGTCGACGTTCGTCCTGCTGGAGAAGCTGCCGCTGACGCCGAACGGCAAGGTCGACCGCCAGGCGCTTGCCGCCGTCTCCGGCGGGGAGGCGCCTCCCGCTGCCCGTCCCGCCGAGCCGGAAACGGATACCGAGAAGGCGCTCGCGGCGCTCTGGGCCGAGCTGCTGGCGCTGGAGCGCGTCGGGATCGATGACGACTTTTTCGACGTCGGCGGGCATTCCCTGCTGGCGATCCGAACCGTGGCGCGCATGCGGGACCGGTTCGAGGTGAACCTCTCGCTGCGCAACCTGCTCGAATCGCCCACGGTGCGAGGCCTCGCCGGGGTCATCGACGGCCTGCTGTTGCTGCAACAGTCGCAGGCGACAGCGGATGCGCCGGGCGAGCGCGAGGAGATCGAACTGTGAACCTGCAGCCGTTCCTCGCCGAGTTGCACCGCCGCGATGTCCGGCTCACGGTCGATGGCGATCGCCTGCGCTGCAAGGCGCCGGCGGGCGTGCTCACCGCCGGCCTGCGCGACCAGCTGAAGGAGCGCAAGAGCGAGATCCTGGCGTTGCTGCGCTCGGCCCAGGCGGTTGCTTTGCAGCCGCAGGCCGTCGTGCCATTGCAGCCACGCGGCAAGCGCACACCGGTGTTCGCGGTCCCCGGCCACTATGGCGACGTCTTCAGCTACCGCGCCCTTGCGCTGCGGCTCGGCGACGACCAACCGTTGTTCGGCCTGCAGCCGCCCGGGCTCGACGGCGCCAGCCCGCCCATGGCGCGGGTGGAGGACCTCGCCGCGTACTTTGCGGCGCAGATCCTGGCCGTGCAGCCCGCAGGCCCGCTCATCATCGCCGGCCATTGCGCCGGCGGCGCCATCGCCTTCGAGCTCGCGCAGCAGTTGCGCCAGCGTGGTGCCTCCATTCAAATGCTCGTCCTGTTCGCCTGCCCCTATCCGACGTTT
>Ga0326597_10014452_pt1 | contig 10348 bp, 9 predicted proteins | sample RVTome_12_FD_203789 | JGI IMG/M metagenome (GOLD analysis project Ga0326597, IMG submission 203789) | Soil microbial communities from uranium-contaminated site in the Upper Colorado River Basin, Wyoming, United States - RVT100D185 | ecosystem: Environmental > Terrestrial > Soil > Contaminated >...
CAAAGACTACCACACGGACGAGCATGTCGTCGGATACTACAACGCCGGCGATCGCATGATGTACTGGGGGAAACAAGGAGCGTTCTGGGGTGGACTGTGGGGATTATTGTTTGGTTCCGCGTTCTTTTCATCTCTTCCAGGTTGTCGCGTTATTGGCCATGGAGCCGCCGGCCGGCAGGGACTTTGGAGCCGTGCATAACGAGAAAGCCAAGGTCTTCCAGGCCATGCGCCCGCTGTCGGCCGACGACTTGGTGCGCGGCCAGTACACGGGCGACCGGAAAGAGCCGAACGTGGCGAAGAACTCCGACGTCGAGACTTTCTGCGCCCTGCGGCGATGTTCAACGCGCCGCAACTAGAAGGAGTGGCGCGGGAAGTGGAAGCCACGATTGTCAAAATCATGGAAGAAGCGGTGGCAGGATGATTGGCGGCCTTCTATTCTCCCAATAGATCGTTTTGTCTCTGGATCGCCGTTACGACACCGCTGAACGAACGGAAGGCAAATACCATGACGAAAGACCCGATTTGCGGCATGATGGTGGACGAGGCAAAGGCGCTTCGTGTCGAACGCGATGGCAAGACGTTCTACTTCTGCGGCGAGCACTGCCGAAAAACGTTTCTGGACAGCGGGAAGCCGAGAGTGGAGGGCGGAGAGCCGGACACGGCGACTCACGATTGTTGCCAATCCGTTGCAGCAGCTGGGAATGCCTCTGGTGCTGAGCTCTCGTCTCTCCGCTCTCCGCCGATTTACACTTGCCCGATGCATCCCGAGGTGCAGCAGGAACATCCTGGCGATTGCCCCAAGTGCGGCATGGCACTGGAACCGCAGGGAGTAAGTGCGGGCACGGGTGACGAGGAGAATTCCGAACTGCGCGACATGACATTGCGATTCTGGATCGGTGCCGCGCTGACATTGCCGGTGTTTGTTCTGGCGATGGCGCACATGATCCCAGCACTAGGCAAGCAGCCCTGGGTGACGGGCGATGTTTCTCGCTGGGTGCAATTTGCGCTCGCGACGCCCGTGGTCTGCTGGGCGGGCTGGCCGTTTCTCAAACGCGGCTGGCGCTCCGTCGTGATGCGTCACCTGAATATGTTCACGCTGATCGCCATCGGCGTGGGCGCGGCTTTTATCTTCAGCGCCGTGGCAATGCTCCTCCCCGCGATTTTCCCGGTCACGATGCAACACGAGGGCCAGGTCGACATCTACTTTGAGGCCGCCGCGATGATTGTGGTGCTGGTGCTCCTGGGTCAAGTACTCGAACTGCGTGCCCGCAATCGCACGGGCAGCGCCATCAAAGCCTTGCTCAACCTTGCGCCACCGACGGCGCGACAAGTCGCGCCGGGCGGCGATCATGAAGTCCCGCTCGACCAGGTACACGTCGGCGACTGGTTGCGCGTGGTACCCGGCGACAAGGTGCCCGTGGATGGCGAGGTCGTCGAAGGCCACTCGAGCGTGGAAGAGTCGATGATCACCGGCGAACCGCTGCCCGTCGAAAAGACCGTCGGCGACAAGGTGACAGGCGGCACCGTCAATGGCCCCGGCAGTTTCGTCATGCGCGCCGAGCGGGTCGGCAGCGACACGTTGCTCGGACAGATCGTCAACATGGTGGCCGAAGCCCAGCGCAGCCGAGCCCCCATTCAAGGACTCGCCGATAAGGTCGCCGGCATCTTCGTGCCGGCGGTTCTGGCCGTTTCGGTACTCACCTTCATCGTCTGGATGTGGATTGGACCGGAGCCCAAACTCGCGCATGCCATCGTCAACGCCGTCGCCGTCCTCATCATCGCCTGCCCGTGCGCCCTTGGATTGGCGACACCCATGTCCATCATGGTCGGTGTCGGACGCGGCGCGCAGGAGGGCGTGCTCGTGAAAAACGCCGAGGCGCTCGAGCAATTGGAGAAAGTCACCACACTGGTCGTGGACAAGACGGGCACGCTCACCGAAGGCAAACCCAAGCTCACGGATGTTCTGCCCACCGACGGTATCGACGCGAAGGAGTTCCTGCGTCTGGCCGCCTCACTGGAGCAGAACAGCGAACATCCGCTCGCCGCCGCGATTGTGCAGGGCGCGAAGGAAAAGGGGATCGCTCTCGACGATGTGAAAAACTTTCGTTCCGTGACAGCGGGGGGCGTTGTCGGCACCGTCGCCAGTCGTGCAGTGATGGTTGGCAAACCGGATTTCCTGCGCCGCGAAAAGATCACCGGCCTGGAGCCGCTGGAAGCCTCGGTCGTGAAGCTTCAAGAGGAGGGCAAGACCGCGATGTTTGTCGCCATCGATGGCCAGCCGGCTGGAATCCTCGCCGTCGCCGACCCGATCAAATCCACCACCGCCGAGGCCATCAAAGATCTCCACGCGCTCGGGTTGAAGCTCGTCATGCTCACCGGCGACAACCGTCGTACCGCCGCTGCCGTAGCCAGCCAACTCGGCCTGGATGCGGTGGAAGCGGAGATCGAACCGGCCGGAAAAGTCGCCCATGTCAAGAAGCTGCGAGCGGAAGGTCAACATGTTGCAATGGCCGGAGACGGCATCAACGACGCGCCCGCCCTCAGCGAAGCGGAAGTCGGCATTGCGATGGGCACCGGCACCGACGTGGCCATGCAAAGCGCGGGCATCACCCTCGTGAAAGGCGACCTCCGCGGCATTGCCAAGGCCATCCGCCTGAGTCGCGCCACCATGTGGAACATCCGCCAGAACCTGTTCTTCGCTTTCCTCTACAACGCGTTGGGCATTCCGGTGGCGGCGGGAGTGCTTTACCCGTTCTTTGGCTTGCTGCTCAGCCCGATCATCGCCGGTGCCGCGATGAGCATGAGTTCCGTCTCGGTCATCAGCAACGCCTTGCGGCTGCGGAGGGTGAAGCTGTGACCCAGGAATCTCCACCACTCGCGACATCTCTTCAGACGGATCACCCCAACATGCCGACGCCATCTCATGCGACAACGAAAGAGCTGGTGCTGCAAACGCTGTCGAGCAGCGAGCAGGCCGGCTTATCAGCCCAACAGGTGACTGCCGCCCGTGAGCAGTTCGGTTGGAACGAACTTGCCACCGTCGCTCCGGAGCCAGGGTGGAAGAAGTTTCTCGCTCAATTCAGTGACGTCGTGGTGTGGATTCTGATTGTGGCGGCGGTGATTTCAGGGGCCATGGGCGAGTGGACCGACACGGCAGCCATCGTAACGATCGTGCTGCTCAATGCATTGTTGGGATTCTACCAGGAAGGAAAGGCTGAAAAGTCACTCGCGGCGTTGCAGAGCCTGGCCGCTCCGAAGGCCAAAGTCGTTCGTGATGAGACACTCGCCTCGATCGCCGCACGCGAACTGGTGCCGGGAGATATCATCGAAATCGAAGCGGGAGACAATGTCCCTGCGGACGTGCGGTTGTTGACAGCGTTCGCGATGCGAGTCGAGGAAGCCTCGCTCACCGGCGAGAGTTTGCCGGTCGAGAAAGATGCGGAACTCGTGCTGCCCGAGTCCACGGCGCTCGCAGACCGGCGAAACATGGCCTACACGAGCACGGTGTTGGCAAACGGCCAGGGCCGAGGCGTCGTCGTGGCGACGGGAATGGACACGGAAATCGGACGGATTGCGGGCATGTTGCAGACGTATGCGCGCGATCCAACGCCGCTGCAACGCCAGCTCGCCAAACTCGGCCGCGCGCTGGTCATCATCTGCCTGGGGCTGGTCGGCGTCATCTTTCTGCTGGGACTGCTGCACGGCAATTCGTGGTTCGAGGCGATGTTGTCGTCGGTCAGTCTGGCGGTCGCGGCGGTGCCCGAAGGATTGCCCGCCGTGGTCACGACGGCGTTAGCGTTGGGCCTGCAACGGATGGCGAAGCGTCACGCGCTGGTCCGGAAGCTGCCGAGCGTCGAGACGCTGGGGTGTGTGTCCGTCATCTGCTCGGACAAGACTGGAACGCTGACTCACAACGAAATGACCGTCCGCGAGCTGCTGGCAGGCGGAGTTCAGTACCGAGTGACCGGTTCCGGCTACGCGCCGGAAGGAGACTTCTTCAATGTTGCATCCGGGGATGAGCAGCCCGTCCAACTGACCGACGAGGATGGGCAAGCGGCACTGCGAGTCGCGGCTTATTGCAATCACGCTCAAGTCCAGCCGGGCAAGACCGAGGGCGATTGGGACGTGATCGGTGATCCGACCGAAGGAGCATTGATCGTACTGGCGACGAAGGGGGGCCTGAGTTCGAGCGATAAGAAACCGGAGGTCGTGCAGGAACTGCCATTCGACGCCGATCGCAAAGCGATGTCGGTTTTACTCAAAGACGATTCCGGTCACCGAGTGCAATACACCAAGGGGGCTCCGGCCGGCATCCTCGAAAAGTGCGTCTCGGAGCGCCGCGATAATCAGGTGGTCGAGCTGACCGATGAACGTCGGCGTGAGATCAATCAGGCCAACGTCGAGATGGCGTCGCGCGCCTTGCGCGTCCTGGCATTGGCCTATCGAGACGACGCCGGGACCGAACCCAAGATCGACGAGAATGACCTGACGTTCGCCGGCCTGGTCGGGATGATCGACCCGCCGCGTGAAGAGGTGAAACAGGCCGTGGTGCGCTGCCGCGAGGCGGGCATCCGTCCGGTGATGATTACAGGAGATCATCCTGCCACGGCCACGGCGATCGCTAGAGAACTCGGCATTGCTTCCGAGACCGACCGCGTCGTCACGGGGCAGGAGCTGGATGCGATGTCCGACGATGAACTGACCGCGAACGTCGAACACATCGCGGTTTACGCGCGAGTCGCGCCCGAACACAAGCTGCGCGTCGTGCGCGCGTGGAAAGGCCGCGGGGAGATCGTCGCCATGACCGGCGACGGCGTGAATGACGCCCCCGCCGTGAAAGCGGCCGACATCGGCATCGCGATGGGGATCAGCGGAACCGATGTCACGCGCGAGGCGTCGGCGATGGTCCTGATGGACGACAACTTCGCCTCGATCGTGAACGCGGTCGAAGAAGGCCGCGCCATCTATGATAACATTCAAAAATTCCTACTCTTTCTATTGTCGTGCAATGCAGGTGAATTGATGCTGATGCTGTTCGCCTCGCTGTTCGGATGGCCGACTCCGCTGCTGCCGATTCAGCTCTTGTGGATGAATCTCGTCACGGACGGCCTCCCGGCGCTGGCTTTGGCGATGGAGCCGCCTGAACCGGGACTGATGTCGCGGCCACCTCGCTCGTCACACACGTCGATTCTGTCGTGGCAACTCGGTTCCGCGATCCTGTTCCGCGGACTGCTGCTGGCCGCGGTCAGTCTTGTGGCATTTGTCCTCCTGCTAGGGCCGGGAAACGAAGACATTGCCACGGCTCGAACAATGGCCTTTTGCATCATGGTTTACGGACAGTTGTTGCTGGCATTGGCCGCGCGCAGCCGAATCTGGACCTTCTGGCAACTCGGTCCCGCGACGAACCTGTATGTGTTTGCCGCGGTCGCCGTGTCGGCACTGCTGCAAGTCGGCATCATCGCCCTGCCTTTCACGCGGGAGATCTTCAAGGCGACCAGCCACACGCAATTGCAATGGGGCATACTCTTGGCGTTGGCACTCATGCCGGTCACAGTGGTTGAACTAGTAAAGCTGGGCCGTCAGTTCTTGGGACGGAGCAAGCAATCAGACTCTTCGGGAGCATCGTCATGAACGTCTTCAAGAGCATCGTCATGAAAGCAAGACGACATCTCATCATACTGGGGGCCGCAGCAGCAGTCCTCGTCGGACTCGTGTTGGCGATCGTCTGGTGGCCGAAAGCAACTATACTGAACACGGTTGAAACTGGCACGTTTTTACAAGCACGACGCGCAAGCGAGTGAACCAATGATGACCAGATCCACTCGCTTGCGCGTCGTGCTTGTATTTGTGTCATTCTGAACCGCGTTCAGTATAGCGAAGCGGCAACTGGAAGGTGCTGGTGCCGCGCTGTCACGTTTGCTGCTCGACGTGGCCAGTGGACTGCAAGCCTTGCACAACTCGGGCGTCGTCTTCCGCGAACTCGCTCCGACACGAGTCTTGAGCGGCGCGAAGGATGGCCGCGCGGTGTTGACGGATTTTGAGTTGGCGAAGTTGATGGACGGCAGCCCATCCGTGTCGAGCGAGTGGCCGCCCCCTCGCAGCGCAAGCACCAACCGCAATTTTCCTTCCCTTCCCTTGTCGTTCTGAAGCGGAATCTCCCCGTGCTGCCCCGAAAGATTGTGTCACGCTTGCAGTCGTTACGCCCATCGAAGCCGTGGAACGAAGCTGGGTGTTCCCGTTGCTCTGCCATTGCTCTGCCAGCGGCCCCGAAGGCGCAGCGGAGCGGGCAGCACCACATCCGAATCGACGTGCCGCTAGTGCTAGTCACGCTTGACGAACGTGCGGGGAACAGTTGCCTTCGCCGGGTGCCTCACGAATCCAACATTCCAGACTTTTTCGGCGCCTGTTATAATGGGACGGTCAAAGCGAGGAACAAGCGATGTGGTTGGATTTCTTTTGGAATGACGGAAACATCGAGCACATCGCGGAACATGGGATTTCCCAGGACGAAAGAGTCATGACAAATCTTCAACCACGACGGATTTCCCGCGAATTGACTGCCGAGCAACGTCGACGGCTCGAACACCAGCAGCAGCAAATCGCCGCGGAATTGCCGGATCTCGCGGCCCGAGACCAAATGCGAAAGGAAGCCCGCGAGGAAACGACGCTGAGCGGCGAATTGCGAAGGGCCGTCCATTCCAGCCAGTTATCTTTGACCACGATTGCCGAGCGTATTGGAATCGAGCCCCTCCTGCTCGACGACTTTTTGACCGGCGATCGGACTCTGCGATCAGACGTAATGGACCGCTTAGCATCGGTCCTCGAGTTCCAACGGCATCGCGTATTGGATTGACCCGGACCTATGAATCGCCACGGTCGCACGGCGCAATAAGGAAATGAAAATCAGTCGTCCGCTCCTTGCTGCCGCTTGGTGTAGCGTGGCAAAGCGAACGAAGTGACTGCCGCATTCCCTCCAGCTTGTGCCGCAGAAAGCCATCCACAAACTTTTGAATTTGGAATTCTATGGACACATTGGTTCAGTCCGCGATACTGCTCCGCCACCATCCCTGTAGCGGGTCACTGGCCGAAGGGAAAAAACTTGCGCGTTGCTCGATGCGGCGGAGCGATTCTCGCAATTCTTCAGCGCCGGCAGAAGCTGTGTCTGCCCAGCGTTTCATTATTTCCGGCGTGGTCAGCACCGCGACGGACAGTTCACCCGTGACTCGTTTGGCTTTGCGGTCGTCGGTGGAAAACGTCCAACTCCTTGTCTTGGCAATCGCCAACGCCATGGCTTCGCCGTCGTCAAGGCGCGTCGCCAGGTCAACATACAAATCCAACTCCTCTCGCGGCTCAGCAGGGGAGGCCAACGGGGACACCCAGCTTCAGACGCTTCAGACAGAACTGAGCCAACGGGGACACCCGGCTTCAGACAGAGTCACCGCGACGGAGCCAAACGGAATACCGGGGTTCAGACAGAGTCACCGGGGATAGCCAGCTTCGGAACGACGCTACAGCGACATGGGCGACGCTCAAAAAGTGTCGTAGGTCGGAAAAAAACGTGAGTCGGGAATATTCGACCCGTGTTCACTGTTCGGTAGATTGCGAGCAACCTCGATTCGGGAGAGTTGTCATGGCTCGGCTTGCTCGTGCGGTGGTGTTCGATCCCGGTGAAGTCTCGGTCTTCCACTGTATCAATCGCTGCGTGCGACGCTGTTTTTTGTGTGGGCACGATCCGCTGACCGGCAACAACTTCGACCATCGCAAGCAGTGGCTAGATGATCGGTTTCGCTTGCTGGCAGCGTGCCCGCGGAATCGATGTGCTGGGGTTTTCCATCCTTTCCAAGACTCCAGAAACGAGCGACTTCACATCGGCGCAGCGGCCGTTGGTGCCAAAGCTGGGTGCCCCGTTGGCCTCCAAGCTGGGTGTCCCCATTGCCCCCATTGCCCCCGTCCCCATTGCCCCCGTTTGATTGTCGAGCATATCGCCGAGGATCTCCAGTTCGGCGACCGAGCCGGCAAGGTGATCATTCCACCACTCCCGACTCATGGATGGGTCCGCGACTGCCGCGCCGCGATCAAGCGGTCAAGACAGCGAATGGGGACACCCGGCTTCCCTTCGACGCCGAGCGCAAGGCGATGTCGGCACTGCTGCAAGTCGGCATCATCGCCTTGCCTTTCACGCGGGCGATCTTCAAGGCGACTAGCCACACGCAATTGCAATGGGTCATACTCTTGGTGTTGGCACTCACGCCAGTCACAGTGGTTGAACTATACTGAACGCGGTTGAAAGTGGCACGTTTTTACAAGCACGACGCGCAAGCGAGTGAACCAATGATGACCAGATCCACTTGCTTGCGCGTCGTGCTTGTATTTGTGTCATTCTGAACCGCGTTCAGTATAGTAAAGCTGGGCCATCAGTTCTTGGGACGGAGCAAGCAATCAGATTCTTCGGGAGCATCGTCATGAACGTCTTCAAGAGCATCGTCATGAAAGCAAGACGACATCTCATCATACTGGGGGTCGCAGCGGCAGTCCTCGTCGGACTTGTGTTGGCGATCGTCTGGTGGCCGAAAGCAACTGGCGAAGCGGCAACTGGAAGCGAAGTCTGGACCTGCTCGATGCATCCGCAGATTCGGCTGCCGCGACCGGGCTCGTGCCCGATCTGTGGGATGAAGCTGATCCCCACTTCCAAGCTCACGACGAAGAAGGGCGACCAATATCAACACGCCAGTTTGGAGACGCAAGCTGTCGCGCGGCGGGAACTTTTCAAGGAGATCCAGACGGTCGGCAAGATCGACTACAACGAGTCCCGCGTCGAGTTTATCTCGGCGCGAATTGCCGGGCGCGTGGATCGTTTGTATGTGGACTTCACTGGAATCGAGATCAAGGAGAACGACCATCTGGTGGACATCTACAGCCCCGAATTGTATTCGGCTCAGGCGGAATTAATCGGAGCGTTGGAGGCGTCCGAGTCGAACAAAGAGGGGGCCGAGCGGATGAGCGCCCGTTTCACCGCCATGAACTTGCTGGCGTCGCGCGAGAAACTGCGGCTCTGGGGATTGCTGCCGGAACAGATCGCGGAGATCGAAAAGACTCAAAAGCCGCAAACGCATGTCACGATCTACTCGCCGCTGGCCGGCACGGTCATCGAGAAGAACGTGCGGCTGGGACAATATATCAAGGAGGGCGATCAGCTTTACCGTATCGCCGAACTCGATCCGATTTGGCTTTACCTCGAATTGTACGAATACGACATCGCGGCAGTCCGCTACGGGCAACCGGTCGATGTGGCCATCGAAGCTTTTCCGGGCGAGACCTTTCAGGGAATCGTAACGTTCATCGACCCCTTTCTCGACGACCGCACGCGGACCGTGAAAGTGCGGGTTAATCTCAAGAACCCGGATCGCAAGTTGAAAGCCGGCATGTACGCCTCGGCTACCATTCGCGTTCGCTTGCTTAGCAACGGTGTGGCGGCTCCCACCGGACTGGAAGGCAAGTTCTCCTGCCCGATGCACCCCGAGGTGATTCAAATCGAGGCTGGAAAGTGCCCCGTTTGCAAGATGGATTTGATCCAGATTCCACGAGGCAGTCCTTTCCCACAGTTGGGTGGTCAGGCGCGTGCGGCACACGCTGACGGGGCAAAATCGCCGGAGCATGCAGAACACGCGGCCGACGCGACCACGACCGAAGTAACCACGGAGGTAGCGGCGAATCCCCTTGCCATTCCAGCCTCGGCCGTGCTGGACACGGGACGACGGCAGATCGCTTATCGTGCGACAAAGGAAGGCAACTACGAATTGGTCGAACTGCAAGTCGGCTCACTCGCGACATCGACTGACGAGGCAGGTCGCACGACGCTCTACTACCCCGTGCTTAGCGGATTGAACGAAGGCGATCCCGTCGTCGTGCGCGGCGGGTTTCTGCTCGATAGTCAGACTCAGATTGAAGGCAGACCGAGCTTACTGTTCCCGGAGGGACAAACCGGAACCAGCGGACAAGCTATGTCCATGCCGATGCCCGCCGGCGGGGAGCACAAGCATTGAACCACCTGAGTAAACATCACTCGGAAAATAGATTTCGCACAAACTCGTTCCCAGGCTCCGCCTGGGAACGCACTGCCCTTGAGGCTCCGCCTCTTCATTCATGGAATCTGCAGGCGGAGCCTGCGATGCATCCCGTTCCCGGGCGGAGCCTGGGAACGAGTCGTTACGGCCTGTATGACCGCACTGATAGCGAGACGACCTCATGGTGAGCTTCCTGATTAACTGGTGTCTCAACAATCGCTTCATGGTCATGTTGTTGGCACTCGTCATGGCGGCCGCCGGGTACTACTGCCTGATCAACACCC
>Ga0326597_10014453_pt1 | contig 10346 bp, 12 predicted proteins | sample RVTome_12_FD_203789 | JGI IMG/M metagenome (GOLD analysis project Ga0326597, IMG submission 203789) | Soil microbial communities from uranium-contaminated site in the Upper Colorado River Basin, Wyoming, United States - RVT100D185 | ecosystem: Environmental > Terrestrial > Soil > Contaminated >...
CTCATGGTCGTGCCCGAAGCCGATTCGCCGCACCACCTCCGCATCGCTCAGCGCGACATCCATCAACACGTATTTTATGTGTAACGAACAGGCTACTCGTTACACATCCGGTCTATCAGATGAAAGAGTCGGGCCATCCCGGTCGGGCCGGCAGACGCCAGAAAAGGAGCATCGGATGGGTTCCACAGAAGCCAAAACCGTCGCGGATTTCCTCATCGCCGATTTTGAACACGAAACACAGACCACCCTGCGCGTCCTCGAAGCCGTTCCCCTTGGGCATCTCGACTACCGACCGGATTCGAAGGCCAAGACCGGTCTCGGGCTCGTTCGGCACATCGCGCTCGAAGACGCGTGGCTGCTGAACTGCATCGCCGACGGGGCATTCACGCCTCCGCCCGACGATTCCGACGCCTGCGGCATCATGAGCCCGGCCGACGCCATCGCCCGTTACAAGAACAACGTCCCAGCGGCCCTCGATCGCGTACGCGCCATGTCCGGCGAGGCACTCGCCAGCACCTTGAACTTGTTCGACATGATGCAGGCGCCTGGCGTGAACTTTCTGGCGATGGCCCTCAAGCATTCCGTCCACCACCGCGGTCAGCTCAGCACGTACCTGCGAGCGATGGGCGGTAAGGTCCCCGGGATCTACGGGCCCACCGCCGACACGCAGTCGCCATAGACAGATAGTTGTGAAACATTCTTAACTCAATCAGCCACTACCGGAGGAACGCGTCATGGTCACGTCTTACACGGCTGCACCCGATATCGAGGTGCTCACCTCGAACTTCCCGATCCCAGGCTACGGACTGGTACCGGTCAACGCATTCGTCCTCAAGGGCTCGGAGCCCATCCTCGTCGAAACCGGAATGGCGATCGAGAGCGCCGACTTCATGCAGGCGCTTCGATCGGTCATTGATCCAGCCGATCTCAAATGGATCTGGCTCAGTCACACAGACTTCGACCACATCGGCAGCGTGCATCAGCTGCTCAGGGAGAATCCCCGACTGCGGGTGATTACGACGTTTCTCGGCATGGGCATCATGGGGCTGACGGCCCCGCTGCCGATGGACCGGGTCCATTTCGTCAATCCCGGCGAGCAGATCACGCTGGGCAACCGCACGCTGACCGCAGTGAAGCCGCCAGTCTTCGACAATCCGTGCACGACCGGTTTCTACGACAGCACGTCTGGCGTGTTTTTCAGCTCCGACTGTTTTGGAGCTCTGCTCCAGGCGGTGCCGCAAAGCGCCGCCGACCTCTCCGAACGGGATTTGCGGGACGGGCAAGTCCTCTGGGCGACGATCGACTCGCCGTGGCTCCACAAGGTGGACAAGGACGCATTCGCCGTCGAACTGGACGGTATCCGCAAGGTCGCACCTGGGCTCATCCTCAGCAACCACCTGCCTCCTGCCCCTGGGCACCTAATGGAGCGGTTTCTGGCGTCGCTGGCCGCAGCTCCAGGGGCTCAGCCGTTCGTCGGACCCAATCAGGCCGCCTTCGAGCAGATGTTGAAGCAGATGACCGACGCACCTGGATAGCTGCCGCCGTGCTTCCGCGTGACCTGCGGGGCGTGTCGGCGTACGCTCTTTTCAAGCGCCAGCGCGATGCCGCTCGAGGCGTGCTGACCAAATCCTGCTGTTCTTCAAGAAGGGGGCTCAACAGATCCGTCTGGTAGAATACTTCGGGCGAAAAAGCCGTGAGCTCCTTAGAAAGTAGTCCAGAACCCCAGTGGACACTGAAGGTAGCAACGTAGCTAGGTTTAACCAAGGTTTAACCAGTGTCGCAGTCTGCGTCACACGCTTAATTAGGAAACAGAGTATCAACCGATGGCAAACATATCCACAAACGCGATTGCAGGGCTAAGAGCCCAGATCCAAGGGCAGGTCATTCTCCCCGAGGATGCCAATTACGATGAGGTTCGCTCCATCTGGAACGCGATGATTGACAAGCGACCGGCCGTGATCGTGCAGTGTGCGACGACAAATGATGTCCCTGCGGCCATCGGATTCGCGCGCCAGCACGGTCTCGAGCTCTCGATCCGCGGCGCCGGACACAATATTGCCGGCAACGCCCTCTGTGACGGTGGCCTGCTGATCGATCATTCCAAAATGAAAGGGGTCACGGTCGACACCAACACGAAACGTGCGTACGTGGAGCCCGGCGCCACGCTCGGTGATTTCGACGCGGCTGTTCAGGCGCACGGCTTGGCGACACCTGTGGGTATCAACTCGACGACGGGCATTGCGGGCCTGACCTTGGGCGGCGGCTTCGGATGGCTGACACGCAAGTACGGCATGACGATTGATGCCCTCGTTTCGGTGGATGTGGTGACCGCCGAGGGGAAGCAGCTTCATGCCAGCCAGAGTGAGAACGACGACCTGTTCTGGGCTATTCGAGGAGGGGGCGGAAACTTCGGCGTCGTTACGCGGTTCGAGTTCCAACTCTACCCGGTTGGCCCAGAGGTGACGGCCGGGCTGATCGTGTTCCCGGCTGCACAATCAAAGCCGCTACTCGCCAGCTATCGCGACTATATGGAGTCGACACCGGAGAACTTCAACACCTGGGTGGTGATGCGACAGGCTCCCCCGCTGCCGTTTCTTCCGGAGACCGTGCACGGGACGGACGTCCTCGTGCTCGCGCTCTTTCATGCCGGAGCTCAGGCAGAGGCCGAGAAGCTCATCGCCCCGCTCCGGGGGTGGGGCGACCCGGTGGGAGAGCACGTGGGTGCGATGCCCTACGTGCAGTGGCAGCAGGCGTTCGACCCGCTCCTCACGCCGGGCGCTCGCAATTACTGGAAATCGCACAACTTCACCGAGCTCCAGGACGGGCTGTTCAACGCCATGATCGAATATGCGGGCAAGCTGCCGTCACCTCAGTGCGAAATCTTCATCGGACTTATTGCCGGTGCGCCCAATCGCGTCACGCCCGATGCCACGGCCTGGGGACACCGTGACGCCAAGTACGTGCTGAACGTTCACGGTCGCTGGGCCGCCGCGTCCGACGACGACAAGGTCATCGCGTGGGCACGGGCATTCTTCAAGGCTTCACAGCCCTTCGCGTCCGGTGGGGCGTACGTGAACTTCATGACCGAGGAAGAAGGCGGCCGGGTCGAGGCAGCATACGGCGCTAATTTCGCGCGCCTTCAGGAAATCAAGCGAAAATACGACCCGGAGAACGTGTTCCATCACAACCAGAACATCAAGCCGTAGGCCTGAGGCTCCTATTGCCTCGCACTGCTGCGGAGTTGTAGGAGTAAGGATTTCTGACGCACGGATAACTCGGCCAAACGCCGCTCTGTGTAGAAGTCCCGGTCAAACAACAACTGATCTGGCGGAGGGAGAGTCCGCCTAATTGACATTCAGGCACGTCCCGGGAAGACCAACGATCACGTAAAATAGGCTGATATTATGTGCGTGTCGTCCTAGACCATCCCTTGACGTCCCGCACCATCCAGACTAGGATGTGGGACGAAATGATGGGCAGTAAGGGTCACAAGCCTCGAGGACGCCACCCTCACCAACGCCTTTCGGCGGTGCGCGTCCGAAACCTCACAGAAGCCGGCCGCTACGCCGATGGCAACGGTCTGTATCTGTTCGTCGAACCATCGGGCGCGAAGCGGTGGATCTTGCGAACTGTTGTTGCCGGCAAGCGCCGTGACATCGGACTTGGGTCCGCGCAGTTGGTGCCACTCGCGGATGCGCGAGTTGAAGCAGCCACTCTCCGGCGGTCGGCCCGCGCCGGCGGCAACCCGCTCGCCGAGCGACGCCGCAAGCAGCGCGTCGTCCAAACCTTCAAGGAAGCCGCTCTCAAGGTGCATTCCGCGCATGCAGAGACGTTCAGGAACGCCAAGCACAAGGCGCAGTGGATCGCCTCGGTCAAGGCGGACGTTTTTCCAACTCTTGGCGACCGGCCTGTGGACGCGATTGACACGAGCGATGTGCTGAAGACGCTCGCACCGATCTGGACGACCAAGCCAGAAACGGCCCGAAGGCTAATGCAGCGGATGCGGGTCATCTTTGAGTGGGCTCGCGCCTCCGGTCATCGCTCGGGCGACAACCCCGTCGACGGTGTGACGAAGGTGCTCCCCAAGCAGCGTCAGGCCCCAATACACCATGCGGCGCTGCCATATGCCGGAGTGCCGGCGTTCGTGAAAGGGCTGCGCGCCGCAGACGCCGGCGTATCGACCAAACTCGCCTTCGAGTTCCTGATCCTCACCGCAGCGCGCACAAATGAGGTCCTCGGCGCTCGCTGGGAGCAGATCGATCGAACCGCGAAGACGTGGACGATACCTAGCACGCGAATCAAGGCGGGCCGTGAACATCGGGTGCCTCTGTCGTTGCGCTGTCTCGATCTGCTCGAGTCCGCAGAAGCGATCGGCGACGGTGGCCCCTACGTGTTCCCAGGCCGGACTCCGAAGACGCCTCTATCGAACATGGTCTTCCTCATGCTGCTGCGTCGTCTCGGGCACGACGGCATCACGGCACATGGCTTCCGCAGCACCTTTCGGGACTGGGCGGCTGACCGGACAAACGTGCCGCGATCCGTGTGTGAGGCCGCACTCGCCCACGTCGTGAAAGACAAAGCGGAGGCCGCTTATTTTCGGAGCGACCTGTTCGACCTTCGTCGCTCGTTGATGGACAAGTGGTCAGCGTTCGTGAACACAACGACGGCGTCAGTGTTACCGATCCGCGCCTGAGACAAGAGGGCCATAATGACGCTGGCCGAAGAGTTCGCGCTTACCGCCGAAGAGCAGCTGCGGCTTGATGAGGCGCCGTTTCGTGGCACTGACGCCAGCGGATGGCGTCGATTTGCGGGCTATATCCAAGAACAACTACTCGCAGCATACGCCGCGGGTGAGGTTGATCTTCGGCAGGCGCTGAATGTCATGCGGTCTTGTTCCTTGGGATGTTCGTTGAACGACCGCATTATCATGATGGCCCACATGGTCGAGCGGGCGTTGCATATCTCTCCGAAGACGCTCAACCGCAAGCGCCCACCTCACCCCACCTGGCTCAGACATTCAGCCGCGGCTCTTGTGTCGATGCTCCATGAAGAACATCCAGACCAACCCGTCGCGCCGAACGAAGCGAACGACTGGACGACCCCGATCTTGGAGATAGCCATCGCTTGGTTGGTTACCCTGCGGCTTTGTGATTCGAGGCAACCCATCAGGCCGCGGACTCTCTACGACTGGTGCCTGGAGCACAAGCGAACGCCAGATACTGCTTGATACTCGGCCGTTATCGACCTGGGCCGCGTTTCCTTTCAGTCGTCCAACGCGCATCCTCTACGTCAAGAGGTGCACGATGACGACTACGCTGTTCTCCGGCTTCCAGAAGTCAAACAACGAACGGGTCTGTCCCGAACGAGTATCTACAACCGCATCGGCGATGGGTCCTTCCCTCGTGGCTTTTCCCTTGGGGGAGGACGGTCCCGTGGCTGGCTCGAGTCGGAAGTCGACGCCTGGATCAGCGCATGTGCCGAGTCTCGTGGGAGCGAGCCCCGCGGTGCCGCGCGCCGATCGCTGACGACGTAGGACGACGGGGATGATGAGCGGTTTCCCCCGACCAGCAAACGGCGACCGTCCTGCCAAGGCGCCTCTCGAACGTGGTGACAACCGTGATGGTCTATCGCCGGTAACAGCGGACCACCCGTTTGACCTCGTGATCGGGCGGGTTAGGGAGCGCGGGGGGATCGTTCGCCACGTATCCACGGATCAGGTCCGAGCGACATGCCCAGCGCATCCGGATCGAAAACCCTCCCTTGCCGTCAAGCGGATCGAGCGCGGCGTCTTGGTGCACTGTCATGCAGGATGCGCTGAGAGCAAGCTCCTGCGCGCGTTGGGACTGCGCTCGGCGGATCTCTTTACAGGACCGCGGACCGTTCGAGAGCGGAGTGAGGTCGTGGCGACCTACGACTATTTCGACCGCGCGGGCGTGTTGGTCGCAAGGAAGAAACGGTCGGCGTTGAAAGCCTTCTGGTGGGAGCGTCCAGATCCCACAGCTCGTGGCGGCTGGCGCGCTGGACTCAGTGACGCTGGTCTGCCCGGCCTGTATAGAAGGGCCGAGCTGACCGGCGCCCCATTGACCTGTCTGGTTGAAGGCGAGAAGGCGGTCGAGCGGCTCCGCCAGCTCGGTCTGACAGGAACGTGCGGACCGGCGGGCGCGAGCACATGGAGTTCGGGCTGGTCGGTCGACCTGCTCGAAGCCATCTCCGGCGTTGTCGCCATCCTGCCCGACAACGACCCCGCTGGCTTTCGGCACGCCGAACGGGTAGCGGCCGACATCGCGGCTGTTCATGCTCACCAAGGTGGCAGCGCCATCGAGATCAAGGTCGTGTCCCTGCCGGCGCTCCCGCCCGGGGGCGACGTTGTCGACTGGCTCGAAGCCAACGGTGGACGTGAGGCGCTGCTCGAACTGATCATGTCGACGCCCTTATGGTCTCCGGAAGCTGCCGAACGCCAGCGTGCCAGGCGGCGTTCGGAGAAGGCGAAAGAGCGGATGCGGAAGCACCGGGCGATCAAACGGGGCGTGGATACCTCAAGCTCGGCCTCGAGCCGAGGTGCCACCGATGGCGACGCGGACGCCCTGGGCGCGCTGGTCATGCTGCTCCAAGCCGACGAGCCCAGGTCAGGGCGTGCCTGCTGGAGGGCGCTCAAAGGCGGGGCGCACTCGCGTTCGACAATCAGTCGTGCCCTCGCGTCCGGGGTTGAGAAAGGCGACCTCATTCGTGACCGCGGACCCAGAGGCGCCCACATTTACCGCCTGTCTGACATTCACTGCGTAACGGATCCGGGACAGTCCAGAAGCAGTGTCCCGGTCAACGGTGCGGCTACTGAGCCTACTCTTGCCGGTTTTCCTCAGGAGATTGCAGTGTCCCACCGTCCCGTTACACCGTTCGCAGTTACGCCGGGTGAACGTTCTTCTAGAACATTACAAGATTCTCTCTCTAGAACGAGACCTACAGGCGTAACTGGTGCCGGGACACTAGCAAAGGCAGAACCCACGAACGTCACGGGAAACGGGACAGTTGGAAGCATGCTGAGTGACGAACCCGCAACGGACCCGCCAGCTCGGAACCCAATCGGCGCCGGCACGAGCAGGGCGCTTCCCGACGAGCAGCAGCAAGCCATTGCGGCCGGCCGCTGCTGTGGGAAGGATGGCGCCGAACTTCGCTGCCAGCTGTGTCAGTGGTCGCCCACGTATCTGCCGCTGCTGCGTAAGTCACGCGAGACGCTTCACGACAACACCTCTCGCTGCTCCATCCGGAAGTGGCGCCCCGGGTAATGAACGTATGGCCAGCCGTGACGGAAGTTCAAACGCATGCGGAAAGCAGTATGGATACACGAATGTTCTTAGACGTTCTTCAGGTCGGCACACCTCGCTCCGAACAGCAGTGGGAATCAGACCACCTGCTCGATGGGGACGATGCTCCGCCTGGCTCGGAGGAGTTAACGCACGATCTTCTGCCGTTGGCTCCTTCGCCCTGCGAGGTGTCCCTGATTTGGGGCAGGGCCCCGAACCCCCTTGCTCGAGATCACACACGCAGCCGGATTCCAGGTGGGGCACCCAAGCTGTTGCGCCACCGCTCTCAGCTGGCTCCGAAAGGCAGAGCGCGCCGTGTAAGTCGCAGTCCGAAGACGAGAGCCGTCCCGACGTCGGGACGGCTCAGCCAGCCACCAAACGTGCGGCAGGTGCAACACCCACAGCATGCGCGGACCTCTGATGTTCAATGCCGTGACGTTGCTTCTGGCCCTACGGGCGACAGACTCAGCGACGGTGGCTTCCCGTGGTGACTCGACAGCAGACCAACAGGAAACAATCGGGGAAGAACGCTCCCGGTAAACGCAAAAAGCAGGACCCCAACGCGCTAACGGACCGTCAACGGCACTTCATCCTCGCGTATGAAGCTAACGGGCACAATGGCGCCCGTGCCTACATGGCGCTCCACCCGGGCGCGAACGCCGGCACCGCGGCTACCGAGGCCTACCGGACCCTCAGAAAACCCCATGTTTCCAAGGAGCTCGACAGACGTCGCCAAGAGCGATGGCAGCGCCTCGAGATGACGGCGGAGGAAGCCGCGGCGCTCGTCGCGATTCGCGCTCGCGCGGACATCGGGCAGGCCTTCGACGAGAACGGCGTCATGCTGCCGGTCACCATGTGGCCGGAGGAGCTCAGGCTGGCCGTCAAGAGCATCAAGCCAGGACCCTACGGAGATACCATCACCCTACACGACGGCCTCCGCGCGTGCGAGCTGGTGCTCCAGATGGCCGGTAAGCTCAAACAGGTGGTCGCCCTGCAGCACTTCGACCACGTCGGGTATCTCGCTTCGAAGTCGGAGGGGAGGTGACCAAGGACGACGAGGCTCGGCGAACGCTTGAGCGCTATCCCAAGGCCTCTGATGTCACAAGTCTGGCGGTCGGCCGAACAGGACGGCCGTGAAGGTTCGAGCCTGAAGATGGCGAATGCAGTAGCCAATAAACGATCAGGCGACCTGTGCCCAAACCTTCTCTTCAGAGCTACGGTCTTTCCGAACACGACGTCGTCAGTTTCCGCCGATGGGAGAATGCCGACTCAAGGGGGCCAGTGGTGTGTGGGATCGTCGGTGGGGCCTGCGGCTACTTCGGCCTCGCCAACCTTGGCGACGGCGGCTTAGAGTTCTTCGGTGCCTGGCTTGGTTTCATCTTCGGCACCGGCCTGTGCGACTGGGTCGGCCCTAAGCTCCGCAAATGGGACTCCCGCTTACAACGCTACGACCTATTCAAAGCAGCTACCAAACGGTTCGAAGCAGCTACCGAAGCGTTCGAGTCGGCCAAGAAAGAACGTGAAGAGAGAGAACTGCAGCGAGAACTGCGCACCCGTTCTGAGTTTTGGTGGTCGCTCGCCGGTCATCGGTTCGAACGGGAACTTGCCATCCTGTTTCAGCGGCAAGGCTACAACGTTGAACTCACACCCGGTTCTAATGACGGCGGGATCGACATCATTCTCAAGCGCTCCGGCAGAACGACAGCGGTTCAGTGCAAGCGGACGCAGCAACCCGTTGGCCCCGCCGTCGCACGAGAGTTTTACGGAGCGTTGATCGCGTCGGGGGCAGATGATGGAATTCTTGCAGCGACCGGTGGCGTCACGTCTGGAGTGAGCGCGTTCATTGCTGGCAAGCCTATTCGGGTGATGGATCTATCCGACATCCTGAGACTGCAACGGCAGTCCCGTCCGCAGGAGTAGCTTCGTTTGCGACACCATCACGCTCCACGACGGGCTCCACGCGAGCAAGACCGTGTTACAGATGGCCGGCAAGCTCAAGGACGCCGTCGACGTCCAGCACTTCGACCACCTTGGGTATCTCGGGTCGAATTCCGAGGGAAGGTGACCGAGGACGATAGGGCTCGGCGCAAGGTCGATCCGTGCGACCCAGGCCGGCCTGGTGTGTCAGCGTCGAACAGGTGCTCCCTGAACCGGTCCGTTCGCTTCTCGCTCCGAGAACCAAGTGGGAACCTGTCCCTTCTCGCGTATCTGTTCGAGAATTCGATAGTAGTCAGCAGCGGCGAAAACATCGTCCCGAAGTTCGGCATCGGCGCCGGCCTGTTCAGCTGCCCTGATCGTAAACTCCCGGCGTGCGACCGCAAGTTCGATGGCCTTCGCCAGAAGCATGTCCTTCTTTCGCGCACTCCGTTCGAATGCTTGACCGATGAGCGTAAGGATACCGGCGACAAGAGCGCCGACAGCGGCCGAGGTGATGATGGTCGTCCACACCGTCATGTTCTCCATGCCTGTGCAGCTGGTATCGGCATCGGCCTGGCGGGGCTCCAGGCCCGCGACGCCTTCCGTCACAATGGTCCTCGCCGTATGGGGTGCTCTTGTCGCGACCGCCGCGCTCCCGTCCCGGTGCCGGGATAGAACACTCACGCCGATGCTTGTCCCGATGTCGGGATGAGTCAGTCAGGGATCGAGATGAAGCACATTAATCACATCCATGTCAGACTCGCTGACCCGGATGGATCAGACTCAAATAATTGCTGAGGCTATTACAATGAACTATTTGTATAGAAACGCCCCAAAGACGACTCGGTACATAGGTGTAATCACAGCGGTTGTCGTGGTGGTTGTCAGCGCATCTCTGGCAACTCGAATGGCTGGTCAGGGTGATTCTCCGTCTGACTTCGTCTTGACCGGCGGTGCAACAGCTGAAAGTGATGTTGGCACCGTTAGCCTCTACCATCTTGCGACGTCTTTGTTTACCGCCGCGGCCCACTGACCGACGTTATGCATGAGTGGGAGGCGGTAGATTCGTTGCATGAAGCCCGGCAAGTATGACCGCCGGCATGCCGTCCTCATCACGGGCGCAGAGCT
>Ga0326597_10014454_pt1 | contig 10346 bp, 11 predicted proteins | sample RVTome_12_FD_203789 | JGI IMG/M metagenome (GOLD analysis project Ga0326597, IMG submission 203789) | Soil microbial communities from uranium-contaminated site in the Upper Colorado River Basin, Wyoming, United States - RVT100D185 | ecosystem: Environmental > Terrestrial > Soil > Contaminated >...
GGCCAGCTACCGCAAGACCGCCGACGGTCGCATCCTGTTCGGCCAAAACCTGATCCACCAGCCCAAAGGCGGCCAGGTGAGCGTGGGGGATTTTGTTGAAGTGATTCAAACCATAGTGTTGCGCTAATCCTTCGGTTCGATAGCGCTGTGTCGCCGACCTTCTACAAAGTGATCGATCAGACGCCTGGCGATGCTGATCCTGCTTGGGATGTTCGGTAGCTGGCCCACTTTGAACCAGCGTGCGTCTTTGATCTCCTGCAGGTCTAAGACGATCTGCCCGCCGGCGTACTGCGCCGTGAAGCCCACCATCAGCGAGTGCGGGAAAGGCCATGGCTGGCTGCCGAAGTAGCGGATGTTTTTCACCAGAATGCCCACCTCTTCAAGCACCTCGCGCATCACCGCCTCCTCCAGCGTCTCCCCCGGCTCGACGAACCCGGCAAGCACGCTGTACCAGCCCGCGGCAAAGCGCGCGGCATGGGCAAGCAGGATCTCATCCCCGCGCGTGACCGCCACGATGATGGCCGGCGCCAGGCGCGGGAAGCTGGTCAACCCGCACGCGGGGCATTTTTTCGAGCGATCCTCGGCCTGCGCCACCATCGTTTCAGCGCAACGGCCGCAGAACTGGTGGTCGCGGTCCCACTCCATGATCTGCTTGGCCCGGCCGGCCAACACGAACAACTCCTCCGGCAACGCCTCGAATAGTTGCCTCAAGCCTTGAAAGGACATGCCTGAAGGTGCTTTGGCATCCTGCGCCAGCTCAGCCGAATAACAGGGACTTCCCTCGTAAACGCCCAGGTACTGCGAGCGCAATGAGACCACGTTTAACTGCGACAGGTCTTGCAATTGGGGGATAGTTAAGGATGCGTTCCCCTCCACCACCAGCAACCGATCCCTGCAAAACGCAAACCAGAGCGCCCCTTCGCCCTGCGCCTGCGGTGGATTGATCCCCGGCTTGAATTTTTGGGAAAAACCGCTTGCATCAGCCATGGTCCCTCCCATCGCTTTTGGTGAGCGCAAACAGGATGCGCTTGAACGGATAAAAAACCAGCCCCACAGGCCACAGCGCGCGGTGGTCGTCCACCCACTGCAGCGCCGCGTGAGAGAACACCAGGTCCCACTGGCCTTCGGCCTCTTCGATTTGTCCCTTTTGAAAGCGCAGGCCGGGGCGCACTTGAGCTTGAGCCTTTTCCAACATTTCATCGGACGAATCCAGGCCAAGCACATCGCTATCCGGCAATAGATCAGCAAGCCTACGGGTCAAATCGCCCGTGCCGCAGCCCAGGTCGATGACCTTCAAGCTGGAGCGCACGTGGATGAGTTGAATCAAATCCTCAAAGGGCGCAAAGCGTTCCTTTTGGAATTTGTGGTACTGTGCGGGGTTCCACGTCACGGGAAACCTCTTCTTAAATCTCCCCTAGTGGGAGAGGGCTGGGGTGAGGGGGGCAGCGCTTTTTGCGCTGTTGTCAGTGCTGTCTGGAACGACAAAGTCTTTTGAGGCAGTTGGTCGCGCTGCTTGTATCCCCCGTAGATCGCATGCCCCGCCTGCATCCAGAAGCAATCCACTGCTTCAAACCTCGCCTCCTTGAGCCACAACAACTGATCGAACAGGGGCGAAGGCGTGTCGTACGGATCGGGGTAACGATAGTAGTTCCAGCGAGCCTGCACGAACTTCTCGTACAGCGCAGCGGATTGGGCAAGCGCAAGCGATTGCCGCCGCGTGGAAAAATCCCAGCCGTCGGCGAACAACGCCCGCGCCTCGGTGCGTTGTGGCTCGACAAGGTCGGCGATCAGCAACACCCCGCGCGGCGACAGCTTTTCGAAAATTTTCTTAAACAAACGCCGCTTGCCTTTCGCATCGAGGTGGTGGATGCACAACGACGAGAAGACGCAGTCCACGGACGCCAGCGCCTTCAGCCAGTCGGTCTTGAGGATGTCAAAGGGGTGCACGGCTGCCCGCTGGCCGAAAGGGCTCAGCCGCCTCACCGCTCGTTGGCGCATCTCCTGTGAGCCGTCTAGAGCGATCACCTTCGCTTTCGGGAAAGCGTCCAGCAGGGCGGCGCTGTAGTCGCCCTCGCCGCAGGCCAGCTCGACCGCCACGAAATCTTCCTGCGGCGCAAACGGCATCAGCGTCAACAACGTGGCCAGCTGCTCGGCGCGCGCGGGCACGGCCACGGGAGCAAGCTGCCGATAGAGCGTCGAGTCGCCTTCCTTCCAGGCGTTTTGTTTGCTCATTGAGAGTAGCGCTTCGATGTTGGTAAGCCGTCATTTTAAGAGCCGTGTTATTGCAGGGCAAGGCAGTTCAGAGGCTTGAGAGCACCCCGCTTGGCACAACGAGCAATTTTTTGTATCATTCGACTGTGGCTACATATTGTGGTCATTTTTGTAAGATGCGCCATAAAAGGAAGTTATATGAAGGCTGTCGGCATCAGAGAGTTTAGAGACAACGCCACCCAGTACCTTCGATCAAAAGATCCGGTGCTGGTCACCAACCATGAAAAGCCCGCCGGCGTGTACGTTCCGTTGGCTCAACTGAAGAAAATGCCTATCCAAATCAAACGCGCTGTCTACAACGCCATCGTCCAAGACATCGAACAACGACTGAAAGCGGCCGGCATCAGTGAAGAAGAAGTGCTCAAGGACATTGAGGACATTTCAAGTCGTCGCCGTTGACGCCAACGTGTTGTTGGCTGCTTGTTTTGGCGGTAGAGCGGGCCGCATCCTCAACCGCGGCGGGCTACGCTTCATCACCACCCAATTCACCCAAGACGAAGCTCGCGAAAAGATCCCACAACTTCTAGAGGACAAACCAAAATATCGGCAAGCAGGGCTCACCGAACAAGATCTCTTTCTCGCTTTGGATGCTTTACCGGTGGACGTGTTCACCCGTTACCACTACAAGAGCCATGCAGCTGAAGCCGAAAAACAGATGAGCCACATTGACCCAAAGGATGCAGAATTGTTCGCTTTAGCGCTTCGGTTTGATGCCGTCGTCTGGTCGAATGACCCGCACTTCAAGAAGATCGGCATTACTTGCTGGACGACGGAGGAAATGCTCGATCAAATCGACGATTAAAAAAGGATCATTTGCCGTTAATGGCCACCCAACGGTGTTTACAACCCACATTGATCCCCACACACAAAGGAGCCAATATAGAAACTTCCTTAAGTCTTCATCCAGCCGTGCACGTCTACAGCTCAGAGCCACTCAGGCATTATTCCGAAGGAAACTGGCTGGATGAAAAAGAAGACAGAGGTGGCACTTCAATGTCGAGCAACAGCACCTGCCACCCCATAGAGCCACACCCCCGTCTGTATCTCAAGTCTAACGGATCTTGGTGCGGCCATCCTCTAAATCCCTATGGTAGACCCCAAGCCTCGTGCTCATCTTGCGTGAGACAAGACTCGGACTTCACTCCCGTGAGAGGACTCTGGTATAATCCTCCTCATCCTTAGAGAGGCGAAAATCCTTATGAGGGTATATATAAGCGGCCTGCACAGTGGACCCAACCCTTCTCCTGGGGTGGGAGTAGTTCGCTCCTTAAGGCACGCTTTTCCGCAAGCTAAGCTCATTGGAGTGGACTATTCCATACGAAGCTCCGGCATCCATTACGAAGGATTCGACGAATTATGGATTCAGAGACCTTGGAACGAGTTGGATCTCGATCTTCATCGTGAGCAGATTCAACAAGTCCTTGAGGGAGAAGCTGTGTGGATCTCAGGATTGGATTTAGAGGTGCAGTGGCTGGCAAACACTCTTCCCAATGAACCCAAAATCCTTGTGCCACCCTCAGCAGCCCTGAAGCGCGTTGTCAAGCCTGCAATCCCCGCAGCAGGACAATTACCTATAAAGATCTCCGCCCATATCCTGGCCAATCAGTCCACTTGGGAACTATACGCCTTCTGTCGCCAGCATGGCTGGCCTCTCTGGTGCAAGGGGCCAAACTACGAGGCTCGACAAGTGGAGAATTGGAAGGAAGTTCTTGAAGCCCTTGCGGATATGCAGGAAGTTTGGGCCACCCACCTCCCCGCCCTCCAAGCTCATGTGCAAGGTTACGAGGAGTCCATCGTGTTTTGTTCTTACCAAGGAGAGTTGCTAGGCTGCGTCTGTATGGAGAAACGCCTTCAAACTCCAGAGGGGAAAACCTGGGCTGGGTGTATCTACGACGTAAGCCCTTCATGGCGGGAAGCCATCCAAAAGGTCGTGAAGGAGTTAGAATGGACCGGAGGAGCAGAGCTAGAGTTCGTCCGTGATGAACAAGATGATCTATATCTGATAGATTGGAACCCGCGCTTCCCAGCTTGGATTTATGGAGCTACACTGGCCGGATATAATCTTCCCGCCCTCTTAGTACAAGGAGCTGGATTTAAGCCTACACAGAAGACCACCTGCATAAGCCGTGAGTTCTCTCGAATCGTGATCGAAGTCCCTGTAAGAAAGGAGTATCCGCTACCTGCTCCTTCACCCCCATCGATCATCGATCGCAAGAAACAGCTGGGGAAACACCCATCTGGAATGCCGCTCTTAGCAAAACGCTTGGCTGAAAAGCAGTCGAAGGGGGACATTCGTCTTCCGAAAATCCCTGAGGTTGTCCTGCAAGATCTTTCTGCCACCAACTTGGAGATGCTCATGACCCCTCAGCGCCTCTTCCTCCGCAAGACAGCCCAGCAGACATTTGCACAAGCACGAACCTGCTTAGATCGTGAAGGTTTGGTACGCATTGCATATAGTGTAAAGACGAATCCTCATAGGGCATTGATGGAACTGGCCAAGCAAAATGGTCTACTGGCCGAGGCCATCACAACGCTGGAACTTCAGCATGCACTGAACTGCGGGTTCTCCACGGATCAGATCATCTTAAACGGCCCAGCTCAGGGTTGGTTGGCAAGCATCCCGATTCCAGGCCCATTGTACGCAGTCTTTGCCGATTCGCTCGAGCGGCTGGAAATTTTATGGAAGCAGGGAATCCAAGCTCAAATCATAGGAGTACGCTTGCGGCCTCTTACGGTTTCTTCACGGTTTGGAATCAACTTAGAGGAATTTGAGGAGATCTACGACCTAATCAACCTCCTCCAGCGATTTGACAATCAGGCCCTCGGAGTGCATTTTCATGTTCAAAGTGACGTCAGCGGTGTGAAGTCTTGGTGGGAAATTTACGAGGCGATGCTGTATTGGGCTCGGACTCTGCAAGAGGGGAGCGGTCAACCAATTCGGTGCTTAGACGTGGGGGGTGGCTGGTTCCCTAATGATTTTGTAGAAGAGTTTGTACCAAAGCTCCCCGGAGCGATCCGGAGAGCCAAGGAACTCCTGCCGAAGCTGCAGAGCTTTGTCATTGAGCCCGGCAAGGCTTTGGCGCAACCTTGTATAGCCCTAGCCACCCGAGTCTTGGAGATCCGGCATCCTCGAAAAGATATGCGTGGTAATAACGATAAGGAAACGAAAGAAGTGGAAATCGTTGTCGATGCGTCCATCTCCGACTTGCCGATGGCTCCGCACTTTCCCCACCGACTTTTGGCATGTTCACCTGACGGTTCATGGGTGCCCGTGAGAGATGGGGAGAGTCGCATACTCGGAAGGAACTGCATGGAATCAGACATCTTGGCTCAGAGGACGGAAATTCCCAACTGGCTACAAGTAGGAGATATGCTGATAATTTTGGATGCAGGCGCATATGATGCTAGTATGGCTTACAAATTGGGTACAGGAAACGCAGCCAGAGGTGAGGATGGATGGAGTTAGAGAACTTGCTAAATAGGTGGGAGAAAAAACTCTCCTCGAAGCTGAGCCACCATGGCGAGGAGTGTTGCTCGTTGGCGAGATCCTGGTTTCTCGCGCTGGATCGATCCTTACGACCAGGCGATGAAGCCATGCCTGTCTGGATTCGACAACGGTATGAATGGGGCCCCTCACCTTGGCCACTCTTCTGGTGTGAAGCGGTTCGTGCTGACAGGCTCGATTGTGGGGCTTTGGCTGCTCTGGCACGAGAGGCCCTGGCCTCCCGTAGGGCCTTGGTGTTTCCCCGCCAATTAGTACAGAGATTTGATCGGGGGGCCATTGCCCAGTGGAAAGAGGTCTGGCGAAAAGCCGGCTGTCCCATTGATTGGATAGCAGAGGAATACGTCTACCATGAAGCCTGCGCCGTCTTACAAGGAGGGGACCTTAAGATCTTTGACCCTACCGATAATGTCATAATCAGTCCCGAGCGCGATGGCTACGGAGGCCTAGTAGCGATCCGTCTGGAAGGAGTGGGCGCGCTCAACGGCTGGGTTCCTGCCAAAGTAGGGCTCCTGGATGCTTGGAATCATTCGCGAGGGCTCCACCATCTATCATACCAGAGCGGGACATAGAGGAGGTAGGATGCAATGAGCTCCCGGAAGCACTTGACGGATCGTTTACTCGACATTAGCGTAAATAACCCTGATGTTTGGTTCGGCATTGCTGCAGTGATAACACTTGCTGGTTTTATCTTTGCATTTGTGCCCCCGCCCCAAGAGCAAATTCGGGTCTTAAGCCCCTTCGTGGCAGGGGCAGGATTTATTTTACTTGCCATTCAATTAATGTGCTTTCAATATACTCGCCTCAAAGAGCCTTTTGATAGAGTGGCTACAGCCGCAACAAAGGCAGTTATCTCCGCTTCTTCCCTCGAATCTCTGAGCCCAGAGCATGCGAAGTTTATTGCTAAGGAACTCGGTGGACCGGTGTTAGTACGGACGGTAAATTTACAGGGAGAACAGCCACTTACCTCGCAACTGGAAATGACCTTCAGGGTTATTAACGTGGAGTCATTCAAAGATGATATGGGAAAAATCATTACAGTTGAAAGAATAATAACATGGGTTCCGCTATTTTCGAATGGCACAGCAGGGAAGCTCTTGGACGTGATCAAACCGATCATTGTGCACTCTGTGGGAACGAAGTATCATGGGCTCTCAAAGGTCAGGGGAATTGTTGACCATGGTATGCTCGAGACGCTTTGGCCCATACCTGAGGCGTGGCTAAAACCGGGCGATATCAATGAACTTAGGCAAATGAATTTCTTGAAGGTTGACTGTATAGAAGTGGGGAATGATGTAATTACTGATGATTCTGAACTAGGACGATATCAGAGTTTCATGGATTTTGATAAAGCTGCTGAAGATAAAATTATGAACTGCCTTAAAGGTTATATCCCCAGCGCCAAATCAGATATGAAATTGGAAAAGGAACTACGGAGTCTCCTTAATATCAGCGTAGGCATTTGGTGGCCCCCGAAAGAGAAGATAAGAGTGAATGCGCGTAGCAAGATTAGTGTGACAAGTAAATATAAAGTCTGGGTTCGTGGGGGGCAAGAGGAAGTCCTATATCGCTATCAAGTTCCATTTATCCAACCTGCCTTTGTTCGCGCGATAGATTTCTCGCTAGACAGCGCTGTAACTGAAAAGGAGAAATGGGTACTTGATCCACCGCATATTCAGTGTGCCTTTCCGTTAACTAGTGCCTCTGAGCGCCAGTTGCAACAATCAAACGCAATGTATGATCAGAAACTGAAATGGCAAGGCGAAGGCTCTTACGGCACTCCCTTTTTGCCCGGGCATGGTGTAGCATTCATGTGGCGCAATATATCTGGCGGTCAAACAAGCTCTGACTCGTAGAGAGTTGCAGAATATTTGGCATCAAATCCTAAAGAAAGGAATAACTGTTGTGAAGGTACATTCCCTTCACGTATTTCTGCTTGTACTGTCCTACATCTCGAATCTCGTATTGCAGTCTTCAATAGCGCTCGCCCAATCCCACAACGGTGGAATTCTGGATGCACAAACAAATCCCAGATGACGTACACGCTGTGATCCAACGTTCCCATGATCAGCCCTATCAGCTTCCTTTTCCCAAAAGCTCCCCAAACATGGATGCCGTACTCTGGGTAGTGCTCCATGGCGATAATCTTACTTTCTAGATCGCTCACTCTGCTGTACATGGCGCCAATTCCGTCATAGACCTTGTGGTAGCTGGCACGCACCAACTCCTGCCATTGTCCATTGATCTTCTTCCAGGTGACCTTCCTCACTTGAAAGGGTTTTGGCACCATCTCCCCCTTATATCACTAAGAGACTATCTCACGCCTTCTGCACCTGAAGAATTTTAGGGCATCCTCATGAGGGAAGTCAATCCCTCATGGAGGTTGCCATGCCTAACTTGCTCGCCCTCAAGATGCTGGGTTTGCTGCTGGCCAAGGCCAGGCGGCAAACGAGGACGAAAACCCTTCTTGTACCTTATCCCTGACAACACCACCGTGCCCAAACGCGGCAAGCGCTTGGCCGACTTAGGCCGCCATTTCTGCTCGACCTTGGGCAAAGGGGTCTGGGGCCATTGCTTTGTCTTCAACTACTTGGTCGTAGGTAACATCGAAGGGCTTTTGGAAAGACAAAATTCGCCGGCAGCTTCACTTTACTTCGCCCATGACCCAGTTCATAATCCAGCCAAGAGGAGTGACTTCAATGGCGACGAGCGTAAACATTCACGAAGCGAAAAACCACCTTTCTGAGCTTTTGGAGCGGGTAAAGGAAGGCGAGGAAATCATCATTGCCAAAGCAGGCAAACCCATTGCACGCTTAGTCCCCGTGGAAGAGCGCCCCGCCCAACGCGTCCCCGGAAGCGCAAAGGGCAAAGTGGTTATTGCCGCCAGTTTCGATGCTCCACTGCCCACCCCTGCTCTTGAAGCGTTTGAGCCATGAAAACAGCGTTACACGATGCCATCGCCGCCATCCACAATGCAACGCACCGCTGCGTGATCGAGTTTGCAGGAGCAGGGAGCCAGGCGCTTGCCTGGCTGCACCAGGTACCCGGTTCCTCGCGCACGGTGCTGGAAGCCGCCGATCGCTACGCGCCGGCTTCCTTGAGCGGCCTGCTGGGTTTTGAGCCCGATCACTTCACCCATCCTTGCGTCGCGCAGCTCATGGCGCACCGAGCCTATCTGCGCGCGCGGGAACTGTCCCAGGGCGATCTCCCCGTCGTCGGCTTGGGCTGCACCGCAACGCTCGCTACAGATCGGGTCAAGCGGGGGGATCACCGCGTATGCATCGCCACCAGGGATGAAAAGGGCACGATCACGCACGAGCTCACCCTGACCAAGGGCGTAAGGACGCGCATGCAGGAGGAAGCGCTGGCCAGCCTGCTCCTGATCCGGGCCCTGGCCCAGGCCTGCGGCGTGAAGGGAGCGCCGGAGTTGGAGTTGGTTGCTGAGGAAGTCATCCGCGTGCACAAGGGCGAGCGAGGGTTGCTCTCCTGGCTGAGCGACCAGTCCCTCGCATGGATGGCAGTGGATCCGCAAGGCGCCATCACCGCGGGCCAACGTTGGCCGGGCATCGCATTGCTGCCCGGTTCGTTCAACCCGTTGCATGAGGGCCACAAGCAGCTGGCGCAGGCAGCTGAGAGAATTCTGATGCGGCAGGTGCACTTTGAGCTGACGCTGGACAACGCCGACAAGCCCTCGATTCCGCTGAAGGAAGCGCAACGGCGCTTGGAACAGTTCATGGGTGTAGGCACGTTGATCTTCAGTTGGTCTGCGCTGTTCAGCAAAAAAGCGGCTGTTTTTCCCCACAGCGTCTTCGTCATCGGCGCGGACACCGCAACCAGGTTGGTTCAGCCGCGCTTCTACGGGAACTCCTTAAAAAACATGCGCGCCTCGTTGGAGGCAATACGCGCTGCGGGGGGGCGCTTCCTGGTGGCCGGGCGTGCCAGCGGGAGAGCGTTTGTCACCCTGGAGGATATAGAAATCCCCGTCGAATACGGCTGCTTGTTTGAAGCGATTCCCCCGTCCATCTTCCGCACAGACGTCTCCTCCACCGCATTGCGCGCACGGCTGAAGCGTCGCAGCTCCGCCCGGCAATAGACCTTTGTCCTTGCGAGGCGGTCTTGGGTTTGCTTATGGTGCGCTCATGAGAGTGAAGGTTTTTGAGCGCTGCGCGCGCGCTGTTTGGTCCCTGGCGTTGTTGTTGAGCATGTCGGGATGCACCCCGGAGTTGGGTCAGGTCGGGGGCTTCGTGATGGACGACCACGATCGCCCTGTCGCTGAGGTTTTGGTATGGCTGGGCAACCACCACACCACCACCGATGCCCAGGGTAGGTATACGTTCCAGGACGTCCCGCCGGGCGAATACGCCTTCGTCGCGCTTGCCGACGGGTTTTTGAGCTACGATCAGGTGCTGACCATCGGCCCTGGACCGCAGCAGGTGGACGTCACCCTGCAGCCCAAGGCTTCAGTTGAGGTTCAAGCAACGGCCGAAGTATCGGCGCCCATCTTTTTCGAGGAGAAAAATCCGGCCACCCCCCCGGCACCGCTTGCTCAGATGAAAATTCCCTTGCTCAAATT
>Ga0326597_10014456_pt1 | contig 10345 bp, 11 predicted proteins | sample RVTome_12_FD_203789 | JGI IMG/M metagenome (GOLD analysis project Ga0326597, IMG submission 203789) | Soil microbial communities from uranium-contaminated site in the Upper Colorado River Basin, Wyoming, United States - RVT100D185 | ecosystem: Environmental > Terrestrial > Soil > Contaminated >...
ATCCTGGGCGTCGCCCAGAACAAGTACGGCTTCATCGCCCTGCCGGGCGAGCCGATGGACGTCGTCACGACGTCGGTCCCGGGCATCTTCGTGGCCGGCGCCGCGGCCGGGCCGAAGGACCTCGAGGACACCGTCGGCATGGCCGGCGCGGCCGCGCTGCGAGCCGTCGGCGCGGTCCGCGGAGCGACCGGGACCGGTGCCGGGGCGGTGGCCGCCCGATGACCTGGGGTCCGGCGGCCTTCGGGGGCGGCGCCTTCGCGGGGGGCGGGATCGCCGATGCGGTCGACGCGCCGAGCGCGGTCGAGTTCATGCGCGAGGCGCTCGTCAAGATCAGCGAGGAGGACATCGGGGCGGTCACCGACCTGCTCGCGGGCAAGCGCGCCGATCTCGCGCCGTTCCTGGCCGAGGCGTCCCTCGCCGCCGCGAACGCCGAGGCGGTCCGGCCGATCCTGACCCGTGTCTTCGCGACCCGGCGGCGCTCGGACGACCTCCTCGTCGCCGTGGGCGCGCCCGTCCTCGCCGGCGCGATCCGCGACCTCGTCCACGGCGGCGGGCGCATCGAGACCCGGTTCGCCGTCTTCGACGACGCCCTCGGGGCGATCGAAGCCCCCGTCCGCCGCGACCTCGCCGGCGAATGCCTCCACTTCGCCGACCCGGACCGGTACTGGATGTGGAGCCGCTGGATGTGGGATCCGGCGGCGCGGACGGGTGCCCTGCCGCTGGTCATGGTCGAGGACTTCGACTTCGCCGGCGCCGATGCCGGCGCGATCTACCTCCGGGTCGGGGCCGCCACGGCCGCCGTCATCGCCACGGCCCGCGACCTCGGCTTCCAGCGGATGGGCGCCAGCCCCTTCGCGGTCGACGTCTACCTGGCCGCGATCTACGGGATCTACCTCTACACCGTCACCCGGCTCCGGATGACCCAGGAGTTCAACAAGGTCATCCCCCAGCTCCCGGACCTCGTCCGCCGGCTCCTCGGCGTCTGGTCGCCGGCCCAGCGGGCGGCACCGCCGGCCACCCCGGCGAGGCGGAGCTGACGGCGATGGGCAGGGACCTCCCGGTCATCAAGGTCGACCAGGTCTTCGAGCTGGCCGAGGCCGTCGTCGACGGCGTCGACATCTCGGGCCACTGGAACCGGATGTTCAGCCAGCGGTCGGTCACCGAGTACCCGACCGAGGCCATGGACTGGGTCACCTCGCTCGACGGCGGCGAGTCGCTCCGCGACTGCTACCAGTGCGGGAAGTGCGTGCCCGTCTGCCCCGTCAACCACGTCGGCGATTACGGGCCGCGCAAGCTCAACGCCAAGGTCATCCGGGGCAGCACCCTCGTCGACGACCCCGACCTCTGGCTCTGCACGACCTGCGGCAACTGCTACCGGGTCTGCCCCAAGGAGGTCAACCCGCTCCGGATCATGCCCGCCATCCGGGAGCAGGCCGTCCTGGAGGGCAAGGTCCCGGACGAGCTCTCGGAGGCCTTCCGGAACCTCCAGAAGTCGGGCAACCCACATGGTCACTCGCCCCGCAAGCGGGCCGACTGGGTCCCCGATGCCGGCGTTCCGGTCCCCCTCATCTCGGAGGTCGGCCGCCCGGTGGACGTGCTCTGGTACGTCTCCGACTACACCTCGTATCACGCCCGCGGCCAGGACGCCGCGCGGGCCATGGCCAGGATCCTGACCGCCCTCGGGGTCGACTTCGCGATCCTCGGCAACGAGGAGCGCAGCGACGCGGATTCGGCCCGGCTGGCCGGCGAGACCGGGCTCTTCGAGATGCTCGCGGAGCACAACATCGAGACGTTCCGGAAGTACGAGTTCAAGCGCCTCGTCGTCATGGACCCGCACGCCTACAACGCCTTCAAGAACTTCTACCCCAAGCTCGGCTGGGAGGGCGAGGTCCTCCACTACACCCAGTTTCTCGCGCCGCTGGTCGACCGCATCGAGTTCCGCTCGTCGGTCGAGCTCGACGTGACCTACCACGACCCGTGCTACCTGGGCCGGAACAACGGCGAGTTCGACGCCCCGCGGCGGCTGCTCGCCGCGATCCCCGGCGTCCGCCTCACCGAGATGCCCCACAACCGGGCCAACGGCTATTGCTGCGGTGGTGGCGGGGGCGGCATGTGGCTGGACGGCTTCGTCGCCGACCACGTCTCCGAGCGCCTCTCGGAGCGCCGCGTCCGCGAGGCCGTGGCCACGGTCGGGGCCGACGCCACCGGCGTCCTGTCCGTCGCCTGCCCGTACGAGCCGTCGCGCTTCGAGGACGCCGTCAAGTCCACCGGCAACGACGGGAAGCTCGTCGTCCGCGACATCGTCGAGCTCATCGACCAGGCGATGCAGCCGCCGGCGCACTGACCGGCAACCGTTTCGAACCCGCGAGGAGCCGCATGGATTACGTCGTTCTGCTCAAGCAGGTCCCCGATCTCGCCGAGGAGCTCGAGATCGACGCCGACGGGACCGGCCTCGACCGCGAGTGGCTCAGCTTCGTGGCCAGCGAATGGGACGAGTACGCGCTCGAGGAGGCCCTCCTGCTCCGCGACCAGGGCCACGGCGGCACGGTCACCTGCCTGGCCCTCGGCGTCGAGGCCGGCGAGGTTGACGAGCTCCTCGCGACCTGCCTCGCCAGGGGCGCCGACCGGGTCATCAAGGTCGGCTCGTTCGAGGCGCCACCGGACTCCCACACGGCGGCGGCGGCGTTCGCCGGCGCCCTGGCCCACATCCATTACGACCTCATCCTCACCGGCGTCCAGGCGATCGACGACCTCGACGGCCAGGTCGGGCCACTCGTCGCGACCCGCCTCGACCTGCCGCACGTCTCGGTCGTGACCCACATCGGCCTCGCCCACCACCACACGACCGTCACGGCCCACCAGGAGTACGCCGGCGGGATCGTGGCCGAGTTCGAGGTCCAGCTGCCCGCCGTCCTCGGTGTCCAGACGTCACGGGAGACGCCCCGCTACGCCCCGGTCAGCCGGATCCGCCAGCTGATGAAGACGGCGACGATCGAGGCCATGGCCGGCGGCAGCGGAGCGGGGAGCGGCCTCGTCATCGAGGCGATGGCGATCCCCGAGACGGGCTCGTCGGCCGAGATGATCAGCGGCAACACCCAGGCCATCGCGGAGCGGATCTCGGCGATCCTCGCCGAGCGTGGCATCGGAACGGCGGTGACGCGATGAGCGGCGACATCCTGGTCATCGCGGAGCACCGCGACGGGGCGATCATCGACACCACCTACGAGCTCCTCGGGCGGGCGAATGCGCTCGCCGGCAAGACCGGCGGCGAGGCGGTCGCCGTCCTCCTCGGGTCCGGCGTGGCCGGTCTCGCCGGATCCCTCGGCTCGGCGGCGCGGGTCATCGTCGTCGACGGGCCCGGGCTGGCCTCGTTCAGCCCGTCGGCCTACCAGGCGGCACTCGTGCCGCTCGTCCGCGAGCGCCAGCCGGCGCTCGTCCTCGTCGCCAACAGCGGCTCGGGCATGGACGTGGCGGCCGGCCTGTCGGCGGCCCTGGACCTGCCGCTCGCGGCCTATGCGATCGACCTCACCGTCGATGGCAACGGGCCGCTCGTCACCTGCCAGCTGTACGCCGGCAAGATCCAGGCGAAGGTCCGCTTCGCCGGCGGTCGGGGCATCGTGACCGCGGTGGCCGGGTCGTTCCCGACCGAGGCCGGCAACGCAGCCGGCAGTCCCACGATCGAGACCCTGGCCCCGGCCGCGACCGACGATCGGATCCGCTTCGTCGACCTCCTCCGGCCCGAGGCCGGCGACGTCGACATCACCCGCGAGTCCGTCCTCGTCTCGGTCGGGCGTGGGATCGGTGAGCTCGAGAACATCGAGCTCGTCGAGGCTCTCGCGGCCGCCCTCGGCGGCGCCGTCTCGTCCTCCCGCCCGATCGCCGACCTTGGCTGGCTGCCGCGGACGCGACAGGTAGGCAAGTCGGGCCTGAGGGTCAAGCCGAAGGTGTACCTGGCCCTCGGCATCAGCGGCGCGCCCGAGCACCTCGAGGGGATGCGCGGCGCGGACCTCATCATCGCCGTGAACTCGGACGCCCGGGCGCCGATCTTCTCGGTCGCCCACTACGGGGTGGTCGCCGACCTCCTCGACGTCGTGCCGGCCCTCACCGCCCGGGTCGGCGGCTAGGCAGAGTCCCGAGGCCCCGAGCGTGCCCGGTCGCGACGTCACCCGCGAGGTCTTCGAGGGCATCTCGTCCGGCGGCGAGGTCCTCTTCTACGTCCTGACCGCGGTCGCGACCCTGGTCTTCTTCGTGGGGATCGGAGTTCGGCTCCGGAAGTACGTCCGTGGCCGGGCCCAGGGCGTCGTCGGGTCGCCGCTCGGGTTCATCGGCCGGGCCGTCAGGAGCCTCGTCGACACGGCGGCCAACCGAACGGTGGCGAAGCGCGACCCGTACGCCGGCATCTTCCATGCCGCGATCATGTGGGGCTTCATCGTCCTCTTCATCGGGACGGCGATCCTGACGATCGAATCGGACATCATCCGGCCGCTCGCCCCGCAGTTCAGCTTCTACTGGGGCGCGTTCTACCTCGGCTACTCCCTGGTCCTCGACGTTCTTGGCCTGGCCATGCTGGTCGGGATCGCGGCGATGGCGATCCGGCGCGCCCGGCGACCGGCCCAGCTCGACTACGGCCGCGTGGACATCGGCCCGGCGACGACCGACCGGGGCGGGTTCCGGACCGGCGACTGGCTGTTCCTGGGCTGGCTCGCCCTCCTCGGACTGAGCGGCTTCGTCCTCGAGGGTGCCCGGATCCTGGCCCACGACTTCCCGGACTTCGAGATCTTCTCGCCGGTCGGCTGGGTCATCGCCGGGGCCTTCCGGGTGATCGGCCTCTCGGCGGCTTCGGCCGAGTCGCTCCGCTACGCGACGTGGTGGGGCCACGCGATCGTGGCCCTCGCGTTCGTTGCCTACTTCCCGTTCTCGAAGGCGATCCACACCCTCGCCGACCCGGTCAACCTTGCCCTCCGCTCGCCGCTCGCCGGGCGCCGCCTGCCGGTCCTCGCGGCATCCGGGCCGTCGCCGGCGGACGGTCACCTCGGGATCCGCGACCTGGCCGACCTCACCTGGAAGCAGCTCCTCGACGTCGACGCCTGCACGAAGTGCGGGCGCTGCCACACCGCCTGCCCGGCCGTGGCGTCCGGGGCGCCGCTCTCGCCGCGGGATCTCATCCTCGACCTCCGCCAGGAGGCCGACGCCGCCTGGTCCATCCTCGCCCCGCTCGGCGAGCACCGCTCCGATCACCTGTACGGAGGGGCGCTTGACGGCGCCGCGGTGGCCGCGACCGCCGCAACCGCCGCGACGAACGGCGGCTCGCTCCTCGCCGGCGGCCTCATCAGCGCCGAGACGCTCTGGTCCTGCACGACCTGCCTCGCCTGCGTCGAGGCCTGCCCGGTCGGCATCGAGCACGTCCCGACGATCGTCGGGATGCGCCGCTCCCTCGTCGACCAGGCGATCGTGGAGCCGACCCTCCAGGCCGCCTTCACCAGCCTCGCCAAGCAGGGCAACTCGTTCGGCCAGTCCGGCCGGACGCGCGGCCGCTGGACCGACGACCTCCCGATGCCGGTCGTCGACGCGCGGCGGCAGGATGTCGACTGGCTGTGGTTCGTCGGTGACTTCGCCTCGTTCGACGTCCGGGTCCAGGAGGCGACCCGCCTCGTGGCCCGCGTCTTCCAGGCCGCCGGCATGGACTTCGGGATCCTCTACGAGGGCGAGCGGAACGCCGGCAACGACGTCCGGAGAGCCGGCGAGGAGGGCCTCTTCGAGCTCCTCGTCGAGCACAACGTCGGCCAGCTCTCCAGGGCCCGCTTCCGCCGGATCGTGACGACCGATCCGCACACCCTCAACACCCTCAAGTTCGAGTACCCCGACTTCGGGGGCGACTACGAGGTCTGGCACTACAGCCAGGTCCTCGCCGCATTGCTCTCGTCGGGCGATCTCCAGGTCAGCCGGCGGACGAGCCGCCGGGTGACCTATCACGACCCGTGCTACCTCGCCCGCTACGCCAAAGTGACCGCGGCCCCCCGCGAGGTCCTCGCCGCGATCGGGGCGGAGCTCGCGGAGATGCCGCGCAACGGCGCCAACACCTTCTGCTGCGGCGCCGGGGGCGGCCGGATCTGGATGGACGACAGCGGCCTCGCCGAGCGCCCGTCCGAGCAGCGCATCCGCGAGGCGGCGGCGCTCGCCGGCGTCACCGACTTCGTGACCGCCTGCCCGAAGGACCTGACGATGTACACGGCGGCTGCCGTGGCGACCGGCCACGAGGACCGCCTGGCGGTCGCCGACCTCATCGAGCTCGTCGCCGCGGCGATCGACCTGCCGCTCGAATCCGCCTCGGCTGTCGACGGGCCGCCCTCGCCCGATGAGGTCGCCGGGGAGGCAGTCGCCGTCGCAGAGGTCCTGCCAGGATGAGCAGCCCGAACGAGGCCTTCGATGCCGCCCTCGCCGGCTGGCTGTTGCGGCAGGCCGCGGCCGAGGAGCGCCTGACCGCGTTCGCCTTCCGCGAGGGGCAGCCCATCGTCGACGTCCCGTCGCCGACGAGCCAGGCGGCACTCCGTGGCTGGATCATGGCAACCGTCGCGGATCCCGAGGTGTCGGCGTTCCTCCGGCTCGTCGAAGACGACGCCCGGCCGACGGCGGAGCTCGTGGCCGGCGGGTCGTTCGGGCTCGAGCCGGGCGACCGCGTCGCCCTGGCGGCCCGGCTCGGCGTCCTCGCCGCGAGCGGGCTCGTTGCCCGAGACCTCGAGGAGGACCGGGTGACCCTCACCGCGCTCGGCCGAGCGGCGCTCGGGCTCGCTGAGATCCTCGAGCCATCCCGATGAACTGCCCCTACTGCCCGCTCGAGGGCAGCCGGATGGAGGTCCATGCCCACCTCTGGGACGGCCACCCCGAACAGGTCCGGACCTTCCGTGACGAGGCGAAGGGCACCCTCAAGTTCGCCCTCGACTGCCCGTTCTGCGAGGAGGGCCTGGAGCGGGTCGCGAACCCGCGCGGCCGCGAGGCCGACTTCCTGGCCGAGTTCCGCCGGGAGATCGCCCTCGTCGCGTTCGACCTGCTCCTCTACCATCTGCAGGCGTCCCATGCCGAGCTGGTCGGGCTCCCGCCGATTCCCGAGGAGCCGGCGACCGCAGGAGGACCTCCATGACGGACACCCGAGGCTGCAACCTTCCCGACGATCTCTACTACTGGATCGAGAAGCACGCCTGGGCCCGCGACGACGGCGCGGGCGAGCTGACGATCGGGATCACCGACGTCGCCCAGAACCTCGCCAAGCGGGTCGTCGCCATCACGACCAAGAAGGTCGGCAAGGTCCTCGAGCGGGGCCAGAGCGTGGCCACGGTCGAGAGCGGCAAGTGGGTCGGCCCGGTACCCTCGCCCGTCGACGGCGAGGTGACCGCGGTGAACGCCGACCTGGCCGCCGACCCGACGCTCGTCAACAGCGATCCCTACGGCGCGGGCTGGATCGTCCGGCTCCGGCCGTCGAACTGGGACGGCCAGAAAGGCGAGCTGGCCAGCGGACCGGGGGGCGTCGAGGCGTACGCCGCCTTCCTCGCCGCCGAGGGGATCAGCTGCGGATGATCGACCCGGGCAACGGCATCGTCCACCGCGGCTGCCTGATCCCGCTGGATCTCTGGTACGACGTGCCGCGGGACGTCTGGCTCCGCCCGGAGACAGACGGGACCGTCGTCCTGGGGATGACCGACGTGGCCCAGACGCGGGCCGGCAAGGTCCTCCACATCCAGTTCAAGAAGGTCGGCCGGCGGATCGAGGCCGGCCAGAGCGCGGCCACGATCGAGTCCGCGAAGTGGGCCGGGCCCTTCCCGAGCCCGGTCGCCGGCACCGTCACGGCGACCAACGCGGACGCCTTCGCGGCCGACATCCTCGTCGCGAACCGGGACCCCTACGAGCTCGGCTGGCTCGTCCGCCTCGAGCCGGACGCGTGGGAACCTGGGGCGGCCGGCCTCGTCACCGGATCCACCGCGGTGGAGCAGTACGAACAACGGATCGAGGCGCTCGGCGTGTCCTGCATCCGCTGCGCCGACTAGCGAGGCCGAGAGGAGCCCACGATGACCGCCGACACCCCCGTCCGCCTGCTCGATCTGGGGACCGTGGATCCCCTTCGCTCGCAGACGATCTTCCACGCCGTCGGGTACGCGATGACCGAGGGATCGCCGGACACGATCCTGCTGGTCTCGCCTGACGCTCCGTACGTCAGCATCGGCCGTCACCAGGATGTCGACCGAGAGGTCGACCGGGCCGTCTGCGCGGAGCTCGGTTTCCCGGTCATCCGGCGCGAGGTCGGCGGCGGTGCGGTCTACCTCGACGGCAACCAGCTCTTCACCCAGTGGATCTTCGCGGCCGAACACCTGCCGGCGACGGTCGAGGAGCGCTTCACCCTCTACTGCAACACCCTCGTCGAGGCCTACCGGGCGCTCGGCGTCGAGGCGGCCTACCGGCCGGTCAACGACATCCACGTGAACGGCCGGAAGATCGGCGGGACCGGTGCGGCGCGGATGGACCGGGCCGAGGTCGTCGTCGGCAGCCTCATGTTCGACTTCGACGTCCTGACGATGTCGCGGGTCCTCAAGGTCCCCTCGGAGAAGTTCCGGGACAAGGTCTTCCAGACCATGAGCGAGTACATGACGACGCTGCGCCGCGAGCTCGGGACGCCGCCGCCGCGATCGGTCGTCGTCGACGCGTATGTCGCGGCGTGTGCCGCCGGGCTCGGTCGGGCGATCGAGCCGGGGACCCTCCGGAGCGACGAGATCGAGCTGGCCGAGCGCCTCGACCAGCGGTTCGCGTCGAAGGAATGGCTCGAGGAGGGTGGCGGCCTGCGCCGCCCGGGGATCAAGATCCACGAAGGGGTCCGGGTGGCCGAGGGCGCCCACAAGGCGGCCGGCGGGCTCATCCGGTGCATGGCGGTGGTCCGTGACGACGTCCTCGAGGACGTCGCCTTCAGCGGCGACTTCACGGCACGCCCGGCGGACGTGCCGGAGCGCCTGGCCGAGGCGTTGATCGGCTGTTCCGTGATGGAGGACGCCCTGCGAGCGCGCGTTCTCGGGTTCTACGAGCAGGGACGCCCGGAGACACCGGGCGTGACGGCAGACGACTGGGTGACTGCAGTCCTGCAGACCACCTCCACGGCAGTGCCGGCCTGAGGCCGGGCAAGGAACGGAGGCCAGCACGATGGTCGACACGGCGGCAGGGGCAGGGACCGCGCCCGGGGCGGGGGCCGACCTGGACGCGCTCATCCGCGATCGGGTCGATGCCATGGTTACCGCGCGGATGGACGAGATCATGGCCCTCAAGGAGGCGGAGAGGGCGGCCAAGCCCAAGAAGATGGCGATCATCGCCACGAAGGGGACCCTCGACTGGGCCTACCCGCCGCTCATCCTGGCGTCGACGGGCGCGACCCTGGGCTGGGACGTCGGGATCTTCTTCACGTTCTACGGCCTGAAGATCCTCCAGAAGGACCGTCACCTGGAGGTCGGCACGACCGGCAACCCGGCGATGCCGATGCCGGTGCCCATGCCGCAGCTCCTGACGGCGCTGCCGGGGATGACCCCGATGGCGAGCTGGATGATGAAGCGCCAGTTCAAGGACCACGGCGTGGCCTCGATCGACGAGCTCGTCAACCTGTGTGTCGAGCTGGGCGTGAAGATGATCCCCTGCGGCATGACGATGGACGTCTTCGGCTTCTCGGAGAAGGGCTTCATCGACGGCATCGAACCGGTCTGCGGGGCGACCCACTTCCTCGACTGGGCGGCCGACGCCGACGTCTCGCTCTTCATCTGATCGTCGCCGACGAGCCCGCGCCGGGGGTCCAGTCCGGCTCGCGTTCAGGCCCCCGTCGCCGGGGGCATGGTCGCCGCGTACTCCGTGAGGAAGTCACGGGCGGTGCGGGCCGCCGCCGACAGGTGGCGGGCGCGCAGGTTGACGACTGACCAGCCGCGTTCGATCGGAAAACCGGTCACGTCGAGGATGACCAGCCGACCGAGGGTCAGCTCCATGTCGATCGCCCAGCGCGACACGACGGCCACGCCGAGGCCGGCGGCGACGGCCTGCTTGATCGCCCCGGTGCTGCCGAGCTCCATGGCCGGGGCGACGGACCGGCGGCTGCGGGCGAAGAACCGCTCCGTCGCAGCCCGGGTTCCCGAGCCAGGCTCGCGAACCAGCCACCGCTCGCCGGCGAGCGCCTCGGCAGTGACACCAGGGCGACCGGCCAGTGGATGGTCGAGGGCCGCGATGACGACCAGCCGGTCGAGCAGGAAGGGCGCGACGTCGCAGTCGATCTCGCCGGGCGGATCGGCCATGACCGCGAGATCGCAGAAGCGGTCGGTCAGCCGGCGGA
>Ga0326597_10014457_pt1 | contig 10345 bp, 7 predicted proteins | sample RVTome_12_FD_203789 | JGI IMG/M metagenome (GOLD analysis project Ga0326597, IMG submission 203789) | Soil microbial communities from uranium-contaminated site in the Upper Colorado River Basin, Wyoming, United States - RVT100D185 | ecosystem: Environmental > Terrestrial > Soil > Contaminated >...
CGGACGGAGAAACCAAGAGGCGTGGGTATCTCAAAAAGATGAGACGCATCGTCAGGCATCCTCCAGCACCCCATCTGATAAAAGAAGCAGTCTGTTCATGGCGAGGCCTCCTTGAAGCGTCCCGATGCCCTTATGTTTTAGATCGTCCAGACGATGGTCACTATAACCCATGTTCTTGGTTTTTCCCATCCTGATGCATGCGGCCTTAATTCGAAACAAAGTTTCCTCACTTAGGCCCGAAACTACTGCACTCAACAAACACCCAACGTCTTCTCCCCAGCGGCTCGCTGGAGATGCTTTCTAGATGTCGGCTCACCAACTGAGTAGCACGTTTGGCCATAGTTTAAGAAAACCTGCCTGAGCTGACTCCTTTATTCCGCCCGAGTTCCATTTGCAAAGTGGATGTTAGACACGCGAGGAGGGGACGCAAGATTAGAAAGCCAGACCCCAATCCGCCGAACATGAATTTACCCGGAAAGTCCGTGAGCGTTACCTTCGCAGGGCAGTGTAAGACGTGACCATCTAGACAGTACGCGAAAAAACTCCCGACCCCTTATCCGCTCCCAGCAGAGCTTTCAGGTCCCGAAGGTTCTCGGCGTAGTTGACACGGTATCGGGCAAACGGGTGGGACATCGTCGTACCGATCTCGCACCAGGTCTTTACATCCCATCCGGCTTCGATGAGCTCTGAAGCGGCGAATACGAATTCCAACGTATCCGTTAAGAAGATGACGGCGTCGAAATTGTCACTGTAATCGAAGCTAGGCGCACTTCCGTGGACATAGTGGTTCCTGCAAGTCACAGCCTCATCGGTTACCATGATTATTTCTGGGAACCGTTCGCCCACTGCTTCAATGAGAAACTGGGCCCTATGACGGATTTTCTGCTTGAGGCTGCTCTTTCCCACACGGCCGAGGGCGGCCAGAACGCTGTCGCGCTCAGGACTCTGCGGCAGTTGTTTGAAAATCTTGCGGCAAGTTTCTTTGGCGGCGTTCAGTTCTTTCGGTACCTGTACGTCGGGCGGCACAGCGGAGCTTGTGGGTATGTCAAACATGTTCGCGGAGCCAATTAGCCGGTCGATGTCGTAGCGCTGCTGCTTTGCAAAGGAACTGGAAAACCTCAGTCGGGCGTCATGCCGGGCATCCTGCCGATCGAGCCAACGCTCTAGGACGTGCGAATATGTTTCCGGTTGCCGAACGGCATCCAGCAGCACGTCTGCGGGGTGCGCCCTTTGTTCTTCAGCGGATGGCTCACGTTTCGGCGGGATGCTCCAATAGACTTGCAGGAGGATTGGTCTTTCCTCATCAGATTTAATGCGCAGAGTCAGTTTGAGGAAATTTTGCGGGCGGCCGACCAACATTTCCAGATATCTGAGAAGCGTGGATGTATTAAAGATAGTGTGATCAAAAGTGACCGCTTCTTTAAGGTGAGTGTCACAAAGATGGTGTTCTCAAGGCGCACGCCATCAGGACCTCCCAAACTGTGGCTGGGATTGTGCGAGGCGGATACCCGTCCCAACACCGTATCGGCTGAAAATATTTCACGCTTGCCAGTGAAGTAGAGAATTACCGGGTCAGGTCCCGTCGTGATCTTGCGGCCGTGAACGTGATCATTGGCGTGAGCGATCTGCTCTATGAACGGGCGCGCATCAATCAGGCTACCGAAAGCATCGAAGTCATAGAAAAGCGTAGTCGCGTCATCCACGACGAAATGAGCCTCGACAATCGCCTCCTCTGCCGGGCCAAGGTGATGGTCGCCATGGATAACATAGTGAGGAAAAATGCTGGCAAAGTGATAACTCTCCTCTCCCCGGCTGGCGGAGCCCGGGCCTTGCATCGTGATGCACTGGAACAGCGAAACCTTCGTCAGATCGTGGAGGACACCCTTCACGAATTGATCAGTTATATCGAGCGTGTGGAAAAACTCCTTATCATGGAGGTAAAAGGGCCGAATTCGGTCCGTTAAGTGTCAGTTCACCGTAGACGTCCTTACCGGGTGAGATGGTGAATGTTCCGGCCCGTTTCGAACCCTCAAGCTTATTCATAATGATGGCTACTCCTCTCATCCTTGTTACGGCCAGGCACGGTGGGGTGAGGAGCGCTGTTGGGGAATTACACATCGGAACAGGGAGAATTCCGGGACATAATACCTATTTTCACTGCTTCCTGCACCCAACGTCAAGCAAAATGAGGTATCCTGTCACGGGAAATCCCTGCTTCTAAGATCCCTTCTCCACGATCTTAATCTCCTCCTCCGTCAGGCTGTAGAGTTCATAGACAAGTTGGTCGATCTGGCGGTCGGTGGCCTCGATCTCGCGGTGAAAACGGGTCTTGCACAGGTAAAGATGTGACCGTCGGCCCCCGCTCTTTTTGGTTAGGTGGCGAGCTACCCAGCTTCATGTACCAGCAACACAATCGCCGCCGCGGTGCTCGTGATCGCGTACTGCGCGACGTGCCGTGCAACTTGTCGGGTCTGATGCCCACCACCATGGGCCTTGCTCAGACGATTGCGCATGGTAGCGATGAGAATCAGCGGTTGCTCGAAGAAGCTGTCGAGATCCGTTCGTGATAACACTGACTTGAGCAGGGGCGCGGCGGTATCTTGCACGTCAACGGTCACTCCATTCCGCTGGCACAGTACCTTCAAGACGCTCTCAAACGCACTTCCGCATTTGGTGAGGCAGTCACCGTAGTCCCCCTTGCGGTACTCCTCCAGTGCGTCTCGGAACTCCAGATTCGCGGCGTTGAACTGTGGATCGGCAAGCATCGACAAAGCGGGCGCCAGCGCCTCGGTGAAGGTCACTTCATCCTCCGCCCGCACGACCTTGGGATACGCAACGGTGCGGATTATCGTTCCGCTGCTGAATGGCCCATGGCCCCCGGTGGAACGCTCTTCCTGCTTAACAACTGGGGTGACTTGGTACGGCGTACCCTCGGACTTGAACACCTCGTTAATCGCGTCGACCAAATCATTCTCATCGGACACGACATGGAAGAGACTTTCGGCCCTGAAAATCAATTCGATGAAGTCCAGGAACTCGTGTGGCTTACAGTGTAGCAAGAACTGCAGTGCGTCCTCCCACGGTGTCCTGGCTTCCGGCGCATCGGAGAGCTTTGGACGCCCGTGCACGTATTGCAGCGACCTGTGGACCTCCGCCCAAAACTCCTGAGAATAGTTCTCTGGCCTCGACCAAGGTTATCGCCACTGACCAGTGAACACGTCTCGACAGAGCATAAGCATTCGGTTCCTGACCTTCTCTGGCACGCGATCGGGCTCGTACCCGCGGCCCTCAGTACGCCTTGAGAAGACGTCGAGAATCAGCTTCAATCGATCCTTGATCATCCGTTTCAGCCCGATGGTTCTCTCGCCACCTATGAGTGTGTTGGTCGAAATAACACGGTCCCCAACTTCAGACGACACCGCCAATTCTCTTCAGCCTCTAAGGACTTGTCAACACTTCTGTAAAGAGAATGGTTTCTATTTCGATCTGTTGTCGGTCTCCACAATCTTACTCTCCTCCTCGGTCAGCCCGTAGAGTTCATAGACGAGCTGGTCGATCTGGCGGTCGGTGGCCTCGATCTCGCACTGAAGACGGGATTTCTGCTCTGGGTTGATCGCGGCTGATCCAAATAAAGACTCTCAACCCTTTTTCCGAATCAGACCCAGAAAAGAGGCGCGTTGACGGCGACAAAAAAGGTTTGCGTCCCCTTTTCCCCTTCCCCCTTTTCCCCTTCCTTCGATTTCCCTCATCCTTCGATCTCCCTCAGGATGACCCTGAGCAATGTCGAATGGGTCAGGGTGGTGAGGTTCTCGAACCACGTCTCTGTGGTGAATAGTCTTTTACCCTAATCCCGGAAAACCCATTATTACTATCCCTTCTAACTCCCACCAAGCCTCCTTCAACAAGTAAATCCATCCCCGGAGCCATCGCTACGAACGTGGTACCCGAAGCGAGGACGGTCCCTTATACAACAACCTCGCTTGCCATGTCACCTGCAAAATCCTGTGAAAATCCTGTGAAGAAGGACCCGCGGTCAGGTGATTTCTCCTTACCCGATGCGCCGTGTTGGAAATGGTCTTCTTCGAGGCCGGTATTTAATTTCACCTCGGTCGGCCCCCAGACCTAATCCCCGGGATCTTCGCTTTTATTGACAATCCCGCCACATCCGTCTAATTTAGAAAAACATTCTTGTTTTCATTTGAGGGGTGGGGGAATGGACGCGTATAACAGCAAACTCGCCAGCCGCATCGTCGGCGTGAGCCTGCGCCAAATCCAATATTGGGACGAGCGCGGATTTATTCGTCCCTCGGTCAAACTCGCGGGCGGGCGGGGGACGAAGCGGCTCTACTCCTTCCATGATCTAGTCTGTTTGAGGGTCGTGAAGGATCTGACCGATCGCGGTTTCAGCCTGCAAAAGATCGAGCGCGGCTTAAGGGCTCTTCGCGCTCACGGTGCGGTGAGCGCCACGGATTCAGAGTCGCTTAAGTACTTAACCGACGGCGAACAGCTTTTCCTGATCACGAGCGACCGCGAGAAGATTCTCGGCGCCATGGAGCGTCATTTCGTTCTTTCCTTGGGCATCGGCAGTTTGGTGCGGGAGCTGACCGGTGCGGTCGAACAGGTCGCGGGGGCCCGGCCGGGGCAACGCTCCGGCGCTTTGCGCCGTCTCGCGGAGAAGAAGACCGGCTCTGCATAAATTTCAATGGAACCAACCAAAATCACCCCGATGATGCAGCAGTACCTTCAGATCAAAGAGAGGTACCGCGACGCCATCCTGTTTTTTCGGCTCGGTGATTTCTACGAAATGTTCTTCGAGGACGCGCAGACGGCGGCGAAAATTTTGGACATCGCGCTCACCTCGCGTAACAAAAGCGATGATCAGTCGGTGCCGCTTTGCGGCGTGCCCTATCACTCGGCCGAGCCGTATATTCAAAAATTGCTCGACGCGGGGCATAAGGTCGCGGTTTGCGAGCAGGTGGAAGATCCGAAAACGGCCAAGGGCGTGGTGCAGCGGGAAGTCATCCGGGTCATCACGCCCGGAACGGTCACGGCGGCGGAGGCTCTGGATGCTCGCGGCAACAATTACCTGGCCGCGGTTTGCAGCGGAAGGGGCGGCTACGGTCTGGCGGTTACGGATATCACCACCGGGGAATTTCGCTGCACTGAAATCGTCGATGAGCAAACCCTCAGCGACGAGATCGCCCGAATCCATCCGAGCGAACTGCTGTTGATGGAAGGGGATAGCGGGTTGCGACGCCGTGTGCAAAGGGAATTTCCGTCGCTTCATCTGACGCCGGTGGCGGCGAACCTGTTTTCCAACGTCGCCGCGCGCCGAATCGCTACGGCGCGTGAAACCGGCGGTGAGGCTTGGGAGAACGGGGTTCGCGCGGCGTCGGCGATCATCGCCTATCTTGACGCCAACGCTCGCGAGTCGCTGAAAGTCCTACGCGACTTAGAACCCTACATGGCGTCGGCTTATCTCGTGCTGGATGAAACGACCCGGACGAACCTCGAACTGATCGCCAACTACCAGGGCGAGCGCAAGGGCTCGTTGCTGGCTATTATCGACCGGACCGTTACGCCGATGGGCGCCCGTCGCCTGCGCCAGTGGCTGCTCTATCCCTTGCGCGACGCGCAGGCGATTCGCGAGCGGCAGGACGGGATTCTGGAACTGGTCGAGAATTTCGCGTTGCGCCAGGATCTGAAACACGGGTTTGAGCCTGTGCAGGACCTTGAACGGCTCTCCGGCCGAACCGTGTCCGGCGCCGCCCAACCCAAGGATCTGGTCGCGATCAAAGAAACCCTGGGCGCGGTAGCCGAGGTGAGGGAGCATTTGCGCGCGGTTCAGACGGAGCTGCTGGTTCACCTGCGCGGGCAGATTTCGGATCTCTCCGAGGTCAGCGCGCTGATCGAAAGGGCGATCGTCGACGATCCGCCCTTTTCCCTCAAAGAAGGCGGCGCCATCCGCGCCGGCTACGACGCCGAGCTGGACGAAATTCGCGGCGCGCGCGCCCACGCCAAGGAATGGATCGCCAACTTCGAAGCGGCGGAACGGCGGCGCACCGGCATCCCATCGCTCAAAGTTCGCTACAATCGCGTGTTTGGCTACTACATCGAAATCACCAAATCCCATCTGAAGGCCGCGCCCCAGGACTACATCCGCAAACAGACGCTGGCGAACGGTGAGCGCTACATCACGCCCGAGCTCAAGGAGTACGAGACCAAGGTGCTCAATTCCCAGGAGCTGATGGAAAAGCTGGAGAACGCGCTGGTCGCCCGCGTGCGCGAGCAAGTCGCCGCCTATTATCCTTCCCTCAAGGCTACCAGCGCCGGGCTCGCGGCGTTGGATGTTCTGGCGGGGCTTGCCGAAGTGGCCGAGTCGCAACGCCTCATCCGTCCCACCGTCGATGCCGGGTTTGATATCACGATCCGAGAGGGGCGCCATCCGGTCGTCGAAGCCTCGGTGGGGCGCGGCGCTTTTGTGCCCAACGATTGCGCGATCGACCCCGCCGCCGATCAGATCATCCTGCTCACCGGACCGAACATGGCGGGGAAATCCACCTATATGCGCCAGGTGGCGCTGATCGTGTTGCTCGCCCAAATGGGCAGTTTCGTGCCCGCTGCGGAAGCGCGTATCGGTATCGTCGATCGAATTTTCACCCGCATCGGCGCCGCGGACTCACTGGCGCGGGGTGAATCGACGTTCATGGTCGAGATGAAGGAGACCGCGAACATCCTCCACCACGCCACCGATCGCAGCCTAATTTTACTCGACGAGGTCGGACGCGGCACGAGCACCTTCGACGGCATATCGATTGCCTGGGCCGTGGCGGAGTCACTGCACGACTCGGCGCAGCGGCCGCGCACGCTTTTCGCCACTCACTATCACGAGCTTACCGATTTGGCGTTCACCAAAGGACGCATCAAGAATTACAATTTTGCGGTCAAGGAATGGCAAGGAGACATCATTTTTCTGCGCAACCTCGTGCCCGGCGCGGCGAGCCATAGTTACGGCATCCATGTCGCCCGGCTTGCCGGTCTGCCGGCTGCGGTCATCGAGAGAGCCAAGGAAATTCTCGCCAAGCTCGAAGGGGACGAGAGTGACCGTGAGAACCTTCGCAAAGAAACCGCGACGAGCGTTGCCGCCGAACCGGTGCAAATGGCGCTCTTCGGCTCGGCGGACCGCAAGCTACGCGAGGAGCTGAAACGAGTGGACGTCTCTCGGCTCACGCCTATGGAAGCGATCAATTTGCTCGACAAATTATCGGAAGAGGCAAAAAAATAGCGAACGAAGGGGACTCTTTTATGAAAAGCAAAAGATTCCTAACTCTGTTGGCGCTTGCGACCCTCTCTGCCAGCGCGGCGCCGCGACTGGTTTGGGGCGAGGGACAAAGCCTTCGATTGGCGCAGGTCCGAAGCAACGAGGCCGCCAAGGAACCCGACCAGGCACGGTCAAGTGGCAGGTCCGCGGAAGAAGAAAAATCCCAGGACGGCAAGACGGTTGGCGCCGCCTCGGACAAAACGCGCCTGACCGCCGTGCGTTTCCTGTCGTCGAAAACGTACACGCGGGTGATGATGGATCTGACGCAGGAGGCGCGCTTCGAGATCCGTCGTCTCAAGGAGGACGCGACCAAAGGACTACCGCCGCGAATCTATATCGACATCTTTGGGGCGCGCTTGGCGATGGATTCCAAAGAAGCAATACCGGTTCAGGATGGGCTGTTGCGCCAGGTGCGCGTGGGGCAGTTTAGCCCTGACGTCGTCCGGGTCGTGCTCGATATGACGAGCCTGCGCAGCCATAATACGTTTTTGTTGCCTGATCCTTATCGGCTGGTGATCGACATCCAGGGACAGGAGACCGCCGACCGGTCGGCTGCTGTCGAGAAAAATAAGACGCCCACGCCGCCCGTCAAAGGCCCCAAACCTGCCGCCTTGGGCATTCGTAAAATCGTGCTGGATCCGGGGCATGGAGGCAAGGACCCGGGGGCGATCGGGGTGGGCGGTATTGCGGAAAAGGACATCGTTCTCAGCGTCGCTCAAAAGCTCGCGAAGAAACTGACCAGGGAGATGGGAATTGAGGTCGTGCTCACGCGCAAAAACGATTCCTTCGTTCGCCTGGAGGATCGAACTGCGATTGCCAACGCCGAAGACGCCGACCTGTTTCTGTCGCTGCACATGAATGCGAGCACGAGCGGCGACGCCAAGGGGTTGGAAACCTATTATTTGGATAACACCAGCGACGAGGCCTCGCTTCGTCTGGCGGCGCGGGAGAACGGCACGTCGCGCAAAAACGTCTCGGATCTGCAATTCATCTTAAGCGACATGACCCAGAACATGAAACTTGAAGATTCCATCAGCCTGGCCCACCGGCTGCACGGCTCGCTGGTCGACAGCATGTCCAAGAAGCTGGGCACGGTGAAGGACCTGGGAGTCAAGAAGGCGCTGTTCTATGTTCTGGTGGGGGCGCGCATGCCGAGCGTGCTGGTGGAGATGTTTTTTATTACCAACAAAATCGAGGGCCGGGCGATGAGCCGGGAAAGTTATCAAAACGCCATCGTCGAGGCGCTCTACGACGGCATTCATAAATACGGCGAAAGCGCACTGGCGGCGAAGACGCTGTAGCGAAATGCCGAAACGATATCGGGTAGTCGTTCAAATCGTTCCAAACGTTCAAGCCGTTCAAACCCCCACCTTCCTTCGATGGGACTCAGGACATGCTTTCCTCCCCCCGCGTCCGCCAAAGGACGGATCAGCCTCGGGCTGACGCGGAGGATCAAGAAGGGGGATTTAACGATTGGAACGACTTGAACGATTTGAACGGAACGCGCAAAGCGTGCCCTGAGCAAGGTCGAAGGGGATGCCACGATAATCGCACGGTTAACTTTTTGTGTGCCGTCGATCATCCGCCTCACGGATAATCACCATGGACGCCGTAGCCCTCTCCCGGGCGTTGCTTGAAGAAACGAAGGATAACGCCGATTTGATCCGGCTGTCGCGCAGCTACGTTCAGAAGGCACGGGAGCTGTTGCTGGAAAAACATCGAAGCGGTGGTGGCGGGATGGAGATCGTCGCGGCTTACACGACGATCATGGACCATCTGGTGCGCCACATTTATGCGACCGCAAGCGATGATTTCAGCCGCCGCTTTCCCGGCCAGATGCCGCGCTGCGCGGTGGTCGCCCAGGGCGGCTTCGGGCGCGGCGAGCTCAATCCCCAGTCGGACATCGATCTGTTGTTTCTCTATTCGTGGAAGGTGTCTCCCTTCCTCGAGTCGGTCACGGAACGAATCCTTTACACACTCTGGGACGCGGGACTGCAGGTCGGCAGCGCCGTTAGGACCATCGCCGAGTCGATCCGTTTGGCCGATGCCGACTTGAAGGTCAAGACGGCGATCTTGGATACGCGTTTTTTGTGCGGGGATTTTTCGCTTTACGGCGACTTTGAAAAGGCGTTGGCAAAAAAGCTGATGAAGAGACGGGTCGCTCGATTTATTCAAGACAAGCAGCAAGAGAGCCGTTTGCGCCATGAGAGTTACGGCGGGTCGGTGTATCTGCTCGAACCCGAAGTGAAAGAGGGTGAAGGAGGTCTGCGGGACATCCACACGGCGCGCTGGATCGCCCGGATTAAGATCAATGCCAAGGACTTCGACACGCTGGCCTTGGGCGGCATTGTTAGTGCCAATGACGTCGCGAAGCTCAAGGAGTCGCAGGATTTTCTGTTTCGCGTGCGCAACGAGCTGCATTTTTCCAGCGGCAAACACCACGACCAGCTGACTTTCGCCGACCAAGAAAAAGTTGGCGCTGCTCTCGGGTTCCAGGGCGAAGGGACATTACTCGGCGTGGAAGTCTTTATGCGCAGCTACTATCTGCACGCCGCCCAGATCAGCCGCTTGACGTCGCTAATCGTCCATCGCGTTATCGAGCACGAGCGGCCTTTGTTTGGCGCAAGTTACTCGTTCGGCCGTACCTTGCGCGAGGGCATCCGGTTGTCACGGAAGCATCTCTCGGTGACCAAGGCTGCGGTTTTGCGGTCCGATCCGGCGAACCTGATCCGCATATTCGACGATATGCAGAAATACGGCTGCGAGCTGGCCCACGAGACCCGCGAGCTCGTGCGTGAGCACTTGGATCTGATCGACGACACCTTTCGCCGCTCCGCCGCCGCTAACCTGCCGTTCTTTGCCATCCTCAAGTGGAAAGACCGCGTCTACGAAACCCTCTCCGAGTTGCATCGCTGCGGCGTGTTGGGCGCCCTTATTCCGGAGTTCGGGCGGCTCTTGTGCATGGTCCTCCATGACGCCTATCACCTTTATACGGTCGACCAACATTCGCTCAGGCTGATTCGG
>Ga0326597_10014458_pt1 | contig 10345 bp, 6 predicted proteins | sample RVTome_12_FD_203789 | JGI IMG/M metagenome (GOLD analysis project Ga0326597, IMG submission 203789) | Soil microbial communities from uranium-contaminated site in the Upper Colorado River Basin, Wyoming, United States - RVT100D185 | ecosystem: Environmental > Terrestrial > Soil > Contaminated >...
GGTCCAGTGGGGCGAGGTCAAGCAAGAGCTCGACCGCCGGCGCGGAGAGATCGAGGCGCAGCTGGCGGTGACTCGCGAGCAGCTCAAGAGCATCGATCCGGCGGAGCGCGCCGCCGGGTACTGGCAGCAAGCGCTGAACATGGAGCGCCAGGCCTACTGGTCGGCGTTCGGCAAGGGCACCCTCGGCGCCGCCGCCACCACGATCCTCGACCAGGAAGTCGAGACTCAGCTCGACCGTCTGTCGCGCGGCGAGGGCACGCCACCCGCGTCTAGGTTGCCACGTCTGGGTGGGCTGCGCGCGCTGATCACGCGGCGGCGCCGGTCGCGCAGCAAGAGCTTCGGTCCGCTGGAGTTCGACGGGCTTTCGCTGATCTACGACATCTCGCGAGCCGAGAGCACCGCCGCCGAGTCAGTCGTGACCTGGCTCGCCAACCTCAAGGGCGTCGAGCCCGATGTCCTCGAGGCCATCGAGCAAACGTACCGCGGCTACCAGCGCGGCGGCAAAGAGCGCCTGGAGGACTTGCGCAGCAACCTGCCCGAGATCACGCGCGCGATCGAGACGCGGCTGGCCAAGCGGATCGGTCTGAACTTCGAGCGCGACGGCTACCGCAATCTCGAGAAGCGCGGCGCCATCGACGGCGGCACGGCTGCGATGGCGCTGGGCACGGTCGAGCGCGAGATGAAGCGGCTGCGCGCGCGGCCGCGCGCTCTCGCATTGCCCGAAACCGCGGACCTGTGCAGGCAGACCGAGCTGTTCGCCGAGCTCGACGACGACACGGTCAAAGAGCTCGCAGAAATCACCGCCGAGCAGGTCGCCAACGCCGGGGACTACCTGTTCCGCGAAGGCGACAAGGGCGACAGCATGTTCATCGTCGCGCGCGGAGCCGTTCACGTCATCAAGCAGGTCGGCGGTCGTGAGGTCGTCCTCGACATCCTCGGCGGCGGCGACATCGTTGGCGAGATGTCGTTGCTGACGGGAGCGCCGCGCACGGCGACCATTCGCGCGGCGACGACGGTCACTATCGGGAGGATCAATCGCGAAGACTTCCAGCGGCTGATGAACAACTATCCGGACGTCGGCGAAAAAATCTGGGCATCGTTTTCACGGCGGCGGTTTCATAACTACATTCGCAACGACCCGCGGTTCGAGCAGTTAGGCCACGACGATCGCGACCGCTGGGTCGAGGGCTGTCCGCAGATGGCCCTTGCAAGGGGCGAAGCGCTGGACGCCATGGACGCGGACTACGCGTTCATCGTCATGGGAGCCCTCGACGAAAATGGCCTCGAACGTTCGGGGCCGGTCCTGGTGAACCTGGAGACCGGCGCGCGCTACAAGGCCTCCGAGGACAGCCGCGTGATCCTGCTACCCGGTCTCGAGCGCGCGATCAGTCGTCCCTCCGCCTAGTTGGTTGGGCGAAGCCCCCGGACCGGTGTTTCCAGGCCAGCGCTTTGCTGGACACCGTGGCGTGCTGCTCGAACCCGCTGAGCTCGACGGCGTTGCTCAGCCACGGCGTCTTCGACTCGGTGTAGACCTCGAAGGTTGGCGCGGGGCCTCGCTCGTCGAGCGTGCCGCCCTTTAGGGAGACCATGCCCGGAGCCAACTGCATCGTGTTGGCAACGCCGGTGCCGCAGGTGGGACAGAACTTTCGGGTGATGCTCCGTCCCGAGTCGGCTTTGGACTCGTACGCCTTGAGCTCGCCCTCGATCGTCAGTGCCTCCGCAGCAACGAGGATGCCATAATGAAGCAGGCTGCCGCCGTGGCGCCGACAGTCGCCACAGTGGCACAAGAACACCATTCTCGGGTCGCCGTCGAACTCGTAGCGCACGGCGCCACACAGGCATCCACCAGTGAGCTTCATCGGCGAAACGTAGCACGCAGCTCCAAGACTGACGTGGCGCTTAATCCTTCAGTCGACCGGCCACCAGTAGGTGATCTTGAGCACGAAAGTGTGCGCGCCGGGCGCGTTGACGGCGTCGCCGAGCTGCGCGGCGTTGACCCGGCTACCATCGGACAGAGAGTCGCTCCGGTTCTGCTGCCACACGGCGAACAGCGTGCTGCCGCGCAGGAACTCCCAGCGCACGACCGCCGTGCTGCGCAACGACAGCGCGGTGAAGTCCGGCTGGTCGATGGCGATGGTGCTGGTGCCGTCGGACAGCATGACGGTGCTGTCGTCGTCGGATTGGATCGTGTAGTCGACGAGGTCGCGGCTCTTGGGAGCCAGGAGCTCGCCGAAGGCGGTGTAGTTCGCGCTCGACGCGAAGGGCTCGGCGTAGATCTCGACGGCCAGGTTCGGCGTGACGGCGACCTGGATCCGAGTCTGAACCGCGATCGTGCTCAGCTTCACGTGGCCGAACACGTAGCGGTTGTCGAAGGTCTCGGCGCGGCCGCCGGGGAGGGTGGTGATGTATTGCCGCCCTTGCTCGGTGCGGAACCAGCTCGGTGACAGCTGCACCTTGACCCGATCGTGCGGCACGAAAGACAGGCTGGCCGCCGCGCCGAAGCCCGACGAGCGAGTTTCGGAGATGAGGTAGTGGACCGAGGCGCTGACGCTCGTCTTGGCGCCATGGCGGTTGTTGACCGATACGTTGGTAGAGACCTGTGGGCCGAGCTCCATGAGCGGGCCGCCGCGGGTGGCGTCGTCGTCCATGCCCGGGAAAAAGTAGTGGACGTTGGTGCCCACGGACCAGTAGCTCGGGAACGTGAGCTGGCCGTTGCCGCCGATGCGTCCGGGGTGGCGGTCGCCGCCGAAGTTCCATTGTTCGTCGCCGGAGATGCCGATGTTCCAGCTGCGGTAGCTGTCGGTGGGGGTCTCGACGAGGTAGTCGGCGCCGGCTTCGAGGGAGATGTCGTCGGCCGACGACAGCAGCCCGGTGTCGTTGAGCTCGAACCCGGGGGACTCGTAGTAGTGGTGGGCGAACCAGCGAAACTTCCCGCTGCGCTTTTGCGCGAGCAGGCCGGCCGTCCAGCCGGCGAGGGTGCGCTGGTCCGGATCGACGGTGACGTGCTCCTGGTCGGGGCGCTGGAAGTAGTGGGTGCTCGAGGTTTGCACGAGCTGGATCGCGGCTTTCTCGCCGTTGACGACGCTGCCGCCGACGTGACCCTGGACCTCGTACTGGCCGCCGTCGCCGAACCTCAGCCGCCAGTCGCCGCCGCCGGTGTAGGCCTGGCGGGTCAACAGGTCTTGCAAGGGCGTGCCGTCGTCGAGGGTGTCGTCGTCGGACACGCTGCGGTACATGCTCGCGAAGGACAGCCCGACGATGGACGCGTTGGCGCCGAGTTCCTGCTGCAGCCGGAGCACGCTGAATGCTTGCAGCGGGTCGAAGGTGTTCTCGGGGGTCGTCGACGTGACCGCGGCGAGGGCCCCGATCGATGTGTTCGAGCGGGTTCGGCCGGTGACTTTCGCCGCGCCGAGGATCCGCGTCGGCGAGGGCGAGCTCGAAAAGTTGTTGAGCCCGCGCGGCGCGCCGCCAAACCGCCGGCTGTAGTAGTAGGTCGGGCCGAGACCCTGGAGCAGCCCGTTGCCCTCGATGAAGAACGGCCGGCGCTCGGGAAACCGGGTCTCGAAGGCCGACAGGTTCACGACCGCGGGGTCGGCCTCGACCTGGCCGAAGTCCGGGTTGAAGGTGGCGTCGAGAGTCAGGCTCGGGCCGAGGCCCATCTTGAGATCGATGCCCGCGTCCCCGTCGAGATCGTTGGGCGCGTCTCCCTCGTCGACGAACGCCACGCCCGCGACGTAGGGTAGCACCTCGATCCGCGCCGACGGCTCGACCTTTTCGATGCCCAGGAGCTGTCCGAAGTGTGACGACCACGCGACGGTGCCCTTGGGCACGACGATCCAGAACAGGTCTTCGTTGTCCTGCGGGCGGTACCGGTTGATGTTGACGCCCCAGGTCTGCACGTCCCGGTTGGGAAACCGCAGCTGGGAAAACGGGATCTTCATCTCGGCAGTCCAGCCGTCGGCGCCGATGTGGACCTCGGCTTCCCAAACCGGGTTGAAGGACATGTCGCGGGCGTGGGCGTTGTCGTCGGTGTGCAACCAATCGACGCGCACGCCGGCCGCGGTGACTGCGAAGCTGTAGGCCGTGCGACGGTCGAGGAACGGGTCGATGGAGACGATGATCCGCTCGGCGCTGCCGGACTCGTCGCGACGGGTCACGACGGTCTGGATGTCGTCCGGGCCCCTGGCGTGCATGCGCGCGCCGACGTAGAGGTGCTCGCCGTCGTAGACGAAGGCCACGTCGGTCTGTCGCGTCGGCGCCGCGCCCTCGGTGGGCTCGAGCTGGGCGAAGTCGCTCACGAACACGGCGCCTTGCCACGCGGCGTCGTCGAGCACGCCGTCGAGGGACGGGCCAGTGTCGACGCGCACCGCGGTCATTTGCTTATCCGCAGCGGCGGCGGACGACGCCGAGAACGCGACCGCGGCGGCGGCCAGCAACGTGCACGGTCGCCGATACATCCGCAAATTTATAGCAGGTCTGGATGTGGTAGCGTCGTGTTCCGCATGGGAAACCCCCGGATTTTCCACAGACTATTCGTCGCGAACCGCGGCGAGGTCGCTGCCCGGATCGCACGCGCCTGCGACAGCTTGGAGATCGTTCCCGTGTTCGGCGTGTCCGAGGCCGATCGCCATGCGCCCTACACCGTGGGCCGCGAGACGGTTGTGTTGGGCCCCGCGCGCGCGTCGCTGAGCTATCTGGATCCGGTGCGCGTGGTCCAGGCGGCGCGACAATCCGGGTGCACGGCGCTGCATCCGGGCTGGGGGTTTCTCGCCGAGAACGCGGTGTTCGCGAGTCTATGCGAGGCCCACGGCGTGACCTTTGTGGGACCGCCGCCGCACGTGATGCACTTGATGGGATCCAAGACGCCAGCCAAGCGAGCCATGGCCGCCGCCAGCGTCTCGCTGATTCCCGGCAGCGACGGCGTGCTGCGCTCGGCGGATCACGCTCGCGAGGTGGCGAACGACGTCGGCTACCCGGTGCTGATCAAGGCCGAGAGCGGCGGCGGCGGGCGTGGGATGCGCATCGCACGGTCGGCCGACGAGATCGTCGGTGCCTTCGAAGAGGCGCAGGGCGAGGCGCGCGCTGCCTTCGGCGATCCGCGTGTGTACCTCGAGACCCTCGTCGAGGGCGGGCGCCACATCGAGATCCAGCTGCTCGCCGACAAGCACGGCAACGTCGTGCACCTGGGCGAGCGCGACTGCACCGTGCAGCGCAATCACCAAAAGCTCATCGAAGAATCCCCGGCGATCCGGCTCGGCGACGCCGAGCGCCAGCGCACCTTCGCGGCGGCCGTGCGCGCGACGCGGGACATCGGGTACGTCGGCGCCGGTACGATGGAGTTCTTGCTCGACCACACCGGCACGCTGCGGTTCATGGAAATGAACACGCGCCTGCAGGTGGAGCACTCGGTGACCGAGATGCGCACGGGGATCGACCTGGTGCGCGAGCAAATTCGCGTCGCCGCGGGTCATCGGCTCTCGATCCGGCAGGACGACGTTGTCCTCGCCGGTCACGCCATCGAGTGCCGCATCAACGCCGAGGACGCGTCCGATGGGTTCCGACCGACGCCCGGTGTGATCTCCAGGTGGGTCGAGCCCTCGTCGGCCAACGGCAGCGTTCGCGTCGACACCCACGTGGTCAGCGGCTACGAGGTTCCGCCTCACTACGACAGCTTGCTGTGCAAGGTGATCACGCGAGGAGCTACCCGGGACGAGGCGAGTGACGCGATGATCGCGGCCCTCGAGCAGCTCGTTTGCGAAGGCGTGTCGACCACGACCGCAATGCACCTGGCAATCCTTCGCTCGGAGGCGTTCCGCAGCAACGATTACGACACTCGGAAAATCCCCGGCTGGCCCGCAACCTAACCGACCATGGCGCACGTACCCATAGTTCCCATCGGCGATCCGCTCAATCGCATCATCGACGATCGCACCTACCGCGATCATCACGAGGCCCTCGATCCCCTCGAGGCCAAATTGCGAGAGCGCCGCGCCGAGGTGCATGCAGGCTGGGGCGAGAAGTACGTCGACCGCGTGCACAAGAAGGGCAAGCTCACGGCGCGCGAGCGGATCGAGCGTCTCAAAGATCCCGAGACGCAGATCTACGAGGTCGGCACCTTCGTCAACTACGGGGAAGAGTTCCAAAACGGGCTCAAGTCGCCGGGAGCCGGCGTCGTGACGGCGTTTGCGGTCGTGCAGGGGCGCTGGTGTATGGTCATCGCCAACGACAACACTGTCGCCTCGGGATCATGGTGGCCGCGCACGCCTGAAAAGATCGAGCGAGCGCAGATGATGGCGCTGCGGCTGCGGCTCCCCACCGTATATATGGTCGATTGCAGCGGGCTGTTCTTGCCGGAACAGTCGCGCAGCTTTCCCGGGGCCAAGGGCGCCGGTCACATCTTCAAGATGAACAGCCTGCTCAGCGCCCACGGCGTGCCGCAGATCGCCGGCGTGTTCGGCGACTGCATCGCCGGTGGCGGCTACATGCCGATCATCAGCGACCGGGTCTACATGACCGAGCAGGCCTACATGGTCATCGCCGGGGCCGCGCTGATCAAAGGCGCCAAGAGTCAAAAGATCACCTCCCTCGATATCGGTGGGCCGGAGGTTCACGTCCATCAGTCCGGCTGCGCCGATGTGCGTGTGCCCAACGACGAGGTGTTGCTGAGCTGCCTGCGCAAAGAAGTCGCGCGGCTGCCCACCTCCGGTGCGGAGTTTTACCGCGGCGGCGTTGGCGCCATCGATCCGGCCCACGCGGCCGCGGAGCTCGGCGGCGTCATCCCGGCTGACCATCGCGAGGCCTACGACGCGATGCAAGTGCTCGCGCGGTTGTGCGACCAGAGCCTGTTCTGGGAGGTCATGCCCGAGGTCGGCGACGAGATGATCTGTGGCGTCGGGCGGCTTGGCGGGCTGTACGCCGGATTCGTGATCAACCGGCAAGGCCTGCTGCAGGATCCAGAGCACCCGGGGCGCCAGCGCCCGGGCGGCATTCTGTATCGCGGCGGCATCGCGAAGATCAGCGCGTTCTCCCGCGCGTGCAACGACGACGGCATTCCCCTGATCTGGCTGCAAGATATCTCGGGCTTCGACATCGGTCACGAGGCGGAGCGCCACGGGCTGCTCGCCTACGGATCGAGCTTGATCTACACCAACAGCACCAACTCGACGCCGATGTTCACGGTGTTGCTGCGCAAAGCGTCGGGCGCGGGCTACTACGCGATGAGCGGGCTGCCCTACGATCCGGTCGTGCAGCTGTCGACGCCGCTGTCGCGTCTGAGCGTGATGGAAGGTCGAACCCTGGCCATCGCTACCTATAACAGCAAGCTCGACGACGAGTTCGAGATCGTGACGGAAGACGCTGCCGAGCGCGCGAACATCGAGCAGGGGATGCGCGATGTCGAAGCGCGGATCGAAGCCGACATGGATCCCTACGTGTCGGCGCGCCAGATGGACACCGACGAGATCGTCGAGCTCGGCGCGTTGCGCGACTGGTTGGTCGCGCTGGTCGAGATGAGTTACCAGGGTACCGGCTATCGCCGCGTGAAGAACCCGCGGATCTGGAGCCTGCACGACCTGCACGCCCTGGTAAGTGGAGTGCGCTGATGCCGAGGCTCGAGCTCACCGCGCTATGGATCGACAGTGAGCTGCGGGCTCCGGCGGTCGGGCTGTGGCGCGGTGCGCCCTCGGCCGGCGAGGTGATCTCGCCCGGCGAACCGGTCGGCGAGCTCGAGGTGCTGGGCGTGCTGTATCGATTGATCGTTCCCGCCGGTGCCGGCGGTATCGTTGCCGCGCCGGTGCCGACCCGCGCAAAGCCGTCCGGAGTCGCTCGTGTCGCGGTGGGATACGGCGACACGCTGGTGCGGCTGGACGCCGTGGGCGACGCCGCGACTCGGACGAAACCAGCTGATTCTTCAGCCCGTGCCGACGCCGGCGGGCTTGCCTTGCGAGCCCCGACCAGCGGGCGGTTCTATTGCCGGCCGGGACCGGGCAAGGATGCCTTTGTCGAGGCCGGAGACGAGGTCGGGCCGGGAACGACGGTCTGTCTTATCGAGGTGATGAAGACCTTCAATCGGGTGGTATACGGCGGCGGCGGGCTTCCCGAGCGAGCGCGTGTCATAGCCGTAGTGCCGAAAGACGAGTCAGACCTCGACGCTGGCGATATCATTCTGCAGTTGGAACCCGCGTAAGAAAGGAGTCGCTTGATGCGGCGCAGCTGTACCCTCTCCCTCCTCCTGCTGGCCGTCGCCGCGTGCGGCGGTTCCAAATCCACCGCTCCCACGATCGCGGCGCCGTCGGCGGCCGACGTCGAACCCGCCAATGCCAGCACCGCGGTGCTCACCGGCACCCTCGTTGGTTGGAACGGCGATCCGATGAAGCAGGCGCACGTCACGGTTGGGCAGGACAAGGTCCAGGTCGAGGCCGACGGTCGCTTCGAGGTTCGGCTTCCCGCCGACGGATTCCAGCGCGTGATGTTCACCGGCGTCGACCACGGCGACTACAAGATCGGGCTGCTGCTCGATGGTAAGTCGGTCCACGTCGACGTGCAGCTCGGGACGTATCAGCATCCCGAGAGCTTCTCGGCGGCGCAGGTCGTCCAGGTCGTGTTCGGCGCCGATGGCAATGTCGACCTGGGCAAGACCTACCCGATGCTCCCCGACGACAACGGCCTGCTCGTGGCGGTCATCGAAGACGCCGGCGCCAAAGAGTTCGCCTACGAGATTCGCGGCATCACCAGCGAGCGCGGCCGCAGTATGAACAGCACCGAGCCGACCGCGTACCGGTACGACGGCGACGGCAACTACGCCAACGTCGTGACGCCCAAGGGCAAGGAGTTGTCGGTGTCCGTCGACCGGACCAAGCTGTCGCCCTCGGGGCGGGGGACCGTCGTGACCTTCCGCGACGACGACACCGCCGTGGCCAGGGTATCGGCGGTGTACGAGGGGCTGGAGCTTCGCCGCCGGTCGCCGGCACAAGCCGCAGACGTGACTCCGAACGACCTGTTGGATCGGATCGAGACCGAGCGTGACGACTCCGTGCGCGGGGCGTTGATGGTCGTGTACTTCGCGATTCTGCCGCCGCTGGCCAAAGACGGCGAGCACGAGGAGCACACAGTCGATCTCGCCAAGCGCGTGGTCAGCGAGCTGCCCGCTGGATCTCCGCTGTGGGGTATCGAGCCCGGCGCGGCGCTGCGCGTCGCCGAGGCCGCCGGGAGCACCGACGAGACCAACTTGTACGTCGAAGAGGTCGTCTCGAGTCTGCCCGACGATGAGCAGGCCGCGAGCACGTTGTTCGGAATGATGTGGCGAGCGCGATCGGACGGTCGCGAGGATGACGTCGAGCGCTACTACGCGCTGATGATGGACCGGTACGGCGAGACCCGCTACGCGCGGCTCGCCGACATGTTCGATCCGAATAGCGTCATTCGGCCCGGCGCCGACGTGCCCGCCTTCGAGCTCGCGAGCTTCGACGATAGCAAGGTGCTGCTCAGCAATGAGTCCCTCAAGGGAAAGACCGTGCTGATCGACTTCTGGGCGACCTGGTGTGGTCCCTGCGTCGAAGAGATGCCCAACCTCCACGAGGCGTTCCACAAGTACAAGGAAAAGGGCTTTACGATCCTGAGCATCAACGTCGATGACTCGGCCGACAACGCGCGCAAGTTCCGCAAGAGCGCGGATCACCCGATGCCGTGGAACAACGTCGTCCTCGAGGGAGACGCGGCCAAGCCGGTGAAGGAAAAGTTCGAAGTCGCCGCGCTGCCGACGGTCATGCTGATCGGCCCCGATGGAAAGCTCATCGCTACTGGATCACAGCTGCGCGGCGGGGGCCTCGAGAGCACGCTCGCCAAGCACTTCGCGAAGTAGGGCATGGCGCTGCTGTCGCGAGGGCGAGGGCGAGAGGCGAGGGTGAGGGCGAGGGCGAGGGTGAGGGCGAGGGCGAGGGTTCCTCTTGCTCGTGAGTTTCGATCGTAGGTCGGTGCTCGACGGTGTCAAGGGTTCGCGCGCTTCGCGCGCCGCTCGCTGAAGCGAGCGCCCTTGACACCGCCTGCGCTCCGACCTTGTGGGGTTTTTTACTTCACAAGGAAGGAGATCAGGATGCTGAGGATTTATCCTGTTTGCATTGAGGTGGTTCGCGAGGTGGTGGGGTTGGCGGAGGCGATTTCGAAGTTCGATCGGGATCAGGCTCGGCAGTTGCGGCGCTCTTGCTTGTCGGTGGCGCTCAATGTTGCGGAGGGCACCGGCTGCAGGGGCGGCACGCGGCGGGCGCGTTACGACGACGCACTCGGGTCGGCGAGGGAGACCCTCGGTAATCTGGAGGCGGCGGAGGCCATCGGCTATATCGCTCCGCTC
>Ga0326597_10014460_pt1 | contig 10344 bp, 11 predicted proteins | sample RVTome_12_FD_203789 | JGI IMG/M metagenome (GOLD analysis project Ga0326597, IMG submission 203789) | Soil microbial communities from uranium-contaminated site in the Upper Colorado River Basin, Wyoming, United States - RVT100D185 | ecosystem: Environmental > Terrestrial > Soil > Contaminated >...
AGAATCAAGACCGCCACGGCACCAAGGAGCAAGAAATTTCTGGCTTGAGGTCGTGGGCTTTGACCCAGTTTGCCCTCCGAGTTTCGTCGGCTCGCAACCAAATTTTTCAATTTACGGCCAATTTTCTTGATCAGCAGGAGGGGTTTTTGGCGCCAGTGGTTAAGTTTAATAGTTTGTACCACGCGACCCAAAGCAGGTAGTTTTAACCCACTCATGCTAGCTTGGCCGTTACCGGTCAGGTCAGTGTTTTCTGGCTCCGGGACATTACTTTCCACCCAGGCTAAGGCAGATAAAGCCGAGTTATCATGATTGTGTAGTTGTGCCACCAGTTGGGTAACCAAGCTTTCTGTTTCACGCTGAAGCAAAGTTTTCAGTTCCGGAAAATAGTTGACGGCTTGTTTAGTGGCCAGGACAAACAAATCGCTTTCCACTCGCCCCCCCTCGACGATTTTTAGTTCTCCCTCAGAAGTAAGGATTTCACCTACTCGTCCGTGGCGGCGCAGAAACACTGAAGCACTGTGGGTGGCGATGATATTTTTATTTTCGGTCAGCAGAATGCAAGCCAATTGTAAGTGGCAATCTTCTCTTCTAGCGGCTTGGAGTAGGTCCAGTAGGTCGTTGTGTAAGCGGGCGCTGGTGGTGACTTGAAAGTGGGCCACTTGTTCGGCTAGCGTTTTGCCCACTGAATTAGCATTTTTGCCGGCGACCGAGAGCACACAAGTAAGAGAGCGAGAGGGGTGAGTAATCACTTGAGCCCAGCCGTTGACCTGGGGCAGGCCAGTAATGGGTGTCACTTGTGGATTGGACACAGTTTGAGTATATCGCATTAGGGAAATTTTTGTTGGGCGGACAAGATTTTTATTTTAGTTGCCCCCAATTGCCCAGCGAGGCCTGCGATCCAATGACTTGGCTGAGGTTTTTGGCTGGCGCTCCAAAATGTAGCCAGCTGTCAGAGCGATCATGGCAGCGTTGTCACCAGTAAGTTTGTGCGAGTAGGGGATGCGAAAAGTCAGTTTCTTGGTGCGGGCTAGGGAACGCAGTTTGGCACGCAAAGTAAGATTGGCCGCCACGCCACCGCCCAACCATAGTTCTTTGACTGGTACTTCGTCCAGCAGTTTGGTCAATTTATAAAGAATGTGGTTAAAAACTCCCTCTTGGAGTGAGGCACAAAAGTCAGCAGTAGTTTTTTTGGTGAGTTTTTCTTCGACAATTAGGTTTTTGATCAAGCGCTTGGAATGGGTTTTGAGGCCAGAAAAACTTAGGTCAAAGGTTTTGATATTAGTCATGGGTAGGGGAAAAGCAAAACGCTTTTTGTTGCCTTTTTTGGCCAAGCTCTCCACAATCGGACCGGCTGGATAACCCAAGTTGAGCAGGCGGCCGACTTTATCCAAGCACTCACCGGCGGCGTCATCGACAGTGGTGCCGAGGCGGTGATATTGGCCAATTTTTTTGACCAACACAAACTCAGTGTGACCGCCGGAAACGATTACACTCAAGGCGGGTAGTTTGGGCTTGATCGCTCGGCGATAACCTTGCTTGGGCTTGGCTTGGGCCAGAACCGATAAGATGTGTCCCTCGATGTGGTTGACGGGAATGACTGGTTTGCTGTGTTGTTGACCAAGGTTAAGGGCGGTTTGCAAGCCGATTTCTAAAGAAGGGGCTAAACCTGGGCCTTGGGTGACAGCGATGGCCTTGATGGATGGCCACCCGAGGCCTGCTTGTCTGATGGCCGCTTTAATAATGGGTTGGATTTTTTCCCGATGGGCTTGTTTGGCGGCGGTGGGGAAGACGCCGCCGTATTGTTGGTGCAACTGGGCTTGGGAGGCGATGACGTTACTGAGGATTATTTGCCCCCGCCCCACCGCCGCCGCAGTCTCATCACAAGAAGTATCAATTGCCAGAATAGTAGGCTTGGCCATTAGTTGTTCTCCTTGAGAGCAATGCTTCTAGTTTGTTCATCAGTTTCTTCTAAATTGAGCAGTAAGTCGGGCTGTTGATCTTTTGGCCACCACTTGGCTACTTGTTGCCACCACTCGACTACGACTACATTACCCGGTTTGAGCAGTTTTTCCGTCTGGAGTTGCTCAAAATCTGCCTTTATATCAATCTTCCACATGTCCAAATGATACAACATACCTCGAGTATCATGGCGGGAATAATCATATTCATTAAGATAAGTGTAAGTTGGCGAGGAAACTGGTTCAGCAACTTGTAAAAACTGACCCACTCCTTGAGTAAAAACGGTTTTACCCGCTCCCAGCTCGCCGTTGAGAGCAATTAATAAGCCCTGGTTTTGCGCTCGGTCCCAGTATTTGAGCATTAACTTACCAGCCAGTTGTCTAGTTTCTTGGTCGCTATGAGTAATAAATACCCTATCAGCTTGAGTGAAACTGCCGCGCATGGTCAGGGGTGTGGACAGTGTGGTGTCGATGACAACCGATGGTTCGTTTTTGGGTAATTCTCCCACGTCAATGACCAGGTCAATCAAGCTTTTTTGCTTGGCCGACAAGTGGTCAAAAAGATCGGCAAGGCTGTAAGGGCGTTTTTTGCCGGAGGCATTGGCGGAAGTGGCAGTTATCGGTTTGCCCAACTTCTGGACCAACTCAGTGATCAATGGATAGTCTGGAATTCGCACTCCCAGCGTGCCAAACTCCGACTCCACGCCCACTGTCACCCGTCCCAAACCTTGCGAAATAATAGTGTATGGACCGGGCAAAAACTGTCGGTAAAGCGCTCGGGCTTGCTCGTTTAACTGAACGTATTGTTCGGCCATTGCTTGATTGCTGACAGCGATCGACAAAGGCTTGCCTTCCCGGCGTGATTTATACTTGAGTAATTTTTTAACCGCCTCTGGATTGGTCGCCTCCACTCCGACGCCATAAACTGTCTCAGTGGGATAAATGACCAGCCCGCCGCCCCGCAAAACCGTCACGGCTTGCATTATAACTTGCTGAACTGTTTTCCTAGCGCCAGTCTTCAACTTGACCATTTTCATAGTCGGTATTGTACCAGGCAGAGTTGGGGGGTAGAGTATAATCACCCAAAAGATGCAAAAAAGACACTCGATCAAAGTGATGATCCCTGATGGTCAATCAGTTTTGGCGGCAACAGATCCGCTGGACGAGCAAGTGCGCTTTGACCTTTATCGCAAAGAAAAAGAAATCCAGGAAATTGCCCAGATTCTCAAAAACTTGCGCCTTAACGGCCCGGCTGAACGACGTTGGTTGCAGGAAAATGAGGATTTGGCCACCGATTTAGTGGAGGAATTTGTCGAGGATTCGCTTTATAAACTGGATGGGGCGCAAATGAACGGAGAAACTTTGGAACTTTCAGTCGCAGTAATGGGCAAATTGCGAGAAACTTTGGGACTTTTTCAGACAGTAATTAATAGTGACGAAGAGCTGGAGGCCTGATACTTTTCCCAAATGCAAGAGTTTGCGGTAAAATAGGAACTTATGGAATTTGATCGATTAGTTGTTTCATTTTTTGTAGACGAGATGGTCGGTGGCTTTTTCATCTCAGTGCCTCCTGGTCACGTGGCCTGTGTTTATGATCGTGGCCGCGGAGTACTACCCAGAGTTTGGGGTCCGGGCTTGCATCTGAAACTCCCTTTTTGGCAAGTAGCCAAGCTGTTTAATGCTCAAGTGTTGGAATACTCGATCGATAAGCACTTTGACTTATCTGCCAATAAAGAAGCCTTGGGAGACCAGCCGATTATGACTTCCACTAAAGACGGCAAGGATGTTTCTATTCAAGGTTCTGTCTTATTTCGCATTGATCGGGAAAACGCACCAGAACTATGGGAGAACATTGGCGAGAACATGGTGTCCAAAGTAGTGCGCCCTTTCTCTCGTAGTAGAATTTCCTCGGTGATTAGCGAATACACTTTAGATGAGATCAAAAACAACCGCACCCAAATAGAAACCATCATTCGTGATGAAATCAGTAAATATTTCCGCGATCGTGGCTTAAATTGCGAAGGCTTTTTGTTATCTGAAGTAAGGGTGAAGAGTTCCAGTGGTAGGGAGCAGACAGTAATTGGTGCCTCAGTGGCCAAGGAAATTGAGACTCACAGGCCCGATGATTCAGTCACTCCAGTCGAAATTTCACAAGAATAAATTTGGCTAGCGCCGCGACCTTGACAGAATTTTATTTGTTGGTTATCATTACCACTGATCTATTGCTAGCAAACAAACAGTTTGTTTGCTATTTTGGTCACTCTGTAGAAAAATTAATAAAACTAAACTTTTTAGCGAAAGGAAAACTTCATGAAAAATCTCAAACCCAAGCAACTCAAACCATTGGCGGGCTATGTGCTGATCGAACCTGCTCAGCCTGAAGAAAAGACCAGCTCGGGGATTATTCTACCTACTGGTGGCGATGAAAAACCGCAATATGGAACGGTTTTGGCAGTCGGTGAGTCTGATTGGGGTTGTGATTGTGGTGGTTGCTGCGGTGGCTGTCATGATCATGAAGAGAAGAAAGCCAGGAAACACTCTCATCAAGATGAAGCGCCAGTAAAAATAGGTGACGCCGTTATTTACAAGAAATGGGGTGGTAATGAAGTGATGCTCGATGAGGTGGAGTATCAGTTTTTGAAATTTGAAGATATTTTAGCCGTAGTCGATAAAAAATAAATTAAACTTAAGAAAAAGGAGCAATATATGTCAGCCAAACAATTACTTTTCGGTGATTCAGCCCGTCAAAAAATGCTAAGTGGGATTACCCAACTTGCCCAAGCGGTAACAACCACGCTGGGCCCCAAGGGCCGCAATGTGGCCTTGGACAAATCTTGGGGTGCGCCCAGCGTCATTCATGATGGCGTGACGGTGGCCAAGGAAATTGAGCTGGAAGATAAGTTTGAGAACATGGGCGCACAACTGGTGCGCGAGGCGGCGTCTAAAACCAACGATGTGGCTGGAGACGGAACGACAACGGCGACTCTGCTGGCTTGGAAGCTAGCAGAGCGCGGCATGAAGTACGTGACCAGTGGTGCCAATCCGATGATTATGAAGCGGGGTATTGATCAAGCAGTCAAGGCAGTCGTGGCGGAAATCCGCCGCGTGGCCAAACCCGTCGAAGAGAGTGATTGGGAAAAAGTAGCCACTATCTCCGCTCAAAGCGAGGAGATTGGCCAGAAAATTGCCGAGGCTCTTAAAAAAGTTGGCAAAGACGGCGTGGTCGAAGTGGAAGAAGGTAAGACCATGGAGATCGAGATCGAACACAAAGAGGGCATGGAGTTTGACAAGGGTTATGCTTCACCTTACTTTGTTACCGATTCAGAAAACATGGAAGCGGTGATTGAAGAGCCGTTGATTTTGGTTACAGATCAAAAATTATCAAACATTAAAGACATTTTGCCCGTGTTGGAGCAAGTCGTTAATGCCGGCAAGGGTCTGATCCTGATTGCCGACGAGATTGAGGGCGAGGCGTTGACCACCTTAGTAGTCAACAAACTGCGCGGTTCTTTCAAAGTGCTTCCGGTCAAAGCTCCTGGCTTTGGTGATCGGCGTAAAGCTATGCTCCAAGACGTAGCAGTACTGACTGGCGCCTCGTTTATTAGTGAGGAAATGGGCGTGCAGTTCAAAGATGTGACCATAGATCATTTGGGTCGCGCTGATAGTGTTAGGAGCACCAAAGATTCCACTCGTATTGTTGGTGGTAAGGGTAGTAAAAACGACATTAACGCTCGAGTGGCCCAAATTGAAGCCGAAATCAAAAACTCTACTTCCGAGTTCGACATCGAAAAACTAGAAGAACGTCGAGCTCGTCTGACAGGCGGGGTAGCGGTTATTCAAGTGGGCGCTAGCACTGAACTGGAGATGAAGAATCTGCAGGAGCGGGTCAAAGATGCCAAGGAAGCCACTAAAGCCGCGATCGAAAGCGGTATTATTCCTGGCGGTGGGGTGACACTCCTTCGCTCAGAAAAAGTCCTGGCCGATATTAAAACCGGCAGTGAGGATGAGAAAGTGGGGGTGGATTTAGTGCGCTCCGTTTTGGAAGAGCCCTTGCGTATGTTGGCAACCAACTCTGGTGAGGATGCCGGTTGGGTGGTTGGTCAAATTCGCGAGAAAACCAGTAAGACTTGGGGTTTCAACGCGCTAACCAATCAGTTTGAAGACTTGGTCAAAGCCGGAGTGATTGAACCGGCCAAAGTGGCTGTGGCCTCATTGGAGAACGCCGCCTCAGTAGCGTCGATGATCTTGACGACTGAGTGTCTAGTCACCGATGCACCACAAAAAGAAGAACCAGCTATGCCAGCCGGCGGCGGTATGCCGGGAATGATGTAACTGGGTGAGAGAAGAGTTGGTTTGCGTTATTTTGGTTGGACTATTTGACTTTGGTCACTGGTAGCCAGCCGGAACAGCTTCCCTGTTCCACCCAGTACGCACCACCATTATCGCTGATATTAATATAGATTACTGGCTTGCTTGGATCGAGGTAACAATTATCTGATCGTCCTAGATACCAGCTTGGACTAGTGCTCCAGTCAGAAGGATTAATAGCTACGACCTCCGCCTCGCTTCTCAAAAGTAACTCTTGGCCCTTTCCATGAATTGGGGCACACGAGCTCAGAAAAAGAGAAAGCATGGCCAACAAACTAAGGATTTTCCACATGCTTGATCTTTCAGGTAGTGAAACTTGATGGTAGGCCTCTTCATCGCCGCTCAAAAACTTTTCTGCCACGGTTTTCACATTTTCTGGCAGTTGATCCATCAGGGCGTTAATTTTGGTGGTAATCAGCTCAGTAGTGTTGATTAAAAACTCCAAAATGTCTCCGATCGGAGAAAGCTCATGCTCATTTTTTGGTCCTGGGTTTTCTGCTGTTTTTCCCAACGCCGCCGCCAAGGCTACTGTTGCAGGAGAAACTTGCTGTTCTGACATGGGAAAAATTATATCATTTTTTCCTGAAGCCTGATCGTAGCAAGGGTGGGATTTGAACCCACGACCTTCGGTTTATGAATCCGATGCTCTAACCAGCTGAGCTACCTTGCCTCTGCCCCCCAGGCTTCGGCAAGCGGGCTTGCCTAAAACCTTAGAGTAAGTTTGGATTATACCAACCACCAGGCTCTTTGACGAGAACCCCAGATAGAGTTATAATGACGCCTTGTTAATCGCGGGGTAGTGTACGGTGCACGTGAGGCTCATAATCTCACAGGCTAGGTTCGACTCCTAGCCCCGCAACATTTTTCAAAACAACAACTCCCGCCACTCCTGCCAAGCGGTTTTTTGCTCAACCGTTCCTATTTCAGTAATCCCCACCTCGTCATCGGGGATTTGCAGGACATACTCGCCCGGTTTTTGCATGAGTAGTTCATTGCGCAAGACTTTTTCCTTGGCCAATTGAGTGTCGGCATACTTGATGGCTGACTGCTCTGCTTCGATTTGGCCGGAGAGCTGATCAATTCTACTTTCCAAGAGAGTCACGTTCTGATTGGCCACTTGTCCCTTTTGAGCGGTTTTGCGCAAGGACATGATAAATAGCACGGCCACCGCGGTCAAAAAAACTACGACCAGAGGGTGATGGAGTAGTTTAGTCATTTGTTATACTTGCCTATAATCCTTGCTCATGATACTATAAGACGCCTAAAAAGGGATTTTTGAATTTTTGATTTCTGCCCCAATCATAACATTGCCCTAGTAAAAGATGGAAACTATGCAACAAGCGGTTTTGGTCGATTCACATGCGAAGTTTGAACAACATTTAAGAGAAGCCGGCAAAGCCAACGCCACGGTGATTGCTTACAGTAAAGACATTGAACAACTCATTGAATTTGTGGGCGAAAAGGGTAAGACCTTGGTAGCCGAGGTGACAGCCGATGACATTGATGAGTTCAAAAGCATCTTAAAACAGCGTCGTTATACCAGCAAATCTATTTCCAGAAAAATCAACTCTATCAAAGCCTTCTTTCGTTACTTGATTGATGAGGAAATTTTGTCAGATAATCCAGCCGAGGCTATCGTTCATCCCAAAATCGAACAATCACCGCCTCGGATGTTGACCCGTCTGGAATACCGAGCCTTGCGAGATGCCGCCCGCGGTGATGAGCGCTTATTTGCTATTGTAGAGCTGTTATTGCAAACCGGCATGAGGATTAGTGAACTGGCGGCTTTACAAACCGATGATGTGGATTTGGACCGGGGAGTAGTAACTATTCAGGCTCAAAACTCACGTGATGAGCGCAAAGTGCCTTTGAACAAGCCGGCCAAAAAAGCGCTGATGGACTACCTTAAAATTCGTCCGCGTGCCCGTGAGAAAACTGTTTTTTTGACTAAAACCTCTCGCCCCTTTTTAGTGCGCAACATCCGCACCGCCATTGATCGCTACTTTCGGCTAGCGGGTATTAAAGACGCCAAGGTCAATGATTTGCGCCATACCTTTATCGTTGAACAACTCAAAGCCGGCACGCCTTTGGTTTATGTTTCCCAGCTGGTGGGTCACAAGCGCATTACGACCACGGAAAAGTATTTGAACCTCATCGACTCTCCGGACATGAATCCCAATGTACAGATCGAGGAGTTATAGATTAGAATAGGAAAAATGTTCAACACGCTCTCTTCGGAGAGCTTTTTTTTGAAGTTTTGCAGGATGCTAGTAGTTATAAAAAATAGTAAGATACGTTAGTTGAGAGAATTATCTAAAGGTTGAGAAAAATCATGGCAACAAAGCAAAAACGAATTCTATCCGGTATTGCGCCAAGCGGGGGTACTCTGCACATCGGCAATTACTTTGGTGCCGTTTTGCCGCAGATCAAATTGCAAGATACTCACCAAACTTACTACTTTGTAGCTGATCTGCACGCACTCACCACGGTTCACGACCGGGACCAGTTGGAAAAAAATATTATTGGCGTAGTACTGGACTATTTGGCTCTCGGTTTGGATCCGACCAAATGTGTTTTTTTCCGCCAGTCACAAGTGCCGGCCCATAGTCAACTGGCAGTAGTGTTGACCAATTATGTTTCCTACGGTCAAATGCAAAGAATGCACGCTTTCAAAGACAAACTGCAAAAGGATGCCAGTGTGGAAATGATCAACATGGGACTTTTTAACTACCCCATTTTGATGGCCGCTGATATTTTGCTCTACAAACCCTTTGGTGTGCCGGTTGGCGAGGACCAACGCCAGCATGTGGAGTTGACCCGCGACATAGCTGAAAGTTTTAACAAAGCTTACGGTCAAGAAGTTTTCCCGCTACCAGAGCCTTTAATTGCCAAAACCGTTGGCCGCATCATTGGCACGGATGGTGAGCGCAAAATGAGTAAGTCCTTGGGCAATATCATTGGTATTTTTGAGGATGAAGCTGTGATCAAAAAACAAATCATGAGTTCTTACACCGATCCCAATCGTCAGCGCGCCACTGATCCTGGTCAGGTGGCGGGCAACCCGGTCTTTGTTTTTCATGATTTAATCAACGATAACGCGGCTGAAGTAGCAGACCTTAAAGCCCGTTACGAGCAAGGAGCTGTGGGCGATGTAGAAGTCAAGGAAAAATTGTTCACTGCTCATCAACGCTTGTTTGCCAAGGTGCGGACCAAGCGTCAGCAGTTGGCAGATAACTTGGCACAGGTCAAGCAAATTTTAGCCGAGGGGGCGCAAAAAGCCGACCAACTTGCTCAGGAAACTTTGACCGAAGTTTATAAGGTAATCGGCGAGCACAACCAACTCAACCAGGACTAACCAGTCGACAGAAAGTAAAACAGATGAAACCCACCATCGTCTATCCTGATTTTGACAAACTAGACCTGCGAGTGGGTAAAGTGGTTACTGCCAGTGCCCCGGCGTGGAGTGAAAAATTGTTGGAGTTTGGCGTTGATTTGGGGCCGGAGATTGGTGAGAAGGTGATCTTGTCAGCGATCAAAGCATGGTACGCCCCTGAGGAATTTATCGGCAAACATTATGTTTTTATTGTCAATCTTGTCGAGCGGAAAATGGGTGGGGGTGTTAGCCAGGGAATGATGATTATGGCTGATGGCCAACCGCGGCCACAGCCGTTTGCCGTGCCCGAAGAAATCACGCCAGGCACAGTGGTGCGGTGAGGTCAGAGGGTGAGGTCAAAATAATGTTTGGGCCAAAAACTTCGTCTTGATTTTTGCTCATAAATGTAAAAGGATGGTCATTATCCTGATTTAAAAAATTACTGCCCCGGAAAAATAAAAATTAAGACAAAGCAACGGAAAGCTTGCTGGTGGAGCGACGAAGTTTTTTCAAAGAGTGGCAAAAACAACAGTCCGGGGAACAGTTAACACAATTACTGCGGCTAGTTTCGGCGTTTTTGGGCACGTATTTACTTGCGGAATTGGTGTTTTCTGGCGCTCATCTTGAAGCCAAAATGAAAGTAAA
>Ga0326597_10014461_pt1 | contig 10344 bp, 8 predicted proteins | sample RVTome_12_FD_203789 | JGI IMG/M metagenome (GOLD analysis project Ga0326597, IMG submission 203789) | Soil microbial communities from uranium-contaminated site in the Upper Colorado River Basin, Wyoming, United States - RVT100D185 | ecosystem: Environmental > Terrestrial > Soil > Contaminated >...
TCAAGCCCGGCTCGACCGAGATGCCCCGCGCGGCCAGCCTCGCCATGGTCAAGAGCGTCGCGTATTGCACGGCCGTCACGGCTCTCCTTCCCCTGGTCCAGAGTTGAGCGCCTGGAAGGCGGGGGAGGCATTCATTTCCGTGCCCCTCGACCCGCCCGGCGATAGACTCAGAGGCGGTGGCGAGAGGGCTCAGTGAGGCCGGTGAGTTTGGATGAACCAGCGAGCAATCCATTCCCTGGTGGGGCTGTTCCTGCTGACGGCGCTGGCCCTGCTCCTGTATTCGCTGTATTCGCTCCCGAAAGTGCGCCGGCTGCTCACCGATGTCAGCATGATCCGAACCTGGCTGCCCGAAGCCTACGTGATGCAGGGCAGCCCGGTCTTCATGCGGAACTTTCGGGTGGGCCGGGTGACGGAGGTGAACGTCCACCCGTTCCGGAAGAATGAGGCCGGCCTCCCCACCGCGGAGTGGTTCGAGGTGATGATCGCGATGGAATCGCCCTGGACCGAGGAACTCAACAACCAGTTCCGTATCTCGGTGGAGATCGGCCTGCTCGGCAATCTGACCGAAACCCGCCTGGTCGTGCTGCTGCCGTACGAGGGCATGATGGGTCCGTTTCCAGCGACCGACGCCGAGCCGATCCGGATGAAGGACCTGCCGCCGGGCGAAATCCTGGAACTCGAGTTCCAGCCCCAGCTGAACTTCGTGGGGACGGCCGAGGACCAGCTCCAGCGTTTCGTAAACAACACGCTGCCGAAAATCGAACGCCTGCTCGACCGCTCAGCGGACCTGGCGGAGACGCTGGCCGACCCGGACGGAGCCCTGCTGCAGACGCTCGCCCACCTGGAACGATTCAGTGCCGGACTGGTGGCCGAGCTGGAGCAGCCGAACACCGATCTGCGCACCCTGCTGTCCGATCTGAGGGAAATCGTGGGATCGATCCGCTCGGGCGAGGGGCTGGCCGGAGCGCTGATCCAGGAAGCGGCCCTGAAGGGGCAGCTCGAACGGATCCTGGCGCGGACCGACAGCGCGATGGGACGAACCGACGCACTGTTCATGGACCTGTCCCGGACTGCGGCCGAGGTGGCCCGCGCCAGCCAGGCGCTGCCCGACTTGACCCAACAGCTGCGAATCACGCTGAGCCGATTCGAGATTGCCTCGCGCTCCCTGCCGGGCGTCGCCGAGGACGTGCGCCGGACGATCGCCGAAACGCTGAAGGTCCTGAATGCGGTCGAACGGCTGCCGTTGATCCGGGGCAACATCGAGCAGGTGCCGCTCGAAGTCCCGCCGTTGATTCTGCCGGGTGCGGCCTCTCCGCCGGCCTCTCCGCGGGGTGGATCGCCATGATCCGCGCTCTCACCGCCGCAGTCGCCCTGGGATTGCCGGCGGCGCTCTGGCCCGCCTGCGCGGCGCCGCGCCCGTCGTTTCAGGATCGTCGCGCCGCGGATCACAACCGGATCGGCGCACAGTCCTTTCAACAGGGCGACCTGACCACCGCGGCGCTGCATTTCGAACGGGCGCTGGAAATCGCAAGGGGGCTTGCCGACCGCCGCCAGCACGTCGACGCGCTGAACAATCTCGGCATCGTCAATGAGACTCTGGGCCAGGCCGAACCGGCGCTTCAGTTCTACGAGCGCTCGCTGGAATTGGCCTCCTCGGAGGCCAACCTGGATGAGGACGATCCGTTGTTCACGCGTTATGAGCTCGGGATCTACTCCGCCGCGCTGAACCGCTCCCGGCTCCTGTTGAACCTCGGACGCCTGGACGAATCGGAACAGTCGCTGGAGCTGGCCTCGGCGGCGGCGGCCGAACTGGGTTCCCGGATCACCCGTGCCAACTGCCAGAAGCAACGTGCCCTGCTCGAACAGAAGCTGGGCCGGACCGCGAGCGCCTTCGATCTGGCGCGCGAGGCGGTGCGCCTGTACGAGATCTCCGACGACAATGCCGCCAACATCGCGGGGCTGGCGGATGCCACTCTGATCCTGGGCCGGCTGCTGCTCGAGCAGGGCGAGCCGATCGACGCGATCGCCAAGTTTCGTTCCGCGAACCGCCTGGCCCGGCAGGTCTCCGACCGGACCCTGATGGCGGTGTCGCTGGAGTTGATCGGCCAGACCCTGGTCGAGCTGGGCCATCTGGAGGATGCCGAACTGCCCTACCGGATGGCCCTGGACGTCAACCGCCGCATCCCCCACGCGGCCCGGGCCCGGCGCAACGTCGTGGCGCTCTTGGACGTCGGGCAACGCCTGGAACGTGCGGACTTGATCCGGGAATGCCAGGAATTGCTGGCCGAGATCGACGGCGTGAAGGAGAACTGAAGCTCGATTGGCCGGGAATCCACCGCAACTCCGCTTTCCGATCTGCCGATGAATACGGCATGTTCTGCCCAGCGGACGAGAGCGGATGATCCGATGATCCAGGATCAGCGGACCGTCTCGGAACTCCTGATTCTCGACGAGATCCCGGCGGGCCTGGTCGTCCTGGCCCGGGATCTGAGCGTCGTTCATTGGAATTCCATGCTCGAACGCTGGACCGGCTTGTCCCGGGAGGCGATCGTCGGACGAACGATCGAGAAACTCCTGCCGGACTCGGTCGGACGGGAGCTGGGTCCGGCCGTGGCGGAACTCGAGAACGGGGCACCGAGGGTCACCCTGCTCCTGCGCCGGGACGATCCGCTGGCCCCGCCCCGCACCCGCGTTCAACACGCCGCGCTGCTCTCCAGGCTGACGGTCCGGGCGCTCGGCCAACCCTGTTTCCTGCTGACCATTTCCGCCCCGCCCGAAACCGCGAGCCGCGCGGAGCACGAATCGAGTTCGCAGCTGGGCGATGAACTGGGCATCCGGACGCGGCTCCACGAGATCGGAATCGATGAGGATCCGGCGACCATGAGTGCGCTGCTCGCCGACTTCGTCGACAGCGCCGGGAACCTGGCCAGCCGGCTGCTCGAAGCCGCGCGCCTCGAAGACCGCGGGGAAGCCGCCAGCATCGCGCATCGACTGGCCGGAGCGGCGGTCACGCTGGGGGCAAAGCGGCTGGGCGGCCAGGCCAAGGCCCTGGAGACGACCATCGAGGACCTGCCCGCGGGCGAGCTGGAATCGAAAGCCGGCGAGTTGATCGGTCAGGTGGAGCGCGTGCGCGGCATCTGTCGCCGAATGCTCTGAGCCGCCTCGGGCGGCTGCCCGCTGCCCTCCAGCTGCTGTTGCTCGAGCGTCTCCCGGGTGTGGCGGGCCGCCCTGCGCAGCTGCGCCCTCGAGTCCTGGAGCACCGCGGCGGCCGGCCCGTCGGGTGCCGCTTCCAGGACATTCAGGAGCAGCTTCAAGTGCCGGGTCAGATTGCGCCGTCTTCGCTTGAGCTTCTTGTAGTGCCCGCCCTCGACCTCCTGGAACTTCCGAAATTCCTTGGCGGCCCGATAGGCCTGCGTGAGATGAAAGGCGGCGCGATAGTAGGGCCGGGCCTGCTCCCAGCGCTCCCTCGACGAGCTCCGGAAGTGCCGGAAGTACTCCTCCAGGAAGAGTTCCTCCCGGCGGCGGACGTGCTCGCACCAACGGTACAGCGCCCGTTCCAGATCGACCGCGTGATGGCCGTAGCGGGCCGTCACCAGATCGATCAACACGGCCTGGCCGTCGCCCGAAAGCAGCACGTTGGTGTCGGTCACCCGCAGATGGCAAAGCGAGTACCCCTGCAGCAGCGGCGCCGCGGAGCGCCCGCGCTGGGCCGCGAACCAGGATGGAATCTCCGGTTTCGCGACCGTCCGCCCGAATTCGGGCGAGTGCGAAAGGAGGTCCTGAAGCCGCCTTGCCAGCCGGCCCTGGAGGAATCCGAAGTGATCGCCGCGCCGGCCGAGGCCGGGAAGCAGCGGCCCCCACGTTCTCCGGCTGATCGAATGCAGGCCGGCCAGCGCGCGCGCGGCGGCCCGCAGCCGTTGATCGGTGCGCTCCAGCTCGAGGAAGTTCCGGCCCTCGATGGCTTCCTCGACGACCACCAGCAGGCCGGTTTTCCAATAGGTCCAGGGAGAGAGATCGGCGTGGATCAGACGCGGCACGGGCGCTCCCCGGGAGACCAGATGCCGGGCGGAAAGCACGGTGCTCCAGGCGCGCACCCACGAGCTGAAGCACTTGAGAATGAAGCTCCGCTCACCGGCCCGCAGCACCAGAACCACCGAGCGGGTGCCCTCGCTGGGAATCGTGAGCTCGAAGGCCGATCCGGACAGCCCGAGCACGCCCAGCAAGCGCTCGCGGACGTAGTCGTCAAGCCGTTCCAGCACCGCCTGGCGCCTTCTGATCATGTCGTGCTTCATGCGTGGAGGAAGGCTTCCATCCGCTCTGTCCGCTCTGGCAAGGGTGCCGGTCAGCCGGAATTCTAACAGCCCATCCTGAAAATGCGCGACGCACCCGGTGAGTCGGGCAAGTCGCCGGTCAGGCGTCCGAATCCGGTCGCCGGCCCAGGACGGTCTCGGTCAGCCGCGCCAGGGATTCCTGGAGGCGCGAAAGCGCCGTCCGCAGAGCCTGGTCTCGCTGGCAGGCGGCGGCCAGTTCCTCCAGCAGGAAGTTCCGGCGATCCTCGGAAAACCGTTCCGAGAGGATCGCCTCGACCATCGGCCGGAGTTGCGCCTTGAAACGGTCGGACAGCGCATAGCGACAGGTCAGTTCATCCAGCAGCCGGTCGGTGCGGCTCATCATTCGTTCTCCGCGTTCTCCGCGTTCTCCATCGCCAGGGCGAACCGGCCGCGCGGGAGGTCGGCCGGCCCCCTCGCGCAAAAAAGGTACCCTGGAATCGGGACCCGGGCGGGAGACTTCTGCAATGATTCACCTTCACGAAGGCGCTCGATCGCCCTTCCAGCCGGTAATATCCAGTGATGTTCACGAGGGAACTGATCGAAGCCCGGGAGCGCAGGATGCTCGCTCCGTTCGCCCTCTTCTCCGGCGATTCCAGAGGGCGCAAGCACCCTGAGCCGAACGACCCCTACCGGACCAACTACCAGCGCGATCGGGACCGGATCATCCACTCGACCGCCTTTCGCCGGCTGGAGTACAAGACGCAGGTCTTCGTCTATCACGAGGGGGACTACTACCGCACCCGCCTGACCCACTCCATGGAGGTTTCGCAGATCGCGCGGTCGGTGGCCAACGCGCTGGGTCTCAACGAGCACTTCGTCGAGGCGCTCTCCCTGGCCCACGACCTGGGCCACCCGCCTTTCGGCCACGCGGGCGGAACCGTGCTGCATGCCCGCATGGCCGGCCACGGCGGTTTCGAACACAACGTGCATGGACTGCGCATCGTCGACCTGATGGAGCGCCGCTATGCGGGCTTCGAGGGCCTCAATCTGACCTATGAACTCCGCGAGGCGATCCTCAAGCACGGCCCCACCGGACCGGCCGCGGAGTCGAACGAGTTTCCGAGGAAGCCCGCGCCCTTGCTCGAGACCACCGTCGTGGATCTGGCCGATTCCACCGCGTATCACCACCATGACATGGATGACGGCTTGAGAAGCGGCATCTTGACGCTGAAGTCGCTGGCCGAGGGTTCGAGCCTGGTTGGACGATGCCTGACCGAGGCCCGCGGGTCCTGTCCGGAAGGGGATCGCCGGCAGTTGCGCATGTTGACGATCAACCTGGTGATCAAGCGATCGATCCTGGACCTGATCGAGACCTCCGGTGAAAGGCTGCGCGAGTCGTCGATCAGCTCGTCCGAGGAGGCGCGCGGCGTGGCCGGCCTGATCGCCTACTCGGATGACATGGCGGCCTGGCATCGCGAGCTGCACCGCTATCTGTTCCAGAACTTCTACCGCCATCATCGGGTGACCCGCATGATGGACAAGGCCGGGCGGTTGCTGGGCGCCCTGTTCGATGCGTACACCGAACGGCCGGAACTGCTGCCGCCCGAATTCCAGCGCTGGGCGGAGCGCTGGGGCGTCCAGCGAGCGGTGTGCGACTACATCGCGGGCATGACCGATCGGTACGCGGAACAGGACTATCAGAAACTCTTCGATCCGACGGTGCGGGCGTGAGCGACGAGCAGGCCGAGCGCGCGGAACGCGAACAGAAGCTGCGCCAGTGCGAGCAGGCGATCGGTCACCGGTTCAGGGACCGATCGCTGCTGGAACTGGCCTTGACCCACTCCTCGCTCCGCGATCCCTGGACCGAGTCGAACGAGCGGCTCGAGTTCCTGGGCGACTCCGTGATCGGCCTGTCGGTCTCGGAACACCTGTTCTGCGCCTTCCCCGAGCATGCCGAGGGGGAACTGACCCGGATCAAGTCGATCGTGGTCTCGAGGCCGAGCCTGGCCAAGCTCGGCAAGCAGTTGGATCTGAAGCAGTTCCTGCGGGTCGGCAAGGGCATCCGCAAGCGCCGCACGATCCCGCCCTCCCTGATCGCCAACACGGTCGAGGCGCTGGTCGGAGCAGTCTATCTGGACGCCGGATACGAATCCGCCCGATCATTGATCCTGGGGCTTCTCGAGGACCAGCTGCTCCGGGTGACCAAGCGCCGCGACGTCCGCAACTACAAGGCCACGCTGCAGCAGTCGGTTCAGAAGCGGTTCGGAGTGACGCCGAGGTATCGCGTGCTCGAAGCGGTCGGACCGGATCACAAGAAGGAGTTCGTGGTCGAGGCGCTGATCGACGGAACGGCCTACGCTCCGGCGCGGGGGAGCACCAAGAAACAGGCCGAGCAGCGGGCCGCCCGGGAGGCACTGCGCGCCCTGCGACAGGAGCATGGTTCGGATCTGGCCTGAGCTCACGCCGCACCTGAAGCCCCTGGCCGAACTGGCCGGGCTTTGCATCTCGGAACGCGGCACGGTGGGCGGCTTGTACGGATCGGCCCGCGCGCTGGTGATCGCCGCACTGGCGGAGCGCCTTCCGGTGGTCGTGCTCGCGGCCGATCCCCTGGAAGTCGAAGCGCTGGAGGACGACCTCGAGAACCTGGCCCCCGGACTGCGGACGCTCGCCTTTCGCCCCACCGGCGATCCCTCGGATTTCAGCGCCGAGGTGCGCCTGGATCTCTCCGAGCGCGCAGCGCTGCTGAGGCAGCTGGCCGCGCTTTCGAAGCGCTCGGTGGCGCTGGTGCCCGTGGCCGTGCTGCTCGAGGAACTCCCCGATCCCGAAGAGATCGACCGCCGCTCATTGACGCTGAAGACCGGTGAGCGCTGCCCGCCGGAGCCGTTTCGCCGGCAGATGCTGCAGGCCGGATTCCAACGGGTCCCAATGGTCGCGGCACCAGGAGACATCTCGCTGCGCGGCGACATCGTCGATCTGTTCCCGATGGGCGAGAGTCTGCCGATCCGGATCGAGCTGTTCGACGATCTGATCGAGTCGATTCGGAGCTTCGATCCGGAGAGCCAGCGCTCGGTTCAAAAGCTCGACTCGGTCTCGATCGCCCTGGTCCCGCCGCGCGAGCTCGAGAGCGGCTCGGGGCGCACGGTTTTCCTGCCGCGCTACCTGCCGCCCCGCACGTTGATCGTCCAAGCCGAGCCGCTGCTGCTGAAAGACCGCCTGGAAGAGCTGTCCGTCGCGCATTCGGTGAGCCGGTCCACGACCCGCGGCGCACAGCGGTTCCTCGAGGAGACGCCCGGCGTCGAGCTGGTCTCGCATCAGGTCGAACCCGCGCCGGGACGCATCAACTTCAAGACACTCTCGGTCCAGGGCGTGGGAGGCGGCGTCGACAACCTGGCGGCCTCGGTCGGTGCCCTGCGCCGCAACTGCGCTCGCCTGGTGCTGTTCGCGGAGAGCGACGGAGAGGTCCGGCGGTTGCGGCAGCTGTTCCGGGAACGCGGCCTCGAGGACGGCCGGACCGACATCCGGCGCGGCCGGGTGCGGACCGGCTTCCAGCTGGCCGACGCGGGCGTGGCCGTCCTGAATCACCTCGAACTGCTCGGTCATCCGCGGATCTTCCGCCCGAGGCCCAGGCCCCCGGCGATTCCCACCCGGGCCGTGACCAGCATCCTCGAGCTGACGCCGGGCGACTACGTCGTGCATCTGACCCACGGCATCGCACGGTACGGCGGTCTGGTGCGCATGCAGCGCGACCAGGGAGAGGAAGACTTCCTCTCGCTCGAGTTCCACGGCGAGACGATCTTCTACCTGCCCACGTCCAAGATCGACCTGGTCCAGCGCTACGTCGGCTCGGGCGCCACCCCGCCCCGGCTGGACAAGATCGGCGGCACCTCGTGGTCCCGCAAGAAGGCCCGGGTGATGGCCTCGCTTCTGGACCTGGCCGACGAACTGCTCGAGATCCAGGCGGCTCGCGAGACCCGCGGGCGCTCGGTCCACACCAGCGCCGACCCGCTGATCCAGGACTTCGAGAACTCGTTTCCGTACGTGGACACCCCGGATCAGGTGCGCTGCATGAACGAGGTGCACAAGGACTTCGACGGCTCCCGCCCGATGGACCGGCTGATCTGCGGCGACGTCGGATTCGGCAAGACGGAAATGGCGATTCGGGCCGCCTTCCGGGTGATCTGTTCCGGGCGCCAGGTGGCGGTGCTGGTGCCGACCACGCTGCTCGCCGAGCAGCACCACGAGGTGTTCCAGTCCCGCTTCGCCAACTACCCGGTGAGCCTGGCCGCGCTCTCCCGCTTCCGGAGCCGCAAGCAGCAGGACCTGATCGTGGAGAACCTCCGCGCGGGCCGGTTGGACCTGGTCATCGGCACGCATCGCCTGCTCTCGAAGGACGTCGGCTTTCGGGATCTGGGCCTGGTGATCGTCGACGAGGAGCAACGCTTCGGCGTGAAGGCCAAGGAGGCGCTCAAGCGGCTGCGGCGGACGGTCGACGTGCTGACGCTGACCGCCACGCCGATTCCGCGCACGCTGCACATGGCGCTGGTCGGCATTCGCGACATCTCCTCCCTGAACACTCCGCCCCAGGGGCGCCGGCCGGTCAAGACCCAGCTACGGCCCTTCGATCGCGAGCTGATCCGGCGGGCGATCCGCTTCGAGCTCGACCGCGGCGGCCAGGTCTTCTTCGTCCACAACCGGGTGCGCTCGCTCGACCGGCTCCTGCACCTGCTGGCCGAGCTCGCGCCGACGGCGCGCATCCTCGCCGCGCACGGGCAGATGCCCGAGCGGGAGCTGGAGGCGGCCGTCTCCCGCTTCGCGCACCGCCAGGCGGATGTCCTGGTGTCCACCGCGATCGTCGAGTCGGGCCTGGATCTGCCGCAGGCCAACACGATCATCATCGATCGACCCGACCTCTTCGGTCTGGCCGACCTCCATCAACTGCGCGGCCGGGTGGGTCGTTCCGGCACGCAGGCCTTCTGCTACCTGTTGCTGCCGGAAAAGCCCTTGCCGAGCGTCTCCCTGAAGCGGCTGAAGGCGGTCGAGGAGCTCTCGCACCTGGGGGCGGGATACGACATCGCGATCAAGGACCTCGAGATTCGCGGCGCGGGCCACCTGCTGGGCGCCTCCCAGCACGGGCATATCGCGGCCATCGGATACGACCTGTTCGTGCGCCTGCTCCGCCGGGCGGTGGCCCGGGCGCAGGGTCAGCCTGCGCCGGAGGAACCGCAAGAAACCGACGTCGATCTGGCGGTGGCGGCCTTCATTCCCGCCGAATACGTCCCCGATCCGGGACAGCGCATGGAACTCCTGCGCAGGATGGGCCAGCTGGACGATCAAGGGCTCTCGGATCTGCGGCAGGAGATTCGCGACCGGTTCGGCCGGATCCCCGCCGTCACCGAATCGCTCCTGCGGATCTTCGCGCTGAAATCCGCGTGCCGGAGGATCGGGATCCGCCGGCTGCTGCAGCCGCTGCATGAGGGCGAGGGCCACCTGATCCTGGAACTTCGGGATCGGAAGCTCTTCCGAAGGCGCCATCCGTTCCAAGCGTCCGACCTGGTGGAGCTGAAACCGGACCTCTGGCACCTGCGGTTTCCCGGGAAGCCGCGAGAGCCGGTCGAACTGCTCGACTGGCTGGTGGGCCACATGTGCGCGAGTGCTTGAACCCGAACGAATCACGCCTGTCTCACGCCTGGCGGGTCCTCGTCGCCGATCTCTGTGTCGATCGTCGTCAAGAACCCGCTCGGGTTGATCTCCTCCTCTCTCCTTGATCTCGACGACGATCACTCCGCCAGGGAGCGCCCTGTCATCTCCAGGGCAATTCTTCGGGCCGAGCAAGCACACGTGGTCCGTCCAACACCGGTTCACGCGAGACAGCCGTGATTCGTCCGGGTTGAAGATTCGGATTGCATGAGCCCGGGACCTGGCGTTGCATGAATCCGATGTTCCGATGCCCGCTGATCTACCTGGTGCTCGCCTGGCCGCCTTCGCAGGACGTGCCCGTCGACGAGATCCTGGCGACCGTGAACGGCGTCGCGATCACCCGTTCGGACGTCGAGTGGTCGGTCCTGGAAGGGTC
>Ga0326597_10014462_pt1 | contig 10344 bp, 10 predicted proteins | sample RVTome_12_FD_203789 | JGI IMG/M metagenome (GOLD analysis project Ga0326597, IMG submission 203789) | Soil microbial communities from uranium-contaminated site in the Upper Colorado River Basin, Wyoming, United States - RVT100D185 | ecosystem: Environmental > Terrestrial > Soil > Contaminated >...
AAAAAGGGGTTGTCCAGATTTCAAATGGCTGAGCCGCGGCTGGGTTGTGGCTGGGTCTATGAAAACGCGGAAGTCGCCAGTGCCACGACGATCATCGCGGCCGCCGTGACGTGCACGAGCACTTTCGATGCGGCGCGGGTCCCGATCGTAATCCGCTGATCGTCCTTGCCCCGCACGCGCACGCTGTCGGACACGGCGTCCCGGTCCTCGACCTCGATCGACTCACCCGGTTTCAGGTGATGGTTCTCGATGAAGCGCAGAAAACTCTTGTCCTGATCGATGACGCGCGTGATGGTGACCTGCACGTGCAGAGGACACGTGAGCAAGGTCTGGGCGGGTTGCGGCTTGACGACACCTTCCGGGTCCGGGATGGGGTCGCCGTGCGGATCGACCTCCGGCCGGCCGAGCATCTCGTCCATGCGATCGATCAGACGATCGGACACGACGTGCTCGAGTTGCTCGGCCTCGTCATGCACTTCGTCCCACCTGTAGCCCATGACCCGGACGAGGAACAGTTCGACCACGCGGTGACGCCGCACGACCAGTGCCGCGAGCTTCCCACCGGCCTCGGTCAGGGCAACGCCGGTATACGGCTCGTACTCCACCAAGCCCGATTCCGCGAGCGTCTTCACCATCGTCGTGGCGGTCCCGGGGGCGACCCCGAGCGCAGTTGCCAGCTGTCCCATGGGCAGCAGTCGATGTGGGTCGGTCAACGTGCCCACACCGAGGTAAATCGCCTTCAGATAGTTCTCAACGGTACTGGAGGGGAGCATTTCGTGGAGTCTAACACAGGCTTTCGCCTCATCACCTTTTGACTTTTGGTTAACCAATGAAGTAATTTTGGTCAATCAAAATGTCTTTTACTAGGCGGTCATGGCTCCGTGCTACCGGGCTCGCGTCACTGGCGGGCAGTGTAATCGGGGGCGCTCGGCTCGTGGGTCAAGGGGGTAGCCAGGCGCTTCACCCACCGCATGATGCCCACGTCATGGGCACTGTAGGCAGTACCCAGCCGGACGGTTTCAATCCGTCGACTTACCTCAGGACCTGGAATTTCGGAGACTTGCCGCCGGCGGAGCGCGCCGATGTTTACCGAGAGACGCCGCGTCCAGACGGCACGATGCTTCGCGAGTACGAGATATTTGCGGCTGACCGTGAAATCGAGATCGCGCCCGGAATGTTCTTTCCGGCGTGGACCTACAACGGTCAGGTGCCGGGGCCGACAATTCGTGCGACCGAAGGTGATCGCATCCGCGTCACCTTTCGTAATCTAGGTTCTCACCCACACTCGATGCATTTTCACGGCTGGCATCCGCCGGCGATGGACGGCGCGCTCGCGGGCCAGGAGGTGCTGCCAGGCGAGACGTTCGTCTATGAGTTCGATGCGGACCCGTTCGGCCTGCATCTCTATCACTGCCACACCGTGCCTCTGAAGCGGCACATTCACAAAGGCCTGTACGGCACCTTCATCATCGACCCGCGGGAGTCGAGCGGCAGCCGCCCTCCCGCCGACGAGCTCGTGATGGTCATGAACGCCTTTGACACGACCTTCGATGCTGAGAACGAAGTGTACGCAGTCAACTCGGTGGCCAACGCGTTCGTGCGCGAACCCATTCGCGTCACGGTGGGCCAGCTGGTTCGGATCTACCTGGTGAACATCACGGAGTTCGATCCGGTCAACAGCCTGCACCTGCACGCGATGTTTTTTGATGTCTTTCGCACCGGGACATCTCTCACTCCGAGCGAGCGGACCGATACGATCATGTTGTGTCAGGGGGAGCGCGCCATCCTGGAAACCACGTTCCGGTACCCCGGTGACTTCATGTTTCATGCGCACCAGAGCGAGTTCGCCGAACTGGGGTGGATGGGCTTTTTCCGCGCGGAGGCGCCGTCCGCGTAATGCGCCGCCTCCTTCTCGCGCTGCTGCCGCTCGCGCTCCTTGCGGCGTTGCTTGTGCTCATCGTTCGGTCAGGGCCGGCCGCATCGGTTCGCGGCGACGACTATCCACCCGTAGAGCGACTTACGTTCCAGCGCGTCACCCTGGAGCCGGGCTTTATCGTCGCCAACGTGCTGAACGACGGACCGGACGCGGTCGCGATCGCGCAGGTGCAGGTCGACGAGGCGTTCTGGACGTTCACTGCCGACAACGGTGTGGAGCTTGGGCATCTGGGTCAGACGAGGCTGCGCATCCCGTACCCGTGGGTGAGTGGCGATGCGCACGTCGTCAAAGTGCTGACGTCCACGGGCACCGCGTTCGAGCACGAGATCCCGGTCGCCGTGGAAACCCCGACGCCGGGCGCGCGCTTCTTCGGCGTATTCACGCTCATTGGCCTGTACGTCGGGGTGATCCCCGTCATGATCGGACTCTTGTGGTTCCCGTTTCTCAAGCGTCTATCGTTGCGTGGGACCGACTTTCTCCTGGCTTTGACGGTTGGACTACTCGCGTTCCTGCTCGTCGACGGGGCGAGCGAGGGGCTCGAGTCGGCGGAGCTATTGCCCGAGTCGTTTCAGGGGGTCGTGCTGTTTGCCTTGGCCGCCGCAGGTGCCTATCTGCTGCTCGAAGGCGTCGGTGCGTGGCTCCGGGCGCGGCGGCGCGATCGAGGCGCAGAGCAGGGCGGCTGGGTGCTGGCGGTGTTGATTGCCGTCGGGATCGGCCTTCACAATTTCGGCGAGGGTCTTGCGATTGGCTCGGCCTTCGCACTGGGTGAAGCGGCGCTCGGCACCCTTCTCATCGTCGGATTCACGCTGCACAACACCACTGAGGGCCTGGCGATCGTGGCGCCGCTGGCTCGGGAGCGGGAGCGCGTATCGGTGGCCGACCTGGCCAAGCTGGGGCTGATTGGCGGGATGCCGACGATCGCGGGCGCGTGGATAGGGGGCTTCGTCTACTCGCCGGTCTGGTCAGTGCTCTTCCTGGCGATCGGCGTCGGCGCGATCGCACAGGTCATCGGCCAGATTGTGCGGCAGATGACGCGCGAGGGCTCGGCGGCGCGGATGCTCGCCACCGGTCCGGTGCTCGCCGGGCTTTTTGCCGGGTTTGCGGTGATGTATGTCACAGGGATGTTGGTCGGATGAGCATCCTGGGACACGAGGTGTCGGCAAGCGTGTCGATGAAGGTGGTCGTCACGATCGCTGGACTCATGCTGCTTGCCGCGTTGCTCCCCGCGCGGAGCGGCCCATCGACGCGCGAGGTCACTCTTGTCGCTCGGGGCATGGCGTTCTATGTCGACGATGATCCGAGCACGCCGAATCCGACGCTCGAGGTGAAAGCCGGCGAGCGCGTGCGAGTCGTGTTGCGCAACGAGGATCGCGGGATGACGCACGACTTCGCTGTTCCTGTCGTCGCCGCCGCCATGAACGCCATTCGCTGGAACGAGTCTGGCGACATGACGTTCGACGTCCCGGATACGCCGGGTACCTACGAGTACGTGTGCCGCCCCCACGCCCTCATGATGCGAGGTACGATCAGGGTGTATTGACGCTTCGGGCAACCCCCTCCGTCGCCGAGCCGCCGCCATCCTGCCCTCGTCCGACGAGGATATGAACCCGCTTCTCTAACCATCACCGCCGGCGTGGCCCGCTCGGCCGCTGTCATGCACGATCGAACGGCTTTGACCTCCACGCTGGCCTCGTCATACGCGCCGGACAGCGGGAGCGGCTTGAGAGTGTGTGTCGGTACGCGTTGCGGCCACCCGTGGCGCGCGAGCGGCTTAGCGTCACCGACACAGGGCAGGTAGGGCTGCACCTCCAGCAGGGCTGGGTGGATGGTACGACGCACCTGGTCTTCGAGACATGGTGTCGTGCATCGGGTCCGTCACGAAGCAGTTCACTGCCAGTTGCCGCCTTTTGGGACTGACGCGATCAGCACGGCTCCAGAAAATCCGTGGGGCACCAGGCGCGTCAAGTACTCGTCGACGCGAGTGGCCTCCGGACCCTGACGGACCAGTGATTCTCAATCCAGACATCGCGTATCCACCCCCATCGTGATCTGACACGGTCATTATGAAGAAGGGTGTGAAGTTGATCGATAGTAGAGGCTGCGATGCAGGCTGAGGTCCTACACCGAGGTTGCCGGCTCGCCTACCAGGTGGTCGGCGACGGTCCTCCCGTCCTACTCATTCAAGGCTCCGGACTCCATGGCAGCGGTTGGCAGCCGCAGGTGGATGACCTGCGCGCCGGATACCGGTGTCTGTCGTTCGACAATCGCGGGATCGGTGGAAGCCGGCCCACCAGTGAGCGCATCACGATTGAGCAGATGGCCGACGATGCGCGCGCCTTGATGGATGCTCAAGGGTGGGGGTCGGCGCATCTGGTTGGGCATTCGATGGGCGGCCTGATCGCTTTGCATCTTGCGCTGTCAGCTAAAACCCGGGTTCGAAGTCTGGCGCTGCTCTGCGCATTCTCGCGCGGCGCTGACGCAACCCAGCTATCTTGGGGGATGTTCTGGACCGGGCTTCGTACCTATCTGGGCACGCGGACGATGCGGCGCAGGGCCTTCACGGAACTGGTTTTGCCTCCAGCCCTGTTCGGAGATTGGGACACGTGGGCCGAGCGACTTGCGCCGCTCTTCGGCCATGACCTGGCCGCTCAGCCGCCAGTCGTCATGAAGCAATTGGCCGCCATGCGCGCGTATGACGCGACGCCTCACCTGTCGAACCTCGCCGGCTTGCCAACGCTCATCGTCGGCGCCAAGCATGACCGCATCGCCGCGCCAGAGGTGGTACACAAACTGGTCGACGCTATGCCAGACAGCCGGTTCATCGAGTTCGACGATGCAGCTCACGGGGTGACCCTTCAGTGCGCGGACCGCATCAACTCGCTCCTGCGCGAACACTTCACGGCGGCGGAGGCGTCACTGTGACTCTTCCCATTGCCTGCACCCTGACCCGTGGTGAACTGGCCGCAAGACGTGACGGTCTTCTACCAGGGCTCCTGGCGAAGGCGAGCGCGCGAGAGTCTGTCTGTGACCGCCAGCCATCGCGCACAATGGGTGCTGTCGGAGCGGCGGCCTGACGCATAACCGGTCTTCCGTACACCTTCGGTAGGCCGGGTAGTAGGTTCATAGACCACTACCCGGAGGCAGTTGATGTTTGCTATCATCGCCGCGCGATGTCCGCTCCGCCCGGTACAAACCCTGTTGAACCGCGCCAGACGTTGCGGGCCGAGCGACCGGATCATTCTGGTGATGGCGGTTGCGGGATTTGTCGTACTGCGGCGACTGACCGCCCTCCTGGATCCGCGCGTGACGCCTTCCTTCACGACCCTCGCTAGGGCGCTGGCCTGATCCTCCTTCCAGCCCCCGGCATCAGCGTGGTCGATCCGATTAAGTCGTTACTCGCACAATCGCCGCGGCGATTGCGGCATCGCCGCTCACTCCGCTGGTGTACGGACCGGAATCGGGGCCGGATCCTCCGGGATAGCGCCGTCAATGCGACTTCCTGACGAGGCGGGAGGGCGGCCGTGACCGCACCCGGGCTTCTCATCCATTTGCATCTCCCCAAGACAGGCGGCAGCACGCTCAACGGCATGATCAAACGTGGCTTCAAGCGCGATGAAATGTTTCAATCCACATTGCTTGATGATCAAGTCTTCAGCGGGCTTGGCGTGGCTACGTATGAAAGCTGCGAACGCAGTCTTCGACGCTACGAGCTAAACCATATTCGCTATCTCAGTGGACATGTCCCGTACGGGGTACACCGCATATTCAATCGCCCCGCGCAATACATTTCGGTTGTCCGCCATCCGGTCGAGAGAGTCTTGTCGTATTTCTTCTTCGGGCGGCAAATAGGCGACCCCTACCTTAAGAACGGCAGGTGGCTCTCACTGGAAGAATATGTGGAGAACCAGCGTGACATCATCCTGAATGATCACCAGACACGGGTGATCAGCGGCTGTCCTGATCTGGACGCGAAGGCAGGGCCGTGTGGCGCCGAAGTCATTGGCGCTCCGGTGCAGGCGCATCATCTTGACCAAGCGAAACGCAATGTCGAGAACTCGTTTCTGGCGATCGCATCGCTTGAACAGCTTACCGAATTGGCGCTCATGGTCCGGACGATCTATGGCTGGCCGATGCGTCGATTACACAACGACTACAAGAACCCGACTAAAGGGCGTCCCCGCTTGGCGGATATCGCGCCACATCTGATCAAAATCATTGAGCGCTGTAACGCTCACGATATAGAGCTCTACGAGTGGGCCGGTAAACGGTTCGCCGAACAGCGACAATTGTTCGAGCCCGGGTTATCGAAGGATCGGCGCATTTACGGAGTCGTGAACCGCGTTCTGAATACCGCCGGACGACTCCTGCCGCGGGGCGCGCGCAGGAAGCTGGCGGAGACGCTCTTTTATAGATAGTCGCCGTCGGCGACGACCACCGCATCAGTGGGCAGCGCCAGAATCCCTCGCGCTTCCAGGAGACGCTCAATTCGCACGGCACATTCGTCGGCGGTGCAGTCGGTCGTCGTCAGGACGATGTCCGGAGACGTGGGTGGTTCGTACGGATCATCGACCCCGGTGACCCCCTTCAGTTCACCTGTGTAAGCCCTCGCGTACAGCCCCTTCACGTCGCGTTGTTGGCACACGTCGATCGGAGTGGCAACGTGAATCAGGAGGAACCTATTCGGTTCGAACATCGCTCGCACCCGGTTGCGAGCGTCTTCGTATGGGCTAATCAGCGCGCAAATCGAGACGCCGTTCTGACGAACCACCTCCGACGCCACGGAGCCCACGCGCAGCACGTGCAGATCCCGATCCGCCTTACTGAAACCCAGGCCCTTCGAGAGGTGGGTGCGGACGACGTCGTCGTCAAGTGGCGTCACCATTCGGCCACGCGCGGTGGCCCTGCGCGCCAGCGCGGCGCTGTCGTTCAACGACAACGGCTACCACAAGCGCGACCTGTTCGACACCGTCCGCAACACCTTCGGTCCTGGCATCACCTGGCGCGAGACGTCGGCCCTGTCGACGCCGGCGTTCATCAACGATCAGGTCAACAAAGACGATTCTGTCGGAGCGGCGGCCTGAGGCATAACTGGTCTTCCGGTAACTTCGAAAGGCCCCGAATGTTTCCTTGTATCGGCATGACGCACGACTTCGCCGTCCCTGCTGTCGCCGCCGCCATGAACGCCATTCGCTGGAACGGGTCTGGCGACATGACGTTCGACGTACCGGATACGCCCGGCACCTACGAGTACGTGTGCCGCCCCCGCGCCCTCATGATACGAGGTACGATCAGGGTCTATTGACGCTTCGGGCGACCATCTCCACGCCGGAAGGCAAGCGCCGCTACGTGCGGCGGCTCTTCGCCACCATTGCCGATCGCTACGACTTCATCACCAGGTTTCTCTCGTATGGCCAGGACCGACGCTGGAAGCGGCGGCTGATCGGCCTTGCCGCCGTGAAGGCGGACGACCGTATGCTCGACCTCGCGTGCGGGACCGGCGATCTGCTCCTTGCCGCGTCTGCAAATGCGCGGATGGCGGTCGGCCTGGACGTGACCCACCGCATGCTGCAACTGGCCGAGCGACACCGGGTCAGAAACGTCCGGCCTGACTCTGCCGGGAGCGCCTCTTCCGGGTGCCAGCACGTCAGATTCGTCACAGGCGACATGCTCGCGCTGCCGTTCGGCGACTCGTGCTTCGATGTGGTGACGACCGGGTACGGGCTTCGGAACGTGCCGGACCTGGCGTCGGCCATCCACGAGATTCACCGCGTCCTGGTGCCGGGCGGCCGGTTCCTGTCACTTGATTTCAACAGGCCGGCCAATCGGCTCGTACGCGGCGCCTACCTGGCCTATCTCACGCTTGTCGGATCAGCACTTGGTTTCGCGCTGCACCGGGATCCGAACACGTATCGCTACATCCCCGAATCGATACGGCAGTATCCAGGGGCGACGGGCGTGGCGCGCCTTCTCGAGGTGGCCGGATTCACGGACGTCCGGGTCGTCGCTCTGCTGGGCGGGTTGATGGCGATTCACGTGGCGCGGAAGGCGCTGTCAGGTTAACCGGCTGTGCGGCACAATGTCGGGATGAAGACTCGTCGAACTCTGACATCGGTGCATCATCGCATGCTGAGATCCCGATCGTTCGCCGTGTGGGCTTCAGGAACAGCAGCCTGACTCGCTGGCCATCTGGATCTCATCCTGGCTCTGACTCGTTACGTTGACAACACCAGATCAGACCCTCCAATGTAAGGGACGATGAATTTCGATCGTTATAAACCTATGAAGTCAACTTTTGTCGTCTGCGCACTCATTGCCGCCAACTCGCTGTCTCCGGTTTTCGCGCAGGATGCGCGTGAGAACGTCAGTCCTCGCCCCACCATCGGCCTGGCGTTGCAAGGCGGTGGCGCATTGGCCCTCGCGCATGTAGGACTGATCGAATGGTTTGAACAGCAGCATGTTCCCATCGACTTTATCGCGGGCACCAGCATGGGTGGTCTGGTTGGCGGCTTTTACGCGTCCGGGATGACGGCGCCAGAGATGCGGCGCAAGGTCGAGAGCCTGGACTGGAACAGACTGGTGAATGGCCAGGTCGATTACGAGAATATGGCATTTCGCCGCAAGGAAGATGCCCGCGTGCTGGGCAACACGACGGTCCTGGGGCTTCGTCACGGGCTCGTCGTCCCGAGCGGATTGAACTCCGGGCAGGAACTCGATCTCTTGCTCGGCGAGATGGCGCTTCCCTACGGCCAGACAACGAGCTTTGATGATCTCCCCACACCGTTTCGGACTGTCGCGACCGATCTGGTGACAGCACAGCAGCACGTGTTCGATAGCGGGCCCCTCGACCAGGCGCTTCGGGCCACCATGTCTATTCCGGGCCGCTTTGAGCCGGTGCTCATCTCTTCACCGGACGGTGGAACTCAAGAGCTTGTCGATGGCGGCCTTCTGAACAATCTCCCGGTCGATCTGGTGAAAGCGATGGGCGCCGACATTGTGATCGCGGTGTCCTTGACCAGCGACGCCTACGATCCGAACCAACCTCACACAGCCGTCGATGTTCTGAGCCGTTCCGTGAGTGCCGTGATGGAGGTCAATGAAAGACAGAACATCGACATGGCCGACGTGCTTGTGTCCGTGAACTTGTTTGGTTTCACCGTGGGCGATTTTTCGCGGGCACAGGAAATCATGAATCGCGGGTTGGAAGCAGGAGAAACGACAAAGCCTCTCCTTTCCAGGTTCGCGCTGGACGACATGAGCTGGCTTTCTTATGTGCAGCGCCGGGAGACCAGACGAAGGTCCCGTCTCCCATCGCCAGAGTTTGTGACCGTTGAAGGCCTTGACGATCCCGGCGATCCCGGGAAAGAGACTACGCTCGCACACTACATCGGCAGCTATTTTGCGGATCAGATCGGGAAGCCGCTGGATCCCTCAGCACTGAACCAAGAGGTTCGCCGGATCATGGGGATGGGATTGTTTGCGCACATCTCCTACGCGGCGATCGAGCGCGATGGTAGGCCGGGTTTGGCCATCTATGTCCATCGATCTCAGGGGCAGCCACCCACGCTCCAGCCGGCCGTCGGAGTGGACGGATCGAACTATCTGAACACTCGCTTCTCGTTTACCGCACGCATTGCGATGGCAGGTTTGGGAGGCTTTCGCTCGGAGTGGCGCAACGACCTCGCGGTAGGCACCACGTACAGTATCCGCAGCGAGTACTTCCATCCGTTCACTCCCTTGAGTAAGTGGTTTATCGCACCCCGTGCCATCGCGGAAACGCGTCCCCTGGATTTCTTTCATCGATCGAGGATCGTTGCTCTCAATCGTGGACACGAGACAGGCGGTGGCGTCGACATCGGCTACAGCATCGGTAACACGGGCGAAGTGCGTGTGGGATACGACGCGAGCCACGTCCGAACTATCTTCCGCGCCGGCGATGCGTCCGCCTTTCCCATTGTCGGCGGACGCTACGGAGCCGCTCACCTTTCGTACACCCACGATCAGGTGGATGATGAAATCGTTCCGCACGCGGGCCTCCTGGCGCGCGGGAACCTGCGCTGGGTAGATGCGAATCCCGGTTCGCTCCGGCGCATTCCGGTTCTCGACGGGAAGAGTACCTTCTTTCAGCCAGTGGGCGCGCGGAACACGGTGTTCGCCAGCGTGGAGGGGGGAACCGTGTTCAACCGCCCCAACGCGGGCATTCCGTTTTTCTTCTTGGGCGGACCACAGCGTCTGAGTGCATACGGAATGAACGAATTCACCGGCAACCAGTTTGTGTTGAGCCGGCTGGGATTCCTGAAGCGGATCAATACGTCCGCTCCGCTCACGGATGGCCGCGTGTACCTGTTCGCAAGCTACGAGGTTGGGAAGATGTACGGGGCCCGAGACTCGACGGCCGTGCCGATGGATGC
>Ga0326597_10014463_pt1 | contig 10344 bp, 12 predicted proteins | sample RVTome_12_FD_203789 | JGI IMG/M metagenome (GOLD analysis project Ga0326597, IMG submission 203789) | Soil microbial communities from uranium-contaminated site in the Upper Colorado River Basin, Wyoming, United States - RVT100D185 | ecosystem: Environmental > Terrestrial > Soil > Contaminated >...
TTCGCGCTCCGCGTGGCATGTTTTACAGGGAAGAACGCCGCGCTGAGGCATTTGAGGATGTTCAGCTCGATGACGGAAGGTCAAAACTGACGGCCCGGTATGGCGAGTACTTTGTAGAACCGAAACGGGCCTTCTTTCGTGGGGAGGTGGTGGTACAGGATAGCGCAACTACGCTCAGGTCAGACTCACTGATCTACTTTAGGACGGAGAAACGAAGCATTGCGCTTGGGAGTGTGGAGATCCACAACTCCACGGACAACCTGACAATCAAGGGACAGCATTTTGAGAGCCTCAACAACCAACAATTCAGCCGGATGACCATGAACCCGGTCATGGTGCAGTTTGACACCTCGCTCGCAGGCGAGGTCGACACGCTGGTTGTGCGGAGCAGGGTAATGGAATCCTACCAGGACTCGGTGAAATGTCTCGTGGCAATCGACAGCGTGAGGATCGTTCGTTCCGACCTCGCATCAGTTGCAGGGCTTGCCGTCTTCTACACAAAGGATGACAGCATCCTCCTGAGAAAGAGTCCCCTCATCTGGTACCAGCAAACGCAGGTGTCCGGCGATTCCATCAATGTATATCTGGAGCAGCGCAGGCTCAAACGGGTTCTCGTCATGGGAAACGCGAAAGCAATTTCGCGTAGTGATTCACTCCATCCAGAGCGCTTCGATCAAATCACAGGGAAACAAATCCAGATGCATTTTGAGCGGCAGATGCTCGAACGGATTGAGGTGGAAACGCAGGCTATCAGTATCTACCACCTGTATGAGGACAGCCTTGCAAACGGGCTGAACATGACCAGCGGTGACAGAATGACGATCCTGTTTGATAGGGGGAAGGTGAAGTCTATCGCAGTCTATGGCGGTGTGGAAGGACAATACATTCCGGAAAACATGGTGAAGGGACGAGAAAGAGAGCATACCATTCCGGGTTTCCATTGGAGAGAAGACCGCCCAATTGTCCACGCTGAAGAACTGGCTTTTCGCCGCACCAGACTGACACAGTGAGAAAGCAAGATCCGAACATGGTCATAAAAAATGACGGTGAAGTGAGATTAGCGACGAAGGTTCTTCGTTCGGAGAATCTTGTGAAAAGATACAAGAAGAGGACTGTAGTCAAGGGCGTCAGTGTGGATGTGGAACAGGGCGAGGTTGTAGGACTGTTGGGTCCAAATGGAGCCGGCAAGACGACGACGTTTTACATGATCGTCGGAATGATCACTCCGAACGAAGGCCGCGTATTCCTTGATGGCACTGAAATCACAAAGATCGCGATGTATAAACGCGCGAGGATGGGGATTGGATACCTGCCGCAGGAGGCATCCATCTTCCGGAAGATGACGGTTGAGGAGAACATTATGGCGGTACTCCAAATGATGGATTTGACTGCTGCAGAGCGACGAAGCAAGTGTGAGCAGCTCTTGAACGATTTTACGATCGCACACCTTGCCCGGAGCAAAGGGTACATGCTGTCCGGCGGCGAGAGACGACGCACAGAGATTGCCCGCGCCCTGGCGACGGATCCCAAGTTCATACTCCTTGACGAGCCCTTTGCGGGAATTGACCCGATTGCCGTTGAAGAAATCATGAGGATCGTGGCCGGACTCAAGGAACGTGGGATCGGGGTGCTCGTGACCGACCATAATGTCCACGAGACTCTTTCGATTACCGATAGGGCATACTTGCTGTTCGAAGGTTCGATTCTGAAGTCTGGGACGGCAGAATTTCTCGCAAACGACCCCGAAGCACGGAAGCTCTACCTGGGCGAGAAGTTCAAGTTAGACCGGTACCAGTAAGGCCAACCAGACCAGCAAACCAAGGAACTTCAGGGGATGTAATCGCGTTAATCGTATCAGCCCAGTCAACCACAGTATTCCCAACAAACATCTCAAGGAGTGAAACCATGAAAAGAGCAGTCTATGCAGTCGTGTTTGCACTTCTTCTCCCCGTTGCTGTCCTTGCACAGGACTATAAGGCACCTGAGAAGAAGATGGATGCCAAGAAGAAGGCGATAGTGAAGGCCGACGCGAAAGAAACGAGCCTGCACGGCTACGTTATCGATGCGATGTGTGCGAAAGGGATGGCGAGAAAAGAGAACGTGATGGAAGCGGCAGCCAAACACACAAAGAAGTGCGCGCTTGAGGAGGCCTGTGCTGAAAGCGGCTACGGTGTCTTCTCGGATGGCAAGTGGTATAAGTTCGACGAGAAGGGTGATGTGATGGCGAAGGAACTTATTCAGAACACCAAGACGGAAAAAGGGATCATGGTTATGGTGTCAGGGACAATGGAAGCTGACAAGCTCGTCCTTGCCTCCATTAGCGAACACAAGATGGATAAAGGAAAGAAGATGGAGAAAAAGCAAATGGAGGACGGCGCCGCACACGAGGAGAAACATTAGAAGGCAGAAGAGCAGCAGCAAAGAGGAAGTCCCGTCAGAGCAGTTGGCGGGACTTTTTGTTTTGAGGGGGATAAGGAAGGCCTCTGTTCAAGGCCGCACGGACAAAAGCTTGCAGCCTGACGATGAGTGCTACTCTTTCTTCTTCTGTCGCGTTTTGGTGTCTTCCGACGGCTTGCTTTCGGAGGATGGTGGCGCGGCCGGAGAAGGGTCGGCTTTTTTCGTTTCGTCCTTTTTCTTTGTCGAAGGCTCCGACTTCTTATAATCCGTCAGGTAAAAGCCGGATCCCTTGAATATCAGCCCGCCGCCTGAGCCGATTACCCGTGCAAGCGTATCCTTGTGACAGCTTGGGCAACGGACCAGTGGGGGCTCATTGAATGATTGAAGTTCTTCCATCTGATAACCGCAACTCTTACATTGATACGCGTACGTTGGCATTATTTCTCCGGCCTTGGAAATGATTCAAACCAAACAACCTACTCCAGTTGCTCAAGTCCCGTCTTGAGCCGCTTCATCCCTTTTTCCAGTTCGGACATTGAGCAGGCATAGGAAACTCTCAAGCATCTGTCGTCACCGAATGCGAAACCGGGAATCGTCCCGACATGGTGGCGTTCGATAAGATACTCCGCCATTGCTCCTGAGTTCTTGACGATCTGCCCGTTGCACCTCCGGCCATAGAACTTCCCGACATCGAAGAACACATAGAACGCACCTTCCGGAACCATCAGCCGGACATCACGAATTGTGGAGAGCGCTTCGACAACATAGTCCCGCCGACGTTGAAATTCCGACACCATTGCATCCTGGTCATTCGTAGAGCCGGCCAGCGCTGCGATTGCGGCCTTCTGAGCAATGGAGTTGGCGTTTGAAGTCACTTGGCTTTGAAACTTCGCTGCTGCATCCATGACAGGTGCCGGCCCACCGATGTACCCGATACGCCAGCCCGTCATGGAGAATGCCTTCGAGACGCCATTCACCGTGATGACCTGGTCCCGGATTGACTTTATCGTGCCTATACTGAAATGACGCTGTCCACCGTAGATGACTTTCTCATAAATCTCATCGCTGATCACATAGATGCCCGTCTCTTTCACGACAACAGCAATCTCTTCAAACAAACTACGGGTATATACTACACCGCAAGGATTGTTGGGAGAATTAATGATGAGCGCTTTCGTCTTCTGGTTTATCGCCCTGCGGATGTTGCGCACATCAGGAGTGAACTTCTGTTCAGGCGTCGTCTTCACAAATACCGGTACCGCATCAACAAATTTCACCATCTCGGGGTAGCTTACCCAGTACGGACAGATGATCACAACTTCATCGCCTTTGTTGCAGGTAGCCTGCAGAGCATTGTAGATGGCTTGCTTGGCTCCTGTGGAGATGAGGATTTGGCCTGGCTCGAAATGAAGGTTGTTTTCGTTTGAGAATTTCCTGATGATGGCCTCGATGAGGTCAGGCGTGCCTTCGTTAGCGGTGTACTTGGTGAAGTTCGCTTCGATGGCTTTTATGGCGGCCTCTTTAACATGCCGCGGGGTGGGGAAGTCGGGCTCGCCGGCGGTCAGGCTTACGACGTCGATGCCGGAGTCTTTCATTCGCCGCGCCTTGGCTGTAATCGCGAGCGTCTGGGATCCCTCTCCCTCTTGAACCTTGCGTGAAAGTGTCAGCATGAAGTGACAGTCAACCCTTTGAACGAGGCTTTACCCTGGCTAAGAGATGCCTTCGAATGCCGGGTGGAACGAAATCAGATACGTCGCCGCCGAGCCGGGCAATCTCGCGGACAATCGTTGAGTTCAGATATGTGTATCGCTCATCTGGTACGAGGAAGACCGTGTCAATGGTGCTGTCGAGCTTTCGGTTGGTAAGTGCCATCTGGAACTCATACTCGAAATCAGAAACGGCACGGAGCCCTCGTATTATGGCCGCCGCCTTCTTCTTTCTTGCATAGTCAACGAGCAGGCCCTCAAACCCATCCACCGCAACCTTGTTATTTTTCCTGAAGATCTCCTTGATCATCTGAACGCGTTCATCGTCCGTGAACAGGGGAGTCTTCGAAGAATTACGGGCAACGAGAACGATCACCTTTTCGAACATTGCGGTTGCTCGTTGCACGACGTCGATGTGGCCGTAGGTGATGGGATCGAACGTCCCAGGGTAAATGGCGATGCGCTGCTTCATGCCGGCTCCTGGCTATCCACATGTGTATGGTGGTGAAAGAACGTTACAATTGTTCGCCCGAACTTCTTCACAGGCCCCGCGTCATATATCGGTCCCGACTTGAACATCATAGTGGGTACATGCTCGATCAGGAGGTATCCATCAGGATTCAGGAGTCCACGGCGGAAAACTCGTTCGGGGATGGCTGCCGTTTCTTCGAACCTGTACGGCGGATCGGCAAAGATAATGTCGAAGGTGTCCGAACTCGATTCGATGAAGTGCATCGCGTCCGCTTCAAGGATTTCGGTCGTGGCCTCACATCGGAGTGCGCGAACATTCTGTTCGATATAGTCTACTGCGTCTGCGTTATTCTCCACAAATATCACCTTCCCGGCGCCCCTGCTCAATGCTTCAATGCCGAGGTTGCCGCTTCCCGCGAACAGATCAAGGACCGATGCACCTTCAAGCTCCATTCTATGAGTGACCATGTTGAAGATAGTTTGCTTGACCCGGTCGGTTGCAGGACGGACGGAAAGGTCTTTGACGGTCTTGAGCACTCTTCCCTTGTAGAGGCCGGTCGTCACCTTCATTGCTAATCTCGCCGGAGAGCGACACCAACTGCTGAAGCGAAGCGGTAGGATGGGGATGAGAGGTGATCTGCGAGACGGAGTGAGTCGGCGATCTTGACATGGCGCAGGGGGTTCAGCGCTTCTACCAACAAGCTGGATGCGCGTCGTATCTGTACCAGCAGGTCTTTGTCAAGATACGGTCCGTATGCGGTGATCGCATAGATGCCTTTTGCTTCGCGAGACAATGCTGCAATGTAATCAACAATCTCCTGGTTGGATCCGACAACAGCATAACTGTATCCTTCCATGGTTCCGTTCTTGATCATGCTGACGTCGAGCCTGTTTTCCTTCATACCGATAAGTGCAAGGAACTTCCGGTTCGTATCGGGGTAATTGACGCGCAACGCGGTGTCAGCGCTGAAATGATCAACGTCGACAATATGGAGGGTCAACCCTAATTTCTCAAGCGCTTGCTGCACAACGTGCGCGAGTTGCCGCCGTACCGATACGCTGAGCATTTGGCTCCATGGATCAGTTTACTGACGTGTGAGGACGTGTGTATCCGTGATGAATTCTCTCGAGGGAGTCTCTGGGAAATATTCGGCAAGCTCCCAGTTGACATGGTCGTTGATCTCCGCACGCGAAAGACCCTCTTCGAGTGGGATCGTGTTGAAGAACAGGAGGGAGGAATCAAGAGCAACGGACGTGAGTTTGGCTTTTACCTGGTTGGTCTTCATGAAGGTGGAGAGAAACTCGACGAACTTTTGTGTCCCCTCACCGTTCTGCTCCGCACTTGAAGGCAGCGTATTCACCCACTCATCCACAGCAGTCAGAGTGTTCGATGGCCCGTCCTGCTCAATCTCGACAGCCTGCACAGTCTTGTCGGTCAGGCTCAGTCCCATTACCCGGGTTTTTTCTGCCATGGAGACTATCCTCTTAGAAATATTTGGTGTGAGGTCGAGATGATATCAAGGAAGTGTTGGGGAACGATAGACGTGAAACCGCACGCAATATGCAAAAAACCGTCGAGTTAGTCAAGAAGTCATCAGCCGCATGAGTTACCGGAGCGTGACGTATGGTCTGAGACGATCAAGCGTCCTTGGACCGATTCCCTTTACCTTTATCAGGTCCTCGGTAGATGAAAATGGGCCGTGGTCTTCGCGATAGAGAATGATACGTTCCGCGTATGCCTCACCTATACCCGGAAGCTGCATCAGTTGCTCTTTCGTGGCCACATTGATATTGATGGATGAAGGTGGGATTGGAGGCTTTGTTGCGTTGGGATTTTGGCTTGCTGGCTTGGTCCTTACTTCCGCAACGGAAAGTTCTGCGAGTTTCTTTGAGCGTTCGAGGAATTCCCTGTCGGTTTCCGCGTAGTCGAATTGAGCCGCAGCGGCAGGAACGTGGGGGGTGGATGTATACCATCGTACGGAGAGGCCGAGGAGGAACGTTCCGGTGAGGAACAGGATCACCTTCACTTCGTTGCGAGTGAAACCAAGCCGCTGTTGAAAGATGTCGAGGAGTCTCATGCGCGTCGGACTGTTGGTTGTGCAGGGAAACGCGTGGAACTCTGGTTTTGGAAAAGATCAGGAGAAGGCTTTCTTTACCCGCTCAAAGAAGCTCTTGTCGGAGTTGGCGGATTTGTCGCCTTCCTTAGGATTGATGTTGTCAGCGCTTGCAAGCTGCTTCAGCAGCGATTTCTCCTGTGCATTCAGTTTCGTGGGAACCCACACATTCACTCTGACAAGCTGGTCACCCTTCCCATAGCTGTTCAGATGCGGTATGCCCTTGTCCCTCATCCGGAGAATTCGCCCCGATTGAGTACCAGGGTCGATCTTGAGTTTTGCGCGACCACTCAGCGTGGGTACTTCCACGTCTGCCCCCAATGTTGCCTCCGGAAAGCTCACGAGCAGGTCGAGGATGACGTCGTCACCGTTACGAGTGAAGACCTCATGAGGCTCTTCCTCGATGACGACGATAATGTCGCCTGCGGGACCTCCCCGCGGGCCAACATTACCCTCTCCACGGAGCGGAATGTAATTTCCTTCACTGACTCCGGCGGGCACTGTTACCTTGATCAGGCTCTCTCCCTGAATGCGACCATCACCCCGGCATGTCGGGCAAGGGTCGCGAATGATTTTTCCCTGGCCGCCGCAATTCTGGCACGTAGAGATGTTGACGAACTGCCCAAAAACCGATCGGGAAACTTGCCGTACTTCGCCGGTGCCTCCGCACACCGGGCATGTAACTCGCGCGTTGGGGTTCTTTGCTCCTGTCCCCTCGCACGTTTCACAAACCTTCCACTTCTTTACCTTCAGTTTCTTCTCGACCCCCGTCGCAATTTCTTCCAGCGAGAGCTTAAGCCGGATCTTCAGATCAGAGCCGGGGATAGTTGTGCTGCGACGTTGTCGTTGCCTGCCCTGGCCGCCGAACATCTCGTCAAAGATCGAACCACCGAAGCCGCTGCCGAAGATATCACTGAACCTGTTGAAAATGTCGCTGGGATCAGTAAACGGACGGAAGTCAGTGCCACGCAAGCCCTCATGCCCGAATTGATCGTACCTTCTCCGCTTGTCTACATCGCCAAGAGCTTCGTAGGCCTCAGCAGCTTCTTTGAACTTTTCTTCGGATTCCTTGTTGCCGGGGTTGCGGTCTGGGTGATGCTGAAGAGCAAGCTTGCGGTATGCCTTCTTGATGTCTTCAGGCGCTGCTTTTCTGTCGACACCTAATACCTCGTAGTAGTCTCGCTTGGCCATCAGTTGCTATTGGAATCCTTGGAGTCGCCGTTCTTGGGAACATCGGCGGGCTCGGACGATGTGTCGGCTGCTGCTGAGACAATAACCTTGGCGTGACGCAACACTTTGCCGTTGAGCTTGTAGCCCTTCTCGACCTCCTCGATTACGGTATTCGGTGGAACATCGTCCCGCGGAATCTGCAGGAGTGCATCGTGGTACTCTACGTTGAATGGCTGACCCACTGAGTCGAAGGGATGAACCCCCCGGGATTCCAGAAGTTTCTGAAACTTGTTGTACATGAGCTCAACGCCGCGGTAAAAGGGCTCGAACTCCTTCAGGTCCTTCCCCGCCTTCAATGATCGGGCGAAATCGTCAAGAATTGGCACCAGTGAGAGAATCAAACCCTCGTTCGCATTCCTGATAAGGTTTGCGAAGTCAGCTTCTGTGCGGCGCTTGTAATTCTCGAACTCCGCTGCTTTGCGAATGAACTGGTCTTTGAAGCTGTCTGCGGACCTTTGCAGATCCTCGATCTTCTTCCTGAGAAGTTCTAACTCGTCCGCGGTTGCCTCAGGCCGGGACTCCGTACCTGGTTCGGGATTTGTTCGAAGGTTTGGATTGGTCTGGTCCTGCTCGTTCTTCTCTTCTGCCATTACACGCGGTTTGTGGTGACAAACATTTCCGAAATCGTTCTTGCAAGATAATCAACAAGAGGGACCATCCTTGCGTATTGCATTCGCCTCGGCCCTATCACGCCAATGGAACCAGCGACATCACCCGTGGTGTACGCCGACGTGACCAGCGCGTACGGCTTCAGTTTTGCATCCTCATTCTCGTCACCAATAGTGACTCTGACTTCGTTCGGCCTGCTTTCGTTCTTCTCCAGTACATGGATGATGATCTCTTCGTTATTGATGAGTTCTATAACGCTTCGGAAGTCCTGGGGGTTTGCGAATTCAGGTTGCTCAAAGATCCTCTCAGTCCCTCCGATGTGCAACTTGTCTCTCCGCTGTAGGAAAAATAGCTTGTCCACGGAGTCAATGAACAGCCTGACAAGCCCCGTGTCTTCGTTCTGTACATCTTTTACCCGCTCGACAAAGCTCCCACGGATTTCTCCCAGGGTAAGCCCTGCCAATCTCTCATTCAATAGCCGACTCAGATCATCGAGTTTTTCGCGTGGAATCTCCACCGCGGCTTCCATCATGATCGTCCGTACAAGACCTGACTTGATCGAAATGATGACCATGATCCTGTTGTTGATGATCTGGACAAGCTCCATCTTCTCGAAAATGCCGCTGCTCAAATGAGGGGAAGTGACCACAGAAAGCTGGTGCGAAATGCGCCCCAGAAGACGGGACGATTCCTTCAAAAGTGAGTCAATCTCATCGGCCGAATCAAGGTTCTCTCGAATCACCTGCTGGTCTTGTTGAGAGAGTTCCTCCCGCTTCATCAGGCTGTCGAGATAGAAGCGATACCCTTGATCCGTAGGAACCCGGCCGGCTGACGTATGGGGATGGTTAATATAGCCGAGCTCTTCAAGGTCCGACATAATGTTTCGGATCGTCGCGGAACTCAGCCCCAGTACATCCTCGTGCCTTCTAGATATGTACCGCGAGCCGATTGGCGTTGCGTTTTCAATAAAATCGTGAACGACGTAGCGGAGTACTGTTCGTTCGCGTTCAGTTAGCTCTTGCGCCATAGAAACTCATTCCAATACTCTGGATTATCAGAGAAACCTAATTAAAAATAGTCATTCTGCCACCGTTTGTCAAGGTAACTGAGAGGCTGATCCAGAAGCTCGTGGCGAAGGGTGATTGATTGTCGCCAGATTCTTTGATATATTTGGTCGTTATTGGGGCTGTAGCTCAGCTGGGAGAGCGCCTCGTTCGCAACGAGGAGGTCGTCGGTTCGACCCCGATCAGCTCCACGTTTCGAAGGCATGAAGGCCAGGTTCCGCGCAACTGTAAGTAGCTTAACCCCGCCAGGTCCGGAAGGAAGCAACGGTCGGTTACCAAAAGTGTGACGCGGGGTAGCTTGGCCTTCTTTTTTTCAACGGGCGTGTCTGGAGGCTCAGTGTCCTATTGCAAACCGCTTGGATTTTTCTTAAGTTAACTCCGGGATTTAAGGGGATGAATGAGGGGGAAAGCCGCCATGAATAGCATGGCGCAGGAAGCGTCTCACAAGACCTAAATGAATACGGTAAACGATGAGGGCGATCATAATCATACAAGTGTGTCTCCTGACCCGCGCGGGAGCCTGCCTTCTTCGTTCCGGACAACCCAAAACCAAGCAACAGTTATCAGAAAGGTTGGAACGATTTGTAAGTTATGAAGAAGGAAATCATTATCAATGCGGCTGCCAATGAAACTCGCATTGCCATTACTGAAGACGGCCGTTTGGCCGAGCTCTTTGTTGAATCAGCCAACAAAGAGAAGATGGTGGGAGATATTTACGTTGGCAAAGTAGCCAAGGTAATGCCCGGCATCAAA
>Ga0326597_10014464_pt1 | contig 10343 bp, 6 predicted proteins | sample RVTome_12_FD_203789 | JGI IMG/M metagenome (GOLD analysis project Ga0326597, IMG submission 203789) | Soil microbial communities from uranium-contaminated site in the Upper Colorado River Basin, Wyoming, United States - RVT100D185 | ecosystem: Environmental > Terrestrial > Soil > Contaminated >...
TGAACGAACCGCTGGTGTGCCAGTTGTCCCGCCAGGGGCATCGCTGGGTAGCTATGTTCGGTCGGGATAAGCGCTGAAAGCATCTAAGTGCGAAGCTGGCCTCGAGATGAGGTTCCCCACCGGGTCAACCGGGTAAGACCGCAGGGAGACTACCTGCTTGATAGGCCGCATGTGGAAGTCCGGTGACGGATGAAGCTGAGCGGTACTAATGGTCGAGGGCTTGACCTCTTCAGCAACTGACCAGGGGTCAGTGGCTGGGGGTCGTGGACGATCCCTGACGACTCCGAAATCGGAGATCTCGCCGAAGGCGCCCCGCGCCGAGCACCTCGCTCGCGCGACGGTCGCAGCCGAAACACATCCAGACGCAGAAAATCCTGGTGACTCTAGCGGAGAGGCAACACCCGTTCCCATCCCGAACACGGAAGTTAAGCTCTCCAGCGCCGAAGATACTGAGAGGGCAGCCTTTCGGGAAAATAGGTCGTCGCCAGGATTTTTGCGTTTCCGGCGGGTTCGGCGGCGGGCGGATGCAGCCGAAGGCGCCCGCGAGTACGCGAACGAGCGGACTGAACGTCCGTGAGTGAGCGAGCGGAGCGGGCTACGCCCGGATGCGCCGTCCCAGCGCCGAGCCAGGAGATTCCACCCGACGGAGGGCGTCGCGAGTCGGCTATTCTCAGGTCGTGACCGCCACGCCCGTGCCGCGGAGCCCGGAGGGCAGCGGCCCGGTACTCTCCGATATCGACCCGGCCGAGCACGAGCAGTCGTTCGGCCAGCTGGCGACCCGCCAGATCTGCCCGTTCCTCACGATCGACGGCGGCGGTTGGCGCAGCTCGAGTCCGTCGCGCGATCACCGCTGCGGCGCGGTCACACCGGCCGTTCCCCTGGCCGTCGACAAGCAACGCCGGTTGTGCCTGGCGGACGCCCATCTCGCGTGTGCCACGTACCTCGCGGCGACGGGATCGAGCCCGTCCGGCGAGATGGTCCTCGCGAAGGCCGCGCTGGGCCGTCCGGGAGCCGGAGCGTCGCCGACGGTGACACGATGGGCCCTCGTCCGGACAGTCCCGGTCGTCCTCGACCGCGGCCGCGTGCCGGCATCGGTCGGAGCCATCGCCCGCGATCGACGCGGTGGCCAGCTCCTCCTTGCCGGACTCCTGGTCGCCGCGTTCGCTGCGGTGGCCGTCGCGCGCCTGTCGGGGAGTGGCGGGCCGGCCAACGTCGGGGCGTCCGAGTCGAGCTCACCCACCGCTTCGCCGGCAGCGTCCGTGTCGCCGGCCTCGCCCACGCCCGAGCCGTCCATCGACGCCTCCGTCGCGCCGACAGAAGCGCCATCTCTCGCGCCGACGGTCGCGCCGACGGTCGCGCCGACGGTCGCCCCGACGGCGGCCTACCAGACCTACATCGTCCAGAGTGGCGACACCCTGGAACGAATCGCGAGGCGGTTCGGGACGACGGTCGACGCGATCGTCGAATTGAACGGTCTCAAGGACAGGAACCGCCTGTCCATCGGCCAGAGACTGCTCATCCCCTAGAGAATCGCGGCGCACTCAGCGCTGGCAGCCGCGGCAGTACGACGTCACGAACCCGCCGGCCTTGACCTCGCTGATCCGCGTCCCGCAGCGGGGGCATGGCTGACCGCCCTTCAGGTGGACAGCGAGGAAGTCCCGCACCTGCTCCTCGAACGTCGGGGGAACGCGCCGGCGGAGCACCTCGATGGCCGTGGCGAGCGTGTCCCGCATCGCGCGGTACAGCTCGTCGACCTCCTCGTTCGCGAGGCTCGCCCGCTTGCGGAACGGCAGGAGGCGGGCAGCGTGGAGGATCTCGTCGCTGTAGGCGTTCCCGATTCCCGCCACGAACGCCTGGTTGCGCAGAAGGTTCTTCAGCTCGCCCGGGTGGCGCCGGATCCGCGCCTGCCACGCGGTGAGTGTCAGGTCCGGGTCGTCGGCATCGGGACCCTGCTCATCGGCGCCCCGGCCCGGCACCGTCCGGTTGACGCCGGCAGGGAGCAGGTAGACCTTGCCCATCTGGGTCGGGTCGCGGTAGCGCACCTCGACCTCCGAGCCGTCTGGCGGCAGCCACCCGGCTCCCGCCGTCCAGCGGGCGGCATCGCGCGGGCGACCTTTCCGCGGCCCGAACGCGAGGATGACGGCCGTCTTCGTGGGAAGCCTGGCGTCGGGCCGGGCGAGCTGGAACCGGCCGGTGAGCATCGGGTTGACGACGATGCGGTCCCGGTCGAGCTCGAAGTCGAGGAACTTGCCCCGCCGGCGGACCGCCGTCAAGCGCTGTCCCTCGAGCGCGACAAGCTCCGCGGGCGTGCCGCGTACGGCGAGCGGGCCAGGTGCGGTGGCGGACTGGATCGGCCGGCCGGCGAGTGCGGCGTGGAAGGCCTCGGCGACGATCGTGAGGTCGGGAAGCTCGGGCAAAGTCGGGCGATTGTAGCCCGCAGAAACGGTGTGCTAGACTCTCCCGGCCCTAGCGGCAGGACAGCTGAAGAGCCCCGTTCACGCCACTCGCCACGAAGGAGCGGACCGCGGACCTTATCGCCACGGACCACTTGATCGTCCCGAACCGGCTTGAGCGTCGCTCAAGCCGTTCCTGATTCGTGGGGGCGAAATCCAGGACAGGAGACAGGCCACTTGACCGAAGAGCAGCAGGGCGGGACCGCGCCGGAGCCGGAGGCGAGTGCCTCCGCCGACAGGGCGTCCGAGGAAGCCGTCGCGGCGGTCGCCGTCGCCGACGAGCCCGCCGCGAGCCAGACGACCGACACCACGAGCGAGCCGGCCGCCCCGGCACAGTCCGCCCCGGCCGTCGGGGCCGACACACCCGCACGCACGGGTCCCAACGGCAGGTCGGCCGGCGAGGCGGGCGACCCCGCGCCAGGCGGCCTCGCACAGGCCTTCCCCGGGACGAGCACGAGGACGGCCCCGCCCGCGATCGACGACGACGGCGCCGCCGCGCCCGCGGCGAGCGACGAGGAGCCGGAAGAGCCGGTAGAGGCACCGAGGCGCGACCTCGGGCCGGAGCCGACGACGATGGAGGAGCTCCTCGCCGAGCAGGACTCGGACATCAAGAGCTTCAAGCACGGTGACGTCGTCGAGGGCAAGGTCGTCCGGATCGACAAGGACGAGATCCTCGTCGACATCGGCGCGAAGAGCGAAGGCGTCGTCAGCAATCGCGAGCTCTACGGTCGCCACGCGGAGAGCCAGCCGCAGCTGACGATCGGGGACGTCGTCCTCGTCTACGTCCTCCAGCCCGAGTCGCAGGAGGGCCACGTCGTCCTGTCGCTCCGCCGAGCCGGCCTCGAGCGCAAGTGGCGCGCGATGCAGGAGCAGTTCGAGGCGGGCGTGATCATCGAAGCGCCGGTCATCGACCACAACAAGGGTGGCCTGATCGTCGACTGCGGAATCCGCGGCTTCGTCCCGATCAGCCAGATCGTCGACTTCCCGCGCCGGCCGCAGAACGACCAGCCCCGCGATGCCGCGCAGGAGATCGCCGAGAAGCTCCAGCCCTTCGTCGGCCGGAAGCTCCGGCTGAAGATCCTCGAGGTCAACCGCAAGGCGAACCGCCTGATCCTCTCGGAGAAGGTCGCCCTCTACGAGGAGCGCCGGGAGAAGCGGGACGAGCTGTTCAGCAGCCTCCAGGTGGGCCAGAAGGTCACGGGCACCGTCCGCTCGATCGCCCCGTTCGGCGTGTTCATCGATCTCGGCGGAATTGACGGCCTCGTCCACAAGAGCGAGCTGTCGTGGAACAAGGTCAACAACCCGGAGGCGGGATACAAGGTCGGCGACGAGGTCGAGGCCGAGGTCATCGACATCAACCACGAGCGTGGCCGGATCAGCCTGTCGATCCGCCGCCTCCAGCCGGATCCCTGGCACTCGACGGTGGCCGACTTCAAGGTCGGCGACGTCATCGACGGAACGGTCACGAAGCTCGTCAACTTTGGAGCGTTCGTCCGCGTCCGCGACGGGCTCGAGGGCCTGATCCACATCAGCGAGCTGTCCCATCAGCGGGTCGCCCACCCGGGCGATGTCGTCCACGAGGGACAGCAGTTGAAGCTGAAGATCATCTCGCTCGACTCGGAGCGACACCGCCTGGGCCTCAGCCTGAAGCAGGCCGAGGAGCCACCGGCCCGCCCGGCCGCCGAGGTCGGCGCGCCCGCAGCCGGCACACCCAGCGCGGCGGGCGCACCCGGCGCCCCGCGCGCCGAGCGACGACCCCGGCCGGAGCGTGCCTTCTCGATGGCCGACGCTGTCCAGGAGCCGGAGGGCGGGATCGACAACACGCTGGCGGCCGCCTTCGCCCAGGTCCGCGAGCAGGTTGCCGCATCGGAAGAGGCGCGCGCCAAGGCGAGCGACGACGACGCGCCGGCGGCCGTGGCCGAGCCCGAGGCGCCCGAGGCCGCGGCCGAGCCCGCCGCGGACGAGGTGGAGGCCGAGGCTCGCACCCCGGCCCCGAAGTCGCGGGCCAAGGTGAGCAAGGCATCGACAACCGCTGGACCGAAGGCCGCGGCGGCTCGCAGGGAGCCGGAGGCCGCCGCCGATCCGGCGGACGAGACCGCTGTCGCCGTCGAGCCCGAAGCTTCCGCCGAGCCGGAGGCACAGGCCGGACCGGACGAGGCGCCCGCAGAGGGCGACGAGTCGACCGGCGAAACGCGAGGCTGATCACAGGGCTCCTCGCCCTTCCAACGCTTGAAGGCCCGCCCCACCAACGGGCCGTTGTGAATCCTTCATCTAATTGGCGCCGCGATGCACCGGCACAGCGCGGCGTCCTCGGCGACAATCTGCCCGACCCAGTCCACCCACAGGGCGGCACGCCGGACCGCATCCGACCTCAGCCCGGCGAGCGAATCAGCAGGTGGATAGACGAGCGGGGTCCTCCCCCGGGACCCGTACATCCGGGCCGTCGGTGTATTACCGGGCGGTCAGTTGCGGAGCAGAGCGGTCATGCTAGAGTGGCCGCGGCATCGTTCCTCCAAGCGCGGGAAAGGAACAAGCGTTCAATCTCGATGGACCGATTCGACAAGTTCACTGATCGCGCGCGCAAGGTCCTGACACTCGCCCAGGACGAAGCGCAGCGGTTCAACCACAACTACATCGGCACGGAGCACCTGCTCCTCGGTCTCGTCCGCGAGGGCGAGGGAGTTGCCGCGCGGGTCCTCGAGAACATGAACGTCGAGCTGGCCAAGGTCCGGACCGCCGTCGAGTTCATCATCGGGCGCGGTGACCGGCCGGTGGTCGGCGAGGTCGGCCTGACCCCGCGCGCCAAGCGAGTCATCGAGCTCGCGATCGACGAGGCGCGCCGGCTGGGCCACAACTACATCGGCACGGAGCACCTGCTCCTGGGCCTCGTCCGCGAGGGTGAGGGGATCGCCGCCGGTGTCCTGGAGTCCCTCGGGGTCAACCTCGACAAGGTCCGCCACGAGGTCATCCGGGTCCTGTCGCAGTCCTCGTCCGCAGGCCCCGCCCAGGAGACGAAGCGGGCGAGCAAGACGCCGACCGTCGACCAGCTCGGGATCAACCTCACGGAAGCCGCGCGGGCAGGCAAGCTCGACCCCGTCATCGGGCGCGAGAAGGAGATCGAGCGGGTCATCCAGATCCTGTCCCGCCGGACGAAGAACAACCCCGCGCTCATCGGCGAGCCGGGCGTCGGCAAGACGGCGATCGCCGAGGGCCTCGCCCACCGGATCGTCAGCGGCGACGTGCCGGAGACCCTGCTCAACAAGCGCGTGCTGACCCTCGACATCGGCTCGCTCGTCGCCGGCACGAAGTACCGCGGCGAGTTCGAGGAGCGCCTGAAGAAGATCATCGAGGAGCTCCGCAACACGAACGACGCGGTGCTGTTCATCGACGAGCTCCACACTCTCGTCGGCGCGGGTGCCGCCGAGGGCGCGATCGACGCCGCGAACATCCTCAAGCCGCCGCTCGCACGGGGCGAGCTCCAGTGCATCGGTGCGACGACTCTCGACGAATACCGCAAGTACATCGAGCGCGACGCCGCTCTCGAGCGCCGGTTCCAGCCGGTCATGGTCGAAGAGCCGACGATGGAGCAGTCGGTCGAGATCCTGATGGGCATCCGCGAGCGCTACGAACAGCACCACAAGGTGACGATCACGGACGACGCGGTGAAAGCCGCGGTGGACCTGTCGATCCGGTACATCACAGACCGCCATCTCCCGGACAAGGCGATCGACCTTATCGACGAGTCGGCCAGCCGCGTCCGGCTGCGCCACGCGTCGGCTCCACCGGCGCTCCGCGACGCCCAGAAGGATCTCGAGCGGATCTCGAAGGAGAAGGACGCCGCGATCAACGCCCAGGAATACGAATCGGCGGCCACCCTGCGCGAGTCGGAGGCGACCGCCCGCGAGAAGGTCGAGCAGCTCCGGGGCGACTGGCAGTCGCAGATCTCGAGCGACCAGCCGACCGTCAACGAGGAGGAGATCGCCCAGGTCGTCGCGATGTGGACCGGCATCCCGGTCACCCGGATCTCCGAGCAGGAGTCGGAGCGGCTGCTCCACATGGAGGACGCGCTCCACGGCCGGGTCATCGGCCAGCAGGAGGCGATCTCGATCGTCTCGAAGGCCGTCCGGCGGGCGCGGGCCGGCCTGAAGGACCCGAAGCGCCCGATCGGCTCGTTCATCTTCCTCGGCCCCACCGGTGTCGGGAAGACCGAGCTGGCCAAGGCGCTCGCCGAGTTCATGTTCGGCAGCGAGGACGCGCTCATCAAGATCGACATGAGCGAGTTCATGGAGCGCCACAATGTCAGCCGCCTGGTCGGTGCCCCGCCCGGCTACGTCGGGTTCGACGAGGGTGGCCAGCTGACCGAGGCGGTCCGCCGGAAGAACTACGCGGTGGTGCTGCTCGACGAGGTCGAGAAGGCCCACCCGGAGGTCTTCAACATCCTTCTCCAGATCCTCGAGGACGGCCACCTCACGGACGCCAAGGGCCGCCGGGTGGACTTCCGGAACTCGATCATCGTCATGACCTCGAACCTCGGCGCGAAGCAGCTCCAGTCGAACGCGACGCTCGGCTTCCGGGCGATGGGCGACACGGACGCTGCGCGGGCCGAGACGTCCTACGAGATCATGAAGGAGAAGGTCCAGGCGGAGCTCAAGCAGAGCTTCCGGCCGGAGTTCCTCAACCGGATCGACGCGACCGTCGTCTTCCGTTCGCTGACCGTCGACGAGATCCGCCAGATCGTCGATCTCATGCTGGCCCGCGTCCGCGATCAGCTCAAGGCGCAGCAGATGCAGCTCGAGATCACCCAGGAGGCGAAGGACCACCTCATCAAGCTGGGCTACGACCCGGCGTACGGCGCCCGGCCGCTGCGTCGCGTCATCCAGAACATGATCGAGGACGTCCTCGCCGAGCACCTCCTGCTCGGCAAGTACGAGCCCGGCACGACGATCGTCATCGACAGGGACCCCGAGGCCGGCCTCGACATCCGGGCCGCCGAGCCGAAGACGGCCGTGGAGGCGCGGTAACCCGCGCCCGGCTCGACGATCTCCCCGCGTGGCGCGGACCCAGAGCCGATTCGTCTGTCAGTCGTGCGGCGACGCTTTCCTCAAGTGGGAGGGCCAGTGCCGCTCCTGCGGGACCTGGAACAGCCTCGTCGAGACGCTCGTCCGTGAGCCCGCGCGCTCGACGCGCGCCGCCGCCCGTGCGACGACGACCGGCAGTGGATCGGTCCCCACGCCGCTGGCCGGGGTCGTCGAGGCGGTCCTGCCGAGGCTCCGGGTCGGAATCGGCGAGCTGGACCGGGTGCTCGGCGGAGGACTCGTGCCCGGCTCGGTCGTCCTCGTCGGCGGTGAGCCCGGGATCGGCAAGTCCACGCTCCTCCTCCAGGCTGCCGCCGGCATCACCGGGCCGACCGGGGCGCGGCCGGTCCTCTACGTGACCGGCGAGGAATCGGCGGCCCAGGTCCGGCTTCGGGCCGCCCGGCTCGGCCTGCTCGACGGCCCGGCGGGCGCCGCGGTGGCGGTCCTCGCCGAGAGCGAGGTCGGCCGGATCGCGGAACATGCCCGCGCCGCGCGGCCCGCGACCCTCATCGTCGATTCGATCCAGACCGCCACCGTCGACGAGCTCGATGGCCCTGCCGGCAGCGTCGGCCAGGTCCGCGAGTCGGCCCTCCGGCTGATGGAGCTGGCGAAGGGGGAGGGGATCGCGGTCCTCCTCGTCGGCCACGTGACGAAGGATGGGTCGATCGCCGGGCCGAAGACGCTCGAGCACGTCGTCGACGCGGTGCTGAACCTCGAGGGCGAGCGGTACGCCTCCCTCCGCCTGCTCCGGTCGACGAAGAACCGGTTCGGATCGATCGACGAGATCGGCGTGTTCGAGATGCGCGAAGCGGGACTCGCCGAGGTCGCCGATCCCAGTCGCGCATTCCTCGTCGACCATGACCTGCGGGCGCCGGGCAGCGTCGTCGCGCCGGTGCTCGAGGGGACGCGGCCGCTCCTCGTCGAGGTCCAGGCGCTCGTCTCGCCGGCGGCGTACGGGAACCCGGCTCGGCGCGCGAGCGGCCTCGACGCGAACCGGCTGGCGCTCCTCATCGCCGTCCTCGGCCGGCGCGCCGCCGTGTCGCTCGGGAGCCACGACGTGTACGCGAACCTCGCCGGCGGGCTGTCGGTCGCGGAGCCCGGGCTCGATCTCCCGCTCGCCCTCGCGCTCGCCTCGTCGCTCCGCGACCGCCCGGTCGACGGCGGGACGGTGGCGATCGGCGAGGTCGGGCTGCTCGGGGAGCTTCGGGCGGTGAGCGGCCTCGGGCGCCGCCTCCGGGAAGCGGTTCGCCTGGGCTACCGGCGCGCGATCGTCCCGCGGGCGGCCGCGCGTGACGCCGCGCTCCCGTCCGATATCGAGCTCGTGCCGGTCGCCACGCTCCGGGAGGCGATCGAGCGGGCACTCGGTCCCCGGGAGCGGAGCCGGGAGGGGGATTCCACGGCGACCGTCCTCGTCGCGCCAGCGAACGGCGGGGATTGACGGCGCGATGCTAGGCTGGCGCTCGGGTCGTCCCGGGCCCTGCAAGCCCGATGGGCCCGACCGCTCGAGGCAACGACCGAGGCACGCGTGATCCTGTACATCCGGCTGCTCGGCGCCGCTCTCGGAGGCCTCCTCGGCGTCGTGCTCGCGATCTCACCCTGGCCACCCGCGAGCCGGGGACTCTTCGACGACGCCCCGAACGCCGGCCTGCTCATCGGGATCTGGGTCGTGGCCTGGGTCGTGTTCGGATACTCGCTGCTGCCGTATCTCACCGTCGTCCCCGCGATGTGGCTCTTCCGCCACGTCCAGGAGCTCTCCACCGCCGAGTTCGTCACCGCGGTCGTCGGCCTGATCCTGGGTCTGACCATGGGGGTGCTGATCGGGCTCCCGCTGTCGAACCTCGCAGAGCCATGGGGGACCTGGCTGCCGCTCGCCGTCTCGCTCTTCCTCGGCCTCGGGATGATTGGCCTGACCGTGGCGAAACGGGCCGACCTCCTCCTCGCCGCGGAGGCGATCGGGATCGTCCGACGGCCGGCGGAGCCTTCCGGCTCGCGGCCCCGGTCCGGCGAGCCCCACATCGTCGTCGACACGAGCGCGATCATCGACGGCCGGATCGCGGAGATCGTCGAATCGGGGTTCCTCTACGGGACCCTGCTCGTGCCACGGTTCGTGCTCGAGGAGCTTCAGCACATCGCCGACAGCTCGGACACGCTCCGCCGCAACCGCGGCCGCCGCGGTCTGGAGATCCTCGCCCGAATGCAGAAGGAGTCGCCGACCCCGATCGAGATCGTCGAGGAGGACGTCCCGAACAGCGGCGAGGTCGACGCCAGGCTCATCGCGCTCGCCAAGGGACGTGGACGGGCGATCCTCACGAACGACTTCAACCTCAACCGGGTCGCAGAGCTGCAGGGCATTCGCGTGCTGAACATCAACTCGCTCGCGAACGCCGTGAAGCCGGCCGTCCTGCCGGGCGAGGAGCTGCGCGTGCGGGTGATCCAGGAGGGCAAGGAGGCCGGGCAGGGCGTCGGCTTCCTGGACGACGGGACGATGATCGTCGTGGAGGGTGGCTCGCGATTCATCGACCGGGACCTCGAGGTGTCGGTCACCCGGGTCCTCCAGACCGTTGCGGGGCGGATGATCTTCGCCCAACCGCGGCTGGATTGAAGGCCTCGCCTTTCGCCGACGCGATCGTCGTCGCCGGCGGCGCGTCCAGCCGGATGGGCGGCATCGACAAGCTCGGGCTCGAGGTGGGAGGCCGGCCCGTCCTCGCCTGGTCGGTATCCGCGGTCGCCGCCGCGCCGGAAGTCAGCCGGATCGTCGTCGTGGCCGCGCCGCTACGCCGGGTCGACGTCGAGTCCGCTCCGTGGCTGCCGGAGA